>Ga0209689_1000495_pt1 | contig 27066 bp, 18 predicted proteins | sample GraSoiAngelo_149_FD_187119 | JGI IMG/M metagenome (GOLD analysis project Ga0209689, IMG submission 187119) | Grasslands soil microbial communities from the Angelo Coastal Reserve, California, USA - 14_1009_09_30cm (SPAdes) (version 2) | ecosystem: Environmental > Terrestrial > Soil > Grasslands ... | reverse complement strand
CGACCTTGGCCGTCGTCGCGCTGCTTCCGGCGCTGATCGTCGGCATCGTCGCGCTGGCCCCGCTCGGCGCCGGCGCGCGTTCGCCCGCGCCCGAAGCCGTCGCCGCGCCCGGGGTCGGCTGGGAGCCCTTCAGCCCCGAGCGGCTCGCCGAGCTGCGTGCGTCCGGCAAGCCCGTCTTCGTGAACTTCACCGCCGCCTGGTGCGTCACCTGCCTGGTCAACGAGCGCGTCGCGCTGCGCTCACCGGCCGTCGCCGAGGTGTTCGCGAAGAAGGGCGTCGTCGCGCTCAAAGCGGACTGGACCACCCGGGATCCGGTGATCAGTCGGATGCTCGGCTCGCTCGGGCGGAGCGGCGTGCCGCTCTATGCGTTGTATCCGCCGGGAGCGGCGATCGGAACGCCGACCTTGCTCCCACAGATCCTGACCGAAGGTGCGCTCATCGACGCGATCGACAAGATATGATCGTCGGCAACCACGTCGTGGCGCTGCCGGCCGTTGCGGGGCGGGGCCCCGCCGGCCGAGTCGCGCCTGAATCCGAAGGAGAGCTCATGTCTACGCACCGCTTCACCCGTCGCACGTTTCTCGCGGGCACGACGCTCGCCGGGCTCGCCACCGTCGCTCCGCGCGGCATCCTCGCCGCGCCGCCCGCGTGGGCGGCCGCGGCCGCCAGGGTCGGCGATGCCGCGCCGGGCTTCACCGTCGCCGCCACGACCGGCCAGAGCGTGAGCCTCGCCGATCAGCGCGGCAAGCTCGTCATCCTCGAGTGGACGAATCATGATTGTCCCTACGTACGCAAGCACTACGAGACCGGCAACATGCAGGCGCTCCAGAAGGAGACGACGGCGCAGGGCGTGATCTGGCTCACGCTGATCTCGTCGTCGCCGGGGACGCAGGGCTACGTGACGCCGAAGCAGGCCGACGAGCTCACGGCCACTCGGAAGGCGAGCCCGACCTCGGTGCTGCTCGACCCCACCGGGATCGTCGGCAAGGCGTACGGCGCGACCAACACGCCCCACATGTACCTCATCGACAACAACGGTCTGCTCGTCTACGCCGGCGCGATCGACGATCGGCCGACGACCCGCCGCGCCGACGTCCAGGGAGCGCGCAACTACGTGCGCGCCGCGCTCGAGGACGTGGCCGCGGGCCGCGCGGTGCAGACGCCGGTCACCCGCGCGTACGGCTGCACGGTCAAGTACGCCTAGAGCACGACGCGCGTGACCATCTCACGCCCGTCGGTGGTCGTGCGCCTGATCGGGCTCGCCGCGCTCGCCCTCTGCGTCACGACCCCCTCGGCTCTGCGGCTCGTCGCCGCGGTCTCCGCCGCCGACAAGCCGCGAGCCGAGCGTCCCGTCTACAAGGTCGGCGACAAGTGGATCCGTACCGACGGCATCTACGTGCTCGTGCGGATCGACAAGGACGTGTACGTCTTCTCGGCCGGCGGCGGCAAGGAGTTTCACCTCAGTAAAGACCTCGGGATCACGAAGATCATCCTCGAGGGGCGGACCGAGCTCGATCTCGAGCCGGCACCCCGGCTCAGCTGGCCCCTCGAGGTCGGCAAGTGGGGCACAACCCGCCTATTGTGGCGCTCGGCGCTGCCGCAGCCCCTGCCCAATTTCACGGGCAGCGTCGGCCTCATCTGGCAGGTCGACGCGCACGAAGACGTCGCCACGCCGGCTGGAACATTCCCGGCCTTTCGGATCACGCAAAAGATCGAGACGGTCACGGGCTCGCAGGGCGGCAGCGGCCAGCAGTTCGGACAGGTGATGCTGTGGTACGCGCCCGACGTCCAGCGATTCGTCAAGGCTCAGGGCAATCTCAAGGGCCTCAACTGGGAGCTGAACCGTGCGGCGACACCCACACCGCCGCCCGTCGTCGCCACCCCGGCGCCCCAGCCGGCGGAGCCGCGGCCCCCGGCCGAACCGCCCCGGCGAGAGCCCGCGCCGACACCTGCGCCTCGCGCGGAGCCGCCGAAGAGCGGCGACACCGAGGCCCCGAAGATCGCGATCAACCAGCCCCCGCCCGATGCCCGGCTGACCGACGAGAAGATCCTCGTGACGGGCCTGGTCACCGACAACGTCGAGGTCGTCCGCGTCCAGGTGCTGGTCAACGGGGTCGAGGCGCCCTCGCTGCTCGACGTGGGAGTCGTCGGCCGGGGCGTCCCGCTCGGCGTGCTGGCCGAGCTCAAGCCCGGGCCGAACGTGATCGAGGTCGTCGCCACGGACAAGGCCGGGAACGTCGCGCAGGCGGTCCGCAACGTGACGCGCCTCACCGGCGCGAGCGCGCCCACGCCGGCAGGTCCGAAGATCGCCAACCGCTGGGCCGTCGTGATCGGCGTCGGCGACTACGAAAGCAAGAGCGTGCCGAAGCTGCGCTTCGCCGAGCCCGACGCCGACGCGATGTATCGGCTGCTCACGACGCGCGCCGGATTTCCGCGTGAGAACGTCGTCCTGCTGACCGACAAGGCGCCCGAGAAGCCGACGCTCCAGAACATCCGCCTCGCGCTCGGTGATTTCCTCGCCCGCAAGACCACGCGCGACGACCTGGTGCTCATCTACTACGCCGGTCTCGGCGCGCCGGAAGCCGACACCACGAGCAAAGAGAAAGACGGACTGGCGAAGTATCTGATCCCGCGCAACGTGCAGCCCGAGTCGCTTCGGAGCACCGCGTTCGCGATGGAGGAGGTCCAGGGAATTCTCGCCCGCATCCCGGCCGAGCGCGTCGTGCTCCTGCTGGACACGTCGTACAGCGGCGTGGCGGGCGGACGCAGCTTCGCGCCCTCGAACGCGCGGCCACGGACCCTGAGCGATCAATTCCTCGACCGCCTCACGAAGAGCCGCGGGCGCCTGGTCATCACGGCCAGCGGGCCGAACGAGGTGGCGCTCGAGACGGCCGAGCTCGGTCACGGCCTCTTCACCTATTACCTGCTCGAGGGCCTTTCGGGAAAGGCCGACCGCAACGGCGACGGCGTCGTGACGGTGTCGGAGCTCTACCCCTACGTCGAGGATCAGGTCGAACGGAAATCGCGCGCCGCCGGCGGCCGGCAGCGGCCGCTCATGAAGGGTGAGATCGAAGGGACGTTACCGCTGTCCCGCCTTGGTCGATAGTTGACGCGGCTGCTCTCGGTCGACGCCCTGCGCGGGCTCACCGTCGCGGCGATGGTGCTCGTCAACAATCCCGGGACGTGGCGAGCCGTCTACCCGCCGCTCCGTCACGCGCCGTGGCACGGCTGGACGCCGACCGACGTGATCTTCCCCTTCTTCGTCTTCATCGTCGGCGTGGCGATTCCCCTGGCGCTCGAACCCCGGATCGGCAGCGCGGGACGCGGGGCGGTCGTGCTCCGGGTGGTCCGGCGATCACTCGTGATCTTCGCGCTCGGCATCATCCTCAACGGCTTCCCCGAGTATGCCTGGGCGACCTTGCGCATTCCCGGCGTGCTCCAGCGGATCGCGGTGTGCTACCTCGCGGCTGCCTTGATCTATCTGTCGACGAGCACCCGAGCCCAGGCCTTCATCGCATCGGGCCTCCTTGTGGGGTACTGGCTCGCGATGACGATGGTTCCGGTCCCGGGATACGGCGCGGGCGACCTCAGCCCGGCCGGAAACCTGGCCGCGTACATCGATCGCGCGATCCTCGGGCCGCACATCTGGCAGGTCGCGAAAGTCTACGACCCGGAGGGGATCCTGAGCACGGTCCCGGCGGCAGCCACCGCCCTCCTCGGCGTCCTCACGGGAACCTGGCTGCGTAGCGGGCGCGGCGCGGGCGTCATCGCTACGCGGCTCGCCGTGGCCGGGATCGTCGGCGTCGCGGTCGGCGAGCTCTGGAGCTGGTGGTTCCCGATCAACAAGTCCCTGTGGACGAGCTCCTACGTCGTGCTCACGACCGGGCTCGCCGTGCTGGCCCTGGCGGCCTGCTACTGGCTCGTCGAGGTCCGCGGGTGGCGACACTGGGCCATCCCCTTCGCGGTCCTGGGCGTGAATGCGCTCGTGCTATTCTTCCTGTCGACCCTCGTCGCCCGCCTCCTGTACGTCCTCCGGGTGGGAGCCGAGGCACGGAGTCTCCAGGCGGTGATCTTCGACCGGGTGTTCGCCCCTTTGGCCTCGCCCGTCAACGCATCCCTCGGCTTCGCGGTCGCGTACGTCATCGCCTGGTGGGCAATCCTATGCTTGCTCTACCGATGGAACATTCGGCTGCGAGTCTGAGCGCCGCCGGACCCGAATAGTGAAGTGGGCTGCGGAAGATTGCCCGAGGTGACCACCCGCTTGCGCAGTTTTTGATGCCCGAAAGGGACGGTCGCCCGATGGATCGCTTCCTGATCGCAGTGTTTTCGAGCAGATCCGAGCTTGGCATCGGTGTTGCCATGACGAGGGGGACCGAGATAGACTCCGGCCCAAGCCGGCGCGAATTTGAGGCGAAATTTCAGACGCGGCCTGTGCAGCTGGCGGTCGCGCTCGGCGTGGGGCCGTGCGGCCGGAGCTTCCGGAACCGGCACGGAGATTGTAGAGGAGCCCAATGGGCATGTCCGCGACGCGGCTGTCGGTTCTGGTGGTGGCGCTGATGCTCATCACCGCGTGCTCGACTACGCGCCCGGCTCCAGCCCCTCAGCCGGCCGATCGCGGCGAGCCGTCGCCCCCAGCCGTCCGCCCGAGCGGCCCGGTCAAGGTCGCAGACACGTTCGAGTCGCGGGACTTCGTCGTGACCATGGCGAAGTCGGGCGATACGCCCGAGACCCTCGCAGGCCGCCACCTCGGCGACCCCAAGAAGAAATGGATGATCGAGGACTACATGGGGACCCGCACGCTGGCGGAAGGCCAGGAAGTCGTGATTCCGAAGCGGGAGTGGAATCCGGTCGGGGTCTTCCCTCGGGGCTACCAGCTCGTGCCCGTGCTCGTGTATCACAACATCAGCGCGCAGGAGAAGGGCCGGCTCTCGATCGCCGCCCGCACCTTCGACGCGCAGATCCGCCAGCTCCACGACGAGGGATTCCACGCGGTGGGCCTCGCGGACTTCCTGGCGTTCACGGCAGGCCGACGCCAGTTGCCGCGCAAGTCCGTCCTGCTCACGTTCGACGATGGCTATCGATCCTTCGTCCAGTACGCCCGCCCGATCCTGAAGGATTACGGCTTCGGCGCGACGCTCTTCGTCTATTCGGACTTTATCGGGGGCGGCAGCGCGCTTTCCTGGCAAGATCTGAAGACGTTGACCGAGCAAGGCTTCGACGTGCAGGCGCACTCGAAGTCGCACCAAAATCTTCGACGCAAGGAGGGTGAGTCGGAAGCGGCGTACGCCAAGCGCCTCGAGGCGGAGCTCGCGTTTCCGGCCACCTTGTTCAAGAAGCATCTCGGGCGCTCGAGCGACGTCCTGGCGTACCCGTTCGGGGAGATGGACGACGAGCTTCTGCCGTACGTCGGGAAGTACGGGTACTCCGCGGCCTTCACGGTGCGCAGGCAGTCGAACCCGGCGTTCGTGTCTCCGCTCAAGATCAGCCGCAGCCAGATCTACTCGGACATGACGGCGAAGGACTTCGCCAGGAACCTCGTCGTGTTCCAGGACGAAGAGGTGAAGATGGCCCGGACGGCCGACGGGCGGCTCGCGAGCGCCCAGGGCGCGACGCAGGCGCCGCCGATGTCCACGGCCGCCGTCGCGGCTCCGGGGCTCTGGTCGCGCGAGCGGCTCGCGGCCTCGCACAACGAGCGGTCCGAGCAGCTGGAAAAGGGCGGTCTGCTGCGGCAGGCGCTCGAGGAGCGTACGATCGCGCTCACGATCAATCCGGGCGACCGGAAGGCTCAGGACGCGCAGAAACGGCTGGAAGGTCGCATCGCGCACGACGTCGCCGGATTGCTCCAGGAGGGCCGCGCGCTCCTCGATCGTGGGGTGCTCGGTGAGGCGCAGCAGCGGTTTCTCACCGCGCTCAGCCTCGATCCCACGAACCGGACGGCGTTCGAGACGCTCCAGAACGAAGTGCGCGAGGTGATGTTCATCACCCATACGGTGCGGCCGGGCGAGACGTGCGTTTCGCTGGCCGAGCTGTACTACGGCGATCGGCTGCGCTGTGAGGTCATCGCCGAGACGAATCGAATGGCGTTGAACGCGCCGCTCAAGGCCGGGCAGAAAATTCGGGTACCGGAAATCCCGGGGGTCCCGTTTCGTCTTCCCTGAGCGTGAACACGGCGCGATGGACTTGCACGGATGGCGATTTGCGATCATCCGACTACGAGAGGGCCTTCGAGATGATTCAGTACTGTGGCCGCACCGACGTGGGCCGGCGGCGGGCGAGGAACGAGGACAGCATTCTCGTCGGCGACGGGATCCTCGTGGTGTGTGACGGGATGGGCGGCCACCAGGCGGGCGACGTCGCCTCGCGGATCGCGGTCGACACGATCGGGGCCTTCATCAGCCGATCGGAAGCCGACCCCGAGCTCACCTGGCCGTACGGGTTCGACCCGAGCGTGTCCCTCGACGCCAACCGCATCCGCACGGCGATCAAGCTGGCCAACCGCGCGATCTACACGCGCGCCGCGGCCGAGGACGAATACGCCGGGATGGGCACGACGGTGGCGGCGACGATCATCGGCAGGCCCGACGAGACGCGGTTCACGTATGGCCACGTCGGTGACAGTCGCATCTACTTGATCCGGGGCGGCCGCATGCTCCAGCTCACCCGCGACGACTCGCTCGCCAACAGCGCGTGGGCCGACGCCGATGCCGGCGTCGGGACGGTCATGAAAAACGTCCTCACCAAGGCGCTCGGCGTGCGTCCGGAGGTCGAGTTCGACGTGGCGGTGCACGACCTGCTCGACGGCGACGTCGTGCTGCTGTGCTCCGACGGGCTCACGAACATGCTCGACGACCCGTCCATCCTCGAGACCGTCGCCCGCAACGACGAGCACCTCGAGAAGACGTGCGACGCGCTCGTGGAGAGCGCCAACGCCCGGGGCGGCCGCGACAACATCAGCGTGCTCTTGCTCCGGTATCGCCCATGATCCAGAAAATCGGGAAGTACCGGATCATCGAGCGCATCGGCCGCGGCGGCATGGGCAGCGTCTACAAGGCGCACGACCCCTCGCTCGACCGGCTCGTCGCGCTGAAGGTCGTCTCCGCCGAGACCGATCACACCGACGAGCTCCGGGCCCGGTTCTTCCGGGAGGGGCAGGCCTGCGCCAAGCTCAGCCACCCGAACGTCGTGACCATTCACGACCTCGGCGAGGCGGACGGCAACCTCTTCATCGTGATGGAGCTGCTCGAGGGCGACGAGCTCCGCCAGCTCATCGCCCGGCGGACGATCACCCACCTCGAGGACAAGCTGCCCCTCATGATCCAGATCTGCGAGGGGCTCGAGTACGCGCACGAGAAGGGCGTCGTCCATCGCGACGTCAAGCCCGGCAACATCTTCGTGCTCCGCAACGGCCAGGTGAAGATCCTCGACTTCGGGATCGCGCAGCTCGCCGCGGCCGAGACGGGGTTGACTCGCGCCGGGCTCATCGTCGGGACGCTCCAGTACATGGCGCCCGAGCGGGCGCGCGGCCAGGGCGGCCACGCCTCGGACATCTTCTCGGTCGGCGCGGTCTTCTACGAGCTCCTCACGAATCGCGCGCCGTTCTCGGGCGACGATCCGATCGAGATCCTCGAGAAGCTCCGGAGCGACAATCCGCCTCGGCTCAGCGAGGTGGAGCCGAGCCTGCCGGCCGAGCTGGAAGCGATCATCGAGCGGGCGCTCGCGAAGGACCCGACGAAGCGGTTCGCCAACCTCGGGCAGATGCGCGCGGAGCTCCAGATCCTGCGGCGCAAACGCGCCGAGGACACCGAGCGGCTCCGTCAGGACGTGCAGGGTCGCCTCCGCCAGCTGCACGAGCTTCGGGGGGCGCTCGAGGCCCGGCTGGGCGGCCCCTGGGCCGACGAGACCGTGTTCGTCGTGGACGAGCACGCGCCGCGCACGACGCTCGAGAGCGTCGGGAAAGACACGTCGACGCGAATCGCGCGCCTCAACGAGCTCCTGACGCGGGCGGAGTCCCTCCGGCCGTCGCTCGACAACGGTCTCGAAGCGCTCCGAGCCTGTGATTACGACCGGGCGGTCCTGGAGCTCGACCGTGTCGTCGCCGAGATGCCGGAGCACGTGCATGCGGCCGAGAGCCTGCGACAGGCTCAGCACCAGGTCGCGGAGCGCCGCCAGGGCCAGGAGCAGCTCGAAGCGTTCGTGCGCGAAGCGAGCGCGGCCTACGACGCGCGGGACTACGCCCGATGCCTCGAGATGCTCGAATGGGTCGCGGAGCACGCGGCCCCGTCGGCCGAGCCCGCCGAAGCCGCGCGACTCCGTCGCGCCGCGCAGGCCGCGCTCGCTCGCGAGCAGGCAGAGGAGACGTCGCTCGAGGAGGCGCGCCGCCGCGCGAGCGACTCGGCCGCGCGCATGCGCGAGCGCGCCGAGCAGGCCCGGCGCGGCGCCGAAGCGGCCGAGGCCAGACTGGACCAACCCCATCTCTGGGGCCAGGCGGAGACGAAGCTCGCTGAGGGGCGCGCGGCCCTCGCGGAGGACGCGTACGCGCCGGCCGAGAAGCATTTCGACGACGCCAGGCAGCTCTTCGAGCGCGCCGACGCGGCCGCGCGTGAGGGACGGGCGGCAGCGCGTGAAGCCCAGGCGGCGGCCGAGGCGCGCCGAGCCGCGGCGCCGGTCGAGGTGGTGAGGCCGGTGCGAGCCTCCGACGAGACGGTGTTCGCGGAGGCCCCGACCGTGCTGGTGGAGACGCCGCCGGTCGCCTTCCCGCCGCCCGCGAAGAAGCCGGCTCAGAGCCCGGTACCGGTCGAAGCGAAGGCGGCGCCGATTGTGGCGCGGCCGAGCGCTTTCGAGAGCGCCCGGCCGGCGCCTTCGACCATCGCGCCGCGTCGGGCCGGTCGTGTCCGGCCGATCTGGCAATCGCCGCGCTATCTGGTGCCGTCGGTGGCGGTGCTGCTGGTCGCGGGTTTCGGGACCTACTATGTGGCCTCGACCGTGACCTCGAGCCGACGCGAGGCCCAGGACCGATCAGCGCGCGAGGCCGCGGAACAGCAGCGCGCGACGGCCCAGCAGCAGCGCGGCGCGGTGGATCAGCTGCGCGCCACGATGGTCGCCGCGCGCGACCGAGCGACCAGAGCCGACGCGACGGCGCTCGCCGGCGACGTCATGTCGCGGGCGCAAGCGGCTCAGGCCGAGGGCGAGCGCTTTTCGACCGCGGGTGATCTGACCGCGGCGACTCAGGCTTACCAGCAAGCGGCCGCGCGATACGGCGAGGCCGAGCAGTTGGCGCTGGTCAAGCGGGAGCAGCGGACCGCGGCCGACTCGGCCCGCGCCCAGATGGTCGCGGCCAAGCAGCGCGCGTCGACCTCCGCGCCGGAGTTCGCCCGCGCGCTCGAGACCGAGCGGCAGGGCGTCGCGATGTACGCGCAGACCTCCTTCACGGAGGCGGCCGCCGGCTTCCGCGCCGCCACCGAGCTGTTCGCGAAGGCCCTACCACCGCCCGAGCCGCCGAAGGCGCCGGCCGTGGCGGCGACGCCGAGCGTGCCGGTCGCACCGAGCGCTCCGGCCGCGCCCGGCGCGCCGAACCCGCGCGCCGAGATCAGGACGGTCCTGGACGCCTACGTCCGCGCGATCGAGACCAAGAACCTCGCGCTCTTGCAACAGGTCCGTCCCGGCCTGACGTCGGACGAGATCAACCGGATGCGGGTCGCCAACGACATCAAGCGGAGCCACAAGGTCGATTTGAAGGTCGACGAGATCACGGTGAATGGGGACGAGGCGCACGCCACGGGCCGGCGCGAGGACGACATCAGCCTGAAGGAAGGTCAGCGGATCCGGCAAGAGTCCAGGTTCGTCTACACGCTCAAGCGCGGAACGCGCGGCTGGACCATCCAAGAGACTCGAGAGGACGCTCTCAAGGCTCCGCGCGGAACGTCGGCAACCGACGCGGCCTCCCGCGCCACCAGGAGGCCATAGCGTGATCGGTCCACGATCCCTGGCTCGCCTGCTGCTGCTCGCCTGCGGCGTCGCGGTTGCCATGGGCTGCGGGAGCAGTCCGCCGCTCCTGAGCGGCGCGATCAATGTCGATCCGAACGTCAATCCCGATCGCGCGGGCCGGCCATCACCGATCGTGGTGCGGGTCTACGAGCTCAAGTCGGTCGCGGCGTTCAACGGCGCCGACTTCTTCTCGCTCTTCGACAACGAGCAGGCGACCCTGAGCGGCGAGCTGGTCGGGCGCGAAGAATTCCAGCTGCAGCCGGCCGAGACCCGGCAATACCGCCGGCAGCTCCAGCCGGAGACGAAATTCATCGGCGTCGCCGGGGCATTCCGCGACCTCGAGCAGGCGCGCTGGCGCCAGGCGGTGCCGGTGCCGCCGAAGCGGAGTCCCACGATCACCATCGGCCTCCAGGCGCGGGCCGTCACCGTCGCCGTGAAATGAGCCGACCGTGAGCTGGGACAATCGAATCATCTGGTCCGAGGGCACGTTCCTCCAGCCCCAGCACTTCCAGCAGCACGACCGGCACCTGGAGACGCAGCTCGAGCAACGCACCCGGGCCCTGCGCCCGCACGGATACGGCTTCCTCGAGCTCGCGATCGACGAGTCGCTGCTGGAGCTCGGCAAGCTGGCCATCCGCGCCGCGCGCGGCGTGCTTCCGGACGGGACGCCGTTCGATTGCCCGGCCCGCGACCCGCTGCCGCCGCCGCTGGACGTTCCGACCACCTTGCGCGACTCGCTCGTGACCCTCTCACTGCCGGTGCGTCGCCACGGCGTGGACGAAGCCGATCTGGGCGGCGCCGGCGCCGATAGCCTGGCGCGCTACGTGGCCGGAGAGCTCGAGGTCAAGGACAGCAACGCGACCTTCGATCGCACGGCGCTGATCCAGATCGGGCGCCTGCGACTGCAGCTCCTGAAGGAAGCGGACGTGACCGCGGCCTATTGCGGCCTCGGCGTCGCCCGTGTCATCGAGCGCCGCGCCGACACTCGCGTCGTGCTCGACCAGGGCTACATCCCGTCGATGCTGGACGCCGGCGCCGCGCCCGCGCTGTCGAGCCTGCTGCGCGACGTGCACGGGCTCCTGCACCAGCGCGGGGACGCGCTCGCGACGCGCCTGTCGCAGCCAGGGCCGGGCGGCGTCGCCGAGATCGCCGAATTCCTGTGGCTCGAGACGATCAATCGCTTCGAGCCGCTCTTCGCGCACCTGGCGGCGACCACGCCGCTGCACCCAGAGTATCTCTACGCGACCTGCCTCTCGCTCGCCGGCGAGCTGTCCACGTTCACGCGGGAGAACCGTCGCCCGGTCGCCTATCCGGTGTATCGCCACGAGGATCTGGCCGGATCGTTCGCGCCCCTCATCGCCGACATCCGGCGCTCGCTCTCGATGGTGCTGGAGCGCAACGCGATCCCGATCGAGCTGCAGGAGCGCGCGTACGGGCTCCGCGTCGCGGCCATTCCCGACAGCGATCTGGTGAAGACCGCGCGGTTCGTGCTTGCCGCCAAGGCACAGCTGCAGCCCGAGCGGCTGCAGGCCAGCCTGCCGACGCTCGTGAAGATCGGGCCGGTCGAGCGCATCAGAGACCTCGTCAACCTCAACCTGCCCGGGATCGCGCTGCGCAGCCTGCCGGTGGCGCCGCGGCAGATCCCCTATCACGCCGGCTTCCTCTACTTCGAGCTGGACCGGAGCGGCGATCTCTGGAAAGTCACCGAGCAGTCGCGGGCGCTCGCGATGCACATCGCCGGCGAGTTCCCCGGGCTCGAGCTCGAGTTCTGGGCGGTGCGCGGTGCCTGACGATCCGTTCGCGGACCTCGGCATCGACCGCACGGTCATCATGCCGATGCCGGGCGGGCGCGTGGCCCCCGGACGTCCGGCACCGGCCGATCAGCGCCCGACGGCTGCGGAGCAGGCGGAGGTGTCCGAGGCGACGGCCGTCAGCAGCGGCCTCAATCCGCTCCTCGCGGCGGCGAACCGTCTGCTCGACGTCCTGCCGCAGCTGCGGTCGTCGGTCCAGCACCCGAATCCGACCGGGCTCCGCGACAGCCTCGCGCAGGGCGTTCGCCAGTTCGAGGCGCAGGCGAGAGCCGCCGGCGTGCCGACCGAGAAGATCGTCGCGGCGCGCTACGCGCTCTGCACCCTGATCGACGAGACCGCCACCAGCACGCCGCTCGGCGCCTCGGGCGCCTGGGCTCAGCAGGGCCTCCTGGCGTTGTTCCACGGCGAGACCGGCGGTGGCGAGAAGTTCTTCCAGCTCATGGCGCGGCTCGCGGAGAACCCGCAGGCCAATCTGGACCTGCTCGAGCTGATGTATGTGTGCCTCGAGTTCGGGTTCGAGGGACGGTACCGGGTCACGGAGGGCGGCCAGCGTCAGCTCGAGGCGATTCGCCAGCGGCTCCTCATGATCATCCGCAAGCAGCGCGGCGACTACGAGCGCGATCTGTCGGCGAACTGGCGGGGCGTTTCGGCGTCGACCCAGCGACGACTCGGCGGCGTGCCGTTCTGGGTCGTCGGCGCGGTCACGGCCCTGCTCCTCGCGGTGATCTACGTCGGCTTCGAGTGGAGCCTGGGCCGCGCATCCGACAGGCTCGCGGCGGACATCGCCTCGCTTCGCGTCGCCGCTCCGGTCGCGCCGCGGCCGGCGGCCACGCCGCGGCTGGCCACGTTCCTCGCCGAGGAGATCCGGCGCGGGCTCGTCAAGGTCGACGACCATCTCGACCGGAGCGTCGTGACCATCCTGGGCGACGGCCTGTTCAAGCCCGGTGAGGCCACGATCGGCGCGGACGACCAGTGGCTCCTGGGCCGTATCGCCGACGCGCTCAAGCGGGTGCCGGGACAGGTCGACGTGATCGGCCACAGCGACAACATCCCGATCCGCACCCTGCGCTTCCCGTCGAACTGGGAGCTTTCCAGGGCGCGGGCCGAGTCGGTGGCGCGGCTTCTGGCGGCGGGCATCGGGCCCGGACGCATCCGCGCCGACGGGCGCGGAGATGCCGAACCGGTCACCGCGAACGACACGCCGCAGGGCCGGGCCAAGAACCGCCGCGTGGAGATCACGCTTCACGTCCCCGCCGGAGAGCCGGCCGCGCTCGCATCGCCGCCGGCGCCGCCCCGGAAGCCATGAAGGTCATCGGCGCGATCTTCAGGGTGATCTTCAACCGTTGGGTCCTGCTGGCCATCGGACTCCTGGCGTTGGCCCTGGTCGTCTGGTGGGTCTTCCCGACGATCTCGATCAGCAACTTCCGCCCGTACGAGCAGGAATGGGTGCGCATCATCCAGATCGCCTTCATCGTGCTGACGCCGGTCGCGCGGTGGGCGTGGCGCTACGTCAAGGCCCGGCGCGCCAACGCCGCGCTGGCGAGCGGTCTCCTCCAGGCGTCGCCCGCGGCCGGGTTCCACTCCTCCGCCTCGACGGACGAAGCGACGCAGCTCAGGCAGCGCTTCGAGGAAGCGCTCGGGCTCTTGAGAAAGCTTCGCTTCGGGGTCGAGCGCCCGTCGATCTGGATGCGCATGCGTGCGCTCGGCTCGCAGCAGTACCTCTACAACCTGCCGTGGTACGTCTTCATCGGCGCGCCCGGGGCCGGCAAGACGACCGCGCTGGTCAATTCGGGCTTGCGCTTCCCGCTCGCGGATCGGCTCGGTCGCGAGGCGGTCCGCGGTGTCGGCGGCACCCGCAACTGCGACTGGTGGTTCACCGACGAGGCGGTGTTCCTCGACACGGCCGGGCGCTACACGACACAGCAGAGCGACCGGGATGTGGACGCCTCTGCCTGGAAGAGCTTTCTCGAGCTACTGAAGAAATCCCGCCCGCGTCGCCCGATCAACGGCGTGCTGGTCACGGTCAGCGTGGGCGATCTCCTCCAGCAGACGCCGGCGGAGCGCGAGGCTCACACGCAGGCCGTGCGCGCCAGGGTCCAGGAGCTCTACCAGACGCTCGGCCTGCGCATTCCGGTCTACGTGCTGGTGACGAAGAGCGATCTGCTGGCCGGCTTCAGCGAGTTCTTCGCCGCGATGGGCAAGGAAGAGCGGGCGCAGGCGTGGGGGTTCTCGCTTCCCTATGGCAAAGAGGGGCTCGACCCCGGCCCGATGTCAGCCGAGCTCGAGCGGCTGGAGCGACGCCTGTACGATCGGCTGCCCGAGCGCCTCGAGGAGGAGCGCGACGCGGCGCGCCGCGCGCTGCTCTACGGCTTCCCCCAGCAGTTCGCCCTGCTGCGCGATCGTCTCGTGCAGTTCGTCGAGTCCGCGTTCACCCCCTCGAAGTTCGAAGCGAAGCTCGTGCTCCGCGGTGTCTACTTCACGAGCGGCACCCAGGAAGGAAGCCCCATCGATCGCGTGATGGGCGCCCTCGCGCGCGGCTTCGGCCTGGAGCGCCGGCTCTTGCCCGCTCAGCACGCGAGCGGTCGCAGCTATTTTCTGACCCGACTCCTGCGCGAGGTCGTGTTCCAAGAGGCCGGGCTCGCGGGGTTCGACCTTCGCTGGGAGCGTCGCCGGCAATGGCTCCAGACGGGCGCGATCGCCGCGTGTGGCGTCGTGCTGGTCCTCGCCACCCTGGCCTGGTGGGTGAGCGCCGCGCGGAACCGGCGTTATCTCGCCGAGGTGTCGGGCAAGTTCGGCGACGTCCAGCAGCAGGTGACCGCGGTTCGCGCGGGTGCGCGCAGCGACCTCGCCTCGCTCCTGCCGACACTCAGCGGTGTGGCCAGCCTCGCGGAGACACCGGCCACCCTTGAAGGCGTCGTGCCGTGGTCGATGCGCTTGGGTCTCTATCAGGGCGGCCGGCTCGAGACCGCGAGCGGGGCAGCGTACCGGCGCATGCTGCAGGACACGTTCCTGCCCTCGCTGGCGAGCTATCTCGAGCAGTACCTGCGTCAGGACGTCGCCGCCAGCCAGGACGAGCTCTACGAGGCCCTGAAGACGTACCTGATGCTCTACGACCCCAAGCATCTCGATCCCGAGGCCGTCTGGCGCTGGTACCAGACGCGAGGCGAGCAGCTGCTCGGATCCGACACCGGACCCAAGGCTCTGAAGGTGCACTTCGATGCGCTCTACGACCGCGGCTGGGTCGATCCGACGGTCCAACGAAACGACGCGCTGATCGCCAGGGTGCGGACGGTCATCGGCAGCGACTCGCTGCCGAACCGCGTGTACGGTCGACTGAAGCGGGAGCCGAACCCGGATCTGCGCGAGTTCACCGTCACCGACAAGGCCGGTCCCAAGGCTCTGCTGGTCTTCGAGCGGCAGAGCCGGCAGCCGCTCACCAAGGGCGTGCCGGGCTTCTACACGAAGGATGGCTACTACAAGTACTTCCTCCCACGCGTCGACGCGAGCACCGCGCAGCTGGCCGACGAGGAGGCGTGGGTGCTGGGCACGTCCCGCGGCGGCACCTTGATGTCGGCGCCGGGGTTCGCCGAGGCGGTCAAGCGGCTCTACCTCGAGGATTATCGGCGCATCTGGCGCCAGTTCATCGGCGACATCTCGATCATCCGCGACCGCGACTTCACGCGGCTGGTCGAGATCACCCGCGTGCTGTCGTCGCTGGACTCGCCGCTGAAACCGCTGATGAAGGCGATCGAACGTGAGACCACCCTCTCGGTTCCACCGGAAGTCGGCGGAACTCTCGGGGGCCTCACCGGCAAGGCCCAGGAATACGCGAGCAAGGCCCGCCAGACCGTCACGGGCGTTCCCACGGGGATGCTCGAGAAGGGATTGGTGGACGATCAGTTCGACGACATCCGTCGCTTTGTCAGTGGTCCTGCCGGAGCAACTGGACCGCCTCCCATCGATGGTCTCGTCCAGCTTCTTGGCGAGGTCTACCAGTGGCTGGCCGCGGTCAAGGAGGCGCAACGGACGGGGCAGCCGCCGCCGCAGGCCAATACGAGCAACAAGCTGCGCGCGGAGGCCGCCGGTCAGCCCGAGCCGCTCCGCTCGATGCTCCAGGCGGTCGCGCAGGGCGCGACCCAGGGCACCGCCGGCAGAGAACGGGAGCGGATCGACGCCGAGCTGCGGGCGCAGGTGGCCGACTACTGCACGAAGGCGACGAGCGGCCGCTATCCGTTCGTGCGGAGCAGCAACCAGGACGTGACGCCCGAGGACTTCGCGCGCCTGTTCTCGCAGAGCGGCGTGCTCGAGAGCTTCTTCCAGAAGTATCTATCACCGCACGTCGACACAGGCCAGAAGCCGTGGCGTTTCAAGGATCCGGCCATGGGGCAGTCCGCGGCGCTGGCCGAGTTCCAGCGCGCGCAGGTCATCCGCGACGTCTTCTTCCGCGGCGGCGGCAGCACGCCGAGCATCCAGCTCGAGTTCAGACCGGTCGAGATGGACGCGTCGATCCAGCAATTCAGCCTCGACGTCGACGGAAAGCTCGTGAAGTATTCTCACGGCCCGCAGATCGCGGTGCCCGTCCAGTTCCCCGGCCCCGGCGGCCGGAGCATGGTGCGCGCGCAGGTCTCGCCGTCGCCCGCCGTGGGCTCGAACGGGGTCACCTTCAACGGACCGTGGGCGCTCTTCCGGATGTTCGACGGCGTGCAGATCGTCGAGACCCGGCAGTCGGAGCGGTTCGTCGCGACGTTCAATGTCGAGGGGCGCCGCACCGTCTTCGAGATCTTCGCCTCGAGCGTGCGCAATCCGTTCCGCCTGCCCGAGCTCAGCCAGTTCCGCTGCCCCACCGCCCTGTGACCGAGGAGTCGCCCTCCTCGATTCCGGGCTGGTACGGCAAGATCCCGAGCCTGGGTGACTTCGCGTCCCGACGCCTTCCAGTGGAGTTCGTCAAGGCGTGGGACGCCTGGCTGCAGGACGTGCTCCAGGCAAGCCGCGAGGCCCTCGGCGAGGCCTGGTTCGATGCCTACCTCACGATGCCGATCTGGCGGTTCGTGCTCCTGCCCGGGCTCGTGACGCAAAGGGGCTGGGCCGGCGTGCTGATGCCGAGTGTCGATCGCGTGGGCCGGCACTTCCCGTTGACGGTGGCCGTGGAGCTTCCGTCGCACGAGGCGGCGGCGCACGCGGTGTTCGAGGGCGCCGGGTGGTTCGCCGGGCTCGAGGATGCGGCGCTTGCGGTGCTCGATCCGACTCGCAGCGTCGACGATCTCGACGAAGCGCTCGCCCCCTGCGCGCTGCCCGCGCCGCTGGCGGCCGCTCCCGAGGCGGCCATCGGTCCCTTGCGAGCCCTGCCGTCCGTCGAAGCCTTCGGACCGATCGCCGAGGGCGAAGCGCTGCGCGCCTGGAGCGAGAGCACCGGCTGGAGGGCGCTCTGGTGGACGCGCGGCCGCGTGGACGGAGACTCACTCATGCTCGGGTGCGCCGGGCTGCCGGCGGCTGAGGAGTTCGGCTGGCTCCTGGGTCGGCCGAGGGGCTAGACGGGCGCGGGCGCTGCTTCCCCGGGGGCCTTACTTCGCCTTCGGGTGGTACGGCCAGATCGTTCCGGTGACCGTGACGGTCACCGTCTTGGTGACGGACACCCGCTCGAGCTGCTTCGTCCGCGGATGCTTGCGCTGCTCAGTCGACTTGGTCACGGTCTCGGGAACGTCGCGCGTAGGAAGGTACATGTTCTGCACGATGTCGCCCCCGGGCCTCACGTGCTGCTCGAGAGTCCTGACGCCGCCGTTGGCGTCGAGCTTGCCGTTGACGATCGCCGTGTGATGACCGCGCTTGGCGGTCCGCTCGTTCGTTTCAGTTTCCGTGGAGCCATCCTTGAAGACGTATTCGATCATCGTCTTCGTCGTCACGAGGTGATCGCGGATCTGTAGGATGTCGCCGGGCTCGATTTTGCTGATGTCGCTGATGGGATCGCCCCAGATGTAGTCGGTGTCGTCGCCGACCGGGCCCAGATCGTTGGACGTGTTGGCGCCGGCTTGCTTCAGCGCTTGCTCGCCGAGATCCCAGCACTCGCCCCGGCCGATCTTGTGACCGAGCTTGCCGCGTACCCAGACCACGACCTTCTGGTTCGTCGTGAGAGACGCGCCCTGGCTCAAGGGAGGCTAGACTCTTTGATCGCGCAGCTGTTTGACTTGAGCTTCGTAGGCGCGGCGGAACGCCTTGCCGAAGGCGGCATTGAAATCCTCGCGCGCCTCGGCCGTGAGCGCCGCGTGGCGCTCGATGAACAGATCCCACAGCTTCGCCTTGCGATTCATCGGCAAGAGATCGTCGAGCATGGATTGAGCGGAGAGGCGCTTGTCGAGCTCACGCGGACCGAAGCGTGCCAGCACCTCTTCCAGCGCGGCACGCATGCCGGCCAGAAAGCCGAGCTGGTGAGCGCGCAGGTCGTCGTAGGCGTCCTTCATCGCGCGCAGCGGCGGTATGAACCCGTGCACCTGCGGTGCCAGCAAGTGGGTCAGCGCCGCCTCGACCGTCGGTGAGAACTTCAGCGGGTTGTTGTCCTGCGCCATGATCATGGTGACGTCCGCGCGCATCTCACTCTTGGTGAGCCCCCGCGCGCGCAGGAGATCGAGCGTGCCCTGCACCGCCTCGCGCAGCAGCTTGCCGATCGCCTCCATCATGTCGGGCGAGAGACTCTTCACCGACGGCGTCCCCGGAATGCCGGCGCCCTGCAGGAAGGCCTTGAGCAGCGCCTCGTCGCGTGGACCGGTGGGCGCGCCGGCGACCTTCTGCAGCGGCGGCGCCGGCGCCGGCGGGGCGCCCGGCTGCGGAACGGGACGCGGAATCTCGGGAGCCGGCTTGACCGGCGCCTCGGGCTTCGCGGCCGGCGGCGCATACGGAGTGAACAGCTCCGGACCGTGGTCGGATACCGAAGGCGGAGGAATCGGCCGCAGCGTGCCCGCGAGAATGTCGAGCGGATCGACCACGCCGGCGGCGGCCCTGTCCATGGGCGCGCCCGGCGGAAGCTCGGGCCCCGCGAGGAGATCGGACCCGTGAGCGGGCTTGATACCCCCGATCAGATCGTCGATGCTCGGCTCGCGCGCGCGCAGGTCGGCGAACGCGTCGGCCGGGATGGCTTCCGGACGCTTCGGCGCGGCGGGCTCGAGCGGGAAGATCGGTTGCGTGCGCGGCCCCGGCCGCTCCACCGGGCGCAGCAGATCCGCGAACGGATCAGGAATCTTCGACGCCGCCTCGGCTCGGGCGGGCGGGGGCGCGGGGGCGCTGAGCGGCGCCAGGGCCACCTCGAGCAGGTAATCGCCGATCTTGATCTGATCGCGGTCGCCGAGCCGTGCCTGGCTGCCGGAGCCCAGCGGCCGACCATTGAGCGTGACCGGATTCTTGGTGCCGTTGTCCGTGATGATGTAGCCGCCCGCCTGGAACGAGATCGTGGCGTGCGTGCGCGAGATGAAGCGCTCCGGATCCGCGAGCACGAGCGTGTTGGTCTCGCCACGCCCTATAGTGCCTCCGGCCTCCCCGAAACGGGCCGTGACTTCTCGGCCGATGGGCTGCCCCTTGAAGGAGACCGCGCGGATCGTCAGCATAAGACTACCTCTCCCGCACCTTTCTCTCCCGCACCTTTCCGGAATCGATCCGAAAGCGGCACGACAGTCGATTTTACTCCGATCGGCTCAGATACGGTTTCGCTCAATCTGCTGTACATGGGCGACGTCGAAACGCTAGACTCTAGCTGCGCGTCGACGACGCGCGCGACATGGGCGGACAAGCCAAACGACCCAAGCCCCTGACGTTCCAGGAGCTCACCGAGCTCAGGCGGAAGACCGAAGTCGTCTCGAAGTTTCTGCAAGAACAGCTCACGGCGCACCTCGAGACCTTGCGCCCGATCGTCTCCCCCGAGCGCTTGTTCGGCAAATTCCTCGGCGCGAAGGGCGACGCGACGAGCGCGGACCGCGCCTTCGCCCAGCTCCAGCAGAGCTACAAGCCGTTTTCCACGAAGCCGTTCGACATCCCGTCCGAGTTCGACGAGCACTGGCTGACGCTCGTCGGCAATCGCGTCGCGCTCTACCCGTGGGAATACTCGTACGAGGCCAAGACCGACCGCGAGACGAAGACGATCAGCATCGCCTCGCCGGTGCGCTGGGTCGTGAGCTTCACGTCCGGCTACACGCTCTCGCAGGTGCGGCAGGGCCTCGCCGGCAAGGGCGAGCGCCGCGTCGAGCACATCCGACAGTTCGTCGTGAACGCGCTGGTAGCGCAAGCCACGTTCGCCCACGCGCCGGGCCTCGCCGCCTTGTTCGCCGACCTTCGCTACCAGGTCCAGACCGACTACGCGACGGATCTTCCGAAGCTCCCGCTGACCACGATCTCGTTCGGGCTCCCGTCCTTCCGCCCCGGGGACGATCTCATCCTGTCCGCGACGACGTTCTCCGGCGTCGCCGCCTTCGTCGAGCTGATCGACGTCGACGCGCTCGGCCGTCTGCAAGACCCGCTGAAGACGCGGCTGCAAGAACTCGTTCGGTAGCGCGTCGCGCGCGCGGATCATCAGACCGTTACCTTCACGCGCGCGATTTCCAGGCTCTCGAGACTCGAGAGACCGCAGACGGCACGGAAGACCTCGTAGAACACGCCCTGATCGGGCACGAACACCAGCGTATCGAGCACGGGCTTCAGGGGCTCCTCGACCAGAGGCAGCTCGGCGGGAAGCGATCCATCGGGCGCCGTGTGCTCTTCTACCCACTGCTCCGGCGGCACCGTCCAGCGCTCGACGCTGATCTTCGGCATCAATCCCGGCAGTCGGAAGTGCACCCGCGAGGCATTGGGACAAACGTTGAGGAGATCGATTTCCTCGTCGCCTCTGAGGTAGCCGCCCACCTGGAGATCCGGATGCGCGCCGTTAAAGAAGCGGTACGAGAAGTCGGCGGGCAGCAGCGGGTGCCGCTCTTTCATATACTTATCGTCGTAGGTCCCGGCGTACGCCAGCCGCGGCGCCCAGGAACGGCCGTAGAAGCCGAACCCGGCCGGTGTCGGGCGGCTGTTCCAGGCATTGATCAGATTTCTCGGGTCCTCGAGGTTCGGCAGCTTGAGGCCCTCGACGCGCTCAGCGCTCCTCTTGCCGATGAAGCCGGTGCCGACGTGATTCTCCTTGCAGTACATTCCGGCGGGCTTGTCGAAGCCGCCAAACGCTCGCTCGTAGACGAGATCCATCGTCAAGAACGGCTGCGTGTAGGAGATCGTCGGCTTCTCGAGCAGCTGGGTCTGCCACTTCCTGTCGCCGATGACGGCGACGCCGCAGCGAAGCTGGCCCACGCGGAGCCCGGCGACCATTTCGGTAACCGGCTTGCCCTCGGGCGCGTAGGCGCGACCGACCAGGACGACGTCGGTGCACGGCTTGAAGGGCACGAGGTCGGACTCGAAGCGGGTGGAGCTCGGATCCTTATCTTTCACGATGTCGCCAGTGAAGATCGGAAGTTGCTTGCGGGTTAGCTCCGGCCGATCACCAAGAGCGAAGGTAGCCTTGACGATTACGGTGAGCTTCGGCTTGCCATCGGTATCATGCCACCGCACCATTCCAAGCGTCATCGACGAGCTGTTGGAGATCTCCAGGAGCGGGATCCTCGCGCCCGGCGTCAGCCTCGCCTTCGTCGGCGTCGTCTCGGCCGTAGGCAGGCGCGCGCCGTTGTCGCCCCCGAGCTCCACATCGCGGCGAAGCCGAACAAGGAAACTCGATCGCCCCGCGTCGATTCGATCTCCGTCCTTCATCGCGGCATCGGTGATCTTGGCGCCGTTGACGAACGTTCCGTTCGTGCTGCCCAAGTCTCGGATCCTAGACTCCGTCCCATTACACTCGACCGAGAAGTGCCGCATCGACATGTGCGGATCCGCGGACAGGCCGAGCGCTGACAGAGTCGCTCGCCCCACCTCGGCGACCTGTCCCGCCGTCACCACGATGGCCTCGCGGGGGCTTTGATCGGACACGATCTCGAGCCGGAGCGACGTGCTCGTCACAGTCCCAGTCACGAGACGAAGCCGAGCCTTGGTGCTCGCCGCTGGCCAAAGTCCACAGGCATCCGCAGCTTGGTCTCCTGCATGCGGGTTTGTGACTACCTCTGCGACGGTGTGCGGTGTAGAGGCATCATGCGCACATACGGGGGCCGCACCCCACGAGGGCCGTAGGTCTCATCCGGGCCGGTCGGCACCCGGGCTGTCGTTAGCGCCCAACGAACGATAGCGCCGTCTGGAAGCTCCGCCCAGTAGAAGTCGGCGCCAGCAAAGTCACAAGCTGTCGCTTCTGCGCCAAGCAAGATGGCCCCGACAAAACTTGTGCGTGTGAACCGCGCGTGCTCAAGCCTGGATTGGCGCAGGTCGGCGAACTCATACGAGGCGTCTTCGGCAACGAAATTTGCCATTGTGCCGCCGTAAAGTGTGGCGCGTTCGAAGTTTGCTCCCGACGCTATCGCGTTGGAGAAGTCGCAGCCGGAGAAGTCGGCACCTCGCGCTCGGACTCGCTCGAGCACGCCCGAGCGGAAGCTGACCCCGCTCCCGCTGACGAGCGAGAGGTCGGCGTCGCTGATGACGGCGTCCGACAAATCGGCCCGGTCGAGCTTGGCACCAGTGAGATTGGCACCGGCCAGATACGCGCCGCGCATGCATGCGCCGGTAAAGTTTGCCGAGGTCAAGTTGGCGCCGCCGAGTCTTGCGCCAGAGAGGTCGCATCCCTCGAAAGACGCACCGCTGAGTTCAGCCTCCTCCAGCGAGCATTCTCGGAGCGTGGCCCCGCTCAGATTCGCGCCCAGGAGGTCGGCAGCAGACATATCGGCACCGTCGAACGTGGCGCCACAAGCGACGACGTACCGCAAGACAGCCTGGCGAAATACTGCCCGTTTGGCGTCGACTCCAGAGAGCACAGAGTGAGTCAGATTGGCGGTCGAAAAGTTCGCATCCTGAAGGCTGGCTCGAACAAACGAACAAGCCGTCAGAACAGATCCCGACACATTAGCGGCATCAAGGTTCGCCTCCTCGAAAACAGCACCTTCCAACGACTGTCCGGGGGCCAGATTCATCGGGTGCTGATTTCCATTCGCGACGTCGGTCACACGTTCTCTCCGCAATCGGTCTGCAGTTGAGAACTGTACGAAACCATGCCCAGCGCCTCGGCGATTTGCGAGCTCACGGCGTACGCGCGCTCGATGGGCAGGGGAGGAAGATCTGAACCGCCCTGTTCTACGACGTGTTTGATCTTGTGCGCTACGGGAGTGACGTCCTCGAGACCAACGATCCAGGAGGTCGCGTAAGCCCGCACGACCGAGCCGCGAATTCCAAGCTGGATCGCTCGCCGGTCGAGTTTGCGCAAGTACACATCGCGATCCGGATCCCACTGATATCGAACCTCGGAATTTCGCAGAGCCCTCGCCCACTCGACTTCCGATTCGAAGAGTAACGGATTGAAACTTGTCGACACGGCCTTCGACAGGATCTCTCCAAAACCCTGGTGACCAATCTTGATGCGGAGAATTCGCTCCTGCCTGTGTGCGCTCGCGTAGCTCGACCGATACAGCATCCAGCCAAACGACGGCTTTATCCATGTCATGCGATCGAGGCTAAATCCTCCGCCGAATGTTCCCAAACGGATAGCCTCATCTGCTATGGAGGGCTTGAACGCCTGGTACACGTAAATCCCTTCGGAGTCATACGCGGCGAAGATCTGCCGGTCGGCGCCTACCATGTTGCGCGACCCCGAACTGTCCACTAGCCGTTTCCGCTTTCGCGGAGCTGCTGTATCGCGTTGCCGGCCGCTCCGCGAACCACTTCGTCGTCATCGTTCTTCACGATCTCTGCCAGTATTGGGATTGCTTCACGAGCCTTGAGCCGGCCGAGCGCGTTCGCGGCGCTGGCACGGACGTCCCCAGACTCGTCGTGCAGCAGCTGAAGCAGCCACTCGATCGCAGGCTTGTATCCGAGTAGACCGAGCGACCGGGCCGCCTTGGCCTTGACCCACGACTCCTCGTCACTGAGGGCGTTCACCAGCGCCGGGCCAGCGGTGGGATCGCCCAGTGCACCAAGATCCTCGGCCAAATCCTCGCGCAGGCCACGTGCCGACGGGTCGAGCAGCATCCGGCTGATCAGCGGAACGGCCTGTCGATGGCGAGCCTTGACGAGCCCGCCGACCAGCGCGCCACTTATACTGATGTCGCCTTCGCCGGCGCGAAGCGCTGCATACTCGCGCTCCAGCAGCTGCAGCGCCGCGTCCGGCCGTTGTTCCGCGAGCGTATACAGGCGCGCCCCACTCTCTTGATGGGTGCGGAGCACAGATTGGTCCGTCAACGACCGCCCCTTCAGGCCACGTAGCCGTGCGATCTCAACATCCGCCTCGGGCCACTGAGGGTTCATGGATTTCTCTTCGGCACACAGCTCTCGTTCGTCCCGACCACCTTCATGCTCTCAACTTCACCATTGAACTGATCCAGACCCTTGCCTTTGCTGAGCCCATAGTTCAGTCCTTCATCGGGGCGGCCAACCCGTTCCATTTTGTGCTCGATGCGATCCGGATTTCCGCTCATTACGTCGGGAAGGCTCGGGAAATGCCCGGCTTGACTGCCGTTCCGGCACGCATATGGCGAATAGTTCATACGCGTCACTGTTCCCGGCTTCGTGCAGATTTCAACCAGGTGTTTATACATATCGGGCTTCTCGTTTATCGCGGACTGAGCGTATTTGCGTGCCTGCGTTACGTAGGGACCCTCGGGGCACTTCTTACCTTCTCTCGCGTGAAGCTGACAGTCCGCCATGACCTTTGCCTTTTCATCGTCGGACATGGCGCGGTAGAAGACATCGCCCTGACACTCACTCGACAAGCCGAACGGGTCTTCCCACGTTATTGGGTTCGGGCCGTACGAGTACAGATTACGGCCGCCTTCAAGACCGATGGGATCTCGGGTTAAGAAGCGTCCCGTCTGTGCATCGTAGTATCGGTGCAGATTGTAATGAAGCCCGGTCTCCTTGTCGTAGTACTGACCCCGCAGACGAAATGGGTGACTCCGCCGCCCATCCGAGGAAGCTCGTAGCCTCCCGAAGGCCGTGTACTCAAACCGGGCGACAAGAGAGCCCTTCTCGTCCATGATCCCGATTACGCACCCGCGTCGGTCCGCGACAAGGTGCTCCACCGTGTCCCCGACGCGGCGAGACAGCGGCAAGAAGGTGTCGGGTAACACCAGATACTCAGTGAGATCGCGGCCAGTCACCTCCTGGAGCACGGAGAAGCCGTCCCAGGCGAATCGGGTGTCCTTCCCTTCTATCGCCTTCCTCGTGCGCCGTCCCAGGACGTCGTATTCGTAGTGCGCGATGGTACGCCCCTGAGACATGACGCGACGGAGTCGTCCGGCACCGTCATACTGGAAATGGCGCGCCCCGCTTCCGTCGGTGACCGTTGCGCCGCATCCGTCGTAGTCCCGCGACCCATCGGGGCCGCCGACCAGCCTATCGCCCGCCGCGTAGGACAGTGCTCCGCACTCCGATGAGAATGCCAGGTTCCCAGTCGGGTCATAGCCATACCGCTCCGCAGAACCATTCCTGTGGGTGGTCAGCAAGGCGCCTCGGTGATCGTAGGCGAGACGCTCCTCACCATCCGCCTCGCTAGCAACCTGCAGCAGCTGATCCGCGGCGTCGAATTCATACGCGCGCCGGAGAAGGACCTTCGAGCCAGTGCTCAGCGACTGCTCTACGATCCGGTTCCGATCGTCGTATCTCAGCTCGAGTCGGGCACCATTTGGGTAGGAATGCGCGACCAGCCGATCAGCCGAATCGAATTCGAAGGAGTGCGAGCCGGTAGCACTGTCGGTGATTCGAACCAAGCGCCCCCGGATGTCATAGTCGTAGTCGATCGACCGCCCTTGCGACGTTTTGAGTGAGCGACGCTTCCCGCCAGGATCGTAAGAGGACGTGAGCACGAGCTCGCCCTGGACTTCCCGGGTGAGGTTGCCGTCGCCGTCCCATTCGAACTCGATCGTCGTAGCTTCATTGCGCCCACGAACGAGCCGGCGTAACTGATCGTAGTCGAAATGGTCGGCGTCGCCGGCAGCGTAGCGCTTTTCGACGATGCTCCCCACTTCATCGCGAATGATCGTCGTCGCGGCTCCGTTGCCGTCGACTATGCCAACGAGGCGGCCCACCGCGTCATACGCGTATGTCTCGCGTGTGCCGTCAAAGAACTCCTGGCCAACAACGCGTCCGACGCTGTCGTACGCGAAGCGATGAGCCTCACCCTTTGCGTTGATAATCGCGGTTGGATTGTCGTCGAGATCATATTCATATCGCACTGCATGACCGCTTGGCCACTGAACGACAACACACTTCCCGAATTCGTCGTACTCGAGACGAGTCTGCCGACCTAGTTCGTCAACGACCCGCGTGAGGTTACCGGCCTGGTCATACTCATATGCGATGCCTGTACGGTCAGGCCACTGACTTCCCACGACCCGACCCACACCATCGCGTAGGACGCGTCGGGTAGCGCCTTCTCCGTCGGTCGCGGCCACGACATTTCCGATCTCGTCGTATTCGAGTTTGACGATCATCCCGAGATCATCATGAACCGTGACCGTTCTGCCGCCGCTCGACTGCGACTGAATCATCCTGCGACCGCAGAAGTCGCGAACCTCGCTGAGAATTCCTCGCGAGTCGTAGACGAGGTCGGATCGCACCCCCGACGGCGTCTCGACGCCGATCAAGTTTCCCTGCGTGTCGTAATCCCAGCGCCAGGTACCTCCGCACGCGTCCACCTTGGCGCGGACCCGGCCGTGCTCGTCCTCGTGAAACACGGTCGTGGCCCCTTGTGCGTCGGTTACGCTCAACATCCGGTTCTCTGGATCCAGCACCGTGAGGGGCGTCGGCCGACCGAGAGCGTTGAACGTTGCCAGCAGGCCATTGTTGGCGTCATAGGCGTTGGTTTCGACGCCGCCCAGGGGATCGATGGTCTCGGTAACGACCTTCCCCTCGTTATGACGATAGAGCGTGCTATTGCCGAAGCCGTTCGTCACTCGGGTAGTCCGCCGCCTGTCGTCATAGTCGAGCTGTCGGTATCGGCGTCCGCCATCGTGCCAGAGTCGCGTGCAACGGCCATGCTGGTCGTAGGTCGCGTAACCTGAGAGGCCTGACGGGTATGTCCATCGGACAACCAAATGATCGGCGTACTCGAAGTGGTAACTGCCGGCGGCGTCGGACATGGTCCTGAGATCGCCGAACCGGTCATAGCCGTAGCGGAGAAGAA
>Ga0209689_1000491_pt1 | contig 27114 bp, 27 predicted proteins | sample GraSoiAngelo_149_FD_187119 | JGI IMG/M metagenome (GOLD analysis project Ga0209689, IMG submission 187119) | Grasslands soil microbial communities from the Angelo Coastal Reserve, California, USA - 14_1009_09_30cm (SPAdes) (version 2) | ecosystem: Environmental > Terrestrial > Soil > Grasslands ... | reverse complement strand
AAGGTAGGTCGTCTCTTCGAAGGACGAGTGGCGAGCGAGGTCGTGGATGTCGATGCCGCGGTAGGTGAGCTTGCCCTGGGGACCGATGATGTCCGAAATCGCCGAGTTCGCCGCGATGACATCCTCGAGGCCGCCCTTGGTCATCGGCATACGAGCCAAGTATAGGAATCGCTCCTAGACTTACCGCGCGCAAATGGAGCAGGTGGGCAGATGAGTTGGAAGCTCGCGGTTAAGGACTCGGGAGAGGGTTACTACACGCTGCACACCCAGGAGATTGGCGCGGTCCCGGTGCGCCTGTTCCTCACGCCCAACCTGCTCGACCAGGTCGAGGAATCCATCTATCCACAGATCGTGAACGCGGCGAGCTTTCCCGGCGTCAAGCTGGTGGCGATCACACCCGACGTTCATCACGGCTACGGCGTTCCCATCGGCACGGTTCTCCTTACAGATGCGGAAACCGGTGCCGTGGCCATGGGTCCCGTAGGTTTTGACGAGGGCTGCGGGATGATGTCCGCCTCCAGCGATGTGCCGGTGAGTGCGGCGACGCCCGAGAACCGTTTGCGGTTCAACCGCGAAGTGACGCGCCGAGTGGCACTGGGACCGGGCAAGGTGAGCCGCACGCGGTTGAAGACTCTGACACAGAACCAGTTCGAGGCGATCATCCGGGGCGGCGCTGCCTACTACGCCCAGCACTATGGCGAGCGGGTGGACCGGACACGCGCGGAACGCGACCGCCTCCCGGTCGATGACTCCTGGCAGCCCCCATGGGGTGGTCCGGGACGACCGGAGCGCGGAATCCCGCAGCTGGGCACGCTGGGCGGCGGCAATCACTTCATCGAACTCCAGGGCAACCTGGGTAGCGACACGCTTTATGTGCAGCTGCACTCTGGCAGCCGCGGCTTCGGCCACGGGTTGGCCACCAACTATTTCCACCTGGCGAAGGCGGAGAATCCGGCGATCAAGGCGCTCGACCTTGGCTACTTCACCCCGCAGTCGGCACACTATCGCGACTATCTGAACGCGGTCGCGGCCGGCGGAAACTTCGCGATTGTCAACCGGCTCGCCATGTTCGAGCAGATCGCGATCGCTTTCGAAGAGGTCTTCGGTAAGCCGCTATCCCTGGTCTACGAGATCAGTCACAACCTGGTCCAGCGGGAACATCATCCCGAGTTCGGCTGGGTCCATGTCCACCGCAAGGGGGCAACGCGCGCGTTTCCCGCCGGCTACGATGACCCGCAAGCGGGGCATCCCATCCTCATCCCTGGCAGTAATCGTGACTCGAGTTTCATCCTCCGAGCCGCGGAACACGCTCAAGTCAGCGGCTACAGCGTCAACCACGGGTCTGGCCGCCGGATGTCGCGCAACGCAGCGAAGAGAGGCCTCAAACAAGACGAGGTGAATGCCGCTTACCGAGACGCGGGCATCATCGTGAACACCGATGGCGTGGTTCCGATCGATGAATCGAAGGATTGCTACAAATCGTCGCGCGAGGTCGTCGAAGCCGTAACCCGAGCGGGTCTGGCAACCATCGAGCACGAGCTGGTGCCCCTGGCGTCGATCAAGGGAACTGAATAAGTCACGGCGACAGGGGAACGCTCTGCGATTGCGATAAGAGGCCACCATCGCTGACCAAGATCCCGATCGATCGATCGGGTGTCTCCACCTCCAGTGCGCCCGATGAGCCCGTACCTGGCTGCACGAGGCGAAGGATCGATGTGGTGAGACCCGAGCCGGCTTGGAGGCTGAGTGGACTGGTGAAGCTCTGCGCTCGCCGGATCACCGGACAGATCAGGTATCGCCCCGGCGCGGTACGCGTTACCTTCGCCGGGTCGAGGACGAAAGTCCGCACCAGGCGCGCAACCCGACCTTTCAGGAATTCGGTGTAGTAGAGGTTGTCCGCGTCGTCGAGCGCAATCCCCTGCGGCTGCTGGATTCCGGACATGACGCTGACCTGGTGGCCCTGGCCATCGAGCTCATGGATCGCGTTGTCGCCAAGGGTGTTGACGAAGATGTGCCCGCCTCGCCCGACTAAGACGTCGTCGGGGGTTGGCAGCGTGGCGAACCGACGCTTCGACGGATCGAGGACCCAGAGCGTTCCACCTTCGTCGGCCACGAAGGTCCGCCCATTGCGGTCGACGGCCGCTCCCACCGGACGCACCATCCCACTTGCAATCTGGGTCGCGCTCTTTCCGTCGGCGCTGACCCGCCAGACCACACCGTTTGGACTGTCCGGCACGATCACGTTGTCACCGGTCGGGAGAAGATTGCCCAGGGAGTCTTTAGCCGGAAGCACAGGGCCGATGCCGTCAATCCCGTCTTGTCCTGTCCGGTTTGGAAACGCACGCCACTGGGTGACGGCATGCGTTTGCGCGTCGATGGCGACGATGCGATTACGGCCCTGCTCCGCGATCAGGATGCGCCCGTCGGCGGCGAGCACGATACCCTCCGGGGCGGAGAGACCGCCGGCGATCCGCTCGACCGATCCGTCCGGATTCAGGGCCGAAACGGTGCCGGCTGTGATGTCGCTGATCAGCAGACGGCCGTGGCTGTCGAACGCCAGATCATCGGGCGCCGGCTGATTCTGGAGCAGGAACTGTGGCGCGGTCGGTGCGGGTATGGCTGGGCAGGCGGCTAGCGGTGATGCGGACGGACTGGGACTGGGCGTGGGTGAGGGCGCCGTGGGCGTCGACTGACAGGCGCTCGTGATCGCCAGGAATCCGACCACGATCCACCAACGAAGGCGTTTGACCATAGTCGAGCGCGGGTCTACGATGACGTCGTGCTCAAAGTCATTTCGGCTCCCGAACTGGCGCGTAATCTCGATCCCATCCTGCAAGCGTTGGAGGAAAGCGGCACCACACTCATCATCAAACATCACGAGCAGCCGGCGGCATTGCTGGTTCGCTTCGACGCCTACGTCGCGATGCTCGCCACCATGGATTATTCCGGCTGGGAGCGGTGGATCGAAGAAGTCCGGGCCGTCTTTCCCACTACGGTCTTCAGTCCGCCGCGCCGTCCGAAGTCGATCGTGCCGGCGTTCATCGACCCCGCAGATCTGGGCTACGCGCCGCAGTTCGGTCAGGTCGGCACCACGGCGGGCCGGCGCCGCCTGGCCGAAGAACTCTCCTCGATGGGAATCCAGCTGGACGAAGAACAGCTCGGGTCGGTCTACCCTCTGGTCCTCAGCCTGGCCGAGCGCAAGCGCGCGCTTTACGCCGAAGACTTGAAGCTCGCCGCGGAGGAAGCACTCGGCCGGAGTACACCCGGACGCTTTGCGTTGCGCGACGTGCAGGTCAACGCACAAAGCGGTGTTTCGAGCTCCGCCGAGGTTTCCGTCAGTGATGAGGGCACCATCTCGACTGCCCGGGCGACCGGGAACGGGACGCTCGACGCGGTCTTCCGCGCCATCCAGGAAGTAACCGGCGTGCAGGCCGAGCTGGAAGACTTCAGCCTGGCGGCGGCGACCCAGGGCAGCGATGCGCTCGGCGAAGCCGTGGTGACGCTCAGCCAGGGCTCGAACGTCGTCGTCGGCCGGGCGGTGGCGCTCGACGTGGTCGAAGCGGCGGCCAACGCGTACGTCAATGCGCTCAACTGGCTGGTACGGCCTACCCGGTCCCTGACCCTCCCCACAAGGGGGAGGGAGATTGACGACCTCCCCACGAAGGGGAGGGAGCCTGTTCCGCAATAACCCGTCCGTTTCGGTTCGGCCTCAGTACCCATCACCCGCGGCCGAAGGTCGAGTGGATGGCCTTCGCTCGGCAAGTCGAGTCCATGGGGTTCGACAGCCTGCGGATCTCCGACCATTTCGGTGCCCGCCCGGCGATCGCCCCGGCGCTCGTGCTCGCCGCGGAGGCGACGTCGAAGCTGCGCGTCGGCAGCTTTGTCTACGACAACGACTTCCGCCACCCCGCGCTGCTGGCCCAGGAGGTCGCCACCATCGACCTGCTGACCGAGGGCCGTTTCGAATTTGGCATCGGCGCCGGCTGGTTGAAGAGCGAGTATGACGCCGCCGGCCTTCGATTCGATCCGGGTGGCACCCGTGTTGAACGGCTGACCGAGGCGGTTCAGCTGATCAAGCGGCTGCTCACGGGGGACCCCGTGACGTTCACCGGGCGGCATTACCAGGTGAAGGCGCTGACGGCGGGCTTCAAGACCGTGCAGCAGCCGCATCCCCGGCTGACCATCGGCGGCGGCGGGCGGCGTCTGCTCGCACTCGCGGCGAAAGAAGCGGACGTGGTCAGCCTCATGCCGCGCTCCCGCGCCGACGGCAGCGGGCTAGATACTGCGGACGCGACGGAGCAGGCCTTTGGGGTAAAGGTCGCCTGGATCAAGGAAGCCGCGGGCGATCGATTCTCGACATTGGAGCTCAACACCCTGGTGCAAGCCGTCACCGTGACCAGCGATCGCGATGCCGCCGCACGGACGCTGTCGGCCAATTGGAAGCAGCCGGCGGATCAGTTACTGGTCTCGCCGCTCGTCCTGATCGGCAGCGTCGAGGAGGTCGCGTCCACGCTCGAGCGTCGCCGCGAACAGCTCGGCATCTCATCGATCACCGTTTTCGAAAAAGACCTCGACGGCTTCGCCCAGGTTATCGAGCGAATCGCTCGCTGAGATTCAGCGCCGGCGCGCCGCGAGCTCGAAGGTCGGAGGCGCCGCGGACAGGTCCATCAACGACGGTGCCCACACCGGCCAGCGGGCCCGGAGCGCGATCACCCGCGCGGCCGACGCCTGGACCTGGTCGCTCGAGATGGTCCCGCTGCGCACCTGCTGCTTGACCGTCTCGATGGCCGACGCCTGGTAGGCGGCATCCGCGCTGTTCAGGAGCACCAGGTCATTCCCGGCGCGGACGGCCGCCACGGTGGCGTCCGGCAGGCTGTAGAGCATCGTGATCCCGCCCATGCCCAGGCCGTCGGTCACGATGACGCCCTGAAAGTGCAATCGGTCCCGTAAGAGCCCCGTCACCACGGCGCGGGAGAAGAGCGCTGGCGTACCCGTTGGATCGAGACCCGGGACCACCACCGCCGTGGTCATCACGGCGTCGGCCCCGGCGTCGATCCCAGCCTGGAAGCTGCGCGCCTGCGTGGCGGCCCATTGGTTCAGGCTCTCGCCATCCGACGGCATGGCTGCGTGCGGATCGCCCGCCGCGCCGCCGAGACCGGGAAAGTGCTTGAGGGTGGCGGCCACCCCGCCGTCATGCAGCCCACCAACGGCGGCGGCCACCAACGGACCGACCACCGCGGGATCGCCGCCAAACGAGCGGTCGCCGATCACGGCATCGGCGGGATTCGTTCGCAGGTCCGCTACCGGCGCCAGGTCGAGCTGCACCCCGAGACGATGGAGCCCAACGGCGGTGGCGGCTACGGCGTCGTGCACGCCCTGCGGGCCGCGGCCGCCCAGCTCTTGCTCTGAGGGCAACGACGCGACCCCATCCGTCACCCGCATCACCCGCCCACCTTCCTCGTCGAGGGTCACCAGCAGCGGCGCGGGCAGGCCGGCCTGACGTCCAAGCGCCTGCAGGTCCGCTGTCAGCCGGGCGAGGCTGGCCGCGTCCGTGAAGTTGTCGCCGAAGAGCAGGACGGTGCCGACCTTTTCATCGAGGATCAGGTGGCGCAGCCCATCGGTGATGGTCGGGCCGCCAAAGCTGGCCGCCATCATCTGCCCAACCGCCAGATCGAGCGAGAGCGGCTGGGGCCGCTCGTCGACGGGTACGGAGGGGGGCGGAAGCGGCGTGGCCGAGGGACTCGGGCCTCTGAGCGCGACGGGCGCGGGATGGGGAGTCGTCCTCGAGCCGAGCGTTGCCGGGATGGCGGCCACCACCAGCGCGACGATCAGGACGGTATGGGCGAGGAAGCGGCGGCGCGGCCCCACGGACGCCGACGCCTAATGCTTGAAGGTGCGCCCTACCAGCGGTTGAAGGACGGGTTCAAGCAGGTTAAAGAGAAAGCTGAAGATCAGCAGAAAGATCAAGTAGACGAAGAACACGCCCGCAATCACGATGCCGACCAGCAGTCCCTTCGAGAACCGCTCCATGTCGAGCCGGACCACCTTGATCAGCAGCGCGCTCATGAGCAGTCCGAAGGCCGCCCCGATCGGGTTGGGAAAGCCGAGCATCGCGCCGATTGGCACCGGCAGGTAGCAGGCGAATTCCGGCAGGGATCGAGGAACCAGTGATGAGCGCTGCGCCGGTGCGGCCACCGCGGCGGCGGCCGTCACACCGCCCAGCCAGCCCTTGCACTTGCCGCACGTCTGGTTCTCGGGCGCGTTATAGCGATACCCGCACTGCGGGCAAGCTTTCAGCATCGTTGCCTCAGGCGGCGCCCCGTAGCCGGAGCACTTCTTGCTCCAGCTCCGCGATCCGGTTATCTCGCTGGATGATCATCCGCTTGTGCTCGGTGAGCACCTTCTTGGTGAAGCGGGTACTCATGAACCAGCGCACCCGGTCGACCAGGCTGATGACGAGCACCATAAGGGCGCCGAGCGCCGCGGAGGCCAGCATCACGACCCAGGTCGGGATTTCCTGGTAGCTGGTGCCGAGCACGTTGATCGTTGCCGACTGCTGATTCCCCACGGAGAACAGTGCGAGCACGATGCCCAGGAGCAGTGCGATGAGCCATCCGACGATCGCCACTCGCTAGTTCACCCCCCAGTTACGGTCACCCGATTCGGGGACCGGTAGCGACACCTCGCCGGCCCATATAACCGAGCGCGCTATATCGAACTTGCGGGCCGATAGACTTCGAATTGATGGCCGTGGTCACGCATTCAGTCTGGAGCTCGCCGGCCGAGCCGGAGGCGTTGCAGCCATTTCGCATCCGCGGCGGAACCCGGGGCTGCCTGTTGATCCATGGGTTTGCCGGCACCCCACCGGAGATGCGCGGACTCGGCGAGTTCCTCGCCGCTCGCGGCTACGACGTCATCGGACCGTTACTTGCCGGTCACGGGCTGACCCCGGAGGCCATGGCCCGGACCCGCTGGCAGGATTGGGCCGCATCGGCAGAGTTCGCCTACCAGACGTTGCGCCAGGATTGCACGGAGGTGTTCGTTTGCGGCCAGTCGCTGGGCGGCACCCTGGCGCTGCACCTGGCCGCCGCCCATCCCGACCTCAAGGGCGTGATCGCGATGGGCGCGCCGACCTCACCGAGCTTCTTTCAAGACTGGCGGATCACGTGGATCCGTGGCGTCAAGTACCTGGTCCGCTGGCACGTTCCAACCGGAAACAATGACCTGGGCGACCCGAGCGCGGTGCGCCTGCTGCATAGCTATGCTCGGCGTCCCACCGTGTGCATCGAGAGCACGATGCAACTGGGCCGGCTGGTGGAGCGGGAGCTGCCCCAGCTGACCATGCCGGCGCTGATCATGCAGGGCCGAAACGACCGAACGGTCCCGGTAGCGAACGCGCCGCACATCATGGCTCGCCTCGGATCGACCGACAAGCGGCTCGTCTGGTTCGAGCGGTCCGGCCATGCGATCACTGTCGATCTCGAGCACGATGCCGTGTACGCCACCGTGCTCGACTGGATGAATGCGCGTTGAAGGTGCCAGACATTCCGCGACACCCGTGACCGATAGCTGGCCGGCCCAGGAACCTCGTCGAGCCCCTCACGGAATGATCGCGAGCGTCAATCCACTGGCCAGCGCGGCCGGGCTGCGGGTGCTGCGAGCCGGGGGGAACGCGCTCGACGCCGCCGTCGCCGCCGGGGCGGTCCTCACGGTGGTGGAGCCCTGGAGTGGACAGCTCGGTGGCGATGCCTTCCTGCTGATCGCGTCGGCGGAGCGAAAGACCGTGACCGCGATCAATGGCAGCGGCGCCGCACCGCTCGCCGCGACCGTCGACCGTTATCTGGCCAACGGACGGATCCCCGAGTCCGGCTGGCTGGCCGCCACGGTCCCCGGCCTGGTCGATGCCTGGCGGGCGGCGCTCGAGCGTCACGGCACGATGTCGCTGGGCACCCTGCTGGAGGACGCGATCCATTACGCGGAGCGCGGATTTCCGCTGACGGCGCGCCAGGCGCGCAACAACCGCGAGATGGCAGCGGTCGCGGCGCCGTTCCGTGAGACCCGGGCGATCTTCTTTCCGGACGGTCATCCCCCGCCCGCCGGCGCCGTCTTGCGTCAGCCCGACCTCGCCCGCACGCTACGGACCCTGCAGGCGGAGGGGCCGAGCGCCTTCTACCGCGGCGGGATCGCCGACGCGATCGTCGCCGCCTCGGACCGCGCCGGCGGCCTGTTCTCCCAGCGTGATTTCGCCGAACATCGCACCGAGATCCTCGAGCCGATCGGGACCACCTACCGGGGCTGGACGGTACTGGAGCAGCCGCCCGTATCGCAGGGCCTGATCCTCCTGATCGCGCTCAATATCCTCGAGAGCGCCGGGGTGCCGAGCGACCCGGTGGATCGGGTTCACTTCCAGGTGGAGGCGCACAAGCTGGCCCTCCGGGAGCGGCTCAGCCGGGTGGGCGATCCCCGGGTCAGCCCCACCGACCTCGGCCCGCTGCTTTCCAAGGCACACGCCGCGTCCCTGGCTGGCCGGATCGATCAACGCCGGGCCCTGCCGTTGCAGCCAGAACCCGCCGGTCACCCGGACACCACCTATCTCTGCGTGGTCGACGAGGCGCGCAATGTCGTCTCCTACATTCACAGCCTGTACGCCGGAAACGGGGTGGTGGCCGGCGACACCGGGATCCTGCTGAACAACCGGATGGGCTGCTTCAGCCTCGAAGAGGGCAGCCCAAACCGGCTCGCCCCCGGTAAGCGGCCGATTCACACCCTGAACTCGTGGATGCTGCTCCGGGATGGGCGGCCCCACATCGTGGGCGGCACCCCGGGCTCCTTCTGGCAGGTGCAGACCAACCTCCAGCTCGTCAGTAACATCGCGGATCGGGAAATGCCGCCACAGGCCGCCGTCGATGCGCCACGGTGGCGGATGGGCTCCCAAACCTCGTGGACCGATGCCAGCCTGGAGCTCGAAGGACGATTCTCGGAGGCAATCGCCGAATCGCTCCGGAAGCGCGGCCACCAGGTAGGCCTGATCGGCGACTGGGAAGCCGGCGGCGCGGCGCAGGTGATCGAGCTGGATGGCACGATGCTGGTGGGCGCCGGTGATCCCAGGCCGGGGACGAGTACCGTTATCGGTTACTGAGCCCGGTGCCACCGGAAAGATGCTTGTCTTTGCCGGATGCCGATGCTATAACTCGCAGGTAACAGCAGCGGTCCTCATCCGCACGTATTACCACGCGCGATCCAGAGGTCGCGTAGCCGAAGGGAGGAGAAATGCCGGCAAAGAAGAAGTCATCGAAGAAATCGACCGCCAAGCGATCGACCGCAAAGCGGGCTGGCGGCAAGAAGAAGTCGACGGCGAAGCGGACCACCGCAAAGCGGACCACCGCCAAGCGCAGCACGGCGAAGCGGGGCACGGCCAGGAAGGCCACGGCAAAGCGCGCCACCGCGAAGCGCGCCACCGCCAAGCGGAGCACCCCGCGCGCGACGACGAAGAAAGCGGCCTCGAAGCCGGCGGCGCGGGCGGCGCAACCAGCCGCTCCCAAGCCCGCGACGTCATTCAGCAGCGGGCGCCCCGTGGCGCGGCCGCCGGAACCGGCGCCCAGCATGCCGACCTACGGTGGGTTTGGCAGCGAATCGGGCATGGGCAGCGAGTCGGAGTCCAGTTCGCTAGGCGGCAGCTCCGAGCGAATCAAGATCGGGGAGCGTCCTCCCGAGCAGACCTGGCCGGGAGGCGGCAGCCGCTAAACCAGCGCCAACTACAGCCCCTGCCGAGTGGCAGGGGCTGTTTCGTTTCGATCAGGGTTACAACTACGTCCGTGTGCGCAGGCGGAATGGTCCGCTTCGCCACCTGACTGGCAGCGTCGCAGACGTTTTCCAAGGTAGAGCGAATCCATGGCTGCACTCAGGATGGCGATCGGCGGACTCCTGACCCTGTTCGCGCTCGGCCTCACGGCCGCGCCGGTGCTCGCGAGCACCGCGCGAACCGCCCCCACCCCGAAGCCGCTGCCGCCGGTTGCCGCGCCACACGCCACGACCGTGCGGCTGCCGCAGGTCTACCAGGTCAACCCCTTGAAGGTGAACCCGACTGTGCAACCGAACATCATGATCGTTGGCCAGTTCCTGACGCCGGCCACTAAGGTGCAGGTCGGCACGCGGCTGGCCACCACCATCCAGGTGCCCGATGCCAATCACGCGCTGATCAAGCTTCCGGACAACCTCGCGCGCGGGACCTATGCCATCGAGGTCACGAACGAGGCCGGTAGCGTCATGGCGAGCGACAGCCTGGTGGTCGACAGCTCGGGCGATCAGCCGAGTACCCTGACCTACATGCTCGGCGGTGGGTTCATCGCCTTCCTGGTCCTGATCATGCGGATGGCGCGCACCCCCGGGCTCGGCTAACCTCGGCGGGGACCGCCCATCAAGAGGGCGAGGTCGTGTTCCTCGACCTGGTCCATCTCGGGCTCCTCCCTGAGCGGTAACTGCGGCACCGCCCGGATCGCCGCCAGGGCGCCGCGCATCTGTCCCAGGTTGCGCTTCGCATCGTTGAAGGCGTTCTGAATCATCGTGCTGCCCCGCGCGATGCTGTTTTCCAGCACCCGGTCGAGCGCGGTCACGTTGTCGTCGATCTGCTGCAGGTAACCCTCGAGGTTCTCCAGGTCGATCGAGCGAGCGTACTGCAGGTGCAGCCGGAAGAGTGCCAGCACGTATGGGATCGTCATGCTATACGGCATCAGGATCACGCCCTCCCGATAGGCCTCGAGGTGCGCCCGGCGGCAGGCGTTGAAGACCGGGTCGGGGACGGCGGCGACCGCGAACGCCAGCGTCGCCCCCGGATCGATATACTGCCTCACCTCGCGGACCTTCAGCCTCAGGACGCGCTCGATCTCCTGGACGACGGCCGCCTCTTTCGACGGCTCCTGAAGCTCATCGCTCAGCCGGTCGAGCAACTCGGGTGACGGCCACTTGCTATCGATCGGTAATCGCTTGCCGTTGGCGAGCACGAGGGCGAACTCGACCACCTTGCCATTCACTCGGAAGTTCATGTCGATCATCTCGGGCGGGAACTGCCGGAACGCATCCTGCAGGATGTTTTCGCCGGCGGCGCCACGCGTGCGGCTGCCCAGCAAGACGGCCTCGATCCGGCGGGCGCTGGCCTGCACGTCCTCCTCCATGCGTCGCCGTTCCTCAGCGTCGACCTTCAGCCGCTCGACGACCAGCCTGGCGTCGGAGAGATCCTTCCCGATGGCGTCGCGGACGCCCGCGGAACTTTCGATGACTTTTGTTTCCACACCCTGCACGGCCGCCTGCAGCATGCCCAGGGATTGGCCCAGCGAACTCTGCTGATTACTCACGGCGTCGACGTTCGACTTGAGTGCCCCGAGATCGGCGAGCGCGCGCAGGACGGCGTCCGAGGCGCCGCCCCCAGAGGCGGGCCGGCGCAACACGAGCATGGCGAGGAGCACCAGCACGGCGGCCAGCAGCACGATGACGAGGACCAGTTCCAGGACGCTCACGGCTTCTCCTTCAGGACGTAGGCAAGACGAATGGTCGTGATCATGGTGGGTGGGCTCATCCTGAAAGTCAAGCACCCGGTTTTGACAGCTGTCTGTCGCGGAAAGGCTATTTGTCGACCGGGTATCCGCGCTCGATCCAGGCGGCGGTGCCGCCGTCGACGTTGACCACCTCTCGATAGCCGAGCGCCAGGAGGTAGTTGGCCGCGGCCAGGCTGCGTTGCCCGCTATGGCAGATGGCGAAGATCGGCCGATCGCGCGGGATCTGAGAAACCCGCCGCTCCAACTCACCGAGCGGGATCAGCTGCGCGCCCGGAACATGGCCGGCGACGAATTCCCAGGGCTCCCGGACGTCGAGAAGGAACGGCCTCGGCTCGGCGCCCAGCCGTTCCCGCAACTCGGAGACCGTTATCGCCGGTACTGCAGCCACCTTCTTATCGTATGGCCTCCGCCGTCCGCGGCCTCGCGCAAGGTTGCGGCATCTCTCTGCGTCGAACTCACAGCGTGAGCAAGGGCCAGCAGTACCTGCAATTCTTCGGCTCCGACGCGCTCAAGCGGCTGCACGGCTGCGCGATCGCCGAAGCCGACCGCGGCTCCGACAGTCCCTGCAACGGATTGGCACAACCTCTTCGGCGGCCGCAAATTGGATTTGGTAATCCGCAAGCGCCGGTCGTCTTCATCAGCCCGAGCCCGCTCGACCTGTCCAGCACCAGCAATGAGGCGTTCACCGAGTGGCTGGAGCACGAGGCGCGGCTGGAGCATCACATGACGTCGGAAACCCCACACCCCTACTTCCAGTACGTTCGCGCAGTTCTGACGGAGGCGCGACGCCGCATGGGCCAGAAGCTGGATAAGCACGACGTTCTGGACTTCGCCTTCCACACCTGGGCGGTTCACTGCGCGACGGAGAATCCGGACCGCGTCACCGAAGGCGCGATCAACCAGTGCGTTGACCGCCACCTGCAGGGCTTGCTGACCAGCATCTCGCCGCAGGTCGTGATCGCGATGGGTGGGCCGGTGGCCCGCTACTTCTGGTGGCGCAGGATGCGGACCTGGGACGGTTGGGGCCCGATGACCACGCTGCACGGCCGGGTGCTCGACATCGAGGTGGCGAACCGCACCGTGCCCGCCATCCTGAGCGTGCATCCCTATCAGCGTGGCGTCGACCTGCACCCCGACGTGATCGGGCGCGCCATCGCCGAACGGGTACGCCCACAGGCGCTGCAGCCAACGGAGTTGAAGGCGGCGTGAGCGTCAAATTCTCGGCCGATGACCCGCGCTTCATTCCGCCGGAGGAAGATAGCCACATTCGCGAGCGGATGCAGAAGGCCGAGCAAGGCCACTCACTCCGGCCCGGCGCGCTGTGCCCCCACTGCGGCGGTCACGCGTTCAAACGGGCCGAGTTAAAGGCGGGGTCGCCGTGTCCCGCCTGCGGCAAGTCGCCGCGGGTCGCCGCGTAGCCCACCGTTCTTGACGACCGGCTGGTGCAGGCGGTTGCGTTCGCCCATCTTGAGCCCGGTGGCGCCGATCTTCTCCCGCAGCTCCTGCGGCGCCAGGACTTCAACGACATCGCCCCATCCGAGGATCCAGGGGGTGATCTCGACCGTTCCGGCCACGGTGACCGTCAGCGTCACCACGCCCTTGCGGTCCTCGGTGAGCCGTTGCGATGGGTGCCAGATCGATTCCTTGACCCGGGCGGCGGCCGGGGGATAGAAGCGCAGCCGGACCTCGACCGGCTCGCCGGAGTGAAAAATCCCCCAGGCGCCTGCCAGGTAGCGGTTGATATCGAAGTCGGAGGGGATCTGATAGGTCTCGCTGGTCTGCTCGGCGCGGCTGATGCGCTCCAGCTTGAAGGTCCGCATCTCCCCCCGCCCACGATCGCGCGCCACCACGTAGGTGCTGTGTCCGATCAGCGACGGCTCCAGGAAATAGGGCTCGATCACGCGCGGCTTGACCTCGTGGTCCGCGCTCGGGTACCAGATGCGGACCGCCTTCTGACCGGCCCAGCTGAGTGCAATGGTCTGCAGGATCCGCGAGTAGGCCGGATTCGGGGGCCGCGCGGCGATCTGGCGCACGGTCGCGTGCACGTACTCGGCGACCGGGGCTGGCATCACCGCGGCCAGCTTGGTGAAGGCGTCGGCCACGTCCGGATCGGCTTCGTCGGCGTGCCGCGACATCAACCGCACCCCCATCAGCAGGGCCATCGCTTCGCGGAGGGTGAACTTCACCGGCGCGATGAAGTAGTTCGGGTCGATCACGATCCGGCCCCGGTCCTCGTAGATCGGTACGTTCATCGCCTCGAGGGCGCGCACGTCCCGGTAGGTGGTTCGCGGGTTGACCCCGGTCCGGCGGGCGATCTCGCCGGTGGTCAGGCCTCGCGGATTCCCCTGGAGGAGCGTCTGGATCTTCAGGATGCGGGCGCCGCGATCCCCCTTCTCAAAGGAGCCCATTTACGTGGAAAGTCTAGTTCAGAATAAATTCGGGCCAACCTTTATAATGGGCGCTGCTTTCGCGCTCGCCTAGGCCATCGCGACAGGCACAATTCGCGTGGTTACGGGGGATTTGTGGCCCTTCGCCTGCTCCATTTCGCTGACCTGCATCTCGACCGATCCTTCGCGAGCGAGCGCCTCTACGGAGTCGGTGCCCAGCGGCGCCGCGAAGATCTCCGGACCGCGCTGCAGCGGATCGTCGACCGTGCCCGCGAACACCAGGTGGACCTGATCACCTGCGGTGGCGACCTCTTCGAGCACGACCACGTCACGCGCGAGACGGCCGGCTTCGTCGTGCAGACGCTGGGCGCCGCCGGCATTCCGGTGCTGATCGCCCCCGGCCATGCCGATCCGGCCGTGCCGAGCTCGCCTTACCGCTACCTGCGCTGGCCGGAGAACGTCACGATCGCCGCTCACGAGGAGCTCCGCCCGTACCGCTACGGCAGCGTCCAGGTCTGGACCGCGGGCTTCATGCGGCCCGAGGCCCCCGACGCACCGCTGCGCGATGTCGTCCGCCAGGAGCTGGGCACGCACCTGATGCTGCTGCATGGCTCCGACATGAGCCAGCTGCCCGAAGGTGTCACACCCTACAAGCCCATCCTGCCCAACCAGGTCGAGGAGGCCGGCTTTCGCCACGCGCTGCTCGGTCATTACCACGATGCCCGGACGAGCGATTGGATCACCTATCCGGGCAGCCCGGAACCGCTGGGCTGGAACGAAGCCGGGCGACATTGCACCGCGCTCGTCACCATCGACGACGAGGGCGCGCTCCAGGTCCTGCTGGAAGATATCAACCAGCGGCGGTTCGCGCAGGAGACGATCGACATCACCGGCATGAGCAGCCCCGACCATGTCCGCGACGCGGTCATGGCGCTGCGCGAGAGTAAGCATCTCGAAGGTGGGGTGATTCGCGCCACCCTGGTCGGCGAACGCGCCCGGTCGCTGAGCCTGGATCCCAAAGCGCTCTCCATGGAATGCAGCGATGGCTTCGCGTACCTCGAGTTTCACGACCGCTCGCGGGTTTCGCACGACCTCGATGGGGCTGCACAGGAATTCACCAGCCGGGGCGAGATGGTGCGAAAGTTGGTCGACCACAAGGGCGAATCGCGGCAGGAGGAACAGACGGCCGGGCGGGCGCTGCAACTGGCGCTCGACGCCTTCGAACAATGACCGATAGGGTGACCGAGGTGGATCCGCCATGCGGCTGACCCGTATCCAGATCGAGGGCTTCGGCAGCCTGCAGGCGATGGACCTGCGGTTCGGTCCCGCCATGAACCTGGTGGTCGGCCCGAACGAGGCTGGCAAGTCGACCCTGCAGGAGGCGATTGTCACCGGTCTCTACGGTCTGCACTCGAGCAATTCCGCCCGCACAACGCTGGTGGAACGCGCCGACCGGTGGCGCCCCTGGCAGGGCGGCGATTTCGGCCTCGCCCTCGAATTCGCCCTGGAAGACGGGACCCAGCTCCGCGTCGAGCGCGACCTCGATGCGGAAACGGTGCGGGTCGTCGACGTCACGACCGGTACCGACCTGAGCGAGCGCTTCGAGCGCGACGCCGGCGGCGAGCTGCACCTCGGCCGCCAGCTGCTTGGCGTCAGCCGCGACATCTACACCAACACCGCCTGCATCTCCCGCAGTGAAGTGATGCGGCTGGAAGACGCCGGCAGCATCAAGGAAGCGATCGTGGCACTGGCCGACTCGGCGTCCCCCGACCGGACGGCCCAGCGAGTGCTGGATCGATTGCGACAGGAGCGGGTGCAGCGCATCGGCAAACCGCGCGGCCGTACCGGCCCCCTGCACGACCTGGAAAGCCGGCTGGCGGAGCTCGAGCGGCAACTCGCCGCGGCCCGGCAGGCGCGCGCTGCCGTCGACGAGTTGGCGCAGAAACGGGAAACCGTCAGCGCGCTGACCGAAGCGGAGCTGGCGATCGTGCAGACACTGGAAGCCGCCATTCTCGGCTCCCGCCTGGAGGAGGCGCGGCGCCGGCTCGAACGGGTCGACGCGCTGGAGCAGGCGATCGCCGCGGAGCGAGGCCGGCAGGAGGAACACACCCGGTTCGCGATGTTCCCGCTGGATCGCCAGGCCGAGGTGCAAGAGCTGCGCAGCCATCTGCGCGCGACCCGGGAGGCGCAGGAGGAGTTCGAGCGCCGAGCGGCCGAGGCCGCGATCCCGGTCCAGCAGCTCGAAGCCGAGCGGCAGAAACTCGACTCGGAGGCCCAGGGGCATGAAACCCGCGCCCGTGGCATTGATGCGGCCGCCCTCAACCAGGAGCCCGTCGTCCGGGAGCTGCTCTCCTCGCTCAATGTGGCCGATGCCCAGGCGCCGGAGGTCCACCTGCGAGCCCAAACCACAGCCGAGGAGGCCCGGCGGATCGCGGAGCGCCATCCGGGCCTGATCGGGCAGAACCTCGACTGGCCCGCCCGCCAAATGGAATTTCAGCGGGTCTATTCGGAGTGGCGGGAACGCCACAACGTCGCCCTCGAAGCCCGCCGGCGAGCCGGCGCGGAGCTGCCGCCCCGGCTGGAGCAGCTGAAGCACGACATCGCCCGCTACAAGGAAGTTCCGGAGGTCATCAAGGCCGGCCAGGGAGCCGAGGAGTCGATGCGCCGCGAGGAGGCCATGGCGGAACGGGCCCGCAGCAGGCAGCGCACCTTCCTCGGGGCCATGCTCGGGGGTCTGCTGCTGACAGCACTCGCGATCCTGGTCGCCTTCCTTGCCCTTCAGACGAACGGGTCGATCTACCTTGCTGGCGCGGCCTTCTTCCTGCTGGGCATGGGCGTGCTCTCGACCGGCATCGGGATCTGGGTGCGGGGCGCGGCGGTCCGCGAGGTGGATCGGCGCTTGCACGCCAAGGACGAGGCCCGCGTCAAGCGCCGTGAGATCCTCCAGCCGTGGGGGGTTCGCAGCTCGGGCGAGCTGCAGCAAGCGCTCGTCGAGCACTTGCAGAAGGTGCGCTACGACGCGACACGACTCGAACTCGATCGTCAAGCCACCGAGCTCGAGGAGCGCGCCCAGCTGGCCGGCCGCAGCTTGCGTGAGCTGGTGGGCTCGTGGGGATTGCCGCAACCGGCACCGACCGACGAGGCTGTAGACGAAACGGCGCGCCAGGTCGAGTCGCTCGCCCAGGACACGCTGGCCTGGACCTCCGCCAGCCGGCGCTCGCAGGAGGCGACGGCCGCCGAGTCCGAGATGGATCAGCGCCGCGAATCGCTGCGGCAGCAGCTCCACAGCCTGCTCGACGGTCTCGGGTTCGACCGCCGAGAGGCGTTGGGCGCGGCGCGAGATTTCATCGCCAGCTGCGAAGCCGCCCGCACCGCGCAGCAGGTTCGGACCCGGATCGAGCAGCTGGATGCGCAACTGGAGCAGCTGCGCGCGCCGGGCGAGCGCGGTGCCGCCGAGCGCGGGAAAGCCGACGACTACACCCGGCAGCTGTCGGCCATCTACGCCCCGGCGGGGATCACCGACCCTGACATGGAGCGGGCCGCCGCCGGTTGGGATGCGGGCATCGGTAGTGCCGAGGCCTACCGCGCCTCATCGACCAGGCTGTCCGAGCTGGAAGCGCAGCGCGGCGCCGGTCAGGCCGACGAAGCGCCCTCGCTCCGCCAGCTGGCCGACGACCTGGGCCGGCAGCTCAGCGAGATCAGCCGCAACGTCGATTCCGCTCGGGTCGCTGAGTTCGCGACCCTGCCACTCGCCGAGCTGGAACGCCAGCGCGATCAGCACCGCGGTACCAAGGAGCGGGCCCAGGAGGAACGCGCTCGAGCCGAAGAGCTGCTCAACGACCGGCTGGCTCAAATCGGCGATGTGGCCGCCCTTGACGAAGAGATCGCGACCGTCCGCGAACAACTCCAGGACCTGGAGGCGGACGCGCATGCGTACGACCTCGCCATCGAGACGCTGGAAGCCGCGGCCAAGTCCGTGCGGCGGGCCGTGATTCCGCGGCTCAAGTCGCAACTCCAGGGGCAGCTGGCGCCGATCACCAACGGCCGCTACCGGGACGTCCGGATTGGCGAAGATCTCGCGCTCCAGGTCAAGACCCAGGATCAGCGGGTCTTCAAAGATGTCGACAACCTGAGCCTGGGCACCCGATCGCTGATCTACCTTCTGGAGCGGGTGGCGTTGGCGCGCATCATCGGCGGCAATGCCGAGCCACCGCCGCTCCTGCTCGACGAGGCGCTGGTCCATGCCGACCGCCGGCGGATGCGCGCCGCCCTCGATGAGCTGGGACGGCTGGGCGAGGACCACCAGATCATCCTCTTCTCAAAAGACGAGGGGCTGGCCGACCGGGCCGAGAAGTCCGGAGACTGGACCATCATCCGGCTGCCCGGTCCGTCGCTGCTCCCGGCGAGCGCGGAAGCCATGCCGGCCAACGGGTCCAGCCGCGACCAGGCCGAGGAACAAGAAGAAGTCACCAGCTCGTAGATCGCGACATACAGCTGTCAAAACCGGCCATTAGGCTCCGGGTATGGGCAATGTCATTCCGTGGTCACAGATCCATCCGAGCATCAAAACCGAGCAGCCCTTCGTCGCCGTCGTCATCGTCGATCCCCAGCGTGAGATCTGCATCAGCGAGATGGTCGAGTTCGAGCCGGATACGCTCGCCAACGCCGATGTAGCGGCTCCGGAGTTGATCGCGGCCGCGCAGGCCGCCGCCGCCAAGGTCGCCAGCGGATATCGCATCCGCCGCAAGGCGACCCCCTCCCCGGAAACGCCTCAAACGCTCGCATCGCAAATTCCAGCGTCTCAAACGCTCGCATCGCACTCAAGCGCGGCTCGCGTGGGGCGACGCCCCGGCGGCTCGCGTGGGCCGGCGGGCCCGCCCACAACGGGGAGCGATATTCATCTGCGGGTGCTGAAGGGCGGGAAAGGCTAAGGGCGCAGCCGCTCTTCGAGGCCGGCTTTGACCTGCGGCCATTCGCTCTCGATCACCGAGAAGATCACGGTGTCGCGATAGCTTCCGTCCGGACGGACGCGCTGGTTGCGCAGGGTGCCCTCGTAGCGCGCCCCCAACTTCTTGATGGCGGCCTGGGAGTGCAGATTCTTGATGTCGGTTTTCAGCGCCACCCGGATCGCGTGCCAGTCTTCGAAGGCGTGACGCATCAGCAAGTACTTGGCTTCCGGATTGACCACGCCACCCCAGGCCTCTGGCGTATACCAGGTCCAGCCGATCTCGACCGTGCGGTCGTCTTGCTGGACGTCGAGATAGCGGGTGCTGCCGATCACCAGGCTGTCGCTCAGTCGGACAACGATGAAGGGGTACTCGCGTCCATGGGACTCCGCCTGCATGGCCGTGGCCAGCCAGGCGTCCACGGTCTCCGCGGAGATGGGACGGGTCGGCATCCATTCCCAGATCTCCGCCGGCTGCCCCGCCGCGAGCAGCTGGGCCGCATGCGCCGGTCGCATCGGCTCAAGGCGAATATGCGTCCCGGTGAGCGTGACCGGACCGAGCGGCGGCCTCGCAGACACCTCGATTAGAAGGGCTGGGCCACCATCAGAAACACGACGATGACGAGCAGCAGCCAGGCAACCAGCTGGATGGTCGTCGCGGCGGCCGTCACGCCGCCCGACGCCTCCGTCGCAGCCGTCCTTGCTCGCCGCAGGTTGGGCGCCAGGAAGGCGCCGTCCAGACCAGCCGCGGCGGCGTAGAGCAGGAAGCCCAGCAGCAACCAGCCGGTGAAGAGCTTGAAGTGGCCGATCCAGAGCAAGAGCCCGGTGATCAGGACCAGTGCCGAGCCGGTGTACACCATGGCGAGCTCGACGCGCCAGGCAAATTGATACAGGGCATGCTGGGCGGTCTCTGCGGCCCTCGCGGCCATGGGCCGGAGCAGTGCGTGGGTGGTGACGCCACCAAGCAGAAAGATTGCGCCGAACACGTGCAGCGTTTTGAGCACCGGCACCTGAGCAGCATATACGGCGCGGCCCGTTTATAGTTGCTCCGTGCCAGAGGAGCCGCGTGGGCAGGCAGAAGTTGTCATCCCGCAAGCGTGGCTCTTGCCGAACCTCAGCCTCGATGCGGTTCGCGCCCTGCAACGGAGCGATACCTCCTCCGACCTGGACCGTGGCGACCTTCGCCTGTCAGGAATCGAAGTGCTGGTGGCCCGCAACTGGGTGAAGGAAGAATTCTGGCCGCGGATCCAGGACGCGGTCCAGCGGGGCTACGCGGCCGAGAAAACCTACACCTTCCTGCGGGCGCATGCCGACCGGCGACGCAGTCGGCGCCCCAAGAAGTAGCGCTTAGCCGACTTCGCGCCGAGCCGACGACGGTACCCTGACCGGCCGCAGCCGCTCCCCGTCCACGTCGGCGAAGGCGGCGACCCGGTTCCGCCCGAGCGCCTTGGCCTGGTACACGGCCCGGTCGGCGGCGGCCAGCAGGTCTGAGGCACCGCGACCGTGGCTGGGAAACAGGGCGACCCCGATGCTGACACTGGCCTTCACCGGAGTACCGTCGGACAGCCGAAGCTCGATGGCTTCGACGCCCAGGCGAATGCGCTCGGCCACCGTCATCGCCTCCGCCAGGCTGGTTTCCGGCATCAGCACGGCGAACTCGTCTCCGCCGAAGCGGGCCGGCAGGTCGTACTCGCGGAGTGCCGTGCGGATCGCCTCGGCGACGCGGCGGATCATCTGGTCACCGAGCAGGTGACCGTGCCGGTTATTGATGTCGCGGAGCAGGTCGAGGTCGGCCAGCGCGACGCTCAGCGGCCGATCGAATCGACGGGCGCGCTCCACCTCGGCCTGCGCCACCTGGTTCCAGTGCTTCATGTTGGCCAGTTCGGTTTTGGGGTCGGTGCGCGCCTCTTCCTGAAGGGTCGGGACCAGCAATGACCGGTAGATCAGAAAGAGTGGGCCGAGACACAGTGGCACCAACCAGGGGTTGGCCAACCACAACATGCAGCCCAGCGCGCCCACCGACATCAGTGCCAGGTCGGTGCCCAGGTTTTCCCAGTCCATCGTGCCCGCCCGCGCGATCGGCACGCCGCGCGCCCACATGATCACCAGCGCGGTCAGGAAATGGTTGAGAATGACGAACACCACGCCGGCGAGGGCCGCAAAGAACACCGCCCGCCCGCCGCCCAGGCTGTTGCCTGACTCACCGGCCGCGAAGATCGCCCCAGCGGCCATCGAGCAGAGGATGAAGTTGGCGACGTTGAACGCCTGGATGTACCAGCGATAGCGGACGCGCAACAGCTCCGCGGCATGCGCCGCGATGATGATCGCGATCACGTATCCCGGGCGAAGCAACAGCGCCGCCGCGAAAAAGAAGATCGTCGTGGTGTAGTACGACTGGTGCTTGGGACTCTTGACCTTGAATTGCTGCGCGATGGTCGCGGCCACCAGCAGCACGAATGCCTCCGGAGCCAGCTGCAGCCGAGGCGGCGCCAGCAAGACGCCGGCGAGGCCGCCCACGACGGCGGCCGCGAGCACAGCGGCGACGTAGATCCTGGCGATGCGGGGCAGATCAGCCATGGTGCCTCGCTTTCAGGCCGCCCGGGCCTGGGTCCGCGATGGCGATTCCTGGCGGCGCCGGATCAATGACGTCAGCGCCGTCCGGGCAAACAGCAACGGCCCGGCGGTGAACAGAACTGTCCAGGTTCCGGCGGCGACGGCCACCACCAGCATCGGGCCGGCGATCCACGCGATCACCAGGTCGGCCGCCAGCATCTCGGGCTGAAACAACCCGGAGGCAAGCGGGGAAAGGCCGCGGGCCAGCCAGAGCACGCCCGTCAGCAGGACCCGGTTTACCAGGATGAAGACAGAGGCCGCCGCCGTGGCGTCGATCAGCTGGCCCAGGGCCCCATCCGGCAGCAACAACTGCGCCGCCCGGTGGAACAGGAGGGCGGCGATCGCGGCACTGATCAGGTAATTGCAAACGTTGAACCACTGAATCGACGGCCGCCGGCGAACCCGGGCCTGCTCGGCAAGGTGAATCAGGATGATGAAGGCGACCAGCTGCGCCGCGCTGAACATGGCCGCGGCGATCACGATGAAGGGCAGCGTCACCTGGTACGCCTGGTGGCGAAAGCCCTGGATCGGATAGGCGTGGGCGAGGGCGCCAAGTCCGGCGACCAACAGAAACGCAGTGACGCCGGCGGCCGGGGCTCCGTTCCGCCAGAGCAGGGCCGCGGCAATAAGGGCGACCAGGCTGACGGCGGCAATGTAAGAGCGGGTGGCGATCGACATCCCCCTTGTCATGGCTAGCTGCTCCAGCTCACCGCGTCCCAGGAGACGCTGTCCCACGACACGCTGCTCCACGAGACGCTGTCCCACGACACCGTGTCCCAGGAGACCAGCGGCAGCACCGCCAGGCCGTGCGCGGCCATGTACAGAACCTTGAGGTAGTTGTTCGGATCCAGGCCGTGGTCGGCGTTCCCGACCAGGCCGATGAAGGCGATGGCGCGGCCCGCGTCCGGGTAGCCGGCCCCGCTTCCGGCGAAACTGACTGGGTTGGCCGTCGCGAGCAGGACACCCTTGAGCTGTCCGGGTCGCACCGTTGGGTTGCTCTCGATGTAGAGCGCGGCCACGCCGCTGACCACGGGGGCCGCCACCGAGGTGCCGCTCAGCTGGATGTACTGGGTGCCGACCATGAAGGTCGGATAGTTCAGCGCAAAGCTGCTGTTCGGGGCGAGGGCGGTGATGATGCGCCGTCCCGGGGCCACGAAGTCCGGCTTGCTGAAGCCGTCCTGCGTGGCGCCGTAGCTGGAGAAGCCGGCCAGCGTGTCATCCGCGGTGGCGGCGGTGCCCTGGTCGTCGCTCGCACCGACGCTGATCACGTAGGGGTCATTCGCGGGGGCATACAGAGCGCTATCGGGGCCGCTGTTGCCGGCGGCCACTACCACGGCGATGCCCTTCAACCAGGCGTATTCGACGGCCGCGTCGATCGGGCTGGTGCGGTAGCTCTCCTGCACCGATGCTTGCAACGAGAGATTGAGGATCCGGATGTTGTAGGTGTTCTTGTTGACGACCGCCCACATGATCGCGTTCATGATCGACGAGGTCGGCGCCCCGCCGGTCCCGTCATTGACCCGGAGGTTGATCAGGTTGGCCTCGGGCGCGATGCCGATGTACTGACCGGCGCTGGCGGTCCCATCGCCCGCGATGATGCCGGCCACCGCGGTGCCGTGACCATAAGCGTCGTCGGTACCGGTGACATTGACGTTGAAGTTCTGGCTGACGATCACGCGGCCGGCTACGTCGGGATGGGCCGCGATGCCGCTGTCAATGACGGCGATCCCGATCCCACGCCCGGTCAGGGGCGTCAGGGCATTTGACCAGGCAGGGACCGCGTCGACGACCGCCGGGTAGGCGGTGGCCAGCGCAGTCGGGTCGAAGGGGGTATCGCTCAGCCGAACCGGCGCGTCGTAGACGATGCGGGCCACGTTCGGGTCGGTGCGGAACCATGTGATCAGCGAGGAGGTGAGTTCGGTCGCGATCCCGTGAGCGATCGGGACGAGCTCCGTGTTTTTGACGCCAGTCCGACGCAGATCGGCCTGCAGCGTGTTCAGGTCGCCGCGCCCGATCAGGATGACGTGGATCGACTGCCCATCCTTCATCGCCTTCAGGACCTGGCGGTCGAGGTGCGCCTCGTTGGACACCGCCCAGGTTGATGCGCTCGGCAGCGGCCCGAGCGCCAGTCCGGCGGCGACGAGCAGCGCCGCCAGGGAGCGCCCGGGGCTGAAGTTCAGGTAACTGACCGATGACCTCTGGCGCATGGTTGCGTGACGCCAACGTAACAGCGGCCCCTTACGGACCCTGTAACGATCCGGACACGGCCACCTGCTAGCCTCAGGATGCGTGGCGGAATGGGCGGCGGCGGAGCGGGAGGTGATCGAGGGCTTCTTCCGTTTCTCTCCCAGCCACGCGCGTGAGGCTGGCGACCACCGCTTCGACGGCGTCGTCGGCGACCCCTCCCGGTCGGCGATCCGCGCCAGGGTCGAGGAAATCGACCGCCAGATCGCTCGGCTCGACACGCTGGCGCAGCTGACCCAGGAGCAGGACATCGATCGGCGGGCGCTGGTCGGGCAGCTGAACGCCGCTCGATTCGAGCTCACTGAACTGCGGACCCCGTTCCGCGAACCGATGTTTTATGCCGGCTACGGCACGGAGCTGGATGTCAGCGCCTACCTGAAGCGGGACTACGCGCCTCTGCGCGAGCGGCTGGCGGCCCTGCGGCGGCACCTGGCCGGGTATCACGGCTACCTGGCGACGGCTCGCGACAACCTGGAGCCCGCCTTGCCGCGACCGAACCTGGAAATCGCGATCGAGGCCGTCGACGGCCAGCTCGAGTACCTCGACGGTGAGGTCAGGCAGGCGGCCACGGGTGATACCGAAACCTTAAGCGCGATCGATCAGGCCGCGACCGAGACCCGGGCGTTCGTCGACCTCCTCAAGCGCCGCCTGGCTGATGCGCACGACAACTTCGCCCTCGGCGAGGACCGGTTTCTTCGACTGCTGGCGGCCCGCGAGCTCGTCGACATGGACCTTCCTGGGCTCGAGCGGATGGTCCGCGCCGACATCGAGCGGAATCGGGTCGCGGCGACCGAGGCGGCGGAGCAGCTGGCCCCCGGCGGCGGGGTGACCGAAGCCCTCCACCGGGTGCAGGATCACCATCCGACCACCGCGTCGATCATCGACGACGTCGCGGCGATGCTCGAGCGGCTGCGCAGCTTCATCCAGGATAACGACGTGGTCGCGATCCCGTCGGAAGTCCGCTGCCAGGTCCGACCGACCCCTTCCTATGCAGCCTTCATCACCGCCGCCATGGACAGCGCGGGCCCACTCGAAACCGTCGCCACCGAAAGCTATTACTACGTGACCGTCCCGAGACCGGACTGGGGGGAGGCGAAGGCCGAGGAATGGTTGCGGCATTTGAACTACGCCGTCCTCGAGAACACGTCCGTGCACGAGGCCTACCCGGGCCATTACCTGCAGTCGCTCCACGAGCGCCGCAGCAGCTCGCTGACCCGCAAGCTCTTCTGGTCGTACGCCAACGTCGAGGGATTCGCCCATTATTGCGAGGCGATGATGCTGGAGGCAGGCTATTCCGCCAACGCCGGCGTTCGGCTCGCCCAGTCGCTCGATGCCCTGCTACGCGATGCTCGTTTCCTGGTCGCGCTCGGCCTGCACAGCCACGCGATGCCGATGGCGGCGGCGATCGAGACCTTTCGCTCCGTCGCGTTCTTGTCTGAGCTGCCGGCGACCCGCGAAGCGACGCGCGGTGCGTGGGATCCGCTGTACCTGAACTACACTCTGGGAAAGCTGTTGATCCTTGAGTTGCGACGGGAGCTCCGGCAACAGCAGGCGGGCGCGTTTTCCCTGAGGCGGTTTCACGACGCCTTCCTGGGCTGCGGTTACCTGCCGATCCCGTTGATCCGCGAGCTTCTCACTTAGCCGGTCGCCTGTCGCAAAGTAGGAGTAAGGGTCTGTTGAATCCCATCACCTCCATCGGCAGCTTGAGCGGGGACTTGCTGATCCTGGTTATCGCCGGGCTCGTCTTCATCGAGGAGAGCGGCATCCCGGTGCCCTTTGCACCGGGTGATCTCCTGCTGATGGTGGCCGGGATCGCGATCGCCAGCGATACGGTGGACGCGGTCCCGATGGTCAGCGCCCTGCTGGTCGCGACCATCCTCGGCGCCATGATCGGCCGCGAAGTTTTCGCCGCCGTTGGCCGGCCGGCCTTGATGCGGGTCGCGGAGGCGCTGCGATTTCGCCCGGCGCTGGAGCGTGCCACGCACTTGCTCCGACGCGGCGGCGCCCCGGCGGTGTTCGCCGGACGGCTGATTCCCGGGCTGCGGATCCACACCACCCAGGTGGCCGGCGTCAGCAGGATGCCCCGCCGCATCTTTGCCCTCGGCCTGATCCCCTCGGTATTCGTCTACATCGCGATCTTCGTCGGCCTCGGGGCGCTGGTGGGACAGCCCGCGGTCAGTCTCTTTCACCGCGCCGAGCACCGGTTCTTCGTGATCGCGGTCACGGTCCTCGCCGCCCTCGCCGTCATCCTTTCCGTTCGCTGGCTGGCGCGCCGTGGCGGGCTATCGGCGCTGGAGCCGATTGTGCTGGGGGTCCGTCGCGACCTGGCGGACCAGGTCGAGACGACGATCTTCCGTCGCGGCGACGAGCCAAGCTGGCGCCAATATCCGCTAGTCCGCCGGCTATGGGCGGGGCTCATCGACCTCGCCATGGTGTTCGCCGTCGCCATCTTGATCCTAACGGCGATCTCCGGGGTGGACAAAACGGAAATCGTGCTCGACCCGGAGGGACTGCTGCTGCTGACAGCGATCGCGTTGGTGTATCGCGTCCCCATCGAGGCGCGCACCGGCCAGACCATTGGGAAGGTGATGATGGGCATCTCGGTGTACGGCCCGGCGGGCGGGGTCCCCGGCTGGTGGCGGGCCACGGTGCGCAACCTGATCGGGGTGCTGGTGATCCTCTGGCCGATCGACGCCGTGCTGGTACTCCGCGACGGGCGGCGCCAGCGGCTCGGTGATCTCCTGACCCAGACGTTCGTGCGGCGGGTCGCGGACTGACCGCCGTTCTGCTGTCGCTCGCCGCCAGCCTGAGCTGGGGCATCGGCGACTTTATTGGCGGCTTCAAGACCCGAAAGCTCGGTGCGCTTACCGTGCTGCTGGTGTCGCAGCCCCCCACCCTCGTCCTGATTGCGCTGATTGTGCTCGTGCGCGGCGTCCGGGTCGCTCCCGGGGCGTGGATCATCGCCGGGATCCTCGCCGGGCTGGTCGGCCTGGTGGGACTCGGCGCGGTCTATCGCGGCATGGCGGTCGGCGTGGTTAGTGTGGTGTCGACCATCGCCGCAACGGGACCGGTCGTTCCGGTCGTCCTGGGCCTGGTCCTGGGGGAACGACCCACCGCTCTGCAGTTCGGTGGCATGGCCATGGCGATCGGCGGAATCGGGCTGCTGGCGTTCGATCGCCGTCCCGTCGAGGGCGGTCGACGCATGGTGCCCGGGGTTGGGCTGGCGCTGCTGGCCGCCCTGGCGTTTGGACTGTTCCTGGTCGCCATCCGCTATGCCAGCCGGCCGGACGCGCTCTACGGCGTGCTGGCTACCCGAACGGGAAGCGTCGCGGCGCTCCTGGTGCTGGGCGCCGTGTTTCGATCACGGGTGAAG
>Ga0209689_1000490_pt1 | contig 27115 bp, 24 predicted proteins | sample GraSoiAngelo_149_FD_187119 | JGI IMG/M metagenome (GOLD analysis project Ga0209689, IMG submission 187119) | Grasslands soil microbial communities from the Angelo Coastal Reserve, California, USA - 14_1009_09_30cm (SPAdes) (version 2) | ecosystem: Environmental > Terrestrial > Soil > Grasslands ... | reverse complement strand
TCTGTTCGGCTACCTGGGCGCCTGCACTCAGCGCCTCGAGCTCGTCACCGGCATCGTCATCCTGCCGCAGCGCCAGACTGCGCTGGTGGCCAAGCAAGCTGCCGCGGTCGACGTCCTCACCGGCGGGCGCCTGCGCCTCGGGGTGGGCATCGGCTGGAACCATGTCGAGTACGAGGCGCTGAACGAGGACTTCCACACGCGGGGCCGCCGGGTCAGCGAGCAGATCGCCGTCATGCGGAAGCTCTGGACCGAGCCCGTCGTGAATTTCAAAGGTTCGTATCATCACCTCGATCGGGCCGGCATCAACCCTCTGCCCGTCCAGCGTCCCATCCCGGTGTGGATGGGCGGCATGGCCGAGCCGGTGCTCAAGCGAGTAGCCCAGATCTCCGACGGCTGGTTTCCGCAGTTTCAGCCCGGTGACGAGGCCAGCCACACGCTCGAACGCGTGCGCGCGTATATGAAGGAGGCGGGCCGCCCGCTCTCCGCCGTGGGGATCGAGGGCCGCTTCGGCTACGGGATCGGCGGCCCGAGCGAGTGGGCGAAGCGCGCCCGGGAGTGGCGCGACCTCGGTGCCACCCACTTGTCGGTGAACACGATGGGCTCGGGCCTCTCGCCACGCGGCCACATCGACGCGATCCTGAAAATGAAGCCGGCGCTCGACGGCGTCTGAGCACCCATGCACACGCTGCTCTTCCTCGACCCGGGGCACTTCCACGCGGCCCTGACCCTGCGCTCACCGCAGGCGCGCGCGGCCGACGAGGTGTTCGTTTACGCGCGCGAGGGCGCCGAGCTGCGCGACTTCCTCGCCCTGGTCGAGCGCTTCAGCCGGCGCTCGCCGAACCCGACGCGCTGGCGTCCCGTCGTGACGACGTGCGATGACCCGCTCGAGCGGCTCGTCGATGAGCGACGTGGAGACGTGGTGGTCCTCGCGGGCAAGAATGGGGGCAAGGCACGCACCATCCGACGGCTGCACGAATCGGGCTTCCACGTGCTCGCCGACAAGCCGTGGCTCGTGCAGCCGGCCGACCTCGAGCACGTGCGGGCGAGCCTCGAGGGCTGGCCGCTGGCCGCGGAGATCATGACGGGGCGTCACGACGTGGCAGCCGGACTGGTCAAAAGGCTCGTCGGTACTCCAGCGCTCTTCGGTGCCTTCCGCGACGATGGGGCGGCCATCGTGCAGGAGAGCGTGCATCATCTTGAGAAGCTCGTCGATGGCGCCCCCCTCAGACGTCCGTGGTGGTTCTTCGACGTGCGCGTGCAGGGCAGCGGCCCGGTCGACATTCCCACCCACGTCGTGGACCAGGCGCAGTGGCTCGTGGACGGTGACCGCGCGGCGCTGGTGCTCCTCTCGGCTCGCGCGTGGTCGACGCGGGTGCCCGTGGAAGCGTTCCGGCGGATCACAGGAGAGGCGGGATTTCCGCGGGAGCTCCAGCCTTTCGTCGATGGCGACGATCTGAGCTATCGATGCAATGCCGAGCTCGTGTACCGGATCGGGCACGTCACCGCGAGCGCCGCGACGCGCTGGAACCTCTCGCCGTCGCCGGGTGGGGGAGACGCCTCCCACAGCGTCGCTCACGGGACTCGCGCCGACATCCGCATGGAGCAGTGCGCCCGCACGGGCCACCGCCGCAGAGTGTTCCTCGAGCCCCGCGCCAATGCCGCCGGGGTCGCGCGTGCGCTCCGCGACACGGTCACGGCGTGGCAGGCGGAGCTCCCCGGTGTCGAGGTCGTGCCCGCCGGCCCGGAAACGTACGAGGTGGCCGTGCCGCCCCAGCTCGACGGGGGCCACGAGGCTCACTTCGCCAGGGTCCTCGACGAGTTCCTGAGGATCGTGGACGATCACGCATGGCCCACCGCGCTCGCCGAGCGCACGCTGGCCAAGTACGCGCTGCTCGCCGAGGCCGCGGCCAAGACGGGGGAACCTTGATGACCCAGCCCGAGACCGAACCCTTCACGAAGTCGCTGGAGCGCATGAACCTCTTCCAGGAGCCCGAGGCGCGCGTCCTCATCGCCGACCTCGGCTTGCCCGAGGGCTCACGCGGCCTCGACGTCGGCTGCGGCGCCGGGCTCTTCGCCCTCTGGCTCGCGGAGGCGATCGGGCCACGCGGGCGCGTGGTGGGCATCGAGCCATCGACGGAGCGCGTGGAAGCGGCGCGCGCGCTGGTCGGCCACGGGCCCCTCGCCTCGCGTCTCGAGTTCCACGAGGGTGACGCCACCAAGCTCGACGCGCCGGACGCGACGTTCGACTGGATCTGGTGCGGCGACGTCCTCCACCACGTCCAGGAGACAGGCCGGGCGCTCGGCGAGTTTGCGCGCGTCGTTCGCCCCGGAGGCCGGATCGTCGTGAAGGAATCCCAGCTGCTGCAAGGAGTGTTTCTGCCCGGACATCCCGCCCTCGAGCGTCGTCTGCGCCAGGCCGAGATGGAGTGGAGCCGCCACGAGGGCGGTGAGTTCTCCTTCGAGGAGCGCCGCCAGCGTACCCTCGCGTCGCTGCGCGCGGCCGGACTGTCGGTGGAGGGCTTCCGGACGTACCTGCTGGAGCGCCGGGCGCCGCTGCCCCACGCCGCGCGCGACTACATCGAGCACGTCGTCTTCGAGCGTAACTGGGGCCCGCGCCTGCGCGATCGCCTCGCCCCGGACGACTGGACGCGCCGCTCAGCCCTCTGCGAGGCGGAGTCGGCGACCTTCATCCTGGACGATCCGGACTACTACTGTCTCTATCCCATCAGCGTGCTCGTGGCCCGCCGCTGATCCCTCGACACCGAGGAGATCACGCGGGAACAACGGCTAACCGGCTCGCTACTTGATCGCGAGGCCGAGTCGCGCAATGTCGTCGGCGGGACGCTCGCCGATCGGCGCTATCGCGAGCTCGCTCACGCCGGCCTCGGCGTAGACCTCCGCCTGCGCCAGGCATTGTTCCGGCGTGCCGGCGATCGCATACTCCGCGAGCAGCCCATCATCGATCACGTCTTCCGGGGCCTCGCCGCGGGCGAGGCGGCTCATCGCACGCGCAAAGTCCTCCGGCCGGCCGTACTCGCTGATCGCCGCGCGCGTCGCGGCCGATGCGGTCTGCGCGTAGGCGGTGAGCATCGCGGCGACGCTACGCTTCGCGATCCGCCGCGCCTCGGCCCCGTCGTCGCGCACCGCGCCGGGCACGTACTGGACGATCTCGCGCGGCGTGCGGCGGTTCATACGCGTCGCGGCCTCGTGGATGATCGCAACGGCGCGCCGCGTGAACGCCGTCGGCACGAGGTTGGAGATGATCACGCCGTCGGCGATCTCACCGCACAGGCGCAGCGCCTGTTCGCCCATCGCCGCGGTCAGGATCGGCAGGTTCCCGCGCCGTGGCGTGAAGTCCAGCCGCACGCCGTCGGCAGAAAACGCCTTGCCGGTGTAGGTGACGGTCTCGCCGCGCAGCAGCGCGCGCGTGATCGTCACCGCGTCGCGCACGGCGGCGATTGGCCGATCGACGGGCGCATGCGTCTTCTTGATGCGCGACGGGATCCCCGCGCCGATGCCCAGCACGGCCCGTCCCTCGGACAGCTCGTCGAACGCCGCGATCTCCATCGCCATCAGCGTGGGGTGGCGCTGGTGGGGATTGAGGACGCCGAGGCCGATCCGTACATGCCGGGTCGCCACGGCGCACGCCGCCGCCCCCGGCCACGCTCCTCTTCCGAAGGGATTCTCCGCAAACCAGACCGTAGAGAAGCCGGCGTGCTCGGCGGCCACGGCCTGTTCGACGCACTGCTGAGACGTCAAACCGCCATGGCAGCGCAGCGCGAGAGCCGGCCGGGTCGGGCTAGACATTCCCCGGACGGGGCGTGTCGCGGCCTTCGGAGAAGTGGGCGTGGACCGTCTTCCACTGGCCGTGCTGTTTCAACAGCGCCATCGTCGAGCGGGAGATGAACGACTTGTCCACGTGTCCAACGTCCGGCTTGCCCGTCTCCGGCTTCCAGCGCGACGTCGTCTTGCGATGGCACGTCACCACCGCCATGTCGCCCCGCACGATCACCTTCACGTCGAACGGCTCCCACCAGCCGCTCTCCTTGTGCTCGGCGTAGTACTGCCAGAGCCGGCTCCAGTGCTCGAGCCCCACGTAGGTGTGGCCATTCATGTTGAAGAAGACGCTGGTGGGATCGTCGCTCCAGATCGGCTTCAGGGCCGGCCAGTCGAAGGCGGCGTTGGCGCGAAGGTAGGCGTCGTGGGCGGCGAGGATGGCCTTGTGGTCGGCGTCGGCGCCGCCGTCGAAGTGGATAGGGCTTGGCACGCTGGAAGGCTAACACTTCCTGCGCCCCCACGGGACGCTCACGTTCACCAGCGCGCCCAGTTGAGGGCGTCGATCAGGCCATTGGCGTCCGCGACGAGCCGGTTGTACTCCTCCGCGAACGCGCCGCGCCGCCCGGCGAGGGCGTGGTGCTGCGCGACGAGGTCCGCGCGCCCGGCGTCGACCTGACGCCGAAGATCGGCGAGCTCGGCGTCGAGGCGGCGGATCTCCGCGTCCACGGGCTCGAGCCGCGCGCGGGTGCCGTCGAGCCGGGCCTGCAGCGCCTCGCGCTCGCTCCGGGCCTTCGTCTCGTCAGCGGCGTGGAACTCCGTCTGCGCGCGCTCGATGTCCGACTGCTGGGCCCGCCACGCGGCGTCGATCGTCTTCTCGAGGTCCGCGCAGGGCACGGCCGTCCGCGTCGCCTCCAGGCGAGTCTTCATCGCCTTCGCGCCCTCCAGGTAGATGTCGACGTGACGCTGCTCGTGGGCGGCGACCCGGGCGACGAAGCGCTCCCAGCGGTCCCGGAGGTCGGCCGGCAGGACCTCCGGCGCCTCGTGTCGCGGCAGCATGACTGCGAGGTGGAGCATGATCGTCAGCGACGGAAAGACGCAGGGCACGGCGCGGGCGTCCACGTCGCCCGAGGTCAGCTTCCATTCCGCGGACGTCAGGCCCACCGCACGGTGGCCGCTCGTCTCGACGAGGCCGTTGGCGTCGATGGCCGCGAAGATCGCCGCCGTCGTCGTCCCGCGCACCGGGTAGTAGCGGGTCGAGACGCTCGTCTCGACCCCGACCGGCTGCCGCGGCGGCGCGGGCGACGGGCTCGAGCAGGCGGTGAGGCCGGGGCTCGCGAGCAGTGCGAGCGCGGCGACCACGCTCCGCGCGCTCACACGCGGCCCTGCAGGAAGTCGGTCACGCGCGGCCGCGCTACCCCATGAGCAGCTTCCCGGGGTTCTCGCGTCCCATCGTCTGTATCTGCTCCTTCGTGATCCCTTGGGACGTCAGCCCGCCGACGAGCCACGCGAGCCCGTCTGGCGGCGACGGATTCGCCGTCTGTCCGAGATCGGTCGAGATGATGAAGTGCGCGGCGCCGACTTGTTTGATGTGATCCGCCGATTCCTTGAACGAGATGTTCTTCGAGTTCCGCATGAAGGCGAGGTGCGCCTGCGGCCCGGACAGTGCGCCGAGCGTGGCGATCTCCATCTTCGCGCCCATCGACGCCGCCTTCTTCATCTGATCCACGGTCATCCCGATGACCTCGAACTCCGCGTGGGTGACGACGATGCGGTCGCAGCCGGCATCACGCGCCGCTTCGATGATCGCCAGGGCTTCCTCTCCGGACGAGTGCCCAGTCTCGACGACGAGCTTCTGCGCGCCGCACTCCTTCAGGACCTCGCGCACAGCCGGTAGCACTTTGCCGTCGTCGCCGACGACCTTGATCCCGGAGGGAGCATCCTTGAGCCGCGTGATACCGCCGGCGGCGCCGTTGAGCGTGATGCCGCCGAAAATCTTCATGCCGGGGACGCGCCGGCGCGCGATCCACGCGCGATCCGCGGCGAGAGCCGTGTGGCTCTTGAGGACCACCGCTTCCATCCCGCGATCCTTCGAGAGCGCGGCCTCCTCGTCGTCGGTGAGGGCGCGTCCGAACACGTCGGGCGCGGTATGGACGTGGAAGTCGATCAGCCCATCGACCGGGCTCGTCGCCGGCGGCGGCGGTGGATACGTGCGACCCTGCGCAACGGCTTCCACCGGAAGCGCGGCCCCCGCGGCCAGTCCTGCGATGCTTGCCGCGGCGCCCTTGATGAAATCGCGCCGCGTCGCGCCGGCGCGCGAGCCCTCATGCGCCTCGTCATAGCCGCACCCGTGACCGCAGCAGCTCGAGAACTTCCATCGCGGAAGCTGGAACGGCTTCATTGGCGTTCTCCTTCTCGAAGGACGGTTTAGGCACGCGGCCATCGCGGCAGGAAATTAGCTCTTGCCATCGGGTGGGTCAATAAGTTGTTGACATCGGAGCGTATCTGCCCGAGCGTCTCCAGCCATCCATCGACGAACCTTCAACCCTGGGGAACACGGGGGTATCGAGCCATGGAGCGAAAACACATTCGGAAGACTGGCGCGCTCCGCTACGTCGTGCTGCTGCCGATCCTTCTCCTGGTTGCCGCCACGACCGCGGGTGCGCAGACGCCGGGCAAGGCCAAAGTGGACCGCCTGGTGATGGGGCTGATCACGCCGTACCTGGACTACGTGCGCCCCTGGATCAACGGGACGGCCGATCACAACATCCAGCACGACCCCATGCACGAGTGGCTCATCGAGGTCGACCCTTCGGGCCACTACAAGCCCTGGTTGGCGGATAGCTGGACACAGGGCCCCAACGGGAGGTCCTGGCGGGTGAAGCTGCATCGGGGCGTCCAGTTCCATCACGGCTACGGCGAGTTCACGGCGCAGGACGTGGTCCACACGCACGCCTTGTGGTGTGAGCCGAACTACCCCGGCCGCAAAGACCCACCGGTCGCCGGCTACCGGGCCGGCATCTGTCAGGTGCAGAAGATCGAGGTGGTCAATCCCCACGAGATCACCATGCACTGCAAGGTCGTGTGTCTCGACATGCCGTTCTACTACTCGAGCGCGTCGAACGTCATGATCTTCAGCAAGAAGCAGTGGGACGCCGAAGGCGAAATGGGCTACGAGAAGAAGCCCGCCGGGACGGGCCCGTACATCTTCAAGGAGCGACAGCTGGGGCGCTACGTCCTGTACGAGCGGGCACCCACGCCACACTGGAAGCACGGCGTCGTCGACTGGAAAGAGATCAAGATGTCGTGGACGCTCGAGGAGCCCACGCGCTTCGCCCAGCTGATCACCGGCGAGACTCATCTCACCGAAGTGAACAAGGACCTGACAGACGAGCTGGTTGCGAAGGGCTACAAGCTCATCCGGAGCCGGGACACCGCGCAGCAGATGCAGATCAACTTCGGCGGGCTCTACTTCGGCACCGAGGACAAGGCCACGGGGCGCTACACGGAGTACGGCGGCACCACTGGCAAGCTGGACCCGAAGCTGCCCTGGACGAACGTCAAAGTGCGGCAGGCCATGAACAAGGCGATCAACCGAAAGGAGCTGCTCCGGGCCCTCTACAAGAACCGCGCAAGCCCGATGTACGTGCATGGCTTCTACCCGGGGCTCGAAGGCTGGGACCCGAGCTGGGAGAAACGGTTCCCGGAGATGTACGGCTATGACCCGGCGGCGGCGAAGCGATTGCTCGCGGAGGCGGGGTATCCCAACGGCTTCAAAGCCAAGGCGTGGCTCTATCCCTTCGCCGGCGCCCCGGAAATGATCGCGGTCATGGAGGCCGTGGCCGCTCAGCTGCGCGAGGTGGGCGTCGACATCGCGCTGGAAGAGGCCGACTGGGTGGCGGCCGTGCGCCCCAAGCTACAGAGGCGAGAGGCGCACGGGTACCTCTGGGCCATTCCGCCCTCGAAGAAGGCGGTCGAGCCGCAGCTCGCCGTCTTCAACGTCGGCAAGGGGATCGGGCACATCTTCCAGACGGACGAGATCTACAAGATGTGGGAAGACCTCCTGCAGATCACCGATCTTAGAGCCCGGGATGCGCAGCTCCGCAAGATCGGCAACTACAAGTTCGAGAACTTCGAAACCATCCCGCTCTTCGACGTCTACATCGAGGTCGTCGTGGACCCGAAGATCGTCGCCGACTGGCCGTTTTCGGGCTGGGACGGGGGAGACATCGGTCACACGTGGCTCATCAAGGCGTGTAGAGACCAGAAGCCCTGCAAGTAGCCGCGGTCGAGGGGCGGCCCGGCTCCGCCGGGCCGTCTCCGAGCGCGGGGGGCTTGGGGGGCCCTTCGAGGCCCCCCATCAATTCGAACTCAATACAAATGACACGCCACGGTATGACCGCCGGCGAGCGTCTTCTCCTCCGGCACGACCTCGGCGCACTGGGGCATCGCGTAGCTGCAGCGCGGATGGAAGCGACAGCCTGACGGCGGATTGATTGGCGACGGGACCTCGCCCGGCAGGATGATCTCCTGCCGCACGATGTCGGGGTGCGCCGGGAGCGCGGCCGAGAAGAGCGCCTTCGTGTACGGGTGCAAGGGGTTCTCGAAGAGTGTCTTCGTGCGGGCCCGCTCGACGAGCTTGCCCAGATACATGACCGCGACCTCGTGGGCCATGTAGCGGGTCGTCGCCAGGTGGTGAGCGATCAGGAGATAGCTGACGCCGTACTCTCGCTGTAGGTCGACGAGCAGGTTCATGATCTGCGCCCGGATCGACACGTCGAGCGCCGACACGGGCTCGTCGAGAATGATGAGCTTCGGATCCGAGACGAGCGCACTCGCGACCGCGATGCGCTGGCGTTGCCCGCCGCTGAACTCGTGAGGGTAGAGCGCGGCCTGTTGCGGGCGCAGCCCAACGCGCGACAGCATCGCCGCCACCCGCTCCTTGATTACCGCCGCGGGCACCGAGCGATTGATGACGAGCGGCTCGGCCACGATGTCCTGCACGCGCATCCTCGGCGGCAGCGAGGACCACGGATCCTGGAAGACCGCCTGCACCGTGGTGCGATACTCGCTGAGCTCGTGGCCGGCGAGCGCGTGTACGTTCTTGCCGTCGACGAACACCTGGCCGGATGTCGGCTCCTCCAGTCGCAGGATCAACTTCGCGGTCGTGGTCTTCCCGCAGCCGGACTCGCCGACGATCGCGAGCGTCTCGCCCTGCTGGACCGAAAAGCTGATGCCGTCGACCGCCTTCACCGCGCCGACGACCTTCATCCACAGAAGGCCTTCGGTGACGGGGAAGTGCTTGGTCAGGCCTTCAACGCGAAGGACGGGCTCGTCTGCCATTCGGGTGAAAGCTTCCAGCAGTGGGCCGTATGGCCGTCGTTCAGCGAGAACTCGGGCGGATAGCTCTCGCGGCACTGCTCCTCGGCGTGCGGGCACCGGGCCGCGAAGCGGCACCCGGGCGGCAGGTCCCAGAGCGCGGGGGGCTGCCCCTCGATCGAATAGAGCCGCTGGATGTCCTCGTCCATGCTGGGCACCGAGTGGAGCAACGCCTGGGTGTAGGGATGGGCCGGATGATTGAAGATGTCGCGCACGGGGCCCTGCTCGATGATGCGTCCGGCGTACATCACGGCCACCCGGTCGCACATCTTCGCGACGACGCCGAAGTCGTGCGTGATGAAGATGATCGCGAGGTTCGTCTGCTCCTGCAGCTCGCGCAGGAGCCGCAGATACTGCGCCTGGATCGTGACGTCGAGCGCCGTCGTTGGCTCGTCGGCGATGATCACCCGCGGCTCGCACGAGATCGCGATGGCCCCGACGACGCGCTGCTTCATCCCGCCGCTCATCTGGTGCGGGTAGTCGCGCACGCGACGCTCGGCGGCGGCGACCCGGACCTGCCTGAGCCTCTCGACGGCGCGTCGCAGCAACGAGCTGCGCCCGTCGGCGTGGTGCGTCTTGATCGCCTCGATCAGCTGGTTGCCGATCGTGAACACCGGGTTCAGTGACGTCTGCGGGTCTTGAAGGATCATCGAGATGCGACGACCGCGGACGCGCCGCATCTCGCGCTCCGTCTTCTCGAGGAGATTTTCGCCCTGGAGACGGATCACGCCGTGGACGATCCGCGCCACTGGTCGCGGCTGGAGCCGCAGCAGGGACAGCGCCGTCATCGTCTTGCCGCAGCCGGACTCGCCCACGATGCCGAGCGTCTCGCCCTCGCGGACAGAGAAGCTCACACCGTCGACGGCCTTCACCACACCCCAACGAGTAAAGCAGTAGGTGTGGAGGTCTTCGACCTCGAGGATGACGTCCCCGATCTGTCTGGCCATGCCGTGAGACGCGCCGAGGGGTCGGCCACTCGGCGCGGCATGCCGTCCTACTTCGTCGCCTTGATCAGGTGGAAGTGGGTCGATCGGCCGGCGCCGAGCCCCGGGTACACCCACTCGCCGACGACTTTCGGGTTCGCCATCACCTCGTTCGCGAACCAGAACAGCGGGATGTCCGCGAACTCCTCGAAGAGGTGGTCACCAATGGTGCGCGCGACCTTGTCCCGCTCCTGGGGGTTCACGGCGTTCGTCAGCATCTCGTAGTGCTTGTCGACGAACTCGTTCTCGTAGTGGTGGTTCGGGCTCTTGCTCCAGTAGCTCGTGCGGATCCACTCTTCGGACGGCCGCCACGAGATGATGTTCGGCCAGATGCAGCAGCCGATCGCCTTCTTCCGGAACATCTCGCGCACCTTGGCCCAGTCGAGCACCTCGATCTCGGTCTCGATCCCGATCTCCCTGTAGTAGATGCCGAGCGCCTCGGCCACCTGCGGGCCCTCGGACTCTCCAGGCTCGGTGAACGCGACGACCTTGAACTTGAGCGGCTTGCCCGGGCCGTATCCGGCTTCCTTCAGGAGCTCCTTCGCCCGGGCCGGGTTGAAGCCGTACATCTTGTCGAAGCGGCTCGCCCACTCGGAGTTGAATCCCTCCGACTTGTCGGACCAGCCGGTGACGTACGTCGGGGTGCCCTTGCCGGCGAACACCGACGCGTTGAGCTCCTTCCGGTTGATCGCCATGTTGAGCGCCTGCCGGATCTTCTTGTTCGTCCACGGCACGTCGGGCTTGAAGGCCGGGTCTCCCGGCAGGTAGTACTGCCCGCCCAAGTAGACCGTCATCCAGTCCACCGGGAACGTGGACGTGAAGATCTTCATGCCCTTCTTCAGCGCATCTTTCTGAAGCTCGCGTGGCAGGTCGGCGATGTGCGCCTCGCTGGACAGCAGCATCGCCAGTCGCGTCGGCTCCTCGCGGACGATCCGGAACTCGAGCTGCTTGAACGCCGGCTTGTCGCGCCAGTGGTTGTCCTGCCGCTCGAACGTGATCGAGATGCCCTGCTGTCGTCCGACGTAGCGGTACGAGCCCGTGCCGGCGGGACGCTTGTCGAAGCCTTCCAGCCCTTCCTTGTCCCACTGCGCCTTGCTGACGATCCGGAAGTCGCCGGCGCGCGAGACCGCGTAGTCCATGGTGGTCGCCGGCTTCTTCATGTAGAACACGACCTGGTAGTCGTTGACGACCTTCACTTCCTCCACACCCCGCCAGAACGGCCCGAGGGTCATCTTCGCTTCCGGCCGCTGCGTCAGCGCGTAGCTGTGCGCAACGTCTTTCCCGGTGAACGGCCCGTAGCCGAAGTGGAACTGGACGCCCTTGCGAAGCCAGAACGTCCACCGCCGGAAGTCCGGGCTGGCCTCCCACTTCTCGGCGAGGCGCGGCGTGTAGGTGCCGGTTTTCGGGTCAACCTCGAGCAGCGTCTCGAGGAACGGGTCGAATTGCAGATGGTCCGGACGGGCCACCATCCAGAACCGGTTCGTGTCCTCGAAGCCGGCCGAGGCGAACACGAGCTTCTCCACCTTCGCCTGCGCGGCGGCGGGCGTCGTCGTGGACACGAGACCCAAGACGAGCGCCACGGCGGTTATGAGTACGACCGTGAGTCGCAGTCTCATCAGCTTTATCCTCCGCGGCGGGTCGCCGCGTCTTTTACACGTTTCTGAGCTTCGGATCGTAATGATCTCGGAGCCAGTCGCCCAGCAGGTTCAACGAGAGCACAGTCAGCATGATCGCGAGTCCCGGGCACATCGAGACCCACCAGGCGGTGACGATCAGTTCGCGGCCGTCGGCGACCATCAGACCCCATGCGGGCAGGGGACGCGGAAGGCCGGCGCCCAGGAAGCTCAGCGCCGATTCGAGCAGGATGACGTAGCCGACCTGCAGCGTCGCCAGCACGATGAGGGAATTGACCACGTTCGGGAAGATGTAGTGCACCATGATCCGCATGTGTGACGCGCCGGCCACGCGCCCGCGCGCAATGAAGTCCCGCTCCTTGATGGCGAGCGTCTCCCCGCGAACGAGCCGGGCATAACGCGCCCACAGCAGCACGACCAGCACGATGATGACGGTGCTGAAGCTCGGCCCCACCGCGGCGACCAGGACCAGTGCCAGCAAGATCGTAGGTAAGGACAGCGAGATGTCGACCAGCCGCATGAGCAGGCTGTCGATCCGACCGCCGAAGTATCCGGAGATCAGGCCCAGCGCGGTTCCGACGATGCCGCCGACGAAGATCGCGATCGCCGACACCGTCAGGGACACCCGGGCGCCGTGGATCAGCCGGCTCAGGATGTCACGGCCGAGCTTGTCGGTTCCGAGGAGATGGGCGGAGCTGCCGCCGTCCTGCCACACCGGCGGCTTGAGGCGCTTGGCGAGCGATCCCTTCAACGGGTCGTGGGGTGCGACATACGGCGCGAACACGGCCGGGATGACAAGTAGGAACATGAGGATCGAGAGCGCCACCACGGGGTACCGGCGCGCCTCGCGCAAGGCCAGCGCGATCTGTGGAGGTGCGTACCATGGCCGCGATCGCGCCGTTACTGTCGCCATCGAGATTCCTCCCTCACCGGTAGCGGATTCTCGGGTCGAGGTATGCGTAGAGGATGTCGACCAGGAGGTTGGTCATGATGAAGATGGCGGAGAACACGATCACGACGGCCTGGACAACCTGGTAGTCCCGAGCTCTCACGGCGTCGATCGCCAGGAGCCCGGTTCCGGGCCAGGAGAAAACACTCTCGGTCACGACGGATCCCGTCATCAGGACGCCGGCGATGATCGCGAAGAACGTCAACGGGGCGATCGACGCATTCCGGAGGCAGTGCTTCCAGACGACCTTCCACTCGGCGAGCCCCTTGATCCGGGTCAGCTTCACGAACTCCGTGTCCAGCACGTCCAGCATCGAGGAGCGGACCAGCCGCATGATGGCAGCGACCTGGAACCAGCCGAGGGTAATGGCGGGAAGGATCATGTACTGGATCCCGCCGCGGCCCGAGGTCGGTAGCCAGCCGAGATGCACTGCGAAGACCCACATCAGCACGATCCCGAGCCAGAATCCAGGCAGCGACTGCCCGAGCAGGGCGATGACCTTCGCCCCGCTGTCCCACGCGGTCCCCTTCTTCACCGCGGACAGGACCCCGATGGGCAGCGCGATCAAGACGCTGACGAACAGCGCGAAGCCGGCGAGCTGGAGCGTCGCGGGGAGGCGATCCATCACGAGCCCCATCGCCGAGTGCCCGGGCCACTTCCAGGACATGCCGAAGTCGCCCTGGAGTGCCCGGGCGACGAAGATGCCGTACTGGAAGTGGACCGGCTGATCGAGCCCCCAGTACTTCGCCAGCCGGTCGTAGTCCTCCTGCGTGGACTCCATGGGCAGCATGACGTCGAGCGCGTTGCCGCTCAGCCGAGCCAGGGAGAACACGATCAGGCTCATGACCCAGATGGCCAGGAAGCTCTGCAGTACCCGTCTCGCGATGTATCGCTGCATTGCGCCCTCGCTGGGACCGGGACCTTAAGTCGGCTTCAGATCCCGCAGACGGTACCTTAGCTATGGCGCTCATAGCAAGTGGTCCTAGTTCGCCGGCTTTTCCCAGACGTCCGGCAGAGTTGTGGTGCTTCTACTCGAAAGATCACCCACGACGGTGCCGTCCCAGCGAGCGTAGCGGAGTGGAAAGCCGGTCCGCCGGCGGAGCCCTTGCACCACCCCTCCGCCGAGCGGACAAAGCGGCTCTCGCGCGTGTCCAAGACTAGCGGGCCGCCGAGGCTTACCTTCGGTGAGTGCTCCCGGCGTTGGTTCCTTCCGCGCTAGCCGCCGAGCGTGGGTGACCAACTTCGTCAGTCGCCTACCCGCGCGCGTCACCTGTCCGGAAATACAGCGCGTCCAAGCCACCGAATTGAAAAGGCCGGCGCCCTGGCACCAGAACTGCACGATAGAGTCACCGGCATGGAATCGAGTTCCCGCGGCCACTGGCAGACGCCCCTCACGCTCCTATTCTGCGGTCTGGTGCTCCTCGCCCACGTGGAGCGCCGGCTGGCCGAACAGGACTTCGACTCGACCGGCGTCGTGCGGATCGAGAACAACGACAAGCCCGACGGCGATGAGATTTTCAACCGGCTCATCCTCCTCAACGACGCCACTGAACCCAGCGCGCCTACGGTCGGCGATGCCTGTCACGCCACGTATATTCCGCTCGAATCGTGCCCCGTAGCTCTCATCACCATCCGGCTCTCGGAGTGTCGCGCTCCTCCGCACCCAATCCCGTCCCACGTTTAGCGGCGCTCCGCCACAAGGCGGCAGCTTGGGGCAGGAATATCTGGGGAGGGAACTTCGAACATTCAAGGAGGAACGTATGCTTCGCTTTTGGAACAAACGCCATCTGAACATTCGCAACCAGCGCGGCTTCACCCTCATCGAGCTGATGATCGTCGTCGCGATCATCGGCATCCTGGCGGCCATCGCCATCCCGCTCTACGCCAACGTTCAGGCGCGGGCGCGGATCGCCAAGGCCCAGGCCGACTCGCGGGCCCTGGCCTCGGCGGTCTCCATCTACGCCGCTCACATGGGCTCGCTTCCGGCCTCTGGCAACCTCGCCGCACTGACGGTCTCCGTGTCTAACGCGCAGACCCAGTGGGCCGGTCCGTTCATGGCGAGGATTCCGGCACCGCCGGCCAACTGGACGACTTATACGTACGCCTCTGATACGGCGTTGGGAACGTTCAACATCTCGGCGTCGGGTGACAACGTCACCGTCTCGCTGCCGTAACGAAGTCGTCGTCGGGCCCACGGGGAGCTGCGGTTCCTCCCCGTGGGCCCAGAACTTGACCGCGCTCGTTCCCGCTCGCTACTGTTGGAGAAGCTGAATTTTCTGCCGCGACTGGTCCACCCGCGGCAGCGCGGTTCAGTGGCGACGGTCGGAGCCTCAAACCGGGAAACCTTCGCGTGGCATTCTAGTCACCACGCCGCCCCCTGCGTCGCAACGATGCGCGATAGTGCCCAAACTTCCCCGATGGAGTAGACTCGCCGCTCGTGGTGGAGTGATGGGCAGGAGCGGCATTCCGATCGTCGATAGCGACCCGTCGCGATGACATGTCCAGGCTGTGGAGCGGAGAACCGCGAGGGACGACGCTTCTGCTCGAAGTGCGGCGCCGCGCTGTCACGAGCGTGCAGCGGGTGCGGGTTCATCAACGACCCCGGCGACGAGTTCTGCGGCGGATGTGGCCAGCGAGTGAGTGTGGCCACGGCGGAACCCGCACAACACAAGGGTGCTCCGCGCGACGCCGAGCGGCGGCAGCTCACCGTCATGTTTTGCGATCTTGTCGGCTCGACTGCGCTCGCCGGCCGCCTCGATCCCGAAGAGCTCCGTGAGCATGTGCGCGCCTACCAGGGCGTCAGCGCCGAGGTGATCGCCCGCTTCGAGGGCCACATCGCGCAGTACCTGGGCGACGGCCTCCTGGTTTACTTCGGCTACCCGTCGGCGCACGAGGACGATGCCCAGCGCGCGGTGAGCGCCGGGCTGGCCGTCGTCGACGCGGTCGTCGCCCTCAGTGCGCGACAACCACCGGGCGGAGTCGCGCTCGCCGTCCGTGTCGGCATTCACACCGGACTCGTCGTCGTGGGCGAGGTCGGCAGCGGCAGCCGGCGCGAGCAGCTGGCACTCGGCGAGACACCGAACGTCGCGGCCCGGATCGAAGCCCTAGCCGAGCCCGGAACCGTCGTCGTCAGCGCGGCCACGCATCGCCTCGTCGAGCAGCGCTTCAGCTGTCGCGACCTTGGCGCTCACACTCTGCGAGGCGTTGCCGGTCCGCAGTCGGTCTATCACGTGCTGGGCGAACGGATCACGACCGGGCGCAGGGACAGTCTGCCCGCGGCATGGACGACGCCGCTCGTCGGTCGAGAGCGCGAGGTCGCTCTGGTCCTGGAGCCTCCCCGGCGAAGTGGCGGAAGCGGGACTGGCCGTGTCGACAGACTATGGGTTCCCTCAGTGGGGCGCGCTCTGCACCATCGTCCGCGGATCGACACTGGTCGCGTCGGGGAGCGTCGACGGGGGGCTCACCGAGATGCGTCGCGGGCTCGCCGGATGGCAAGCCACCGGAGCCGGGATCATGATTCCGGTCTTCCTCGCCTTCATCGCCGAGGCAGAGGTCGCTCGCGGTGACGTCGCCCCGGCGCTCGGGTTGATCGACGACGCGTCCAGGAGGATCGAGACCTATGGCGAGCGCTTCTACGAAGCCGAACTTCACCGCCTCCGCGGTGAGGCCCTCCTCGCGAATGCGGCACCTGACTCGACACGCGCGGAATCGTACTTCCTGCGCGCGATCGAGGTCGCTCGCCAGCAGCAGGCGAGGTCTTTCGAGCTACGAACTACGGCGAGCCTCGCTCGTCTCTGGCGGCAACGAGGCCGCGGCCAGGATGCCCACCGGTTGCTCACCGAAGCCGCCCAATGGTTCTCCGATGGCCTCGAGACAAGCGATGTGCGAGACGCGCGTCACTTGCTGCAAGAGCTCTCATGATGCACAAGCGAATCTACTTGTCCGGGGTGGGCGCCGGCGGTTCTCCCACCTTGAAGATCTTCGCGCCCACAGCTTCCTCCACCCGCGCGTTGCGGACCCGGAAGAGGCTGAAGCCGTAGGTGCGATCGGTGTGCGGGCCGGCCTCGAAGGCGCCGCGGACCTTGTAGACCCGAAGCGGATCGTAGAGGATCTTTACCCCTTTCGGCGCGTACACGTAGACGGTCTCGTCTTGCCCGACCGGCACCTCGCAGCAATAGTTGCCCATCGCGGAGACGCGACTCAGCAGGAAGAACGAGAGGTCAGGGGGCCCGGCCGGAATGATGAAGCCGTGGATCTCGACTTCCTTCCCGTTGTGGGACTTCATCGTCTGGGTCACTTCGAAATTCGCCCTGATCGAATCGACCAGCTGGGCAAACGTCAGGCGTGGCACCTCTTCTCCGAAGGCTGACTGACCGTGTAGCGTCAGACCGAAATTCGCGCTCACCAGACACAAGCTCGCCGCCAGTGTCGCGCGAACTCGCTCGAACGCCCAGGCTCTAAGACAGGGGCGCAAGATTCTCAGCCACCTCCGTGCGATACGCGAGCACGGCCGGTAGCAGCCCGGCGAGCGCGCCCAGGGCGACAGCACCGCCGAAGACCACGGGCTCGAGCGCGCCGACGACGAAGAGATTCGCGACCGGTCCGCCGCGGCCCGCGAGCATAGACGCGCCCAGATACGCCAGGCCGTGTCCGCCGGCGATCCCGAGCGCGCCGCCGATGACCGCCAACGCGCAGGACTCCAGCAAGACGATGCCCAAGATAGTCGCCCGGCGGGCGCCGAGCGCGCGCATAGTGGCGATCTCGCGCTTGCGCTCAAGGGCGGCACTGTACATCGAGACGAACAGGTAGAGCAGCACGACGAGGACGACGAACACAAGGATGACGGCGACGATCTCGTCCACCAGGCTGAGGATATTGAAGATGTTGAGCAGGACGGCGCTGGGGAAGACGGCCTGAGTCTCCGCGCTGACGTTGAACCCTCGATGGAGGCCGGCCAAATCGGACATGCGCTTGGGCCGCACCAGGACGGCGGTGAGCGGCTTGACCTTCATCTTCCGGGAGACTTCGTTCATCTCCCAGTAGCTCGCCAGCGAGATGAAAATCGCGCGATCGTCGGCGCTGTTGGTCGAGCCGAGTATCCCGACCACCGTCATCGGATACTCGGCCATCTCCTCGCCCTCGTGGAACCGAGCACCAACCGGCAAGCCCGTCCGGCGCGCGGTGTCGGCGCCCAGCACGGCCTCGTACGCCGGTTGATCGGGCGGATCGTCGCGGAAGAACCGCCCTTCGGAAATCGCGAAGGTCTTCCGACGCCACGGGAAGGGCGCGAAGTACCCGCTCGTCGTCGCCACGTAGCGGTAGCCCTGATACGCGTCTCCCATCGCGACGGGAACGGCGACGTCGACGCGAGGGTCGTCTCGTAGGTCACGATAGGTGCTGTAGGAGATGTTCGGCGTGGGCACGTCCATCCGGAAGACGACGTTCAGGACGAGCTGGGTCGGGCTGCCCTTGGCGCCGACGAGCAGGCTGTAGTCGGTCGTCCCCTCGATGAACCCCTGCTGGATGCCTCGACTGAGGAGCACGCTGGCAATGATCAGGCTGACACCGAGTGCCACGGACAGGGATGTCAACGCGCTCGCGACCAATCGCCCCCGCAGATATTTCAGGGCGACCGCGAGAATCGTCATCCGCGCTCCACGGCGTGTGCGCGGTACTCCGGGCGATTGATCGCCGTGATGTCGACGACCTGATCGCCCGCCGCCAGCACCGCAGCCTCGTGCGAGACGACGAGCAGGGTGGTGCCGTCCTCGCGGCAGACGCTCAGGAGCTCGTCGAGCACTTCGTGGGCGGTGCCGGCATCAAGGCTGGCGCACGGCTCGTCCGCAAGGATCAACGGAGGGTGGTTGGCCAGCGCACGTGCGATCGCGATCCGCTGCTGCTCGCCTCGCGAGAGCTGGTGAGGCTTGTGCGACAGCCGCGCGCCGAGACCCAGGCGCGCGAGGATCTCAGCAGCTCGCCGGCGCTGCTCGGGCTTCGGGCTCGCGCCGGCGAACATCATGGAGAGCATCACGTTCTCGAGGGCGGTGAAGGCCGAGAGCAGGTTGAACGTCTGGAAGACGTAGCCGATGTGTTGCGCCCGGAAGCGGTCCCGGCGCGGCTCGGGCAAGGCCGAGATATCCGTATCGCGGACGAGGATCGTTCCCGCGGTCGGCAGCGACACGCCGGCGATCAAATTGAGAAGCGTCGTCTTGCCGGAGCCACTCGCTCCCGTCAGGACCGTGCAGCGCCCGGCCGCAACCGCCCAGTGCTCGATGTTGAGCGCGTCGAGCGTGCGGCCATTCCCGAGCGGGAACGCCTTCTTCACCCCGTGCAGGGTGACAGCCGCCGGCACCTCTGTCATCGGTCGTCGCGCGGGCGGGGCTCCGCGCTGGACGCCCCGCCCGCGATCAGCGGTTTACCGGATGGCGATGGGGTTGATCGGCACGCCGATCCCACCTCGCAGCAGCAGCGGCCCGAGGACGAAGAGGAACTCGTACGCCTGGTCCTTGGCCAGCTCGTCGAGGTTGAGGATCTCCATGATGTAGGCGCCGCGGTTCCAGAGGAAATCGGTGTGAATCGGCAGCGCCAGATAGCCAAAGGCCTTTCGCTGATACTTCGGATCCGGCGGGAATCCCCATTCGAGCGCCGCGTTGTCGGAGCCGACGGCCACGATGTCCATGTCGTTGAAGAACTTCAGACTATCGGGACCCACGCCGGGCTGGGGCTGGTGCCACTTCGTGTGCGCCGCATCGAGACGCCCGGAGGCATCCGGCTCGTCCCACGTCTTGCGCCAGCCCGTCCGGACTAGCAGGATGTCGCCCTTTCGAATCTCGACGTTCTGTGACTTGGCCGTGTTCTGAAGATCCTCCAGCGTGATCCAGTAGTCGCCGGGAAGGGGATCGCTTTTTTTGTATCCCGCGACGTCGAGCAACACGCCGCGGCCGACCATGAACTTCACGCTCGCCGCGTCGCCATGCACCGTGCCGGCCGGTTTGGGCGGCGGCATGTTGTTGAACAGCGAGTTCTCTCGGTAGATGTGCGCGAAGGTATCGAGATGGGAGCCGGTGTGGTTGTGCATGACGGTGAAGCTGGCCGCGCCCTGATAGCGCTGCGGGTCGAATTTGCCCGTCGTCGCCGCAACCCGATCATATCCATCGAGCTCCTGAATGACCTGGACGCCGAAGCGCGCCGGCCGCACCACCCGGGCGACGTCGTCGTGGAGCTCCTCGCCGAGGGCATAGGCCTTCCCCGTCTTCACCAGCCCGGCGGCCTTAACGATCATCTCCGGAGTAATGGCGTTGAGCATTCCCCGCTTGTCCTGCTCACCCCATCGCCCCCAGTTGCCGCGCTTGCCCCACTTGCCCGGCACCGTCCACGGCGCCGGCTCGCGCGCCAGCTTGTCGTCCAGCGGGTACTGCGGCGACTGCTGGGCGTTCGTGCCCGCGATCGACAGGAAGAGAACTCCGAGCACGAAGCTTCCCACGCCTACGAGCAGAGATCTCAGCCGTTGCATGGCTTCTCCTCCCGGGAAGGTGACTCCCATCACGCCTGGACAGGTTCAGGACAGCGAAGAGACATTGACGCCCCTTCTCGACGATCGATTCGCCCGCTCCCGCATACAGCGCGGATAAAGAGGTGTCAAACGAATTCTGCCGCGCCGAGATTTTTGTCTCGTAAGGGGCTTGACCTGGAGGGGAACCGCTCGAAGCTACCCCTTGACCGAACCCGCCGTCAGGCCCTGGACCAGGTATCTCTGAAAGCCGAGGACGAGGAGCACGGCGGGGAGCGCGGCGAGAAAGCCCGAGGCGGCGATCACCGAGTAGTCGATGTTGATCTGCGCGTTCATGCCGGCGATCACGGGCGGGAGTGTCGTCATGCCGAGCTTGGTGTTCAGAATCTGCGCCACGATGAACTCGTTCCAGCACAGCATGAACGTGAAAGCCCCGGCGGCAACCAGTCCGGGGCCCGAGACGGGAAGAACGACCCGGTAGTAGGCCTGGAGGCGGTTGCACCCGTCCACGAGCGCGCTCTTGTCGAGGTCGGCCGGGATCGTCTCGAAGTACGCCTTCATGATCCAGACGGTGAACGGGAGCGTGAACGAGCAGTAGGCTAGCACGAGGCCGGTCAGCGTGTTCTGGAGCCCGAGCGCTTTGAAGAGGAGGAAGTACGCCGGGATCAAGACGACCGTCGGCAGCATCCGGGTGAACAGGAGCGCGAAGAGCGAGAACGCTTTCAGCGGCACACGGAAACGGGCGTAGGCATAGCCGGCTGTTGTGCCGACTGCCAGGTTCACGAGCGTGACCGCCGCCGCGACCACGAGGCTGTTGAGCATGGAGGGCAGGATCTTGGCGGCCTGCCCCTCGGCGTGGAAGCGGAGCATACCGAGGACCATCCGGTAATTGTCGAGAGTGATCTCGGGTGGGATGAGCGCGAGCGGGCGGGCCAGGAGGTTGCGCTGATACGAGATGCTGGTGACGAAAAGCCAGATGAACGGACCGACGAGCCAAAGGACAACGCCGACGAGGAGCGTGTAAACGAGCGCCCGGCTCGCTCGTCGCTTGATCGCCCCGGGCATCATCAAACCTCCTCGGCCTCGAGCCTGCGGAACACGACCTTGTGGTACACCACGGTGAGAATGAGGCACAAGACCGTAAGCGTGTACAGAATCGCCGTGCCGGGCCCGAATTTGAAGAACTGAAACGCTGTCTGGAAGCCGAGCCACGAGATCGTCGTCGTCTCGTTGGCGGGCCCGCCCATCGTCAGCATGTAGATCAGGTCGAGCATGAGGAACCCGTTGACCGTGGACACGACCAGGACGAGGAAGAGAATCCCGCGCAAGGCCGGCAGCGTCACGTAGCGTAAGCGCTGCCAGTAGCCGGCACCGTCCGCCTCGGCCGCCATGTAGAGCTCCGTGGGAATGGATTGCATCCCCGCGAGCAACAAAAGCGTCGCGAACGGCGCCTGGTTCCACATGTAAACGGAGACGAGGACGTTGAGCGCGCTGAAGCCAGATTTGAGGAACGAGATGTAGCTGTCGATGAGCCCGGCCTTGTAGAGGAGGCCGTTCAGCGCACCGAACTCGACGTCGAGGAGGCCGATCCAGAGAAGCCCTACGACGACGCGGGAGAGCGACCAAGGGATGAGGAGCAGGCTCCGCATCACCGGCCGCCCCAGGAAACGCTCTTGAAGAACCAGGGCCATCCCGAGCCCGACCACCGTGGTCTCGACGACGAAAGCGCCCACGAAGTAGGCCGTCCGCCAGAACGAGTCCCAGTAGAGGGGATCGGCGAGAAGCCGGGCATAGTTCTGGACCCCGACATAGCGGAAGAACGGGATGCGCAGGCCGGAAATCTCCAGCGCGGGGCCCGTCGTGCGGAGCAGGTTCACGTCGGCGAAGCTCATCCAGAGCGAGTAGACGAGCGGGAAGCCGACGACAAGGGAGATCACGAGGAAAGCCGGGAGAATCAGGATGGAGGCGAACCATCGCTCGGAGAGTCGGAAACGCCGGACCGTCAGCGCCTACTCCAGCGACTTCTGGAGCTTCACGAGCTCCTTGAGCCCCTGGGGAACGGTCATGCCGCCGCGAATGAGGTTGTGAACGATCGGCACCGCCTTGACGTCGTACTCGCTGTACCAGGGCTCCTTGTAGGCCGCGATGACCCGGCCCTTCTCGTACTGCTTTCGAAGGAGCTTCAGATCCACCCAGCGGTCGTACGAGGCGATGATCTCCGGGTGCTCGTACATCTCGGGGTAGGGGTTGTCGAGACCGGAGATCAAGCACCACTGCCGCTGGACGTACCAATCGCCCGTGAGGTTGCCGCCGAGGAAACGAACGAGCTTCCAGGCATCGTCCAGGATCTTCGTCTTCGCGTTGATCGTATAGGAGTCAGTCCACATGTAGGTCTGACCGGTCCCGGGGTACATCGTCATCTTGGCCTTCTTGGGCGCGAGCTTCGAGTTCTCGGGCTCACCAGCGATGGTCTTGAGGTAGTACGAGTGGTTCGTGTGGTAGGCATAGCGGCCGGTCCAGAAGAGGCGGTGCGTGTCCGTCGAGGAGGTCTTGGTCAGCACCTCCGGATTGACCAGCTCGGCCTTCCAGACTTTCTGCCAGCGTTCCATGGCGCGGGCGACCCCGGGCTCCTGGTCTACGATGACCCGGTTCTTGGCGTCGAAGACGTTCGCGCCCTCCGAGAAGGAGTCGGTCATGAATTGCGGCATGGTGCCGGAGGGGCTCACGTTCCAGTTCGGAAGGAACGGATAGTCGCTGACCTTGTCCTTTTTCAACTTCAGGCTGTGCTCGACCAGCTCGTCCCAGCTCTTCGCCGGCGCCTTGATCCCTGCCTGTTGAAGCATCGGCTCGTTGTGGATGAGGATGAAGAGGCTCGTGAAGTACGGCACGCCGGCGAGCTTGCCGTCCTTGGCCTTGAGGCTCTCGAGGTTCTGCGGGTTCATCTTCTTCTTCAGCTCGTCGATCCCGGGCAGGTCGTCGAGCGGTCGGACGAGACCGTTCTCGTACCAGCGCTGCCGGAAGTTGTGGGCGCAGTACATGACGTCGAAGATCTCGCCGCCGAAGGCGCGAGTCTCCATCGTCGGATGGTACTGGGCCCACGGAATGGCCTCGTACTTCACCTGGCCGCTGAGCTTCTGGTTGTAGAAGTTGACGTAGTCCTGGACCGTGTCCGGCTTGAAAACCCAGCCGGCAAAGTTGATCGGCTTGCCCGCGCGTGCCGCGCCGAGGAGCCCGTCGGCAAGGACGGCCGAGGTGCCCACGAGACCGGTGGTCCGGAGGAAGCTCCGCCGAGTGATGCGCTGCATGGACGTGTCTCCTCTCGCGGCTCTCGCCATCATGGGTACTCCCGGGCGTCACGTCTCGAAGTGGCGTGATTATTTGTGAGCCACCCGCGGCTGTCAAGGGTTGCGGAGAGCCTCAAGATGCCGTAAGCAGAGAGCGACCACTGCGTCGTTGGAAAGAGAGGTGCTCGGATATGGCCACGATCGAATTGCTCGCGCCGGTCGCTGGAGTCGCCGGGAACGCCGTGCCGTTGGCGAAGCGCGTTCCAACGCTCGAGGGTCGAGTCGTCGGTCTCCTCAACAATTCGAAGTCCGGCACCCGCCCGTTCCTGGATCGCGTCGAGGAGCTGCTCAGGAGCGCGCACGGCGTGTCCAGAACTATCCGGTACGACAAGAAGGCCGCGGCGCTCCCCATACCCGACGAAATGCTCGAGGCGGCGGCGCGCGAATGCGACCTGGTGATCAACGGTATCGCCGATTGAGGATCGTGCACGTCGTGGAGTGTCCACGACAGCATCGAACTCGAGAAGCGCGGCGTTCCGACCGCGACGATTGTCACTGACGAATTCCGGACGCTGTACGGTATCGTCACGACAAGTCTCGGCCAGCCGAGCCTTCCGGCCCTGTACGTGCGGCATCCGATCGTCAGCGTGCCTCACCGGGACATGCGTGGGCGGGCCGAGCCCGTGATGGCGGCGATCGTGGAGATCGCCACCGAGACGGGCGCGTACGCAACCGCCGGACTGCATGCCGCCGCGGCTGCGAATCGGCCGGGCGCCGTGGCCGTCGCCGAGCGCATCACCGTGGCGGATGACCCGGAGGCGATCTTCGAGCGGTTCGCCAGCGAAGGCTGGACCGACGGGCTGCCGATCGTGCCACCTACCGAGGACCGGGTTGCACAGATGCTCGCCTTCAGCGAGGTCGACCCATGCTCGTCGCTAGGTCCGATGCCGCCGCGCTGGGGAGAGGCGACGATCGCCACGCTGGCCGTCAACGCGGTGATGGCCGGGTGCAAACCGGAGTATTTCCCCCTCGTCGTGACGGCGGTGAAGGCCATCCTCAGCAAGCCGTTCAACCTGTACGGCATCCAAGGGACGACGAACCCGGCCAGCCCGGTGCTTATCGTCAACGGGCCGATTGCTCGCGAGATCGGGATCAATGGGCGGGGGAATTTGTTCGGTCCAGGATTCCGGGCCAACGCGACCATCGGTCGCGCGATTCGGCTGATCATGACGACGATCGGCGGCGGCGTGCCGCAGCAGGCCGACAAGTCGACGCTCGGCAACCCCGCCAAGTACACCTGCTGCTTCGCCGAGAACGACGCGGACAACCCCTGGGCGCCGCTTCACGTCGAGCGTGGCTTCGAAGCGGAGACGAGCACCGTCACCGCCTTCGGCGGTGCCGCGCCCGCCAACATTATCGAGAAGAGCAAGACCGCCAACGAGATGCTCGAAACGATCGCGCGGGCCGTCGCCGTCTCCGGCTCCAACAACATGTTCATGAGCCAGGAGGCGCTCATCGTCCTCGGCCCCGAGCATGCCTCGCTCGCGGCGAAGCAGGGCTTCGACAAGCAGCGGGTGCGTCTGGCCCTGTTCGAGCACGCCCGTATCCCCTTCGAGCAGATCGGCCGGAGCAACGCGGACGTCTTGAGCGTGTGGCGCGGCAACTGTATCGAGGAACGGGACGGTCGGCGGTCGTTGCGGATCGTCGAGAAGCCGGACGACATCATCGTCGTCGTGGCCGGCGGCGCCGGGAATCACTCAGCCTCGATCCCGGGGTGGTACTCGCGGTCGGTCACCTTGCCGCTCCTCCGCGCCGACGGCGCGCCGCTCCGCTCCGTCGCGGAGCTGAAGAAGCAATAGGTTGGAAGCGAGGCTCTAGAAATCTGTTTGCCGGGTTGCGGGCCCCCCGCAACAAGCGAACATTGGCAACCGCGTGGGCTGCGTACCCGGAATCAACTCGCAATAAAATCCCGCACTTGAATTCTACAAGTTCGATCGTGTCCGGTTGGGGCCACCATTCTGATTTCGTCGATGCTCCCGCCCAGCTGGCAGACCAAGGCGTCGTGTCGAACCCTCTCGAGGACGAGGCACGAATACAGGGAGACTGCCCACATATCCACAATTGCCCACAACATGAGAATCGCCTGGATTGACGCGCTGTCGCGGTCGAGATCTCGGAAAACGACGGTGGGTTGCGCTTCTATGGGTAGCACCGAAAATTCCGAACATTCTACGGGTTCGCGCGATGGAGACGGAGCCCCCTCCCGCCATTGACGCGGATAAATGAGCTCTTGACTATCTTCGTTGCGAAGGTTCATGGTCCATACGCCGGATACGGGCAGAAGTCGATAGTTCGTCGTAGACCTCTTGATGCCTTTGCGTGGCCCGCTGCGCTGACTGGTGGTTTCATGAGCACGTTCTTCGAAGGCTTGGAGCAAGCGTCCCAGGAGCGTGCGCGATCCGAAGTAATGGCGCGGTCGGAGACGGCGAATGAGTGGGTCCTCGCCTTGGCGGCCGAAAGAGAGAAGGGGCTCGAAGAGCTCGAGCGGCTTCTCGGCTATGTACAGTTTGATCTCGGCTTGTGCGCCGCCGTCGCGGTCATCTTCGCGATCGCGCTTTCATTCGAGCCGACGGGGTTCAAATTTCACAGAGGTTTCCTGAGCCTCGCCGTCGGTTTCAGCTGTCTGGCTGGGGTGGCGGCCGGGGTCGTCGCGAGCCGCTGCGCGGATTTCAGGAGCCGGGGCGAGCTGTGCGCGGCAAAGATCGGACCGTTCAGATCGCGTTGGCTGAAGGGTACCCACTGGTTGTACATGCAGCGTATCTGTTTCGGGATGGCGCTGGCCGCAGCCGTGTTGTCTATACTGATGGGCTCGGGCAAGTGGCTACTTATCCCGAGCTGCATGTCCTGCTGACGGCAAACCGCGGGGCAGCCACTGGCCGGTCTCACTCCCGTCCGACGGGCACGGGCGTTCAGCGCGCAATGAAATCACGGACTCTCGATCCGGAACTCTCCGCTCCCAATTTTTGTAGGGGTTGCCCTAGTTCGCGCGTCGACGCACTCGAGCGACACTTCGAGTGCAAAGAGTTTCCAAGTGAAACCGTTTGAGATCAAAACCGTACTGTGAGTCTTTGTGGCTACGCTCGCTGCGCTGGGTGCGTTAGGATTTGCGCGTGCCTCATCCGAGGGCGCTCACGAGTCAGACTCGCTTAGCAGCGCCGCTGCCTTCACCACCTCCTCTCACCGTCGTGTCGCCACAGCCTTGTGGAGCGTCGCAGAATCCCGAGCCCGCATCGGCGGGGCCGGCATCGAAGCCTCTATCGCTCACCATGGAGGCGGGCTACCGCGACAACTACGACACCGCCGTGATCCGGACGATCGCGGGTGGCCCATCGACCCACCCGGCTGGAGGCTCATGATGAGGCCCCTCCTCTCAGTCGCCGTCCTCGTTCTGCTGATCTCGGCGGTCGCCGCCGTACCCGCTGCCGCCACGCCCGACGGCCAGGTGACCTGGGGCGTCCACATCTCGCTCGCTCCGACGTGGTTCGATCCAGCCGAAACCCCCGGGATCGTCACGCCGTTCATGGTGCTCTACGGACTCCACG
>Ga0209689_1000484_pt1 | contig 27301 bp, 23 predicted proteins | sample GraSoiAngelo_149_FD_187119 | JGI IMG/M metagenome (GOLD analysis project Ga0209689, IMG submission 187119) | Grasslands soil microbial communities from the Angelo Coastal Reserve, California, USA - 14_1009_09_30cm (SPAdes) (version 2) | ecosystem: Environmental > Terrestrial > Soil > Grasslands ... | reverse complement strand
CCGTCTAGCCCAGGAGCTGCGCCGCAACCGGCGCTACGGCCGGCCCTTGAGCCTGTTGTACTTGGACCTCGACGATTTCAAGATCGTCAACGATTCCCACGGGCATCAGACGGGCAACGCGGTGCTGCGCCTCGTGGCTGAGGCGATCCGCGGCGCCGTGCGCCAGGCGGACATCGTGGGTCGCATGGGCGGCGATGAATTCGCCGTGCTGATGCCGGAAACGGCCTCCGACGTCGCCGAAGCGGCGGCGGGACGGCTGGCCAAGAGCCTCCGCGAGGCGTTCCACGGCAACCCGTCGGTGACGGCGAGCATCGGCATCGTCTCGTGCACGGACGCCGCGGTGGGGCCGGACGACGTGCTGCACAAGGCCGACCGCGCCATGTACGAGGCGAAAAGCAAGGGAAAGGACCAGGCGGTGAAGGTGGCGATGTGAGGTACCAGGAGCTGCTGCTCGTCTTCACGTCCGTCCTCTTCATCGTCGATCCCTTCGCGGTCATCCCCAGTTTTCTCGCCATGACCGAGCGGGACAGCCCCGCGATGCGGCGCGTGCTCGCGCGCCGCGGGGCGTGGACGTGCGCGATCACGCTCACGCTGTTCGCGCTGGGCGGCAGCCTCATCTTCAAGCTGTTCGGCATCACCATCGGCGCGTTCAAGATCGCCGGCGGCGTGCTCATCGGCCTCAATGCCCTCGACATGGTGCAGGCGCGGCGCAGCAGCCAGCGCGAGACCCCCGCCGAGAAGGCCGAGGGCACCGCGAAGGAGGACATCGGCATCCTGCCGCTCGGCGTCCCGATGCTGGCGGGGCCCGGCGCCATCTCCACGGTGATGGTGCTCGCCCTGGGCTCGAAGAACTGGGAAACGACGGCGACCCTCTACTTCTCCATCGCCCTCACCGCGTTCATCTCGTTCCTCACGCTCTCGGCGGCGTCGATGCTCGAGCGCCGGCTGGGGCAGACGGGGATGCGCATCCTCACCCGCCTGATGGGCCTCGTGTTGTGCGCGATCGCCGTGCAATTCATCATCGACGGCCTGAAGATGTCGGGCGTGGTGGCACACGGAACCTGAGGTGCCGGGGCGGGTCTCAAGGAGCCGCATGGTGCGCCGCCTCGCCGTTCTATGCCTCTCAGTCGCTGCGCCCCTAGGCCTCTGCGCCCAAAGTCCCTCGCTCCACTTTTCCGGTCAGGCCATCCCGCTGCTCACCACCACCAACGCCGTTCCCGGCGGCGCCACGCTGACTGAGGGTCGGCTCGTCCAGCCGGTGCTGATGCTCGAAGGCGCTGCGCTCGGCGACCACCTGCAGTTGCACGCCATGGGGGACTTCGAGGGCTGGACCATCCCCCACGGCCAGCTCGCCACCGGCGCCTACGGCGAGGGGTACTATGACCGTCGTCATCCACACACCTACGTGCACGAACTGATGCTCACCGGCGCGGATGTGCTGGGGCCCTTGGGCAGCCGGATCGTGGTGTCCGTCAGCGCGGGCAAAGGGTTCGCGCCCTTCGGCACCGATGACCCGATGAGCCGTCCTCCCATGCTGTATCCCGCGAACCATCACCTGGCGCAGATTCTCGAGCGCGCCGTGGCGGTCGCGGCCATCACCGCCGGCAAGGTCACGTTCGAGGGCGGGACGTTCAACGGCGACGAGCCGGAGTACCCTTCCCAGTGGCCCAAGTGGAACCGGTTCGGCGACTCGTGGGCGCTGCGCGCGTCCGGGCGGCCCGTGTCCGGGCTGGAGGCGCAGGTCTCCCGCGCCCACGTCCACTCCCCCGAGCACCGCCAGGGCGCGGGCACCGACCAGGAGAAGTGGAGCGCGTCGGCCCGCTGGGAGAGTGCCGTCGCCGGCCGCCCGGCGTACGCGCTCGCCGAGTGGGCCCGGACCGCCGAGGCCGGCGGCGCGTACCTGCTGCACTCGGCGCTCGTGGAGGGCGCGTACGGGTTGGGGCGCTACCGTCCGTACTTTCGTCTGGAGCGTACCGACCGCACGGAAGACCAGCGCGTGTTCGGCGAACCGTTCCGATCGGTGCGGCCGCATCTGGATTCCAGCATTCTGGGGATGACCCGTTGGACCATCTCCACGCTCGGGGCTCAGGTCCGCGCGTGGCGCCGCGGCGCGGTCGCCTTCAGCCCCACAGCGGAGGTCGCGTTCGCGAGCGTCGCCAAGGTCGGGGGTGGCGTGTTCGATCCGCGGGTGTTCTACGGGCGGACCTCGTTCACCACACTCACGGTGGGGATACGGGCGGACTGGGGTATGGGCGGGCACCGAATGGGGTATTACCGGGGGACGCCGATGGCTGAACCCATGACCATGCCGATGGATCACCAACACCCGGAGCCGTGATGTCCCGTCGCGTTCTGCCGTTCCTGCTTGGGGCCCTGCTCGCCGGGTGCGATCATACCACACCGCTCGTTCCCACCAACGTCGCGGCCGCGAGCGGCGATGCGCAGACTGATACGGTCGCGCGCGTCCTGCCCGCGCCCCTCGTCGTGACGGTGATGGTGGAAGGCGGCAACCCTGTCGTCGGCGCGCCGGTGGTGTGGGCCGTGCAGAGCGGCGGCGGCAGCGTCACCGCAGCGACCGTCACGGACGCGGCCGGCCAGGCGAGCGCCACGTGGACGCTCGGCCCAATCGCCGGAGCGCAGTTGGTCCACGTGACCGCCAGCGGTCGGAGCGTCACATTCACCGCCACCGCGCTCCCCGATGCGCCCACCCAGGCGTCCAAGAACGCCGGCGACAAGCAGAATGCGGCGCCGGGTGCCGCGCTGCCGGTGCCGTACGCCGTCCTGGTGCAGGACCAGTACGGCAACCCCGTGCCGGGCGTCACGGTGAACTGGGCCGCGGCCGGGGGTCAAGGATCGGTCTCCCCGGCGGCGGGCGTGACCGGCACCGGCGGCGTCGCGACGACCGTCCACACGCTCGGCCCCACCCTCGGCGCCGACACCGTCACCGCAACGGTGCCCGTGCTCGCCGTCACGCTCACGTTCGTGTCCACCGGTCTGCGGCAGGCGATCCTCGTGGCGACGGTGCCGATTCCCGCCAACTACGGCATCCACGACACGTTCGTCCGCGACGGCATCGCGTTCGTGTTCGCGTGGAACAGCGGCGTCTTGATTTACGACGTCGGCAATGGGGCGTACGGCGGCAGCCCCTCCAGTCCGCAATACATCGGCGGCGTCATCACCAACGCCAGCGGCATTTCAGCCGGTCCCGACGTTCACAACGGCTGGTGGTTCTGGAACCCCAACACCGGCGAGAAAAAATATCTCTTCATCGGGCAGGAGGGACCGGCGTTCGGCGGCATCGGCAACGGCTCGTCGGGGTTAATTCACGTCGTCGATGTCCACGATCTCGCCCATCCGGTGGAAGTGGCCTACTTCCACAAGGCCGGCCCAGATAGTACCGGGACCCACAACTTCTGGGTGGATGAGCCCAATCAGATTTTGTACGCAGCGTACTACAACGGCGGCGTGGTCGCGTTGAACGTTTCAGGAACGCTCTCGGGCGATCTCTCCTCCCGACTCATCGACTCGCTACGCATCGGCGGTGTCGGCAACACCTACACCTGGGGCGTCCAGCTGTACAACGGATCGCTGTACGCGGTCGATATGCTCTCCGGCTTCTGGCAGCTGAACACGTCGGCGGGCCACTTGAGCTTCGCGGCGGGCGGGAACAACGTCCCCGAGCGGTTTGGCTCAGACCTCTGGGTCGCGAACGGCTACGCCTACACCGGCACGTGGGGCGGCTTTTTCCGCACCGCCAACGTGCCCGGGAACGCCGTCAAGATCTGGCAGCTCGGCGTGAGCGGCGCGCCCACCCTCGTTGACTCGATCATCACCACCGGCATCGCCACAGTCAGCGACGTCGAAGTGAGCAGCAACGGGAAGTTGTTGATGTTCAGCACGGAGAACGGCCCCAACGCCGGCTTCCACTTCTACAGCCTCGCCGACCCGGCGCACCCGGCCTTCTTACTCAAGTATCTGGTGGGCACCGGCGTCCACACGGCAACGCTGGGCTACATCGGCGGGAGAGTGTACGCTTTCGGGGCGAAAGACCCGGGGAGCCCGGCGCTGATCATCCTGGATGTGACGAGTTTGACGCAATAACGATCACGCTACCAAGCTTCGCAGCTTCAAGAACGCATCCTTCGAGCTCTTCTTCGCCCGCCGCAGCTGGCGGCGCGCGTTGGTCGTGTCGCCGATCCCCACGCGCCAGCGCGCCATCGCGATCGGCAGCCGCTCGTGCGCCATCAGCTGCTCGAACGCCACCATGCGCACGCACACGATGAAGTGCTCGACGCGGTGAAACCCCAGCTCCGCGAGCTGCCGCTTGAGCGGCCCGATACCCATCCCCGTGTGCAGCGCCAGATCGCGCGGCCGGCGGATGCGCCACGGGTGCTGGCAGATCAGCTCGACCAGCGGCTCCACGGGCCGGAACACCGGCTCCTGATCCAGGACCAGCCGCGACAGCTGGCGCCCCGACTGGCGGCCCAGCGCGTCCTGCAAGGCGTCCACGAGGTGCGGCACCCCGCGCGAGCGGGCCTCGGCGTCGCACGGCACCACCCGCGTCCCCGAGCGCGACGCCAGCTCCAGCCAATAGGGGTGCACCGCCTCACCGCCCGGCACCAGCCACAGTCCGCCGTGATCCAGCAGCGGCGCCACGTCGTCGGGCTTCAGGTGGGGCGGCAGCTCCGCGAGGTCCACGACGAAGATGTCCCCCGTCTCGAGGCGATCGACGGCCGGGACACGCTCCGACCAGCGCACCTGGACGAAGCCGCGCAGCGATAGCGACAGCTGCGCGATGAGCGGGCTGCCTTTGCGGGCGAAGAGGTGAACGGCCGGGCCGCGGTCCATACGCGGTGTAGAGTATGGAGCGCGGCGCTCCGGTTCGGAAGACGGGGCCCGTCAACCGGGCGTAACCCGGTCTCCCCCAGCGAGCTTCGCGGCGTACAGGGCGCGATCGGCCGCCTGCAGCAGCGCCTCGGCCGATGTCCCCTGCTCGCCATAGGTCGCGACCCCCACACTCAATGTGAGGCCCAGCGTCGCCCCGGCGATTTTCCGCTCCATGAACGTGCAGCCCACGTCCACGCGGATCCGCTCGGCCGCCAGCCAGGCGTTGCCGCGATCCGAGTCCGGCAGCACCACGGCGAACTCGTCGCCCCCGTAGCGGCAGGGGATGTCGACCGCCCGCAGGTGCTGGGCGATGAGCTCGCCCAGCGTCTTGAGCACGAGGTCACCGGTGTGGTGGCCGTAGCGGTCGTTCGTCGCCTTGAAATGGTCGAGATCGAACATCAGCACCGACGTCGTGGCGCGGTAGCGCCGGCAGCGCTCCACCTCGCGCCGCAACCCGGCCTCGAGATAGCGGCGGTTGAACAGCCCCGTGAGCGCGTCGGTCATCGCGTCGCGCTCGAAGGCGAGCAGGGCCGAGGACTCGATCACCGCCGGTTGCGTCAGGCGGGGGTTGATGTTGAGGAAGTAATCGAGGGCGGCGACCTCCTGCCCGGCGTCGCGGCCGAGTCGCTCGGTGAGGATCTTGCGATTCCTGGCGATCGCCTTCCAGTGTCGCTCCGCCTCGGCCTCGCGCAGGTCGAGGCGCGTCAGCTCGCGCAGCCGCGCGGCGAACCCTTCTTTTTCCGCCGCAGAAACCCCCCGCTCGCGCGACTCCACCGGCGGGCCCAAGCCGAGCTGCGGGTCCTCCCGCCGATTGGGGCCCGCGCGCCGCTCGCGCATCGCGCGCCGGTCGAACCCGATGCGTTGTTCGGCCGGGACGTGCTCGTTCTCTTGTCGCCGATCCAGCCCGCGACGTCGGTCGGGCTGGCCACGGCGCTCCTGCCCGGAGCGCCCACCTTCGATCGCCGGGAATTCCCCGGCCCTGCGGTCCCCGATCACCATGGTACCCTGGGAGCGAGTGAGTCTAGAGCGCTACCGCGGGAATCGAGGGCATAAACCGCACCGCGTCGCGGCGGGGCATCAACGGCGCTAGCTCATTGCATGGCAAATGGTTGTCATCTGCCCCAACTGGACGGGTATCCTGCGAAAGCTTGCTTCCGAGGCGGGGACTCCCCGGTTTCGCTTCAAAACGCTGCGTCGGCGCTACACCTCAATCACATTCGCTTGTATTTCGTACCGCTCCCCCCTTCCCGGGGCGTCCAGCGAGGACCCAGAACATCGGTCGCCTTACAATCGACACAGTTGGGGGCGTTCACCCGGAGCCTGCCCTCCCCCACCTCGTACACGCCCGCCGGGCACACGTGGGAATAGAACGCGGCGACCTCCGGGGGTACGTCCCGCCCGATCACGAGGTGCGTGGGAATCGTATCCCGCGTCGCATTCCCCGACTTGAACACGGCGTCCACCTTGCTGAACGTGAGCTTGCCGTCGGGTACCACTGACCCCGGGCGCACGCCCGGGGTGACCCGTCGCTCGACGTTGGCATCAGCCTCCACCGTGATCTTCCCACCGGGAAACCGCCCCCCAGTAACCGTCATCAGCGCCGCCTTCAGCCCGCCAAGGTAGAACCCGTCTTTGAAGGCGAGGCGCATGTTGCGGGTGCGGTGCAAGTCGTGCGCGATGTACGAGCTGTTCACGAGACGGTCGTACTCGGCGAGTCTCGCCGCCGACGCGTCGCCGGACGTAAGCGCCTGGAAGATCGCCCGCGCCGCGAAGATCCCCGACTGCATGGCGTAGTGGATCCCCTTGAGCGAGGGCACGTCCACGAAGCCGGCCGCGTCTCCCAGCAGCACCACGCCGTCGCCCGAGCGCCGCTCCGGCAGCGCGTAGAAGCCGCCTTCGGGGATTGTCTTGGCGCCCCACTCGAGCATCTCCCCGCCCTCGAGGACGCGACGGAACAGCGGGTGGAGCTTCATGCGCTGGAACGCGCCGTGCACATCGAGCGCGGCGTCCCGGTAGTCCAGTCCGACCACCAGTCCCAGGGCCACGAGGTTCGGCTCGAGCGGATACATGAAGCTGCCGCCAAAGGCGTCGTTGGGGAGCGGCCAGCCGAGCGTGTGCACCACGCGGTCGAGGGGCTGCTTGGTCTCCCAGATCTCCTTCACACCGAGGGCGAAGATCTGCGGGTTGGGGGACGACACCCGCTCCCACTCAAGCCAGGCCTGCGCCAGCAGCCCGCGGGTCCCCTCGGCAAGCGCGACGACCCTGGCACTAAGGTCGTTGGGCGCCTGGAACGACGACCCCGGTGTGCCGTCGCGGTTCAGCCCGGACGCTGCCGTGCGCACGCCCACGACGCGGCGCCCCTGGGCGAGCAGGTGCGCCGCCGGGAAGCCCGTGAACACGTTGACGCCGAGCGCCTCCGCCTTGGCGCCGAGCCAGCGCACGATCTCGCAGAGCGACGCGACGTAGTTGCCGCGGTTGTGCATCGTGGGTGGCGTCGGCAGCCGCAGCGCGCTCCCGGGGGTCAGAACGTAGACGGCCTCCTTGCCGACGGGCCGGCGGAACGGCAGCTCGGCATCGGGAAGATCGGGGAACAGCTCGCGGAACGGTCGGGGGTTGACGATGGCGCCGGAGAGGGAATGCTCGCCCAGCGCTTCGGCCTTCTCCAGAACGCCGACGTTGATCTCGGTCCCTCGCCGTTGCGCGAGGTTCGCCAGCTCGATGGCGCACGCGAGTCCCGCCGGCCCCGCCCCGACAATCAGGACATCGAGCTCCATGCGGTCGCCGGCGCCGGGGGCGCCTTCCTGGAGGATCAGCCGATCAAGCGGCAGCGGCGGCTGGTACTGCGCCGGAACGAACCGCTCCCCGCTCTCTGCTCCCTCAGCCATGGAGCTTCCTGATCTCCTCGGCGAGCTTCGGCACGATCTCGAACAGATCCCCCACGATCCCGTAATCCGCGACCTTGAAGATCGGCGCGTCCTTGTCCTTGTTGATCGCCACGATCGTCTTCGACGTGCGCATCCCGGCGAGGTGCTGAATCGCGCCCGAGATGCCGACCGCGATGTAGAGCGACGGGCTCACCGTCTTGCCGGTCTGGCCCACCTGGTCGGCGTGGGGGCGCCACCCCGCGTCCACGACGGCCCGCGACGCGCCGACGGCAGCCTTGCCGCCGAACGCGCGGGCCAGCTCCTCAAGCAGCTTGAAGTTCGCGGGCTCTTTGAGCCCGCGGCCGCCCGAGATCACGATCGGCGCCTCCGCCACGTCGAGGGCACCGGCCTCGGCCGCCTTGATCTCCTTCACGACGACCCGGCCGGCCGGGGCGCTGACTCTCACCGACTGCGCCGCGCCCGCCTTGGGCCGCTCGACCGGAGTGAACACATTGGGTCGCAGCGACACGACGGCAGGCTGCGTCGTCAGCTTCACCTTCAGCAACGCCTTCCCCGCATAGATCGGCCTTGTGACCACGACCTTGCCCCCTTCGACCGCCACGTCCGTCGCGTCCGCCGCCAGGGCGGCGCCGAGCTTCGCGGCCACGCGCGGCGCCAGGTCCTTGCCGGTCGCGCTCGCCGCAAACACCACGGCGTCAAACCCGCCAGCCTTCGCCCGCTCCGCCACCGCCTGGGCGAAGCCCTCCGGGGCGTAGCGCGCGAACGCCGGGTTGGTGCCGGTGACCACCGTGTCGGCCCCGAATGCGCCGAGCGCGTCCGTGCCCCGCACCGGGCCCGCGCCCAGGACCAGCGCCTCCACCGCCCCGCCGAGCCCGTTGGCGAGCCGTCGCGCGCCGGTCACGACCTCATGGGACACTTTGCGCAGCGTGCCGTCGCGCTGCTCCAGGACCGCGAGCACGTTGCTCACAGGACCTTGGCCTCCTCGCGCAACAGGCGGATCAGCTCCGGGATCGCCGCCGCGCCCTCGCCCACGATGCGCCCTTCCTGGCGCGCGGGCGGCGGCAACATCGCCAGCACCTCGACCCCGCCCCGACCGAACGCGGCGGGCTTCACCTCCAGCGGCTTCTTCTTCGCCGCCATGATGCCCTTCAAGGCCGGATAGCGCGGCTCGTTGAGCCCCTTGTCGGCGGTCAGTACGACGGGCAAGGGGAACTCGACCACCTCGAGCCCGCCTTCGATCTCCCGTTCGGCGGTGCCCTTCCCTTCGACGAGGTCGAGATGGGCGACGCAGGTGACGCATGGCAGCCCCAGCAGCTCGGCCACCATTGGCCCGACCTGCTGGTTGTAGTCGTCGATCGCCATCTTGCCGAAGAGGATCAAGTCCCAGCCGCCGGCCTTGAGCTCGGCGGCGAGGGCCTTCGCGGTCTCGAGGCCGTCGGCGGGAACGCGGTCAGCCTGGAGCAGCACGCCGCGGTCGGCGCCCATGGCGAGCGCGGTGCGGATCGTCTCCTGCGCGGCAGCCGGGCCTACCGCGATGATCGTGACTTCCCCCGCGCCGGCGGCTTCTTTGCGGCGCAGCGCTTCTTCGACCGCGAATTCGTCGTAGGGGTTCAGCACGAACTTGACGCCGGCCTCGTCGAGCGACTTGCCATCGGGGCCGATCTTGACGCGGGTCTCGCTGTCGGCCACGCGCTTGATGCAGACGGCGATTCTCATAGTGGCACAGAGGCTCTTGCCCAGATCTAGTTGAACGCGCTGAGCCCCGTGATCTCCTGGCCCAGGATCAGCGTGTGGATGTCGTGGGTCCCCTCGTAGGTGTACACCGACTCCAAATTGGCGAGGTGGCGCATCGCCTGATACTCGGCGAGGATGCCGTTGGCGCCGAGGAGGCGCCGCGTCTCGCGCGCGATGTCGGTCGCCATGCTGACGTTGTTGCGCTTGGCGAGGGAAACCTGCTGCGGGGTCATCGTGCCGCGGTCCTTCAAGCGGCCGAGCTGGACGCAGAGGAGCTGCGCCTTGGTGATCTCGGTGAGCATCTCGGCGAGCCGGGCCTGCTGCAGCTGGAAGCCGCCGATCGGCCTGTCGAACATCACGCGGGTTTTGGCGTAGCTCACGGCTTCGTCATAGCACGCCATCGCGGCGCCGACCGCCCCCCACGCGATCCCGTACCGCGCCTGGGTCAGGCACGACAGCGGCGACTTCAAGCCCCCCGACTTGGGCAACAGCGCCTCCTTGGGCACGTGCACGTCCTGCAGCACGAGCTCGCTGGTGTCGCTGGCGCGGAGCGATAGCTTGCCCTTCTGGTCCTTCGCGGTGAAGCCCTTGGCCTTCGTCGGCACGATGAACCCGCGGATGCCGTTCAGGTCCTCGAGCGGACCGGTCTTGGCCCACACGATCGCGACCTGCGCGGTCGAGCCGTTGGTGATCCACATCTTGGCGCCGTTCAAGACCCAGCCGTCCTTCGTCTCCTTCGCCGTCGTGATCATCCCCCCCGGGTTGGAGCCGAAGTCGGGCTCGGTCAGGCCGAAGCAGCCGATCGCGGCGCCGCTGGCCAGCTTGGGGAGCCATTCCTTCTTTTGCTCCTCGGAGCCGAACGCGTAGATGGGGTACATCACGAGCGACCCCTGCACCGACGCGAAGGAGCGCAGCCCCGAGTCGCCGCGCTCGAGCTCCTGCATGATCAGCCCGTAGGCGACGTTGTTCAGCCCCGCGCAGCCGTACTCCTCGGGGAGGTTGGCGCCGAAGAGGCCGAGGTCCGCCATGCCGGGAATGAGATGCTTGGGGAACTTGCCCTCGACGTAGTGCTCACCGATCACCGGCATCAGATGTTCGTCCACCCACGCCCGGACGGTATCGCGGACGGCGCGCTCTTCTTCGTTCAGGAGGTTGTCGACGTCGTAGAAATCGACGCCCTGGAACTTCGGTGCCATGCAGCCCTCGGGCTGGATCGGGTGGGTTAACCCCGGGGCCACGCCCCGGGGCACACCAAACCTAACCCCGCGACTGGGCTACCTGCATGGCGGCGGAATCCGTCCGTCCCGCCGGCCCCTGGCGCGCGAACGCAAACGTGTCGCTCGCCCGGAAGCGGCCGCGCTCGGCTTCCCAGCGGAAGAACGTCACCTGCACGGCGGCGGGCTCGATGGTCACGAAGTTGAAGCAGGAGGGCCGGCCGCCGCGCGAGCGGGTCGAGAGCGTGCCGGTCGTGGACACGACGACCCGGCCGCCCAGCTGATCCGCCCCCTCCTGGTGGTCGTGGCCGCAGAGCACGACGTCGGCCCCCGACTCGAGGATACGGCGCTGCGCCTGGCGCCAGCGCGCCAGCCCCATGCGGCGGCTGATCTCGCCGCGCAGCACGTTATGGTGCAGCACCAGCACGCGCGCGAGGCCCGGCTCCGCCGCGGCGAACACGCGCCGCACGCGCAGGATCTCGCGCTTGAGAAGGTGACCTTTCACGGCGATGTCGCGGAGCGCCGTGGTGAGTGAGCCCCACGCCACGCCGTGCGAGGTCAGCGCGCCCGCGAGAATCGCGCCGGGCACGGTGAGGGTGGGCGCGAGGTCGTTCCCGAAGTAGCGCCGGTACTTGCCGTAGAGCACGTTCCTGCCGAACGGGATGAAGGGCCGCCACCACCACTGCACGTCGTGGTTGCCCGGGAGGACGAAGACCGGAGCGGTCCGGGCGGCCAGGGCGGCGAATGCCCGCGCCCGCTGGAACTCCCCATGGCGGGCACGCTGCGAGAGGTCGCCCGCGAGCACGACGGCGTCGGGCCGCAGGTCCGGCAGCATCTCCTCGAGCGCCTCGATCTGGCGCACGTCGGCGAGCCCGCCGAAATGCAGGTCCGCCACATGCAGGAGCTGGACGGTCACGACTCGATCTGCACGGTGTAGGTCAGCACGACCTCCCCATTCGCCGGCACCGAGACCCGGAAGCGCGTTTCCGTCGCGGAAATCTTCTCCGGCGGCGCGCTGCTATCCACGATCCGCCACACCCCGAACCGCGACTCGCGCACGTCCACCGCGACGCTCTCCGGCTTCGCGTTGGTGATCGTGACGCGGTACGTCGCCGTCACGCGCTGCTTCGCCGGGACGCCACGCCGGGCCGGCGGAATGGCCTCCTGAGTGTAGTCAGTCTGCACGCGCTCCGCGGTGACGTCGAAGGCGTCGCCCGACTGCACCCGGACGTCGCGACCGGGCGCCGTGTGGTCGATGCTCGCCTCGCCGATGAGCTGCACGCGGCCCGCCGAATCCGGCTCGTACAGCTGCACCGTGCCGCCGGGCAGCGGGCGGTCGCCGAAGGCGGTGCCGCGGACCCGCTTCAGCGTGTACCACACCTGCACCGGCACCCGGTTCGGCTCGACGGGCATCTGGCCCAGCCAGCCCCGCCAGGGCAGCACCCCCGGCACCACGAACTCTTTCGTCACCGCGACGCTCGCTCGCGGGAAGATCGCGGTGGCGACGGGCACGCCGGGCTCCAGCGCGAGGCGGCCGGGCAGCTCGTAGACGTGCGTCTCCCCGACGGCCTCTTCGGCGGCGTACGGCGCTGGCGCCGCGGGCGCCCCAACCACGGCCGCCTCGAGTCGCAGCGCCCGTTCTTCCGGAGCCGCGCTCACCCGCGCGCGATTGATCTGCCCGGCCACCAGCTGCACCGCCGCGCTGTCGCTGCGCAGAGCCTGCGGGGTGACGGTGACGGTCCCCGACACCTGCCCCCTCGCCCCCGACACCTGGATCTGGTACAACGCCTCCCACGTCGCCCCCTGCGCGACGTAGGCGAGATCGGTCCGCGGCCGGTCCCGCGCGGCGTCCACGGCGATCTCCGCCTCGGCGCCGGTCCGGACCAGGTCACCGGGAACCAGCGGTGTCCCGGGCTGCTCGAGCAGGTACCGGCCGTCCGACAACCGGTACTGCGGAGGCTCGGCCCGCACCACCGTAGCCTTGACCGTATCCCCTTTGGATCGGACGAACGACAGCGTCTGCCCCGCCGCCCGGGCGAGCGCGTCGGCCGCGGTAGTGGGGTAGCGCACGCGCGCCGACAGCACCGTGACGGCGGAATCGGGGGAGAACAGCGTGGCGGGATCGAGCCCGGCGAGTCGCAGCGTGAGCGTGTTGCGACCCTTGGTGAGGGGCTGCGGGATGGTCTGTCGTACCACCACCCGGCCGTCCTTGTAGATGGACAGCGACGTCTGGGCAACCACCGGCGTGGCGGTCAGGGCGGTCAGGGCGGCCAGGGCGGCCAGGGCGGTCAGCACCCTAGGCTGACGTCTGACGTCCGATGTCTGATGTCTCATTTCATCCACTCCCAGGCGACGCGTCTCCCGATGAGAGACGCCAACACGTACCACACCAGCACAGTGGCGGCCCCGACGAGGCGCGCCGTCGGGTCTCGTGGCAGGCTCAGGGCGACGTACCCCGCGAGGGGCAGCGTGGTACCCATCCCCACCCAGCGCCCGATCCGCGCCGCGCGGCGCCGCAGCTCCTGCGTACACGCCGCGCACAGCCCCCCGACCGCGATCCCCGGGGTCATCTCCCCGCAGCGCTTGCACGGGTGGCTAGGCCCGACGGGCCACGGCGCTCGCAAACTCGGCGGTCGAAGCATGCCCGCCCAGGTCCCGGGTGCGGATCCTCTCCGCGACGATGGTCGTCTCGATGGCGCGACGCAGCCGTTCGCCGACGTCCCGCTCCCCCACGTGGTCCAGCATCATCGCCGCGGCGAGCATCAACGCCGTGGGGTTCGCGATGCCCCGCCCCGCGATGTCCGGCGCCGACCCATGCACCGCCTCGAAGATCGCCGCGTGCACGCCGATGTTGGCGCCCGGCGCGAGCCCCAGCCCCCCGATGAGCCCCGCGGCGAGGTCGGAGAGAATGTCGCCGAACAGGTTCGTGGTCACGAGGACGTCGAACTGCTCCGGCTTCAGCACCAGCTGCATCGCGCAGTTGTCCACGATCTTGTCGTCCGCGGCGACGACGCCCTCATAGTCCTTCGCCACCATCCGGCCCGACTCGAGGAACAGCCCCGAGGTGGCTTTGAGGATGTTGGCCTTATGGACGATCGTCACCTTCTTGCGGCCGTGAGTCTTGGCATACTCGAACGCGTAGCGGCACACGCGCAGGCACCCCTCGCGGGTCATCACCGACATCGCCTGGGCGAGCGCTTTGGGATCGTCGCCCACGCGGAAGACGTGGTCCAGCCCCACGTACAGCCCCTCGGTGTTCTCGCGGATGATGACGAGGTCGACGCCCTCGTAGCGCCCCCCGGGCACCATCGTCTTGGCGGGCCGGACGTTGGCATACAGCTCGAACACCTGGCGCAGGGAGACATTGACGGAGCGATACCCGTCGCCCACCGGCGTCGTGAGGGGGCCCTTGAGGCACAGCTTGGTGCGGCGGATCGAGTCCAGCGTCGCGTTGGGCAGCGGCGAGCCGGCGTGCTCGACCCCGGCCATGCCGCCCAGCTGCTCGTCCCAGTCGAACGCCACGCCGAACGCGCTCAAGACATCGAGCGTCGCCTCGGTGATTTCGGGTCCGATGCCGTCGCCGCGGATCAGGGTCGCCGCGCGCCGGCTCACGGCAGCCCCGGCGTCAGCGCCTTGACCGCGCGGGTCAGCGCGGTCCACGGGTCGTCCGCCTCGCCGCGCGCGACGGTCCGCCACGCGACGCGGCCCAACCGCACGTCCACCAGCACCACCGTCAGCTCCGCTGTCGCCGTACCGCCATATGGCCGTGATGAGGCCGTATCGCCGTATGGCCGAATGGCCGTATGGCGATATACCAGCCCGGCTGGGGCGAGCACGTAGCGCAGGCCGCCCGCGATCGCGGCGAGCGTGCGCAACTGGTTGCGCAGGGGGTCGATCACCTGCACCATCCTGGGGTCGCGCAGCAGCGGGGTTGCCATCTGCTCGGGATCGGTCGCGATGCCGGGCGCGCGCCGCGCCATGCGCCGCAGCTCCTGGGGCGAGACCCACCCGACTTCGGGCGCCCGCGCCTTGAGCAGCGTCGTGAGCACGCTGTCGGCCTTGTCGCGCTCGCTCACGACCGTGTCCCAATGCAGCGTATCCTCGGCGGCGATCAGCGTGATCGGCAGGATGCCGACTTGTTGTCCGGAGATCCCGGCGGTGGGCAGCGGCGCCGTGGGCGCGGGCGTTGGGTTCTGGACCGGCGGATGGCCGCACGCCAGGACCGCCCACGTCCCCAGCCCCCACATCCCACGTTTCAAGTCTTTAGTCGTCAAGGAGCCGCAATATCGCCGCGCCCGGTGGCCTTTTCAAGAAGCGAGCGTCAGGCCGCCGTCGACGATGATGGTCTGGCCGGTGATATGTCGCGCGGCCTCGCTGCACAGGAAGGCGACGACGTGGGCCACATCCTCCGGCTCGGCGACCCGGCCGAGAATCGACTCGCGCTCGGCGCGCTCGAGCACCTCGCGCGGCAGTTTGGTGAGCAGCTCGGTCTTGACGAACCCGGGCGCGACGGCGTTGACGTTGATGTTGGAGGAGCCGAGGTCCACGGCGGCGGACTTGGTGAGGCCGATCAAGGCGGCCTTGCTGGCCGCGTAGTTGGCGATCCCGAAGCCGGGGCGGAACGCCTGATGGCTCGCGATGTTGACGATCTTGCCGTAGCGCTGGGCGCGCATCGTGGGCGCCGCGGCCTGGATGCAGTTGAAGGCGCCGGTCACGTTGGTCTCCATCACCTCGCGCCACGCCTCGGGGGGGAGCCGCCACAGCGCGCCGTCGTGTGTGACGCCGGCGTTGTTGACGAGGCAGTGGACGCCGCCGAGCCGCTCCTTGACCTCGGTCATGAAGCGCTCGACTTCGTCGTGGTCGCGGACGTCGCAGCGCGCCGAGTAGACGCCGACGCCGAGCGCTTTGATCGCCGTCTCGGTCAGCAGCGCCTGGGCGGTGACGTCGCGCCCGGCCATTTCCACGAAGTTGAAGGCGACGCTGGCGCCGCGCTGGGCGAACTCGAGGCAGATGGCGCGCCCCAACCCCGTCGCTCCGCCCGTGACGACGACCACGCGGCCCGACAGGTTCTCCCCGGCGCGCTGCAGCTCGGGACGCTCCTGCACGACCGCCGCCCCGGCGGGGGCCGGCGCCTCCCGCGAGGCCAGTGTCCACGAATACGGTGCCAAGGAATTCGAACCTATGTTCGAGTTTGAAGCCCGGCAAGCCGAGCCGTAGCTTCCCCCCATGCGACGACTCGGCTCGGTGCTCCTCTGGGGCGCGATCGCCGCACTGGGCGCGCTCGGCTTCGCGGTCCTCGCCCTCTCGCGCGGAGAGACTGTCAACGCCGCGTGGCTGCTCATCGCGGCCGTCTGCACCTACGTCGTCGGCTATCGCTTCTATTCAAAGTTCATCGCCACGCGCGTGTTCGCGCTCGACGACCGCCGTGCCACGCCCGCCGAGCGGCTCTCGAACGGCCGCGACTACGTGCCCACCAACAAGTGGGTGCTCTACGGCCACCACTTCGCGGCGATCGCCGGTCCGGGGCCCTTGGTCGGGCCGGTGCTCGCCGCGCAGTTCGGCTTCCTCCCCGGGACCCTGTGGCTGGTGATCGGGGTGGTGCTCGGCGGCGCGGTGCAGGACTTCACGATCCTGTGCTGCTCGCTGCGCCGTGACGGCAAGTCGCTGGGGCAGATGGCGAAGGAGGAGATCAACGCCACGGCGGGGGTGACCGCGATGCTCGCCGTGCTGTTCATCATGATCATCCTGCTCGCGGTGGTGGCGTTGATCGTCGTGAACGCGCTCAAGGCGTCGCCGTGGGGGCTGTTTACGATCGCCTGCACGATCCCCATCGCCCTCTTGATGGGCTGGTGGATGCGGACGTGGCGGCCGAGCAAGGTGGGCGAGGCCTCGCTCGTCGGCGCCGCCCTGCTGCTGCTGGCCCTCGTGGGCGGGGGCTACGTCGCCGGCCACCCGGGGCTGGCGGCGGCGTTCACGCACTCGGGGCCGGCGCTCACCGCGATGATCATCGGCTACGGGTTTGTCGCGTCGGTGCTGCCGGTGTGGATGCTGCTCACCCCGCGCGACTACCTGTCCACGTTCCTCAAGATCTCGACCGTCCTGATCCTCGCCGTCGCCATCCTCATCCTCCTCCCCCCGCTCAAGATGCCGGCCGTGACCCCGTTCGCGACGCTGGGCGAAGGGCCGGTGCTGGCGGGCAAGCTGTTTCCCTTCGCGTTCATCACGATCGCCTGTGGGGCGATCTCCGGGTTCCACTCGCTCGTCGCCTCGGGCACCACGCCGAAGATGCTCGCCCGGGAGCGCGACGCCCGGCTCATCGGCTACGGCGGCATGCTGATGGAGTCGTTCGTCGGCGTGATGGCGATGATCGCGGCGTGCACGCTGGATCCCGGGGTGTACTTCGCCATGAACACGACGCCCGCCGCGCTGGCGCAGGCCTCCCACGTCCTGAACTCGGCTGGGTTCGTCGTCACCCCCGACGCGATGCAGCAGCTCGCCCAGGCGATGGGCGAGCAGACCCTGATCGCCCGCACCGGCGGGGCGCCGTCCCTTGCCGTGGGCATGGCCCACATCTTCGCGAGCGTCACCGGCGTCCTGGGCGGCAAGGCGCTCACAGCCCTGTGGTACCACTTCGCGATCATGTTCGAGGCGCTGTTCATCCTCACGACCCTCGATGCCGGGACGCGTGTCGGCCGTTTCATGCTCCAGGAGATCCTGGGGCACGTCTGGCCCAGGTTCGGCCGGACGTCGTGGTACCCGAGTGTGATCGTGGCGAGCGGCGCGATCGTGGCGGGGTGGGGGTACTTTCTCTATCAGGGGGTGGTCGATCCGCTGGGCGGGATCAACTCACTGTGGCCGCTGTTCGGCATCGCCAACCAGCTGCTCGCGGCGGTGGCGCTGTGCGTGGCGACCACGATCATCATCAAGATGGGCAAGGCGCGCTACGCCTGGGTCACGCTCGCACCGCTCGCGTGGCTCGTCACGGTGACGATGACGGCCGGGTGGCAGCTGGTCTTCTCCCCGAACCCGACCCTCGGGCTGCTGGCCCGCGCCGCGGCCGTCGATCCGGGCGATTTCAGGGCCGCACAGCGCATCTTCAATTACCGCCTCGACGTCTTCGTCGCCTTGCTGTTCATGGCGGTCGTGGTGATGCTGCTCGCCGTATCGATCCGGGAGTGGTGCCTGGTGTTGAGCAAGCGGAAGGCGGCGGTCGTGCACGAGACACCGTTCGTGGAGAGTGTGTATGCTGGGGACTGAAGGAAGTCGGCTGGCGCGCGTTGCACGCGTCCTGCGCCGCATCGTAGGCGCACCCGACTACGCCGCGTACCTCGAGCATTGCCGAGATCGCCAGCACCCGCCGCGGCTGACGGAGCGGGAATACGTCCGGGAGTTCTTCGAGAACAAGGGGAAGGCGCCGAGGTGCTGCTGACGCTTTACCCCACCGTGGCCAGACACTCGATCTCCACCCGCGCCCCCAGCGCCAGACCGCTCCCCGCCACCGTCGAGCGCGCCGGCGGGTCCTTGGGGAAGTACGTCGCGTACACCGCGTTCATCGCCGCGTAGTCCCGGATGTCCGACAGAAACACCGTGCACTTGACCACCCGCTCCAACGAGCTGCCCGCCGCGGCGAGCACCGCCTTCACGTTCTCGAGCGCCTGCCTGGTCTGACCCGCCAGCCCCGTGTCGGCGAGCTGGCGCGTGCCGGGCACGTTGCCGATCTGTCCCGACAGATAGAGCACGTTCCCCACCCGCACCGCCGCCGAGAACGGCAGGTTCAATGACGCCCCCGGCGGATTGATGACCTGCTTGTCCTGGGCGCGAAGTCCGGCGGCGGGTGCCCAAGCCATGAGCAGCAGCGCGATCGCCCGCATCGCCTCCCCCTTTCTATGCCTCTCGGCCTCTGAGCTTCTCGGCGTCTAGAGCTCGACCTGGGTTCCTACCTCGAACACCTGGTTGGGCGGAATCTTGAAGAACGCCGTGGCGCGCAGGGCGTTGCGGGACATGAAGCTGAACAGGCGCTCGCGCCATACCGCCATGCCGGGACGGTCGGCGGCGATGAGGGTCTCGCGCCCCAGGAAGAACGTGGTCCCCTCGATGCGCACGTCGAGGCCCTTGGTCCGGCACGCATCCAGGATCTCCTCGATCTCCGGGTCCTCCATGAAACCGTAGCGCGACGTCACCGTGTGGAACCCCTTGCCGCTGCGCTTGACGGTGACCCGCTCCTCGCCCGGCACGTGGGGCACGTCCTCGGTGATCACGGTCAGGAACACCACCTTCTCGTGCAGGACTTTGTTGTGCACCAGGTTGTGGACGAGGGCGGGCGGCGTGCCGTCCGCGGTGCCGTACATGAACACGGCCGTCCCCGGCACGCGGATCGGCGGCTCGGCGGCGAGGTCGGCGAGCAGCATCTTGAGCGGCACCGTCTTCTCGAGCATGCGCTTGGCGAGGATCTCGCGCCCGCGCTTCCAGGTCGTCATCAGCAGGTAAATGCCGATCGCCATCGCCAGCGGCACCCAGCCGCCGTTCTGGATCTTGAGCGCGTTGGCCATCAGGAACGGGATGTCCATGGCGAGGAACAGCCCCACCACCAGGACGGCTTTCGCCCGGCTCCACTGCCAGACCTCGCGGCACATCACGTAGAACATGCACGTCGTGATCACCATCAGCGTGGACAGCGCCACGCCGTACGCCCCGGCGATATGGCTCGACGTCTCGAAGCCGAGCACCAGCGCGCACGTCACCAGCATCAGGCCCCAGTTGACGGTGGGGACATAGATCTGGCCGATCTCGCGCGACGAGGTGTGCTCGATCTTCAGGCGCGGGCTGTAGCCGAGCTGCACGGCCTGCCGCGTCAGGGAGAACGCGCCCGAGATGACGGCCTGCGAAGCGATGATGGCCGCCGCCGTGGCGAGGATGATGAGCGGATACAGTGCCCACGAGGGGGCCGAGTGATAGAACGGATTCACGGCCGTGGAGGGATCGCGCAACAACAGCGCCCCCTGGCCGAAGTAGTTGAGGAGCAGCGCCGGCAGCCCGACACTGAACCAGGCGACTTGAATCGCCCGGTGGCCGAAATGTCCGAGGTCGGCGTACAACGCTTCCCCGCCAGTCACGACCAGGAACACCGCCCCCAGGACGATGAACCCCCGTCCCACGTTGTCGGCGAAGAAACGCGCGGCGTGGGTCGGAAGCACGGCGGCGAGCACGCCCGGCTGCCGCACGATCTGGCTCAAGCCCAGCACGGCGATCGTGACGAACCAGACCAGCATCACCGGGCCGAACATCGCGCCGATGCGCGCGGTGCCGCGGCTCTGAATGAGAAACAGCCCGACCAGGATGATGAGGGTGAGCGGCACGACCCAGTGGACGAGGGCCGGGGTGGCCACCTCAAGGCCTTCCACGGCGCTCATCACCGAGATCGCCGGGGTCAGCGCGCCGTCGGCGTACATGAGCGCCGCGCCGAAGATCCCCAACACGACCATGATGTGGCGCGGGGACAGGCCCCGGGCCAGCCGACTGCCGTTCACGAGGGCCATCAGCGCGACCACGCCGCCTTCGCCCTTGTTGTCGGCGCGGATGATCACCACGTGGTACTTGATCGTCACCACGAGGATCAGGGACCAGAAGACCAGAGACAGCACGCCGAGGACGTTCAACGGCGTGACGGGGATGCCGTGCGCGCCATAGAACGACTCGCGGATGGCGTACAACGGGCTCGTGCCGATGTCCCCGTACACGACGCCGAGCGCCGTGACCGCGAGCAACGCCAAGTAACGGCCGCGCGGAGCGCTGCGGCCGGAAGCGTGCTGCACAGGCTGTGTCATAGGGGCTGAATATTAGCGAGGAGCGGTTTCCCGTGCGGCGAGCGGCCACAGCAGCGCCAGCGCGCCGGCGCCCGCGGCGCTCGCCGCGAAGGCAACTCCCGCGCCGTGGCCCTGATACAACACGCCCAGCGCGACCCCGCCCACGAGCGCCGCCAGCCCCGTCACACCGTGATACGATCCAAAACCGCTGCCCTGCCGGCTGCCCGCCAACCGCGCCACCAGCGCCCGCTCGGGACTCTCGGTCAGCCCCGCGACGCTCCCCAGGGCGAGGAACAGCGCCCACGCCTGTCCCGCCGTCTGCGCCAGCGCCAGTCCCACGGCGAGCGCCGCGTAGCACACCCACCCGATCCACATGGTGCGGCCGGCGCCGAGCCGGTCGCTCCACGCGCCGCCGACGAAACTGGTCGCCGACTTCACGACGTGCACCGCCGCCCACAGCAGCGGCACCGTCGCCACCGCGACGCCGAGCTGCTGGGAGCGGAGGATGACAAGCGTCTCGGGCATGCGGAGGAGATAGAAGAGGGAGATCAACAAGACCGACGGAGGAGGTCGGAGTAGGACGGAGGAGGACGAAGGAGGTGTGTTGTTACTTTCTCCGACCTTCTCCGACTTTCTCCGACCTCCTCCGTCCTTCACAGCCCAAGCGGCGAGCCCAAGGACGAGCGTACCGGGAATTAGGCTGGCGGCTATCACCGTGCGCAGTGCCGCGACGTGCATCGTGAGCAGCCACCACGCGACCAGGGGCCCGAGCACCGCGCCCGCGTGGTCCATGCCGCGCTGCAGGCCGAAGGCCCGGCCGCGCAGCTCGGCCGGGGTCACGTCCGCGATGAGGGCGTCGCGCGGCGGGGTGCGCAGCCCCTTGCCGATCCGGTCCACGACGCGCAGGGCGATCACCTGCCACGCCGCCGCGGTCGCCGCGATCACGGGACGGACCAGGACCGCGATGGCGTAGCCCAACACGATCAGCGGCCCCCGCCGCTTGGCCCGGTCGGCGAGGCGGCCGGCGGCGAACTTGACGAACGCCGCGGCGAATTCGGCCGCGCCGTCCAGGGCGCCGAGCGCCGCGGCGCCCCCGCCCAAGACGCCGGTCACGAACGCCGGCAGCAGGGGATAGATCATCTCGCTGGCGAAGTCGTTGAGCAGCGAGACCGCGCCAAGCAGCCGGACTTCTCTGGGAAGCCTATTCACCCAGATCGAGGCCCCAACGGATCAGCGATACCGGCAGGCCGCCGTACGGCAGGATCGCGTCGTGAAACGCGCGCAGGGAGAATCTCTTGCCGCGTGCAGCCTTGAACGCGTCGCGCAGCCGCAGCAGCTCGCGACGGCCGACGGCGTAGCTCAGAGGATAGGCCGGCTCCGCGCAGTAGCGCCGCACTTCGGCCTCGGCGTTGGCGCGGTCCACGTGCAGCTCGTCCACCATCGTCTGCACGCCCTGCTCGTAGGTCATGCCGCGCGTGTGCAGACCGACGTCGAGGAGCACGCGCACCGCGCGCCACAGGAGGTGCACGCGCTGGAAGAAGCGCTCCTCTTCGGTGGCGTAGAAGCCCTCCTCCCCCATCATGTCTTCGCAATACAGCGCCCACCCCTCGACCGTGAGCGGCGTCCACAGGTTCTTGCGGACGTCGCTCGCCTGCTCCTGGGCGGTCACGAGCTGGAGATGGTGGCCGGGATAGCCTTCGTGCAGCGCGGTCGCCGCCAGCTCGTGGCGACAGTGATCGCGGAGCATGCGCTCGCGCTGCTCGGCGGGCAGCTCCGGGCTGGGGATCGTCACGTAGAACCACCCGTTGCGGTCCGTCGAGTATGCCCCCGGGCTGTCGTAGGCGGCGAACGGGATGATGGGCCGCAGGAAGGCGGGGGTCGGCACCACGTTCAACGGGGCGTCGGGGATGGGCGCGAGTCGCCGCGCGGCCACGAACTCGCGGGCCCGTTCCATCTCGCGCGCGTACGCGGCGACGAGCCCGTCGGCCGGGGGATGGTCCTGCCGCAGCTGATCGGCGACGTCCGGCCACGCGCGGCGACCGTCGAGCCGCTTCGCCAGCCCGGCGAGGTCGGCGAGGATCTCTTCCTTCAGGCCGTGCCCGTAGCGCCACAGCTCCGGCGCCGTGTCGCGGAGCGCGTGGTCGTAATGCAGCCGGAAGTTGAATGCGTCCTCGCCCACGGCGAAAAGGTCCGAGCCGGTCTCCGACCAGCGCTCCAGGCTGTGCGTGAAGTCGGTGAGCGCGGCCGCCGCCGCATCGGCGGCAGCGACGATCCGCTCCGCCAGGGCCGGCACCTCGGCCCCGACCGCGGCAGGGATTTCCCGGATGAGCACGAGTCCCGCTTCGGCCATCCGCAGCGCCGTTTCGGCGTGCAGGCGCACCGGCTCGCTGAGCGTGGCGCGCGCGTCGGTGAGCAGGCCCGCCACGTCTTCCAGCCGCCCGCACAGCGCGGCGGCCCGCGCCTCGGGTGCGCGATCACGGCGCAGCAGCAGGTGGTGCAGGCCGCCCAGCAGGTGGCTGATCCAGAATTCCGGATTCTTCGCCTGCGGCCGCTCTTTCTCGAAGCGGTGCAGCGACAGCCGCACCTCGTTGAGCAGCGCGGTGCGGTCGATCTCGTCCTGGAGCGCGTCGGCGCCGGCTTCCTCGAGCGCGCTGCCAAGCGCTTTCAGCGCGACGAGGTGGGGGCGCAGCGCGTCAGGACTGTAGCGGCCATAGCGCTGATCGTGGGCGAACACACCCGCCTGGGAGGCGGCGACGGGGTCCAGGTGCCAGCGCAGGTCGAAATACGACCGCTCGACCGCGCGAAAATTCCCGCTCGCTACCGCCATGCCGCCTGCTTGAGGAGGCGACGACACTCGTCGTCGGTAAGCACGCGGTCGGTCCGTTTCGCGGCGTCGAACAACGCCCGGCACGACGCCTCGTCCTCGGGGTCGTACCCGTGGGTCTCGAGCCAGTATTTCACGTTGGAGAGGCCCGAGACGGGAGAGATCTCGATCTTCTGCACGAGTCCGAACTCGGCCGCGGGCACCGAACTGTAGACGCGGTCGGCCAGCCAGTCGTGGCCCTTTTTCTTCGCCTTGATGATCGCCGCCGCGTGGACGCCCGTGCCCGTGCGGAACGCGTCGGTGCCGAGGACCGGATAGTTCACCGGGATCGGCACGCCGACCGCCTCGGCGGCCGTGTGGCAGTACTCGGGCAGCTTGGACAGGTCCCCCCCTCCCCGGTGGGCGCCGAGCAGCCTCAGGTTCACGATCAGGAGATCCATCTCGGCATTACCTACGCGCTCCCCCACCCCCAGCGCTGTGGCGTGCACGCGGTCCACGCCGGCCTCGATCGCGGCGAGGCAGTTGATCAGCCCCATGCCGCGGTCGCGGTGCCCGTGCCAGTCGACCCGCACGTCTTTCTTCCCTACGATGTCTGACTTTACGAATTTGACTAAGGATCTCACCCCATCAGGGGTGGCGTGTCCCACCGTATCGGCGAGGCAGATCCGGGTCGCCCCACAGTCGATCGCCGCGCCGTACAACGCTTTGAGCGTCTCGGGCCGGGCGCGCGTCGTGTCCTCGGTCACGTACATGACCGGCAGCCCGGCCTTCACCGCGAACGTCACCGCCTCCTCGCTGGACTTGAGGATGCGGTCCAGCGTCCAGTCCTCGGTGTACTGGCGGATCGGCGAGGACCCGATGAACGTGGCCGCCTCGATCTTGATGCCCACCTCATCGGCGATGCGCACGATCGGCTCGATGTCGCTGATGACCGTCCGCGCGGCGCAGTTGGGGAAGATGGGGAGCCGGCGGTCGCGGATCTCCTGGGCGAGGGCGCGCACCTGCTCCACCACCCGCGGGCCGGCGCCAGGCAGGCCGATGTCGGCCGCGACGATCCCCAGGTCGGCCATGAGGTGCAGCAACCGCCGCTTGACCTCGAGCGTCGGGTCCTTGACCGAGGGTGACTGCAGCCCGTCGCGCAGGGTCTCGTCGTTGAGATCCACGCGGGCGCGGGACCAGTCGAAGGCGGCCGAGCCCTGAGCCTGGTTCCAGTCGTAGATCAGGTCGCGCTCGTCCATAGGCAAGAACATACGGGCTTAGAGGCATAGAGGCGAAGGGGGCGCTATCTTAGCTACAAAGCCACTACGCCCCTATGCCTCAAGTTCCCTCGCATCCCAGTCTTCAAGCGGCGATCCGTCACCTCGAGCGCACGGACTCCGTCACCCTCGCCCGGCAAGCCGAGTTGTCCGCCCTGGCCGCCCCGACCGGATCGGAGGGCCGTCGCGCCGCGCGCGTCGCCGAGCTGTTCCGCGGCGCCGGATTACGGGACGTGTTCGTGGATGAGGTCGGCAACGTGCACGGCTGGCATGGCGAAGGCGAGTCCGGGGCCGCCATCGTTCTAGTCGCTCACCTCGACACAGCGTTCAGTGGCGACGTCGATGTCCGAGTGCGGCGCAGCGGCGACCGGCTGGAGGGACCCGGGATCAGCGACAACGCGCGCGGGCTGGCCGCGCTGGTGGCGGTGGCGGAAGCGCTGGGGATTGCCGGGATCCCCCTACCACGGCCCGTGCTGTTCGCCGCGACGGTGGGCGAGGAGGGCGCCGGAGACTTGAAGGGGATGCGCCACCTGTTCGCGCGTGACGGGCTGAAGGCGCACGCGGTGATCGCCCTGGACGGCGCCGGGTTGGAGCGGATCGTGCACCGCGCGCTGGGGTCGCGACGGTACCGCGTCACCTACCGCGGCCCGGGCGGCCACTCGTGGGCGGCGTTCGGAGTCGCGAATCCGGCCACCGCGGTGGGGCGCGCCGTGCAGCGGCTCGCGGAGCTGCCGCTCGCTGCCGAGCCGCGGACCACGTGTGCCGTGGTGCGGCTGGGAGGGGGGACGGGGCTCAACTCCATCCCACAGGAAGCCTGGCTGGATCTGGACCTCCGCAGCGAGGACCCCGATGCGCTGACCCACCTCGACGCGGCCGTGCAACTGGCTCTGACGCGAGCGCGCGACGAGGAGAACGCGCGCCGCGCGCAGGGGACCATGCCGCTGGCGCTGGACTGCCGCATCGTCGGCGACCGGCCGTGCGGCCTGACGCGCGCCGATCACCCGCTCGTCAAGGCGGCGGTGGCGGCGACCCGGGCGCTGGGCAAGGTCCCCGAGCTGGCGGCGGCGTCGACCGACGCCAACGTGCCGATCGCCCGTCGCATCCCGGCCATCGCACTCGGCGCGGGCGGCCGCTCCGGCGACGCTCATTTGCCCAGCGAGTGGTACGAAAATGAGGAAGGAGTGTTGGGCTTGGTGCGGGCGGTGCTCGTCTTGGCCGCTATTGCCGGAGTGCCTCCGTCTCCCTGAGCAGCCTCGCCAGCTCCTCCTTCCACAGCGCCGCCAGCGTGTGCGTCCCGTGTCCGCGCGTCCGGTCGCTGATCGCGATCAGCACGTACCGACCCCGCTTCACCCGCCCAATCTCCCGCTCCATGATCCCCAGCTCCGGCGGGTTGATCTGGTCATCCGCCGAGTTGATGGCGAGGAGCGGCGCGACGATGCGCTCGAGGTTGGGCGCGGGATTGTAGAACCGCGACGCGTCGAACTGATACAGCATGTCGTTGGCGTCGGTCTGCGGTAGCCGCCCGCGCACGTACGTCTCGACGAAGCTGTCCGCCGCGAGCCTCGTCGGGGCCTCCTTCTGCCACTCGAGCGGCGCGCTCCCCATGATCATCAGGATGTAGAGCGCCGTCACCACGCCCGGCGGCTCGGTCGCGTACTCCCCACCCTGCCACGCGGGGTCGGTGCGGATCGCGTCGAGGATCATCTTGCGCAGCATGCGGTTTCGGCCCGCGATCTCGACCGGCAGGCTCGCGAGCGGCATCAGTGCGTCCATGAAGTCGGGATACGTCTCTCCCCACACCCACGTCTGCATCCCGCCCATCGACGTCCCCAGCACCAGCCGCAGATGGTTCACACCCAGATGCTCGGTCAGCAGCCGATAGTGCGCTCGCACCATGTCGTCGTAGGTGTAGTGGGGAAACCGCGCGTGCAGGCCGTCGCTCGGCTTACTCGAGCGGCCGTGGCCGATGCCGTCGGGGAGGATGATGTAGTAACGGGCGCTGTCGAGCAGCTGCCCCGGGCCGAACAGCACGCCGGCGAACACGTCGCGCAGGAACTGGCGCCCGCTGCCGCCGGTGCCGTGGAGGATCAGCACGGCGTTCTTGACCACGCCTCGCGCGTCGCGCTCGGGGCGACCGAACGTCGCGTAGTGCAGGCGCAGGTCTGGAAGCGATTCCCCGCTTGCGAACCGGAAGTCCTTGATCACGTAGTCGCCCTCGACGGGCGTGAACGCGGGGTTCTGCTGGGCCGACACCGTCGCGGCGCCGAGCAGGCCGAGCGCGACGAGAAGGATTCTGGCGTTGTACATGGGGGGAATCTACCGCCTAACAGTCCGACCGTCCGGCCGTCTGGCCGTCAGGCAGCGGTCAGCTCGATCAGCGTGATTTCCGCGGGCGCCAAGAGCCGCAGCGGCGGCCCCCAGTAGCCCGTCCCGCGACTCACGTACAGCCACATCGCTTCCAACCGGTGCAGCCCTGCGACGAACGGCTGGAACAGCCGCACCAGCAGGTTGAACGGGAAGTACTGGCCGCCGTGGGTGTGGCCGGAGAGCTGGAGATCGAACCCGGCGTCGCGCGCCGCGAAGGCGCTCCGCGGTTGGTGGGCGAGCAGGACCCGGACGTCGCTCGCGGGGGCGCCGCGCAGCGCCGCCGCCGGGTCGGACGGGACCGACAGGTCCGGCACGCCCGCGAACAGCAGCC
>Ga0209689_1000482_pt1 | contig 27325 bp, 27 predicted proteins | sample GraSoiAngelo_149_FD_187119 | JGI IMG/M metagenome (GOLD analysis project Ga0209689, IMG submission 187119) | Grasslands soil microbial communities from the Angelo Coastal Reserve, California, USA - 14_1009_09_30cm (SPAdes) (version 2) | ecosystem: Environmental > Terrestrial > Soil > Grasslands ... | reverse complement strand
CGGTCGGGCAGATACCGAAGCGGTCAAACGGGACTGACTGTAGATCAGTTGGCCTAGCGCCTTCGGGGGTTCGAATCCTCCTCTGCCCAATACCAGAGCCCACATAGCTCAGGTGGTAGAGCGTCGCCTTGGTAAGGCGAAGGTCTCCAGTTCAAATCTGGATGTGGGCTCCAATTCATAACTTTCCCAAATCAGACCGCCGTGACCCGGGCGACGCTTGTCACGATGGCGCCTCGGGTGCGGCCTGAAACCGTAGTCTTTCGGATATGGCCGCGGTAAAGAAGTCAACGAAGAAAGCCCCAACGAGGGCGACGCGATCGCGCAAGCCTGCCGCGGCACGCGGGCCAGAGCCGGCTGAGAGTGTCTTGGACCCAACCGCCGATGACGTGTCGGCGCTTGTTGGGCATGTTCAGAAGCAAGGGGGAGCGTTAGTCGGCGCCTACCGCGACCCATTCGCCGGACAGGCTGTCGTGCTAGCCTCGTTACCCCTCAAGAAGGTCGTCGCGACGCCCTTCCAGCGGGACCTGTCCCGGACCCACGCCACCCGCCTGGTGGATGCAATTGGCGCGGCCGGGGTCTTCCTCGATCCGGTGATCGCAGTTCCATCGAAAGACGGCTTCTGGTCGCCGAATGGCCGCCATCGCCTCGAGGCCGCCCGGCGTCTCGGCATGCGGACCGTGACGGCCCTGCTGGTGCCGGATGAGAAGCTGGCCTTTCGCATCCTCGCGCTCAACACCGAGAAAGCCCACAACCTACGCGATCGCTCGCTCGAGGTGATCCGGATGGCTCGCCAGCTCGCCAAGGAGCAACCTCGCTCAAAAGAGGCCGAGCATGCGGTGACCTTTGAATCGCCGGCCTTTCTCACACTCGGTTGCGCCTACGCACAGCGCTCACGCTTTTCGGGCTCCTCGTATCAGTCGATGCTCAACAAGGTCGATCGCTTCCTCGATAGCACGCTGCCGGCGGCGCTGCGTCAGCGGGAGCAGTGGGCGGTCCGCATCATGGACATCGACGACCGGGTCGCGGCGCACGTAAAAACGATGCAGGCAATGGGAATGAAGAGTCCTTACCTGCGCGCGGTGGTCGTGGCGCGCATCAATCCGGTGCGTTTTACGCCGCCATCGCGGAAGAAGGACGCCCCGCCCCCCATGTCCATGGCGGAGGCGCTGACGAAGATGGCCGCCAACGTCCGAAAGTTCGATCCGAAGTCGATCAGACCGGGTGACCTGGCTCTGGTCGCCGCGATTGCCCCGTCCTCAGCGGACTAATGCGGCGCGGGTTCTTCCTGGTCGTTCCGACGCTGATGCTGGCGGCGGTGCCGGTGCGCGTCGCGGCGAAGAGCATTCCACTGCCCATACCGCGGTGTTGCGGATGGGTCACGCGAGCCACGGGCCGCATCTGGGTCTGCCGCTAGGTGCCGGCTCTCGCCCGACTCAACGCGTTCGATCGGCGCCTTTTCGATCGGTTAACGCGGCAGGAGCGCCGCCTCGCGGACGTGTCGCTCCTGCGCCTGAGCAACAGCGCGAATCGCTCGCTGCTCTGGCTCGCCATCGCCGGCGTCATCGCCATCCTGGGTGGCCCACGAGCCCGCCGGGCAGCGCTGCGGGGCGTGGTCTCGATCGCCAGCACCTCGATCCTCGTCAACCTGCCGCTGAAATACCTGGCTCGCCGCCAACGACCCGCCACCCGGCGCAGCGACCGGCCGCTCCCAATCAGCATGCCGGGCAGCTTCTCGTTTCCCTCGGGTCATTCCGCGTCCGCCTTTGCCTTCGCCACCGGCGTGGCCATGGAAAACCCACAACTGCTGCTGCCCATCCTGCCGCTCGCTGCCGGCGTCGCGTATTCGCGGGTGCACCTGCGCGTCCACTATCCGTTCGACGTCCTGGCCGGCGCCGCGATTGGCACCGGCATGGGGCTCGCCAGCGGGCCGCTGATTCGCCACGCTCGCCGAGCGTGGGATGGGTTGGGTCCGGTTCTCGACCGTCAGCGGCCGCAGACCAACCGGCTGATCCTGGTGGTCAGTCCGCACGCCGGCCACGAGCATAAACTCGCCCGAGCCCGAAAAGCGATGGCCGCGACCGGCCTGGAGGTCGTCGCCGAAATCCCGATCACGGATCTTCGGCGGCTCCCGGGACTGCTCCACCGCAGCGACTCCGGGACCCCAGTGGTCGTCGCGGCCGGCGGTGATGGCACGGTTGGCGGCGTGGCCAATGCGCTGGTCGGCACGGGGGCGGTACTGGGCGTGCTCCCACTGGGAACGTCGAATGACTTTGCTCGTTCGATCAACATTCCAATGCACATCGAGAGTGCGGCCCGGCTGCTCGCCCACGGGCGCATCGCCACCGTTGATGCGGGACGCCTGACTGGCGATGGGCAACCCCCCCGACACTTTGTGCACGCCGCCGCCGCGGGTCTCAACCTGGAGTTTGCCCGCTTCGCCACCCGCGGCGATCTGCGCCGGAGACTCGGCCGGCTGACCTACGCCGTGGCCGCCGCCCTGGCGCTCAGGGAGCGGCCGGTTTTCTCCTGTGACCTCGAACACGAGGGCGGGCGGGAGCAATTGCAGCTGGTGCACCTGGCCGTCATCAACGCTCCGGTGTTCGGTGGCTTCCTCGACCTCAAGATTCCGGGCGCGGCGCCGGACGACCGGTCGCTGAATGTCCTGATGGTGGAGCACCTTCCAATGCGGCGGCTGATCCGCTCGGCGCTGTATCCTGCGATCGGGATGCACCGCCGGATCCGGGGATTCCGGATCTTACGCGTCTCGAGCCTGAAGGTCCGGCCGCCAAATCCGATGGATGTGACGCTGGACGGCGAGATCGCCGGCAAGATCCCGGGAACCTTCGACGTCGTCCCGGGCGGCCTGAAGGTGATCACCCCGAGGGGCTTCAGCGACGACCGTAACTGACCGATCAGGGCTGGTGGCTTTTTCCGTGCGCGTTCTGGGCATCTTTGTGGGACTTGCCGTCGTCACCGCCCTGCTAGGAATTGGGGTCAGGGCATGGGCGCCCGGGTTCGACATTCAGGCCCTGCAGACGATCGCCACCAACCGAAGCTCCACAGTGACATCGGTCGCACAGGTTGTCAGCGACGCCGGATCGTTCGCGCTGCTCGCGCCGCTATCGATCGCGTTCCTGCTGCTGCGCCGCTGGAAGCGCCCCGCCGACGACATCGCCCTGGTCGTGATCGCCGCCGGCAGCGCCGCGCTCCCGTCGGTCGTGAAGCTGATCGTTGCGCGGCCGCGCCCGACCATCGAACATCTGGTTCAGCTGAAGTCACTCAGCTTTCCGTCCGAGCACACCACCCAGGCCGCCGCCATCTATCTCACAATCGCGATCCTGCTGTCAAAGGACCTGACCCGCGGCTGGCGCGAACTCGTTATCGTGCTCGCGGCCGTGATCGCCCTCGCCGTGGCCTGGTCGCGAGTCTATCTCGGCATCCACTACCCGACCGACGTGATGGCCGGGCTGCTATTGGGGTGGAGTTGGGCGCTCCTGGTCTTCCATTGGGCGCGGCCGAAGTTATCACGATCTGTTGGTAAGACGGTGACGGGCGCCAACAGCGCTGCCACCACTTGACAACGATTCCCTACGAGGCGATGCCATCCAGCCAGACCGCCCGTTGTATCGGCAGCGGACGGGGAGGCAAATTCCGCGCGATGCGCGCGATGGTGAGGGGGCATCTGCCCAATGGATCGCGACACATTCAGCTGGCGCAAGGCGTTCTCGGCCGTGATGGGCGCGACCGTCCTTCTGATCGGTATCCCGGCGTTGACGGTGAACGCCGCGGGGCTCGATGACTATCCCTATCGGGGGACGGCCAACAAGCTCGACCCGTGGGGCTTCTACACCGGGTACTGCACGTCGTTCGCCGCGTTCCGTCTGAGCCAGGAAGGTGTCGTGTTCCACGGGGCCTCGCTCAAAGGACCGAATGGCAAGACCGCCTTCTTCGGCAACGGTGGCTCATGGGATGCGGCAGCGGCCTCGATCGGTTATGTCGTCGATGCGCACCCGACCGTTGGGTCCGTGGCCGTCTGGCATGGCGGGGAGGATGGTGCCTGGTCGGGCGGACACGTCGCGTACGTGATGGCGGTGGACGGCGCTGGCAACGCCACGGTCGAGGAGTACAACTGGTCGAATTACCTGCGTTACGGACAGCGGACGACGCAGGCACACCGCTACATCCACTTCGTGGGTGCCGCAGTGACCCAACCGATCTCGCAGCAGGCGCCGGTGCGGGGCCATCCCTACCGATTGACCGATTTCGTCCGGCAACGCTCCGGTCCCGGCACCGGGTATCGCAGCCTGGGGATCCTGCCGGCGGGCCAGCGGATCATGATCGTTTGCCAGGTGCGGTCGGCAAGTGTCGTTCGTGGCACCGCGATCTGGGACCGGCTGACGGACGGCTCCTACGTGACCGACTACTACACCACGACGCCAGCCTTCAATCGTTTCAGTCCCGGGATTTCGCGCTGCTAGTTCCTGCAGATAGGAGGGCCGCCCGGTGCGGCCCTCTTTTCATTTCTGGGGCGATTCGCCGCGCCGCATCCGGTCCAATCGGTCGCGCGTTTCAGGGTCCAAGCGATCCTCCAGCCGGCGCGCGATGTCCGAGCGGGCACGGCTGTCACCCATCTGACGATCGCGGCGGGCGAGCACGGCGTCGACCTGGCTCTTCAGGGTGAGCGCCGAAACCGTCTTGATCTGCCGGCCCAGGGCGAGGTCGCGCTGGAGCGCATCGGAGGTCGCCACCGTGACTTCGTCGCTGGGTCTCGCCTCGAACAGCAGCTTCTCGATGACGTGATCCGCGGATTTTTTGCGGCCCGAGTAGACGACCTGGACGCCGCTCACCATCTGCTGGGACGCCTCGGCGTCCGGACGTCGATGGGAGTCGAAGACCACCGTCACCTGCTGGCGCGTCATGGCCGCGTAGTCGGCGAGGATGGACACCAGCAGGTCGCGAGCATCCTCCAACTTGACGTCCTTGACCGCCGACAATTCCGGCCAGGCAAAGATGATGTTGTAGCCGTCGACGATCAGATGCTCCACCGGTTCAGCGTACGACGAGCGCCATCATCGCCCCCCCTTCCAGGCGGGACCGAGTTAAAGTCTTGGGCACAAGATGCAAATCCCGCCCGACGGCCACCGGCCGGGGGAGATCGTTGCCGGTAGCGAGCTTCGCCGGGACGTCACCGTCTGGGGCTCCTACATGTGGGGCTACGCTGCGGTCGGCGCCGACATCTACACGGCGCTGGGGATCATCACGCTGGCCGCGCTCGGGTTGGCGCCGCTGGCCTTCCTGGCCGCCGGGCTGGTTTTCGCCCTCGTCGGCCTCTGCTACGCCGAGCTCGCGTCATCCTATCCGCTGGCGGGCGGCGGGCAGTACTTCACCCTGCGCGGACTCGGGGACTTCTCGGGGCTGATCGCCGGGGCGGCGCTGGTGCTTGATTACACCATCGACATTTCGCTCTTCACCGTGGTCGCGTTCGGATACTTCAACTACTTCCTGCCCTGGATCAGCTTCGGCCATCACGTCGGCGATTTCACCCTCCACCTTGGCCCGATCCACCTTGCCTGGCTATGGCTGGTCGAGTCGGTGGCCGGCATCGTCCTCCTGATCTGGCTCAACGTTCGTGGCATCAAGGTCTCGACGAACTTCAACGAGGTCATCGGCACGATCGCCATCGTGGCCCAGACCTTGATCGTCATCGCCGGATTCGTCCTCGTGTGGAATCCTGATCTCGTCGCCCACCAGGTAATCTTCCACCGGCCCACGCTCAGCGAGTTCGCCTTCGGATCGTCGCTGGCCATCATCGCTTTCGTAGGGCTCGAAACGATCTCACAGGTCGCCCAGGAGACGCGCCGGCCGGCCACCATCATCCCGCGCACCTCGATCGGCCTGGTCCTGTCAGTGCTGCTGTTCGCCATGGCGTTCTCGGTTCTGGCGATCGGGATCCTCGATGTTCACACCGGCAAGCCCCTCGATTTTCACGGTCGTGAAGGTGACAGCGTCGCGCTGATCGCGCAGAACATCCCTTTAATCGGCGTCGTTGCGGCCCCACTAGCCGCCGCCATCGGCGCCCTCATAGTTTTCATCTCGGCCAACTCGGGCGTGGTGAGCTCCTCGCGGCTGAGCTACTCGATGAGCCAGTTCGATCTGCTCCCAGCGTGGTTTTCAAAGGTCAACAAGAAGTTCGCTACGCCAGCACGGGCGGTCACCGTGTTCGGCGCGGTCGCCCTGCTGCAAACGGTCTTTGCCTTCTTCACGCCGGGGCCAGCGGGCAGGACCGCCGCGATCGACGTCCTCGCCGACCTTTACGCCTTCGGCGCGACCACAGGCTACCTGCTGGTCTTCATCTCCCTGTTCGTGCTCCGCTTCAGGGATCCGTTCACGCCCCGCCCCTACAAGATGCCGCTCAACATCCGCATCACGTATAAAGGCAACCAGGTCTGGTTTCCGGTGCTTGGCGTGATCGGGTTCCTCGGCGTCCTCTTCTTCCTGGTGATGGTTCTGCTCACTCACCAGTACGCCAGGATCGTGGGACCGCTGTGGGTGCTGGCCGCCATCGCGCTGTTCGCCATGTACCGGCGCAAGCGGGGTCTGCCAATTTTCAAGACGTTGCCCCGCGACTGGGTGACGGCGACCAGGCGCGTGCTCCTCGAGGCCGAGGAGTTTCAGTCCCTCGAGGAATATGACGCCGCGCTCCAGGAGCATCGGGAGCGTTCTCCCGGTCAGCAATGAGAAGGCCGGCCGACCGCTAGCGCCGCTGACGCACGATTTCGTAGAGCAGGATCGAGCCGGCGACGGCGGCGTTCAACGAGCTCACCTTGCCCAGCATGGGCAGATGGACGAGCGCGTCGGACTTCTTGCGGAGCAGCTCGTGCAGGCCCTCTCCTTCGGCACCGACGACCAGCACCAGGGGACGCCGGTAGTCGAAGTCGGTGTAAAGCGTCGGGGCGTCGCCGCTGAGCCCGACAATCCAGAAGCCAAGGTCTTTCAGGGTGTCCGAAGCCTGCGCGAGGTTGGAAACCCTCGCGTATCGGAGGTGCTCGGCCGCGCCGGCGGAAGCTTTGACCACCGACGGCGTGACCTCGGGCGAGCGGTTGTGGGAGGTAACGATGCCGCCGACACCAGTTGCTTCGGCGGTTCGGCTGATCGTGCCGAGGTTCTGGGGGTCCTGCAGGCTGTCCAGCATCAGGAGCACGGCGTCGGCGCGGTCGGCGAGCGCGGCCCGAGCCATGGGCTCCAGCTCCCAGTATTTGCGCGGGCCCACGTAGGCCACGACGCCCTGGTGCGCCTCCGAGTGCGCGATGTCGTCGAGCTTGCGTCGGTCGGTTGGCTCGATGGCGATCTTGCGCGTGGCAGCGAGCTGCCGCAGCTCCTTCAGTCTCGGTTCGTCACGCAGGCCTTCGGCGAGCAGGAGCCGCTTTACCGGTCGGCCGGCGCGGAAGGCCTCCAGGATGGGGTTGCGTCCGTAGATGATGTCAGGGGGCCGCGGCATGGTGCTCCGTTATCGAAGTCGCTTCCAGCGGGGGCCGTCCTTCGTGTCGTCGAGCTGGATGCCCATCGCGAGCAACTGCTGCCGGATTTCATCCGCGCGGGCGAAGTCCCGCCGTTCCCGGGCGTCCTCGCGCTCGGCGATCAGCCGTTCCACCTCGGCATCGACCGCCCCCGGAAACTCGATGACATCGAGGATTCGGTTGGCGTGACGGAGCATCGCCATCGCGGCGGCGCGCTCATCGGGCGTGGCCTGGCCGGCTTCGAGCCGCGTGTTGAAGGTCTTGATGAAGTCGAAGAGATGCCCGACCGCGGCCGGAAGGTTGAGGTCGTCTCGGAGGGCACTGTCCCAGCGCTGGAGAATCTCGGAGGGCGGTTTCGCATCGATAGCGACTGGACCGAGGCGGACAGCGAACTCATCCAGCCGCTTGATTGCGCTGTCCGCCGCCTTGAGGAGTTCGGGAGAAAACGCCAGGGGGCTGCGGTAGTGGGCGCCGGTCATCAGCGCATAGCGGATCGCGCGGGGCTGATAGCCCTCGGCCAGCAGGTCGCGCAACGTCGAAAAGTTTTTGAGCCGCTTCGACATCTTCTCGCCCACCGCGTCCTGCAGGTGCTGGGCGTGCAGCCAGTAGCGGACGAATTCCTTGCCGGTCGCCGCCTCGCTCTGGGCAATCTCGTTCTCGTGATGCGGAAAGATGTTGTCGACGCCACCGGTGTGGATGTCGAAGCTCTCCCCCAGGTACTCCATGCTCATCGCCGAGCACTCGATGTGCCAGCCCGGACGCCCGGCGCCCAACGCCGTCTCCCAGGCCTGTTCGCCCGGCTTGCGGGCCTTCCAGAGGACGAAATCACGCGGGTCATCCTTCCCGTAGTCGTCCACGTCGACCCGAGCGCCCGCCCGCAGCCCACTGACGTCGAGGTGCGACAGCCGACCGTAGCGTGGAAACGTCGCGATCCGGAAGTAGGTCGAGCCATCGCTAACGTAGGTGTGGCCCTTCTCGTTGAGGACCTCGATCAGCCCCACCATCTCGAAGATGTGTCGGGTGGCTCGCGGGTACTGCTCCGCCCGCTCGATCCGGAGGGTATCGAGGTCCTGAAAGAACGCCTCGATGTATTTCTCGGTGAACTCGTCGATGGTGATTCCGGCATCCGCCGCTTTCTTGATGATGCGGTCCTCGACATCGGTCAGATTCATCACCTGCGTCACCTGGTAACCCTGCTGTCGCAGCATGCGCCGCAGCAAATCCTCGAAGAGGAACGTTCGAAAATTCCCGATGTGAGCAAAATCGTGCACCGTCGGGCCGCAGGTGTACATCCGAACGTGGCCCGTCTCGAGCGGAGCAAACTCTTCGACCTGGCCGCTCATGGTGTTGTGCAAGCGCAACGGTGTCATGGCGCTTCTTTCAGCAGCACCACGGCCTGGGCGGCCAACGCCTCACCGCGGCCGATGGCGCCGACGTGGTCGGTGGTCGTCGCTTTGAGCCCAACCGCCGCCGGGTCGACGCCCAACGCGTCGGCGAGGCTGTTGCGGATCTCCTCTCGGTACGGCGCCAGCTTCGGGACCTGCGCCAACAAGGTCACATCCGCGTTCTCCACCAGCCATCGCGCCCGACGGCAGTGGTCGGTGACCTCGCGCAACAGGTCCAGGCTGCGGGCATCTTTGTAGCGGGGATCGTCATCGGGGAATAGCGTGCCGATGTCGCCGATGCCGGCGGCGCCGCAGAGGGCGTCGATCAGCGCATGGCAGATGACGTCGGCGTCGCTGTGCCCCAGCAGACCCATGTCCCAGGGGAGCTCAACACCTCCCAGCACCAGGCGGCGCCCCACCGCCAGCCGGTGGAGGTCGAAGCCGCTTCCTACACGCACAAGGGGTTGGCGGCAAGCAGGGCTTCCACCATCAGCGCATCCTCGCGGGTCGCGACCTTGAGGTTGCTGTAGGAGCCCGAGAAGACTTTTACGGGCTTGCCGAGCTTTTCGATCAACTCTGCGTCGTCTTCGACCACGATTCGCTCCCTGACCGCCCGTTCGTGGGCCTCCAGAATCCAGTCGAAGCGGAACACCTGGGGTGTTTGGACCTGCATCAGGTCGGAACGCTCGACCGTGCCGTGCACGAAGCCGGAGTTGTCGACGTGCTTGTAGGTGTGCCGCACCGGGATCGCGGCCGTTGCCGCGCCATGCCGGCGGGCGGTTTCCAGTCCGGCGTGGATCAGGTCGTCGGTCACCAGCGGGCGGGCGCCATCATGGACGATGACGAAGTCAGGCGGCTCCGCCGTGAGGCTCTGCAGGCCGAGGCGAACCGAATCCTGGCGGCGCTCTCCTCCGAGACGAATATCGATGGCCTTCCGCCAGCCATCGCTCTCAAGCTCGCGGGCGACTTCCAGCAGGTTGCTCTGCGAGACCATCAGCGTGATGCCCGTGATCTCAGGGCATCGGTCAAAAGCCTCCAGCGTGCGGCGGATTAGCGACCGACCTCCAACCGGCGTCAGAACCCTCGCACTGGACTCTCCCTGATGAAGCCCGGCGCCGGCTGCCGGGATGATGGCCTGTACCTGCACGATTCACCCCTTTTTTGGCGGTTTGGTGGCTTGAAGTATACGGGTGGGCCATCAATGGATTCGTGGGCCCGCCGCGTTCATACCGGCATGGCCGATCGAGTGTCCGTCGCGTCGAGCGCGCCTCCGAGGTCAAACCTATCCGACCGCATGACGCTTGCCTGGATCGCGATTGTATTCGTGGTCGTTTCGCTCGCCGCCAAGTTCGTGGGAGGCGGAGTGGCAGTTCTGATCTTCGGAGCGCCATACGTGCTGGCCTGCGGCATCCACCTATGGATTCATCGGCGCGCGCTAACCCGATTGACCCTGGACTGGATCGACTTGGGAATGATTTTCAGCTCGCACTTCGCCCTACTCTGCGGATTCCTGCTTCAGGAGGACGGCGTGATCAACGGCCCGGCGCCCTTCGTCACGGTGTCGAAACTTCTCCAGGGCGATTCCGTGAAGGGCCTTCCCGACTGGTTTTGGTTCAATGCGTGGGCGCCTTTTGTGGGAATTCCAGTTGCCGTGTCGTGGCTTGCGTTGTTGGTCCTCTCAACGCGCTGGGGAGTCAGAGCCGGTCTCAAGTTAGCCGGCGCGGTCGTCGTTGGCCTACTAGCACTGGCTCTTGTGATGGCGGTTGTCGCCGTGGTCCTGACGACTTAGGAATGCCCTTTCCGGGCGACAACCTGGAGGTAGTCGGACTCGAGCACCAGCCGGCCGTCGGTCGCTGCATTTTCTTCTCGCATCAGGCGCTTACCCTGCTCGGCGACCTCCTGATAACGATCCGCGGGCAACATGGACTTGAGCGCGAGCAGCGGAGGGTTGGTCCGCTCCCAGAAGTTCCAGCCCTCCTCGAGCGAAGGGAACGAGAAGGTCACAACCCCGGGCTCGAAATCCAACGACGACGTCATGCCGGCGAGCCGGCGCTGCACGACGCTCGGATCGCCCCATTCAAACGGCGACGGCAGCTCGAGACCGGCCGGGGGCGGATTTGAGAATTTCGTGAGCAGGTCGGCGAAGCTCCCCAGGAACCCCGGCTTGGAATAGTTCGCCATCGCGACCACCCCGCCCGGCTTGACCACGCGAAGCAGTTCCGCGCCCACCCGAGCGGGCCTTGGCGCGAACATCGCCCCGAATACCGACGCCACCAGGTCGAAGGCCTCCTCGGCAAACGGAAGGGCTTCGGCGTCCGCCACCCGCCACTCGACTTTCAGGTTGGCGGCGTCGGTCCGCAGTCTGCCAAGCTCGACCATCTTTGGTGTCAGGTCGGTGGCGGTGACGTTTGCTCCGGCGTTCGCGGCGGCGATCGCGAAATTACCGTTACCCGCCGCTACATCGAGCACGTCCATTCCGGGTTTGACAGCGGCGGCGACCGCCAGTATCCGCGCGTACGGTTCCAGAAGGCTGCCGAGATCGGGGTAGTCGCCCAGCCCCCACATCCACCGGGTTGCCTCTTTCAACCGCACGTACGGATCCACGGCAGTCGCTGATCATACGCGCCAACCGCGTGCGCGGCGATAATTCGCCGGTGATCCAGCACGTCGCAGCCGAAGCCGGTGGCATCCGCGGATGGTCGCGCGCGGGGACGCCGTTGGCCCTCTTCGTGACCCTGGGCCTGCCGGCCGGTGCCGTCGGCGTTGCCTGGCCACACATGCGTGCGTCACTCGACGCACCACTCGCCGGCCTCGGATTCGTGCTCGCGGCCTGGACTGTCGCCTACTTCGTGGCTAGTGCCAGCAGCGGCCCCCTGGCGGACCGGCTCGGTGGTGCGGCTCTACTGGTCGCCGGCTGCGCGCTCGCGGCCGTCGGACTGATTGCTTTGTCGCTGGCGTTTTGGTGGTGGACGGTCCCCGCGGTCAGCCTGCTCGTGGGCGGAGGCTCCGGACTCATCGACGCTTCGGTCAATACTCACGTTTCGCTCAACCGAGGCGTGCGCTACATGGGCTTGTTGCACGCCTCCTGGGCCGTCGGCGCGGCCGTCGGCCCGCAGGCCATCGTCGTCTCTGTGGCTGTGACTGGCTCATGGCGGGCAGCCTTCGCCGCGATGGGGGCCGCCTTCCTGATCAGCGCTCTCGTGGTGGCATCCCGCCGTCACGAGTGGGTCGGCCGGAGGGTCGAATCGAGCCCTAAGCGGTCAGACGCTGACGCGACCCCCCGGACGTACCGCCGGATGATGGTGCTCATCGCCGCATTGTTCCTGCTTGGCGCGGGACTCGAAGCCACCGCCGGCGACTGGTCCTACACCCAGCTCACGTTGGGTCGATCCGTGTCGGCTAATCTCGGGAGTTGGGGCGCGACCCTGTTCTGGGCCGGATTGGCGGGCGGACGGATCGCGCTGGGCATCTTCGGCCACCGAGTGACACCAGACCGTTTACTGGATGCCGGCATCGGCCTCTCGGTGTTCGCGTCGCTGGCCTTCTGGCTCGGGCCACCGCTCGTTTCCGCGTTCGTGGCGCTTCCCCTGCTTGGCTTTGCAGTCAGCGTGATCTTTCCTCTCCTCCTCTCACTCATGCCAGCGCGGGTCGGTCCCGCCATGACGGCGCACGCAGTCGGTTTCGGACTCGCAGCCGGTACCACCGGCGCCGGCGGACTTCCGGCCGCCACAGGGATCGTCCTTCAGTCAGCCGGTCTGCTGACACTTGGGCCGATCATGACTGGGATGGCGGTACTGCTCCTGCTTCTGCACCTGGCCAGCCGGGTGGCTTCATCCCGATCCGGCTAGCGTCCAGCCGCGATCCGCTCGGCGCGCGCAAGGTCCTCGGGGGTCGTGATCTTGAGGTTGTCGGGCTCGCCTTCGATGACCGCGACCTCGCCGCCCGCCCACTCGACGACCGAGGCGGTGTCGGTGGCGATGAAGCCCTGGCGGGCCGCCTTGTTGTGCGCTTCGAGCAGCCAGGTGGCCTGAAAGGCCTGCGGGGTCTGGACGGCCCAGAGGTTCCTGGGATATCCAGCGATCCAGCCACCGTCGACCCGGACGGTGGTCCCCTCGAGTGGAAGGCCGGGAATGCAACCAACCGTTCGCTCCAGGCCCGCCAGCAACCGCTCGATCAGGCGATGGCTGGCGAAGGGGCGAACGGCGTCGTGGACCAGAACGGTATCGATATCGCCGGCGTCGATCCGCGCCGCGAGCGCACGGAGGCCGGCAAACTCGGACCGGTGCCGGACATCGCCGCCCGCCACGATCGCGCTGAGCTTCGGAAAGCGACCGCGAAGCGATTCGCAGGTTGGGAGGTCCGCCTGACGTGCCACCAGCACCACGTCGTCGACGAGGGAGCTCGAGACAAACAGTTCTAGCGACCGCTCGAGGATCGAGTGACCCGCGATTTCGATGAAGACCTTGTTGACGCGAGCCTGCATCCGGCTGCCGGCCCCACCCGCAACGACAATCGCGGCGGCGCTCATTCGTCGAGAACGACCCGGACCTTCAACCGGGCGGCTTCACACAACGCCACCAGCCCCGTGAGGTCGCGCTCGCGTCCTTCGATCCGCGCCAGCGCATCCGTCAGTGCCTCGCGCGTGAACAGCCAGGGACCAGAGACCGTCGCGAGCGAATCTCGCGGAACCGTCCGGCGAACCAGGCCGTCGATGACTTCCTTACACGTGTCGCGTACGGGCGCGGCTACGACACTTATCCGGTACCCCCCACCCTGACCCTCGCCCACAAGGGGGGAGGGGAATCTCACCCGGGGAGCGGAATCAGGGTTGTCCTGAAGCAGGTAATGACTTGCGTGCGGCGCGGCGTCGAGAGCTTGGCGAAGACGCGCGACGAAGGCTCTACCCGGCTCGATCGTCAGGACGGCGGTGTCAGCGACCGGTTCCGCCGCCCTGGATCCTCCGCAGTGGTTTCGGACGGCCCATCGTCGACTCGCCCGCCGGAGTCGCAAAGATCATCCGACCGGCCGCCGTCTGGAGCACGGACGTCACGATCACCCCGATCGTCTGGTTGATGTACCGACGGCCGTTCTCGACCACGATCATGGTGCCGTCGTCGAGGTAGGCGACGCCCTGGTTCTGCTCCTTGCCCTCTTTGATCACCTGGACGTTCATCTCCTCGCCGGGGATGACCACGGGCTTGAGCGCGTTGGCCAGGTTGTTGAGGTTGAGGATGCGCACCCCCTCCAGCTGCGCCACCCGGTTGAGGTTGTAGTCGTTAGTCATGATGGCAGCGTTTCGCCTGGTCGCCAGCTTGATGAGCTTCATGTCGACTTCGGTGACGTCGGGAACGTCCTCATCGATGAACTCGATGTCGACCAGGGGTTCCTTCTGCAGCAGGTTGAGCACCTCCAGCCCGCGGCGTCCGCGGTTGCGACGAAGGGCGTCACTCGAGTCGGCAATGTACTGGAGCTCGGCCAGCACGAAATGCGGGACCAGGATCTTGTCTCGCAGGAAGCCGGTCTGGGCAATGTCCATGATCCGACCGTCGATGATGACGCTCGTATCCAGCAGCACACCGGAGGTGTCGACGACCCGCCCCTCGATCGCGCCGGCGGCGCGAGCCGGGCCGAGCACGAGCGCCATCATCTCGTGCCGCCGGTTGAGCCCGAGCGTCACCCCCCAGTAGGCAAAGACCAGGGCGACGATCAGGGAGATGACGAAGCCGAGATACCACGGCAGCTTGGCCAGGAATAGGCCGACGAGCGCCGCCAGCAGCAGCCCGACCAGGAGTCCCACGGTCGCCGCCACCAGATCTGGCAGCGGCGTGACATTTAGCTTATTTTCGAGCCAGAAGAAGGGCTTGGTCGTAACGTACGGGAGCCCGAAGAAGCCGAAGAGCGCGCCGGCCAATGCCGTCAGCATCAGCACCACCGCTCTCAGCGTGTAGCCGTCGATTTTGGCTTCCTGGATTATGAATGAGGCGTACTCGACGCCCGCTATGAGTCCAAGCAACAGGCCCAGCAGCCGAAAGACGCGTTCCACGCGCATCGCCATCACCTCCTTTGTTCAGGATGGGAGACGAAAGCTCGCGCAGTCGGGCAAACACAACCGCCATCGCGCCCTAATTAAAACACGAAAATCCCGGCCGAGCAGTGGTTTTGGTCGCTGGGTCCAATCTTCCTATGGCGCTTGGGCCATCGCCGCGGGCGCCACGGCCGATCGCTCGCCGAAGCAGAGGCGGATCGCATCGGCAATGGTCTCCGCGTAGTGCAGCTCCATCGCCTTGATCTCGGGATCACGAATCTCGGTTCCGGCCGGGATGACGGCACGCTTGAACCCGAGGCGATGGGCCTCGAGCAAGCGTCGCTCCAGCTGGCTCACCCGCCGGACCTCGCCACTGAGGCCCAGCTCGCCGATGGCGACCAGCTCCGCGCCAGCGGCACGGTTTCGCTTGTTTGACGCAATCGCCAGCGCGACCGCCAGATCGGCCGCCGGTTCGGTCAGCCGAACCCCGCCGGCAACGTTGACGAAGACGTCATCCTCGCCCAGGTCGAGGTGGGCCCGCCGTTCCAGCACCGCCACCAGCATGTGGAGCCGGTTGAGGTCGATGCCATTGACCGAGCGCCGCGGGGCGCCGAACCGGCTCGGGGTCGTCAGGCTCTGCAGCTCGACCAGCAACGGCCGGCTGCCTTCGAGCGCGACGTGTACGACGTTGCCCACCTCGCTCAGCGAGCGATCCTGCAGGAATGCGCGGCTGGGATCGCTGACCTCGTGCATCCCACTGTCGCGCATCTCGAAGACACCGATCTCGTCGGTCGAGCCGAAGCGATTCTTCTGGCTGCGCAGGATCCGAAAACTGTGATGCCGCTCGCCTTCCAGATATAAGACGGTGTCGACCACGTGCTCGAGCACGCGCGGCCCGGCGATGGCGCCTTCCTTGTTGACGTGGCCCACCAGAAAGATGGGGATGTGACTGCTCTTGGCGAGCAGCATCAGCCGGCCGGCACATTCCCGAACCTGGCTGACGCTGCCGGGGGCGGAGGTGACCCCGCCCAAAAAGACGGTCTGGATCGAGTCGATGACCGCCAACATGGGCCGTGCGGTCTCCAGCTGCTCGACGATGGCGTCGAGGTCGTTCTCGGCCAGCACCATGAGGCGCTCGCCCTCAACGCCAAGCCGCTGCGCCCGCAGTTTCAGTTGCTGCACCGACTCCTCGCCGGAGACGTAGAGCACCGGACCGAACGTGCCCGCCACCTCACTGGCCAGCTGCAGGAGCAGGGTCGACTTGCCGATGCCCGGATCGCCCCCGACGAGCACCAGCGAACCGGGCACGATGCCGCCGCCCAGCACCTGGTTGAGCTCGCGCATGCCGAGCCGGAGACGGTTGGCCTGGGCGAAGCGAACCTCCGATAGCGGTATGGCCGGCGCGCTGGTCAGGCTGACGCGGCGCGCGCCGCTGGCGCGCCCGGCAGGCTCCGCCCGGACCTGCTCTTCGACATAGGTGTTCCAGTTACCGCACTCGGGGCAGCGACCCAACCATTTGGACGACTGATTACCGCATTCCTGGCAGGCGAAGATGGTGCGCGGCGCCTTGGCGGTCTTCATGTCCGGCCGTAACTATAGAGCCGGGGTAACGACAGCTATCTGTCGGAGGTCGAGGAACCTTAGCGCAAAATGCGGAGCAGCACCGGTATCTGGCTCGCGGCAACCAGCAAGGCGCCGATCGCGGCGACCACGCTGATCGTGCCGAAAGCCGGAAGACCAAACAGCTGGGATGAAATTGCCGTGGTCAGGGCGCCCGCCAGAGCACCGCCGACGACCGTGGCCGGAATCCAAGCCCAGGCGCCCTGGCCACCGGAGGTGCGCAGCACCCAGGCCTGCGCTCCGCCGGCGACAGCGCCGCCAGCTGCCAGCGCCAGCGCGCCTGCCACGATCGCAACGTTCTCACTTACGGGGCCGGTCGCACCCGGCGTCACAAAGAAGCCAAGCACGCTCGGAATCACGACGAGCGCGTCGACAAGGCTCGCAGCGACGGAGGCCGGCACCCACCAATAGACCTCGAGGCGGTATCGACGTAAGAAGATCCACTGCGCGCCCGAGAGGATGACCGCAGCGGCGATCGTCGCCAGGTAGCGGAGGAGGTCACCGATCGATTCTGGGCCGCGGTCGACGAGCGCGCGGATACGCCAGGCGAGCAGGGCACCGACCAAGCCGCCTGCGACGGAAACGAGGAGCCACAGCAGCCCGGCTTGCCATTGGTCGGGCGGCCTCACAATGACCAACGGGCTACTGACCTGCGGCTCGGAGGTCGCCATCGGGGCCATCGTACCGCCCGCCTGTTGTGTTAGCAGTTACGCGCTCGTAACGAGCGCACCAGCAAAAGCGGCGGGAGGCCGGCCGGATGCCGGCCTCCCATCATCGCTTCCTTAGGACGACGCTAACGTGTGCGCCTGGTCGATCAGCGACTGCGCCTGGACAATCCAGCCCTTGGCCTGCTGCTCATTGAGCGCCTTCCCGTCAAACGCCGCCGCGTTGAGCGCGACTTTGATCTGTTCGGCAAGATTGTCGCGCTGCATTGTCAGGTCGCCGATCGAAGTCTCCATTGACTCGTATCGGGTCTCGTTTGTACTCTTCACCGCTTTGGTCGACGCGGTCAGCAGGTCCATTCCGAACTGTCCGAAGGCCGCGTTGACCTGCGCATAGGCATTGACCAGCCTGAGGAGGGTCGCGCGATGCGCGATCAGGCTTTGCGGCAGCGCCTTTGTCTCGATGGCCTCGATCAGCGCGCGCCCGTCGTTGACGTAGTCGTCCTTGAGGCCGGCCAGTACCAAAGTTGTTGCCCGGACATTGGTGTGATCCGTCCAGGTCGCCGAGTCGATGCCCAGCTTTTTTACGCCTGGTCCAACCAGACCGAGCCAATTCGTGGCAATCTCCGGCTGGATGTCGCCGTGGCTCCAGGCGAAGTGATAGTCGATGCAGGGGTTGCTACCGCAGGTGGTGCTGTTCTCCCTGACGAAGTAGTCGGGATTGCCGAATGCCGTGAAGCTGGGCGTTCGGGCCGGATCATTGTTGACCATGTGCAGCGCTTTTTCGCCGACGCTGTCCGCCATTGAGACGAAGACCGGTGTTGGGCTGGCGCTGACGTAGGGGTCGATTTGGTTCAAAGCACCCACGTCCCGCTCCATCTTCCTCAGAGTCGGGTCGGTGCGATCCGGCATGCCATTCACCCAGAACGCTGGCGCCGAATCCCGATGAAGCTGGAACGTCGGAGTACCTGCTGGTAGTTTCGCCGTGATGTTGAGGTTGACTTCGCCAACCTGGTTCGGTGGGCAAGCCGGTGTCGTAGTCCATGAGCAATTCGTGTGCGCGTACGCAAGCGACCCGTCGGGTTGCGAGATTCCGCCACCACCGGCGTAGTGGTCACCCTCGTCTGCCGTCACGACGAAGAGTGTGTTGTCCTTGGTGATGCCATCGTTGGCCAGACGGCCGAAGAAGGTGGCGAACGCATCGTCATAGGCCTTGAGCTGCGCTTGATAGTCGGCCTCCCCTGGCCCGGAGGCACGCGGAAAGTTGGGATTGAACGGCGCGGGAAACGACGACGTGTGGTTGTCATGAGCGTCGGAGATGTAGGCGTAGGTCACCGGCACGCCGGCTTCCTGCATCTGGGCGACATATCCGAGGGTGTTCTTGGCAAGGGCCCAGTCGAATCCCGGGAAACCGCAGCGACCGAAGGGGTCGGTGACCGGAGCACCGCTCGTGTCGTTTACGCAGACATTGTTGTTGGGCTGCGCAGGAACGCCAGGCCTGATCGCCTGGTTGACATATTTGGCGCCGTAGAGCGCGTGGTAGCCGAGATAGCCACCCGGCTCGTCGGGAAGCTTGTCGAGCCTCGAGTTTGTTGTATTCGCTGCGTTCGAGGTGCAGATGCCGCCGCCTTGAGCGCAGTGAATGGCGATTCCGACGTAGTCAGTGAAAGCCTTCGCACGGGCCGCCGTTCCGGAGGGTGCCGCCATCGAGACGTTCGCGTCGGTCCACTCGGGCGAGCCGGTTCCGAAGGCCTCGCTCATATCGCCGAATGGGCCAGTCCCAATGTTCTCGAGCTCAATGTTGGCCGTCGAGACCCCGCCGAAATCGCACCCCGCCCGGGTGAAGGGCACCCAAGGCGCCGGCGTGTTCTTCTGCCCATCAAAGACCATGTTGGGTAACGGGTCGTTGGCTCCAGTCGAATCGTCGACCAGATCGGTCCAGTACTTAAAAGACGTACTGAACTGCGGGATCTTCGAGGGTGGGTAGTAGAAGTAGCTGTTGGATACCGTCTGACCCTGCCGGTCGGGATACAAGCCGGTAAGGCTCGACAGGATACCGCCAGCGGTGTGGGAGATCAGGACCGTGTGGTCATTCGTCATCAAGGTACCGTTCGACGTAAGGAAGTTGAGAAGGTGGGGCATTTGCTCCAAGTCGGACTTAACGCTCGCGTTATCCCGCATGAAGTGGGTGTTGTCGAAAACCAAATAGATGACGTGCTTGACGGAGCCAGTGAGATGACATCCAGCCGTGGCGGCCCCGGCTTTACCGGCGGATGCGCTGACGGCGGTAATTCCGGCCACACTCGCCGGCAGCAGTGCCAGCGCCAGCAGTCGGGCAATCGAGCGTCCGAATGCAGGGCGTAGGTTCATGTTCCCTCCTTCCCTAGTCGTCGTTCCCCTGTCGACTCTGGTCGTCCTACGGAAAGCTTTGGCGAAAGCCAAATGAACGTTCAGTTAAGCCGCGGCGGCAATCGCCTTGTATTGTGGCAGAGACCATGCGAGTAGGTCTAGATGTCGCCCAACATCAACTCACCTGGTCCGAACTCGTCGCGAGAGTGCAATTCGCGGAGAAGGCGGGCTTCGACGGCGCCTGGGTCTTCGATCATTTCAACCCGCTCTACGGCGACCCGAACGGACCGTGTCTCGAAGGCTGGACGGCGCTCGCCGGCCTGGCGGCGTTGACATCCCGGATCCGGCTTGGGGTGCTGGTCACCGGCATCACCTACCGGCATCCCTCGATCCTCGCCACCGAGGCAATCACGGTCGACCACATCGCGCAAGGGCGGCTGGAGCTCGGAATGGGCGCCGCCTGGCACCAACCCGAGCACGAAGAACTCGGGATCCCGTTCCCACCGATCAAGGAGCGAGCGGAACGGCTCGAAGAAGGCGTGCAGGTGATGCGATTGCTGATGACGAAAGACCGGGCAACGTTTGACGGCCGCCACTACCAGTTGCACGAGGCAAGCTACCATCCGCGGCCGGTACAGAAACCCCATCCGCCGATCTGGATCGGCGCCGGCGGCGAGCAGCTGATGCTGCCTATCGTGGCCCGCCAGGCCGATGCGTGGCATGCATTCGGGTCGGAGCAGACGATGGCCGCCAAGTCCCGGTTGCTCGATCAACTCGCAGAAAAGACGGGACGCGATCCAAGGCGCATCCTCCGGTCGGCCTCACTTTCGCTGTCGCGACCGTGGGATCAGGTACAGCGACGGGCCGCGCAGCTGCGCGACGCGGGCTTCGGCTACCTGATCGCGGAATGGCCGTCAGAAGGCAAGGGCCGCCTCGAGGAATTCGTCGAGCGGATCATGCCCGAGCTCGCCGCGTAACTTACCTGCCTGCCGCCCTCTGGCGCTTGACCTTGTTCGCCTGCTTGCCCAGAGCGGTGCGGGTCTTTTTGGGCAGATGAGCGATCGTTCGCTTTTTTTTCGATGCCGCGACTGCTTTCTTGATGTTCTTCCGGGCCGCGGCCCGCTGCTTCGTTGATGCCATCATCGCCTCCTGGCTGTGGGGTGCTTCCAGCATGGCGAAACACGCGATCCACGCGTAAGAGCCGCCGGCCAGGAGACGGTGCAGGGCGTTTCGTAACGGCCCCCACCCTGACCCTCCCCCGCAAGCGGGGGAGGGAAATCCTTAGCGGATGCGCTGCCGGCCGCTGTAGACGTTCAAGCTGCGGCCCCGCAGGAAGCCGATCAGGGTCTGGTTCGAAGCCTGCGCCAGGTCGCGGGCAAGGCTGGAGGGCGCCGACACCGCCACCAGTACCGGGATCCGCGCCTGGAGTGCCTTCTGCACGATCTCGAAGGAGGTGCGCCCGCTGACCATCAGGATGTGGCGCGCCAGCGGGACCAGCCCGCGCTCGAGCGCGTGGCCGATCGCCTTGTCGACCGCGTTGTGGCGGCCGATGTCTTCGCGCACAACGACCGGTTCTCCTTCTGCCGTGAACAGCCCGGCGGCGTGCAGTCCGCCGGTGCGGGCAAAGACCGCCTGCTCTGCTCGCAGGCGGGCGTCGAGCCCGTAGATCACCTCGGGGTCGACCCGGAGGTCGCTCTCGGGCAAGGGGGGCGCGGCCTGGTGGATGGCCTCGATCGTGCTCACCCCGCAGAGGCCGCAGCTCGTCGCCGAAAGGAAGTTCCGCTGCCAGCGTTGGTCGACCCCTGGCGCCGAGGCACGGAGCTCAATATCGAGGATGTTCTCCAGGTCGGGGTGTTCGCCGTTCGGTACGGGGCGCAGCGCGGCGACGTCGTCCGCTGCCCGAATGATTCCCTCCCCGAAAAGAAAGCCGAGCGCCAGCTCGGGCTCATACCCCGGAGTCCGCATCATCACGGTGAGCGGCGCGCCATTGATCCGGATTTCCAGCGGCTCTTCCCCGGCCAGCTGGTCGTCGACCCTGGCACCAGCCTCGTTGCCATAGCGGAGGACCCGCGCCCGATGCGAGCTTCGATCCATCACTCGATGCTAACGAACATCCTCCCAGTGGAAGGCGATGGCGCCGCCAACGAATGGAACGCGCAGGCCGGAGCGCACCAGGTACGGCTCGACCCCGCTGTACAGGGGGATCAGCCGGTTTTGGCTGAGGGCGACCATCTCCGCCTGCTGATAGGCCTTCAGCGCGTCGTCCCAGGTAGTCGCCGCCCGCCCCTGGTCCAGGGCGGACTCGATGGCGGGGTCGAAGAGGCGGAGGTTGTTGAACTGGCTGTTCGCCCGTATCACGTTCTCGAGGATGTCAGATGGGTACGGAATATCCGCGCTCCAGGTATCGATGAAGAAGGGCAGCTTGTCGAGCGCCGCTTGATTGAAGAAATCTCCCGTGGGATGGAGGACCACGGTGCGACCGGTGGCGGTGCTGATTTGATCTTGAAGATCGGTGGCGACCCGACCGACAGTGGCATTGGTCGAGAAATAGAGATCGAGCCGCGACGGGAAGGACGCCGCATCCAGCGCCGTCTTTGCCGCCGCGGGATCGTAGCCCGGCAACTGCCGGGCGAGATGGCCGGGCACCCCCGGCGGCAGCAGATCGGTCGCCGGTACGGCGAGCATCGACCCGAAGAGCGCGAGGTCCGTCACCCGCGCCCGGTCGATCGCCTGGGCGAGCGCCATCCGGTCGGTCGGGCCATAGCCGCTCCCGGCCACGGTGTTGAAGCCCAGCCAGGTGGCACGGGTGTTCGGGACCCGGTGGAGCTCTGCCGCGCGCTGCGGATCTCGGGCGAAGGCCAGCAGCTGCGATCCGCCGAAGCCGTGCGCGATGTCGGCGCCCCCACTCGTGAAGCGATCGAGCCGCTTGGTGTTGTCGGGCTCGATCTCGATATCGACCTTCCGAACCGAGGGGCTGGACCCCCAGTAGCCGGTATACGCACTCAGCTGAAGCGCGCGCCCGCGCTCCCACTTGTCGAGGTGGTAGGGGCCGGCGCCGGCGGTCGGCTGCTTCGGATCGATCAGCCAGTACGGCGGCAATGCCAGCAGGGTGAGCAGCTCGCTGTTGGCCTGGGGCAGCTGCACCCGCAACGTCGTGCTGTCGACAGCCTGAACGCCGGTGAGCGAGTCCCCCGGGTAGCGGGCGCCGAGCGGGGAAAAGAAGATGGTCAGCGGGCTGTTCATCTGCGGCGCGAGGGCGCGGGTCCATGCGCTCAGCGCGTCCTGCGCCTGTACCGTCGCGCCGGATTGGTAATGGGCGTTGCGGAGGTGGAACGTGTAGGTTCGTCCGGCATCGCCGATCTCCCAGCGCTCTGCCAGGCCGGGCACCGGTCGCTGGTTGGCGTCAAGCCGGGTCAACCCCGCAAAGATCTCGTTGCCGATGGCGAGCGACGTTGGGTCGTCGATCAGGGCCGGATCGAGCGTTTGCGCGTCTTCCGCCTCGATCAGCTGGAGATGGGTGGCGCCGGTCGGCCGGCCTGATGCCGATGGCGACGGACTGACCGAACCGGAGGTACACGAGGTAGCCAGCAGCAACAACGCCAGCCCTGCGACGCGGGTGGCGCGGCCAACCATCCTTTGGATACTACCGGGAGGCGGCTCCCAGGACGGCTTCAGCCTCCCGAACGAGATCGCGAACGATTTGAGCCGCCGGCTTGATGTCGTTCACGACCGAGCACGACTCGCCGGCCCAGAGCGGCGCGTACTCGATGTCGCCGTCAAAGTCCGGCGTCGGGACGCCAATGGCATAGCGAGGCCAGTCTCGTACCTGGCCGTCCCCCATCCGCCGGGTGCCGATCGACGTTCCTTCGCCTGGGCGCGCGCCGGCCGCCGGCCGGCCGGCCGCTTCCCACTCGAGCAAAGTCTTGTTACGCAGGGTCCGGTGAGGCGCATTCGGCCACCAGACGTCATAGAGCTCGTTGTAGACGGTGTCGGCGGCGGTGCTCTCGACGATTCGCCGCTTGTAGGCCAGGTGGACCCCAGCCTCGTCGCTGGCAACGAACCGCGTCCCCAACGAGACGCCCTGCGCGCCGAGCGTCAGGGCACGGGCGAGCCCAGCGCCATCGCCGATGCCACCGGAGGCCAGCACCGGCAGCGGGCTGATCGCCTTGACAGTCACCGGAAGAAGATCCCAGATCGAGGCGCGACCGCGCACGTGCCCGCCTGCCTCAACGCCCTGGGCGATGACGGCATCGACGCCCGCCGCGGCGGCCGCTTCCGCTTCCTCAACCGAACCGACCTGGATGAACACACGAACCCCTTGCTCGTGCGCGGGCTTGATGTACGGCGCTGGATCACCCCAGAACAGCACGATGGCAGCCACGCGGTCCGCCGCCGCGGCCGCGACCTGCTGCCGCAACTCCTCTCGATCTTCAGCGGATAGATCGCGGTCATCGATGATGAGGTTGGCGCCGAATGGTCGCTCGGTCCGTCGGCGGATGTCGGCGATGGCGTCTTTGATCCGGGTGGGATCGAGCGGGCTGGCGCCCAGCACGCCGAATCCGCCGGCACCGGAAACCGCAGCGACCAGCTCCGGGACAGCGGCGGTGCCGATGCCCGCGGAAAAGACCGGGTACTCGATGCCCAGCTCGTGACAGAGCGGCGTTCGCAGCGTGATCGCGGTCTTCATGTCGCCACCCGGCTTGCCAGCGACTATACGCCGGGCAGGCATAATCCGCTAGTGAGCCCACGCCGGCTGCGCGCTCCAGTGCGGATCCCCGTGCTGCTGGGGATCGCATTGTCGATGGGGGCAATCTTTGCCGGGCAGGCGGCCGCCGCGAGCGATATGGCGACGCTGGTTTCCGGCACCGTGGTCCCCCACGATCCGCCCATGGACGGAATCGTTCGCCTGGACCTGCAGGTGCGCAACGACACGGCCGGCGCCTGGTCAGCCGTTGACCCGATCCATCTGACCTGGAAGGGTAGCGGCGGCAAAACCGTTATCGAGGACAGCCGCCCACTGGGGCAGCCGGTGGCGCGCTCCGCCACTGTGCCGCTCACATTTGTCACGCTGGCGCCAACCGCAGTTGGCGACTTCACCCTCAGCGTCGAAATCGAGAGCCACGGCACCCGGCTCCCGATCGGGGCCCCCACCAACTTTCATTTGAGCGGCTTCCTGTTCAAAGGCCGGGGCAACGGCCACGGGCTGGGCATGAGCCAGTGGGGCGCTCGCGGCCGAGCCTCGGCCGGCCAGGATTACAAGAAAATCCTCGCCACCTATTACGCCGGCACTCGCATCGACACGCGCGACACCTCCGGGATGGTCCGGGTGGCGCTCACCGACGATCCGCTCGATCTGGGGCGCCCCTGGCCCCACCTTTTCGGACAAGGGGCCTTCGTGGCCGGCCCGCTGTCGGTTGACGGCCTGCCGCAGCTCCAGGCCGATGGCGGGTCGGCGCTCGGATTCGAGGCGAACGCCTCGGGCCAGCCAAGCGCGGTCGTGATGCGCGCCGACGGATCACGCGGGACCGCCGTCGTGATCGGGCAGAGCCTCACGATCCGCACCACCAACCCCGCCGGGCTGCGCACCAACATCATGCAGATCATGGGTGGCGATTTTCGGAGCGGCGCGGAGCAACGTCGCTACGCCGGTGTGCTCCAGATCATTCCCAAAGGTGGGGCGAGCATTCTTCCCGTCAACGTGCTGTCGATGGAGGAGTACTTGAAGGGCGTGGTCCCGGCAGAAATGCCGCCCTACTGGGGTATCGAGGCGCTCAAGGCGCAGGCGATCGCCGGCCGGACCTTTGCGGTTCACAAGCTCGGCGCGGGGGGCGACTTCGACCTACGGGCGAGTGAGTCCGACCAGGCCTACAGCGGATTGACGGACCAGCGGGCGGAGTCGAGCGCCGCGGTCGACGGCACCCGGGGCCAGGTATTGACCTACCAGGGGCAGCTGATCACGGCCTTCTACATGGCATCCGATGGCGGCCATACCGAGAGCAGCGAGTACCGGTTTGTCACCTGGAACCACGGCCCGCAGCTGCGCTCCCACCTCGGGTATCTGACCGGCATCAGCGACCCCTTCGACCGCGCGCCGAGCTGGCAGGTCGGCCCCTTTTCCGCCAGCGGCGCCGCCAGCATCCTGCGCGATAACGGCGACGACGTCGGTGATCGACTGGTCGGCATCGACGTGTTGCAGAAAGACACCTCGGGCCGCCTGGTCGGGGTGCGCTTGCGCGGCAGCAGCAAATCGGTCGAGGTCAGCGGGCCGACGCTGCGGTTCCTGTTCGGTTTGCCCGATTCGCTGGTCGATATCGTCGGCGGCGGTTAAGCTGGCCTACGCGACGCGCGTCTGATCCGCCGCGGGCGGCTGTTGCGTTTGCGCCCGCCGGTGCTGGCCAAGCGTGTACATCGCATACAGTTTGCGAAGTAGCCAGGCGAGCACCAGGATGCGCATGATCGCGAAGGAGCCGGCCGCGAAGAACGCGATCGTGTACAGGGCGTAGACGGCGACCGCGATCACCAGGGCGAGGATCGAGCCCCGCCGGACAAAGTAGGCGAGCACGAGGAACGTCGCGCCGATGGCGAGGGCCCACCCGCCGAACAGCCCACTCAGATCATCCATGTAGCCAAAGGTGGTGAGGCCGCCCAGCACGATATACATCGCGCCCACGATCGCCAGCCAGTGCCATGCGGCCTTGACTTCTTTCTCGGCCTTTTGAATGTGAGCCGGCGCGGCTGCCCGGATCGGCGCCGGCTGCGCCGTAGCGTAGGACCAACCCGGCGGAGGCGGGTTCAGCGGTGGCGACGTCTGCGGCTGGTAGGCGGGTGCGACGGCTCCGACCGCGGCGCACATGTCGCAGCTCTTGCTTCCCAGCGGGATCGCGCAGCCGCACTTCTTGCAGACCGCCATAGGGCTATATCGGGCGGGGCGGCTCGAACTTCCGTGACGGTTGTGCAACAAAAAACCCGCCGGCGCGTGCCGGCGGGCGTTGACATTGGCGGCCTAGCCGCCCTGCACGGCGTTCTTCGCCAGCTCGGTGTCGGCGATGATCCAGCCCTCGGTGGTTTTGCCCTGGTCGTTGATGTGGAAGATGTAGACGATCTGGTCCTGGTATGCCTTGCCCTCGCGCTTGAAGGAACTGTTCACCAGGGCGACGACGTGCTTGTCATTGGCGATGATGTCGTGGAAATCGAGCGTGATGTCTTGCAGCTCCTGCGGGTACCTGGCAATCGCCCCGATGGCGGCCTCCTTGCCCTTGAAATCGCCGCCGAATACGCTGCCGCGGGCGTGCCAAACATAGTCATCGGTCCACGAGTCGGTCAGGGCTTTCATATCGCCCCGCTTGAACGCGTCGAACGCATCGCGAACCAGCTGGATCTTCTGCTCGAGGCTGAGCTTCGTTGTGGCTTCTGCCATCTGCGCCCTCCTTTGAGCCCGTTTGGGGCTCGACCCGGCTCGCGCCGGGATGACCACTCTTCAGGGCCGACTATAGACCGCTCGAGGGTGATGTCAAGAGGAAGCGGGCGGCCAGGGCCAGCGCGACGATGAATACGATTCCCGACACGGCGAGTGGTAGAAGGTGCCCAAACTCGAGATAGCCGACGACGAGATGCGCGAACACGCCGCCGGCCAGGCCGATGGTGCCCGCACTGAGCAACGTCCACCAGACCCAGCGTTCGCCACGCCGAAAGCCCCAGAGCGAGATGAGCAGCAGCGCAACACCATCCGATGCCAAAGCCCCGCCGAACCCGGCGCGGTCGTGCGCG
>Ga0209689_1000480_pt1 | contig 27359 bp, 27 predicted proteins | sample GraSoiAngelo_149_FD_187119 | JGI IMG/M metagenome (GOLD analysis project Ga0209689, IMG submission 187119) | Grasslands soil microbial communities from the Angelo Coastal Reserve, California, USA - 14_1009_09_30cm (SPAdes) (version 2) | ecosystem: Environmental > Terrestrial > Soil > Grasslands ... | reverse complement strand
TTCCCGGTTTGCATCATCTGAATCCGGACGCCTTTGCGCAGCGTCCCCTCGAGGACACGGATGTAGGTCACGACCCCGCGATAGGCGTCGAATTTGGCGTCGAAGATGAGGGCGCGCAGCGGCGCCGTCGGGTCGCCGGTGGGCTGCGGGACTTCGCGCACGACCGCCTCGAGGATTTCCTTGGTTCCGATCCCCTGGCGCGCGCTGGCCAGGATGACGGATTCCGCCGGCAGGCCGATCACCTTCTCGATCTCTTCGCGAACCAGTTCGGGATTCGCCTGTTGCAGGTCGATCTTGTTGATCACCGGCACGATCTTGAGGTTGTGATCGAGCGCCTGGTGAACGTTTGCCAGAGTCTGCGCCTCGATGCCCTGCGAGGCGTCGACCACCAGGATCGCACCGTCGCACGCGGCAAGCGCCCGAGAGACCTCGTAGGAGAAGTCGACATGACCGGGGGTGTCGATCAGATTGATCTGGTACGTCTGGCCGTCATCGGCCTTGTACAGCATTCGGACGGCCTGCGCCTTGATCGTGATTCCGCGCTCGCGTTCCAGGTCGAGCTGGTCGAGCACCTGCTCGACCATGTCGCGGGGCGCGACGGTGCCGGTGTACTCGAGCAGCCGATCGGAGAGCGTGGTCTTCCCGTGGTCGACGTGCGCGATCACCGAGATGGCGCGGATCAGCCGGGTCGGCGTGGACACGAGGGGAGTTTATCGGTCACAAAAGAAAAAGCCGGCCCCACAAGGGCCGGCCTTCGCTGCCGCGTCGCCTACTTCTTTTGCACGTCAGGAGCGAGGTCTGGAGCTTCGAGCTCGTCGTCCTTTCGCTCACGCGTGGTCTGCGGATCGGTCTCCGCCGGATCGCCCATCGGTTCCTTGCCGCCGATATCTTCGCGTTCGACGGACGGGTCCTTGACCATCGGTCACCTCCTGCGGATAGTTAGCGCATGCCTAACGTATCACATGAGTGCGCCGATATCAAGTTAACCGACTCCCCATTCGGGATAGATTTCCCCTCCCCGCTTTGGGGGAGGGCAGGGTGAGGCCTGGAATTAGCTCCTCGAGGCCCTGGAGACGCCGGGAAGGCTCTGGGGGACGGCCCCGAGCTCTCGCCGACCTCCCGCCTTGACCCGGTGGGCCAGCACCATGTCGGCCACCTCGTTGACCTCCGCAACCCCTACCTCCGGAACCCCCCGGTAGGCGGCCAGGGCCTGGGAGGCCTTGCGGCCGACCAGGTCGGCTCGATGGCCGTCGACCTGCAGGCTGACGTTCAGCTCCGCCAGCGCCCGCAGGATCCCCGCCGGCATGACGACCTTGGGGAACCGGGTGATCGCCTCCGCGATCCGGGTTCCGATTTCGGCGTCCCGTTCGGCAAACCGCTGGCTAAAGGAGGCGGGGTCCGACTCCCACTCCTCGCGGCGCTCCACGATCTGCACCCGCTGTCCTATGTCCTTGATGCCTTCGACGTCGACGGTCAGACCAAACCGGTCGAGCAGCTGCGGACGGAGATCGCCCTCTTCCGGATTCATGGTTCCCACCAGGATGAAGCGGGCCGGGTGCCAGATCGAGATCCCTTCGCGCTCCACCACGTTGACCCCCATGGCCGCGGCATCGAGCAGCACGTCGACCAGGTGGTCATCGAGCAGGTTCACCTCATCGACGTAGAGGATGTTGCGATTGGCTTCGGCGAGCACCCCCGGCTCGAAGCGCCGCTCACCGCTCTTGATGGCGGCCTCGATGTCGATCGCGCCCACCACCCGGTCTTCCGAGGCGTTGATCGGCAGCTCCACCACCCGCATCCGCCGGCGAGCTCGCGGCAGCGCCTCGCCGCGCGCCACCCGATCCTGGCAATCCGAGCAGAGCGCCTCCGGCGCGTCGGGATCGCAGCGATACAGACAGTCGGCGACGACGGTGAGCTCCGGCAGCAGGCGGGCCAGCGCGCGAACCGCCGTCGACTTGCCGGTTCCTTTTTCGCCGCGGATCAGCACTCCGCCAATCGCCGGATGAATCGCGTTCAGGACCAGCGCCAGCTTCATCTTGTCCTGACCGACGATCGCGCTGAACGGATAAACAAACCGCTCCATCAAGCCGAACCCGTCCTTAGCATCTCACGCTGCACGCTGTCGACGATGGCATTTTGCGACAGGTCGAAGAGCCCGTAGTAGCGACCGCCGAGCCGCTCCGCCAGGTCGCCGCAGACGTTGAAGGCATAGGCACCGTACAGGCTTGTGACGCGATTTCGTGGATATCCCGGCTGGCTGCCGAAGTCGCGCGTCGAGTCGATCACCATGGCGCGAATCCCCTCGTGCTTGATCTGGCCCGCGGTCCGCTGCGCTTCGAGCAACGGCTCCTCGCCGAAGAGGCTGATGTTGCCGCGGCCGTCGCTGATCAGGACGAGCAATGGGTAGACGCGCGGATCGCGCAGCCGCTCGGTCTTGATCAGCTTCAAGGCCGTCATCAGTCCATGCGTAAGGGGCGTCGTGCCGCCGATGTTGAGCCGCTCCAACCGGCGCTCCGCCAGATCAACGCTGGAGGTTGGCCGCAACACAACCCGGGCGTTACGTCCGCTGAAGGCCACCAGCGCCACTTTGTCCCGACGGACGTACGCATGGCGTAGCAACGACAGAATCGCCCCTTTGGTGGCGAGCATCCGCTGCTCCGCGTCCATCGACGCCGAGGCATCGACGACAAACACGATCAGGTTGCCCGTTTTTCGCTCGCGCACCTTCTGGCGAAGGTCCTGGCTCTCGAGCTGCAGTTGATTGGGGGCGTCCGGCATCGCCTGGCGGCGGCGCAGCTGATGCGGTGCGGCCGCCCGCATGGTGGCGTCGAAGGCCACGTCGGTAACTTTCTCGGTCTGAGAGCTGCGCACGTACCGGCCACGCTTCGTCTCGCTTTTGGTCGAGGTCCGCTTACCGGCGGCGCGACGGGCCTGCCGCTCCCGTGGGAGGTCGAGCTTCTTGACCGGGAAAGTGCGCAGCTGGATGACGGTATCGGGCTCTGCCTCGACGGCCTCGCTACTGGGGGACTCACGCGATTCAGCGGTGGTCCAGCCCTCGTTGGCATCGCCGCCGGCGGCCCCTTCCTGCTGCGTCGCCTCCCCTCGGACCGCCTGTGCGGTCTCGGTCGGGGTGGTGGCTTGAATTTGCGCCAATTGCTCGGCCGCCCGCGAGGCGAGCTCCTGCGCCTGAGCCTGCTTGTCTGAGGCAAGGTCGCGGCGGCGATGGGCCAGCGCCAGTTCGAGTGCTTCCAGGACATCGGCCAACTCGACCACCGATCCCTGGCGCAGGGCGCAAATCGCGCGGGCGGTACGGGCAACCACCAGATCGGCCCGGTGGCCGGCGACCGAACCATCCAGACACAGGCGGGAGATCAGGGCGCGGATCGCTTCGGGCAGCTTCACACCGTCGAGACGTGAGGCGGCGGCCAGCAACAGCTGGCGGAGAGCGGTCTCCTGGGGCCCGAACGCCTGGTGAACCTTCCGGGGATCCTCGAGAAACTCCCGCTCCAGCTCCATCACGCGGAGTCGCTGCTCGATGTCGTTGGGCGTCTCAACGTCGACGCAGAGCCCGAAGCGGTCGAGCAACTGCGGTCGCAGCTCACCCTCCTCCGGATTCATCGTCCCGACCAGGATGAAATAGGCCGGGTGAACGACGGACATCCCCTCGCGCTCGACCACGTTGACCCCCATGGCCGCCGCATCGAGGAGAACGTCGACGAGGTGGTCGTCGAGCAGATTCACCTCGTCGACATATAAAAGGTTGCGGTTGGCCTCGGCCAGGATCCCCGGCTGGAACCGGCGGGTGCCGGCTCGGACCGCCGCCTCGATATCGATGGAGCCCACCAGCCGGTCCTCAGACGCGTTGATCGGCAGCTCGACGATCCGCATTGGCAGCCGAACAACGGGCAGGGATCCTTCCTTCGCTCGACGCCGGCAATCGTCGCAAAACCGAGACGGGATGGCCGGATCACAGCGGTATGGACAGCCCTGCACCGCCTCGTAGTCCGGTAGCAGCCGCGCCAGGGCGCGAACGGCCGATGACTTCGCTGTGCCGCGGTCGCCGCGAACCAGGGCGCCACCGATCCCGGGATCGACGGCATTGAGCAGCAAGGCGCGCTTCATTTGCTGCTGGCCGACGAGCGCGGTGAACGGCAACGTCAATTCAAATGGCACAGTGTGAGTCTAGCCAGCCACGGTTCTGGGAAAACGTTCCTTGGGATCGAGGGGTCGAATCCGCCACGGGCTATGACCTTTCCCAGAGCTTGGGATGCAACGTCCCGTGTCACAAAGCGGGGTCGACGAAGCGTATATAGGACGACGGCATGGAGCACGCCGCCGACCCGGACCTGGTTCGGGACGCGAAGCGCGGTGACGAAGCGGCGTTCACCTCGCTGCTGCGGCCTCTGCTGGAACCTGCCTACCGGCTCGCGGCCGGCATGCTCCAGGACCGGCAACTCGCGGAAGATGCGGTCCAGGAGGCGGCAATGAAGGCGTGGCGAAAGATCCACCAGCTACGAGAGGGCACGCAGATGCGGCCGTGGTTCCTCGGCATCGTCGCCAACGAATGCCGGACGACGCGGCGCGGCCGCTGGTGGGGCGTCCTGAAGACCGACCCTGACCGACGCGGCGCTGAGGCGCCCGACGAGGAGGCTGTGCGCGGCATCGACCTGCGCAACGCGCTCAAGCGGTTACGCGCCGACCAGCGGGTCGTTATGGTGCTCTATTTCTATCTCGATCTCCCCCTCGAGGAGATCGCGACCATCACCGGCGCGTCATTTGCCGCGGTCCGCGGGCGACTCTACCGCGGAATCCGCGAGCTGAGAGCGGATTTTCCGATCGCGGAGGTCCAGGCGTGAACCAGGACGACGCGCTGCGAAGCGACATCCATCGGGCGCTCGACCCGATCACCGGTTCGACACCAGATCTGATGCCGGCGATCGGGCAGCGGCTTCGCCCAGTCTCTCGACGGCGGCCCCTCCTGGCGATCGGACAGGTCGCCGCCGTCCTGGGGATCGGTCTGGTCGTCGGCGGGGTCATCTTTGCCACGCATCGAGCTCGCGTAACGCCGACAACCGTGACGACGTCTCCGACTGCGCCAATCGTGGCGGGACCGGGCGCCAACATCGCGTGGGTGACCAGTCAGCAAGCCAGCGGCGGCGCCTACACCGGCGACCTCATCACCGGGATCGACCCGAGCGGCCACGTGGTGGGCCGGATCAACGCGCGGGACGAGCTCCGCTCGCCCGATGGCTCCCACCTGTATGCGCTGGTTGATGGCGGCCTCGATGTCTTCAGCGCAGTGGATGGCCACAAAGAGCAGTCGTTTCACCTGCAACCGGTGACCTATGGGCTGCCGATGCTGAGCGCGGACGGGCATTACTTCGCCGTGGCCGGAAACTCCCCCTCGAGCCTGCAGCTGGTTGACCTCTCGACCGGCCAGTCGGTTGCATCGACGAACGTCGGCCTACCAGCGTTTGGCGTTCCCGTCATCCTCGGCGAGCAAGCGCAGCACGTATATGTCGTGGGCCCGACCATCGCGAAATTCGCCTTCGACGGCACAACGCTCCGACTCGAACAGAGCACAACGGGCCACACGCTGTCGTGCGACGGCCTCGTCGTCGGCGGTGCGAATTCCGCCGGCGGGCTGCCGTTCCGGGTGCTTGCCGATGGGCGCACGCTCGTCGCCTTCTGCCCGGGAGATGGTCGGGTCACCTGGTTCGACCTCGTCACGATGAAGGTGACCCACGAGGTCGTCGTGGGCCAGAGCAACCCGTTCTGGGTGTCGCCGGTCTTCTCGCCGAACGGCAATACGCTGTATCTCCATGAAGGGGGCACAGGCGCGCTCCATGTGGTCGACCTGGTCCACCAGACGATCGTTACGTCGACGAAGGTTGCCACGGTCGACTCCAACCCGTTGGCCTGGCTCGGATCACTGCTGGTCACGCCCGCCTACGCCGGCGGCATCGACCGAACAGCCGCCGTGTCCCCGGACGGCGCCTGGCTGTATGCGATTGGCGACTTTGGAGCGCGGGGTGGCGTGTCACTTGTCCATCTGCCGGACGTGAGTGTGAAGGGTCGATGGTTACCCGATGTCTCGTTCAACTCGGTCTGGGTTTCGGCCGACGGGCGGACGATCTATCTGCTCGGTAACGGGGATGAGCTGCGCGTCCTCCGGGCGGACGGCTCCCAGGTCACGAAGCTCAGCCTGCCCGCAAACACCTTCGGCTTCATCGTGCCGACCATTCCATAGCTCTCGACAGAGCTATCTACCGGCCCGCTGGACCGATCGTCAGCTTGCGGTCCGCCACGGGTTATCACTAATCCTTGGGCCGGTCCATCGACTTGGGCGCCGCAAGCCACTTTTCGGTGAAGCGCCTTTGCTCCGCGACGGTTGCGATGTCCTCGATCGGCGCTGAGTCAAAGATGTCGACAAGGTCGTCAATGGAGGCCCGCCGGCCAACCTGAAGAACGTAGGCTTTCAAGCCGCCACCCATGTCCCGCGCCATTCCCGACGGCCAGACATTAAGCCGGGCCCCATTACAGCAGAGCCGGATCCCCTCGCGGTCCAGTTGCGTCCGCACGCGGCAGAGGCACTCAAAGACGTCGGAGGCCTCGGCCGTTTGTGCGCCTATCTCGGGCGCCGCCAACTCAAGGCGATAGCCGCCCGTACATGTCGAGATACGAGCATTAACAACGAACGAGCGTCCCGAGGAGTCGGTGGCGATGATGACCCTTTCTTCGGGCGACACGAACAAAGCCTAATGATGGTCGATTAGTGTCCGCCAGGCACGATTTCCCGAATCGCATATATATCTCAGACCAGAGTCCGGCAACGCCTGGGCTTAACTACTCGTGTCTGTCCTTTGGCCCGAATTCAGTCCGCCCGAAGATCCATCCTCTTGGCCACGTAAGGCCCGTCGCCGCAGCCAACCGCTGCACGCGGTCGGGCGAGGCACCGCGACTTAGCGCCCACCGCCTCCACTTCGGCACTGTCCGCGACCACCATAACCAAGCCACGCCGCAGCCCACTAGACCTCCTATCAGCAGTCCAGTTAGCGCAAACCAAACGTAGCCGCCTAGTCCGACCACGCCGATGATGGCAAGCACGGGCCCCGTGACCAAAAGGTGGCCGACGACTATCGCTTTGGCGGCGCTGAGGCCCTGGCCATCACTGGACGAAGCGTCCGGAGGCACCCGTGGATGCTAGCAATCGCACAGGAACGACTGTGCACTAACGAAAGAGCGCGTCGAGGCCGTTGAGCAGGCGCGGGTCGGTGGCCGACCACGCAACGGAATAATCGGGACGCTCCGCAAAGCCGACACCCTGGCATCCTCGTCGCTCGACGTGAAGACTTCGACTATCGCCATCCGCGTACGAAAACCGCACCTGGTAGTAGGAACCGTCGTCGAATGGGCAGTTTATAGTGCCGCTCGGAAAGAGAGGCAGGCTATTGGCGTCGATTACCAACCGGGCGACTGTGGAGCTGTTTGTTTCCGTGACTACGTGGTCGGGCGGAGGTGGTGGAAAGCCAGCCGTTGGTCCGAAGCGTGCAACCGTCACGGCATTCGGCGTTCCCAGCACAAGGGTGGCCTTCGGCGGGTTCCGCAGCGAGCCGAAGAACAGGCCGACGACCCCGGCCAGCACAACAGCCGAGGCCAGCAACGCTCGAGAACCCCATTTCGATCCGCGCGGCGTTGACCCCTGCGTCCCAGCGGACCACTCCAGCGCCATGGCGGGGAGTATGACGCGTCCGACGCAAAGAAGTACCGGACTTAGAGGTCGAGCTCTTTGGCGATGATCTCGCGCATGATCTCGTTGGTGCCCGCCCCGATCGGGCCCAGGCGGGCATCGCGCCAGGCGCGCTGGATCGGGTACTCCATCATGTAGCCGTAGCCGCCGTGGATCTGTAGCGCGCGGTCCGCCACCCGGACGTCAGCCTCCGTCGCGGCGATCTTGGCCATCGAGACCTCTTTGGTGCAGGGCAGCTGTTGCGAGTGGAGCCACAACGCGTAATAGGTCAACTGCCGGGCCTGTTCGATCAGCAGCGCCATGTCGGCGATCTCATGGCGGATCACCTGCATCGAGCTCAGCGTCTTGCCGAATTGCACCCGGTTGGCCGCGTACTCCACGGCTAGCTCGAGACTTCGCTGGGCGGACGCCACGGCCCCGATCGCGATCCAGAGCCGCTCCCATTGGAAGTTTCCAACCGCCAGACGAAAGCCGTTGTTCTCTTCGCCCAGCCGGTTCTCCACCGGCACGCGGCAATCCGCAAACACCAGCTCCGCCGTATCCGATGCCCGCCAACCCAGCTTATCGAGCTTCCGTCCGACGCTGTACCCCGGGGTGTCGCGCTCCACCACCAGCAGCGAGAGTCCGTGGTGGCCGCCTTCCGGCTTGCTCCGAGCCAGCACCACGACCAGGTCGGCGTTGACGCCGTTGGTGATGAACATCTTGGTGCCATTCACGACATACGCCTCACCGTCGCGGCGGGCGGTGGTCTCCACGTGGGCGATGTCCGAACCGCCGGACGGCTCCGTCACCCCGAGGGCCACGATCTTTTCGCCCTTGATCGCCGGCGCCAGCCAGCGCGTGCGTTGGGCCTCGGTGCCGAAGTCATTGATCGGCGGGGTCGCGATCGCGACATGGGCGCCGATGCCCGCCGCGACGCCCCCGGAGCCGCAGCGTGCCAGCTCCTCGAACAAGACGGCCTCGTAGATGACGCCAGCGTGGGTGCCGCCATATTCCTCGGGATACTTGAGACCGAGCAGGTCGAGTGCCCCGAAGCGGCGGAACAGGTCGGGTGGAAATTGCCCTGCCGCTTCCCATTCATCGACGTGCGGGCGTACCTCTTTGTCGATGAAGCGCCGGACGGTGCCGCGAAACTCCTCGTGCTCCGGCCCGAAGAGGTGCGAGCGTGGCACTACGTCCGCCAGTAGTTGATGAACTCCGGGTACTGGGCGACCTTCTCCGTCGCGAGCTGATCGGGCAACCGCAGGAACATGCCGCGGGCTTCGGCGAGGACCGTCCCATCCTTGAGCTCCACCGCGCCCACCGCATCGATGGCGCCCTCGCGTTCGCGGGCGATCTCTCCCCACACCCGTAGCGGCTGATCGATCGGCGCCGGCCGGCGATAACGGATATCGAGCTTGCCGGTCATCAGCCACTCGCGCCGGAGCGCGCCCGTGCGGCTCATGGTCTCGTCGAGCATGGTGGCCAGCACGCCGCCATGGAGAACGCCAGGGAATCCCTGGAAACGTTCGGCCGGCAGGTAATCGGCAACGATCCGATCACCGTCCAGGTGAAAGGTCAGTTTGAGGCCGGATTCGTTGTGGTGGCCGCAGGCAAAACAGCGCTGGTATGTGGTTTGATCATTGAGTTTGTCGGGGTCTTGCACGGCCTTGGACCAGTCTATCAGCCGATCTGGAGGACACTGGAAGTTGGACCGACGCTCGGAGGCACTCGCGCAGCTGCTCGAGACGGCACTTTCGGAGCGGTTCGCCACGCCCGTCATCGAGATCCTGCAGGCGACGCCGATCCCGCTCGGCGTGGTGGAAGCCCGCGACCTGCGGGTGCTCGCCATGAACGACCTGATGGCGCAGCTGTTCCACCGGCCCGACGCGGCCGGGCTCACCATCTCCTCCCTGCTGCCGCCATCGCATCCGCTCTCGGATCCGCGGCCCTACCGCTCGGTCGGCGCGAACGGGCGGGCCTTTGCGGGCATGGTCGTCATCGACGGCCAGAGCTGGGAGTGGTTCATCCAGCCGCTGAAAGGCGAGGCCCAGTCGGTCGACCATCTGCTCACCGGCCTGGTCGCTCAGCCTGCCGCACCACTCGACCTGGACGTGGCCCGCTTACGCGAGATGAACGCCGCCAAGACCGAGTTCCTCAACCTGGCGGCTCACGAGCTGCGCACCCCGTTGAGCGTGATCCTCGGCTACGGGTCACTGCTGGCGCAGGGTGGCTTGAGCGAAGAGCACCAGAAGCTGGCCGGTGAGCGGATTTACCAGAAAGCCCGGCAGTTGAGTCGACTGATCATGGACATGAGCCTGGTCGGGCGCTTCGACGAGCTCGGCCCGACGATGGACCACGAGGACCTCGACCTGGTCGCGCTGGTCGAGCCCATGGTCAGGGAACAACAGCGCCGCTATGCCGACCTCGCCATCGACCTGCGCCTGGACGTGCTCGCGGCGCCGGTGCGCGCCAACGGCTACTGGCTGCACCTCGCGATCCGAGAGTTGCTCGACAACGCCGTCCGTTTTCGTCCCGCCCCCGCCGGGCGGATCGATGTTTCGATGGGCGCCTCGGATGACCGCTGGCGGGTCAGCGTTCTCGACGACGGTTTCGGAATCGATCCGAAGAATCACGGTCAGCTCTTCAGGCGGTTCGCGCGGATCGAAACCGAGGCGACCGCCCACCTGGTCGGCTTCGGAATCGGGCTCTACATGGTGCAGGAGGTCGCCCGGGCCCACGGCGGCCGGGTCACAGTTGACAGCCGCCCCGGAGCCGGCAGCGAGTTCGCGCTCGAGTTGCCCAAACGTGATAGCGCGGCCGTATGACATTCGGGAAGGCTCCGATCTATAGTTGAGGCGTCCGTTGGAGGACTGCCCCCATGCCAAAAGTGCTCCTGCTGGTGGCCTTCGCTTATCTGCTTGGCTCGGTCCCGTCCGGCTGGCTGGTCATGAAGGTGTACCGCAACCAGGACGTCCGCAAGCTCGGCAGTGGCAACATCGGGGCCGCCAACGTATTCCGGGCCGGCGGTCCGGGCGCCTTCGCCGCCACCCTGGTCGCGGATGGGCTGAAAGGCTTCATCCCGGTGATGCTCGGGATTCTGCTCGGCCTGGGCGACCAGGAGATCGCGCTGGCCGCCATCGGGCTGGCCGCCGTGCTCGGCCATACCTGGCCGATCTATCTCGGGTTTCGGGGCGGCAAGGGCGTCGCCACCTCGGGTGGGGTTTTGCTCGCCCTCGCCCCGGTCGCGCTGGTGATCGCCGGCCTCAGCTGGTTCCTGGTCGTTCGGCTGACCCGGCTGGCCTCGCTCTCCTCGTTGATCGCCGTCGCGGTCGGCTTCGTTAGCTTGATTGCGCTTCATTTCGTCGGCTGGCAGGCCTGGCGCCCCGTAGGGTGGTGGGTGATTGCCCTCGGTGTCGCGCTCGTGGGGCTGGTTCTCTACCGGCATCGCAGCAACATCGGGCGGCTCGCCACCGGCCGTGAACTGAAGATCACGACCCACTGATGCCGGAACGCCCCGCGGCAACGCCGCCCCTGCGGTTCCTATTCTTTGGGGCCGGCGCCGTCGGGTCGCTGTTGGGGGCCCGGATCGCCCAAGCTGGCTGCGAGGTGACGCTTGTCGGTCGGCCGCCGCACGTCGAGGCCGTCGCCAAAGGGGGCGTCCGGATGGTGACCGCCGGTAAGGTCAGCAATCAGTCCGTGCTCGCCGCCCGGCCGACGATTGCGGAAGCGGGCGGTCCATTCGATTACGTGTTCCTGACGGTCAAGGGCTACGACACGATGGATGCGATCGAGCAGCTTCACCTTGTGCTTCACCCGGGAACCATCCTGGGGAGCTTCCAGAACGGCGTCGGCAACGAGGAGGCGATCGCGGCGGCGCTTCCCGATCAGGCCCTGGTGGCGGGGAGCCTGACGGTTCCGGTCAGTCTCGACGAACCCGGGACCATCCAGCTGCATTCGCGGCGCGGTGGGGTGGCGCTGGCGCCGGTATCGCCCGAGGTGAACGTTGCGCCGCTGGTCCGCAAACTGCGCCAGGCGGGGCTGAAGTCCCGCCGTTACACGGACTTTCGGGCGATGAAGTGGTCGAAACTGCTTTTCAACCTGCTGGGTAATGCCCAGAGCGCCATCCTCGACCTGCCGCCGGGCCATGTGTTCGCCGACAGCGAGCTCTTCCGCTACGAACGGGCGGCGTTCCTGGAAGCGGTAACCGTGATGCAACGGATGCGGGTGGCGGTCGTCGCGCTGCCCGGACTGCCGACGCCGGCGTTGCGCTGGGCGATGGGCCTTCCGCCGCTGCTGGCCCAGATGCTGCTGGAACCCCAGCTGGGCGGTGCCCGCGGAGGGAAGATGCCATCGCTCTGGTGGGACCTGAGCCGCGGTCGGGGGAAAACGGAGGCATCCTACCTCAACGGCGCCGTGGTCGATGCCGGCCGCCGCTTCGACGTCCCGACGCCTATCAACTCCGTGCTCTGGGCGATCCTCGAAAAGTCCACGAAGCTTCCCGCGGAATGGGAACGGTATCGCCGCCAGCCCGACCGGCTGAAGGCCCTGCTGCGCACGGCGATCCGTCTGTAGGCGGGCGGGCTAGAATTCTCCGTTGGGGGGATCTGGCAGGAAGAGGAGCCGCATGAAAAATACCGTTCGATTTGCCGTAACCATGGTGGCCGCGCTTGGATTGGGGGCGTGCGGCGGGACGAGCACCGCCGGAACCGGAACCAGCTCGGCGAGCACGATCAAGGCGGCCTGGATCTACGTCGGGCCGATCACGGATCACGGGTGGACCCAGGCTCACGACGAGGGACGAAAGTACGTCGAGCAGCAGCTGGGCAGCTCGGTGCAGACCACCTACAAGGAGAACGTGCCGGAAGGACCGCAGGTCGCCCAGGTGGTTGAAGACCTGATCCGAGACGGAAACAAGATCATTTTCGGCACGTCTTTCGGCTTTCAAGATGCGATGTACGCCGAGGCGCAGAAGCACCCCGACGTCAAATTCGAGCAGGCGACTGGCACCAAAACGGCCGCCAACATGGGCGAGTACTTCGGCGCCGCGGAGGATGCCGATTACCTGACCGGGATGGCGCTGGGAGCGGCCAGTAAGAAGGGCAAGATCGGCTTTGTGGCGCCTTTCCCCATCCCTGAAGTCATCCGCGAGATCAACGCCATCACCCTGGGCGCCCAGACCACCCACCCGGGTGCCACCGTTCAGGTCGTTTGGACCAACACCTGGTTCGACCCGACCAAAGAGAAGCAGGCCGCGCAGAGCTTGCTCTCGCTGGGCGTGGACGCGATCGGCCAGGGACAGGACAGCCCGGCCACCGGCGACGCCGCCAAGGCCGTCAATGTCCCCTGGAGCGGATATGACTCGGACCAGTCGTCCTACGCTCCCAACATCTGGCTGACCGGAACCGTTTATCACTGGGGACCCTACTACACCAAGCGGGTGAAAGCCGCGATGGATGGCAGCTGGAAGTCGGACAACTACTACGGCAGCATCGCCGACGGGATGATCGGCCTCGCCCCCTATGGGAGCTCCGTGGCGCAATCGGTGCAGTCGCAGATCAACGCCAAGATGGAGGCGCTCAAGAGCGGAAGCTTCTACGAATTCAAGGGTCCGTTGAAGGACCAGTCCGGCGCAGTCAAGGTCCCATCCGGCACGAAGCTGAGCGTGAGCGATCTGTACGCGATCGACTGGTTCGTGCAGGGGGTCATCGGCAGCCCGAAAGGCAGCTGATCCCGTAGCCATCAACGCTGAAGTGGTCACCGCTGGGCAGGTTCCAGCGGTGGCCATGCGGGGGATCACCAAGCGTTTCCCCGGCGTGCTGGCCAACGACCAGGTCGACTTCGAAGCCCTGCCGGGCGAAGTTCATGCCCTGCTCGGCGAAAACGGGGCCGGCAAGTCAACGCTTTCGAATATCCTGACCGGGCTCTACCGTCCCGACGAGGGCGAGATGTTGCTCTATGGCAAACCGGCCACCTTCCACGCGCCGCGGGACGCGATCGATGCCGGAGTCGGCATGGTCCATCAGCATTTCCGGCTGGCCGCCTCGTTCACCGTCGCCGAGAACCTGGTGCTGGGACACCGTGACGCCGCCGACCGCGGGCTGCTGTTAGAGCCGCGCGTGGTCGAGGGCCGGATCGCCGAGCTCTCGCGCCGCTACCGAATGCCGGTCAATCCTCGGGCGCGCATCTGGCAGCTGTCAGTCGGTGAGCAGCAACGCGTCGAGATCCTCAAGGTCCTGTATCGCGGCGCCCGCATCCTGATCCTCGACGAGCCGACCTCGCAGCTCACGCCCCAGGAGGCGGATGACCTCTTCCAGACGCTTCGGCTGATGGCGGCGGAGCAACGCACCATCATCTTCATCTCGCACAAGCTCGAAGAGGTGATGGCGGTCTCGAACCGGGTCACCGTACTGCGACGGGGGAAGGTGATCGGCACCGTGATGACCGGGGATACGAACACCCGTGAGCTGGCGCGAATGATGGTCGGCCGTGATGTGGTGTTTACCCAGAAGAAACAAGGCCCGGCGCAGGCGGAGCGGCAGGTTGCGCTGGAGCTGCGCCAGGTCAGCGCCACCGGGGACCTGGGAACGCCGGCGCTGCACAACGTCAATCTGACGGTGCACGCCGGTGAGATCGTCGGAGTGGCCGGGGTAGCGGGTAACGGCCAGCATGAGCTGGCCGAGGTGGTCACCGGCATGCGCCGAAGAACGAGCGGCCAGGTGATCGTGACCGGCCGGCCGGCGCGCGGCAGCAATCCGCTGGAGGCGATCCGGCGTGGCATCGCCTACGTGCCGGACGACCGTCTCGGGACGGGGGTCGCGCCCTCGCTCAGCGTGGCCGAGAACCTGGTGCTCAAGGCCTTCCGCCGGCCGCCCATCTCTACCCAGGGGTTCCTGCATCCCCGGCGCATCCGGGCCAACGCGGTCGAGCTGATGCGCCGCTTCAATATCGCCGCGTCCTCACCCCAGACGCCGGCGCGCCAGCTGTCGGGCGGCAACATCCAGAAGGTCCTGCTCGCCCGGGAGCTTTCCAGCCACCCCCGAGTGCTGGTCGCCTGCTCGCCCACCAGCGGTCTCGACGTGGGAGCCACTGACACGGTGCGGGGGTTGCTGCTCGAGGCCGCCCGCGACGGGGTCGGCATTCTGCTGATCAGTGAGGACCTGGACGAGATCCTGGCTCTGGCCGACCGGATCGCGGTGCTCTACGGCGGACGGATCACCGGCATCGTCGAACGGCAGCACGCCGAGGTCGAGCAACTGGGGCTGATGATGGCGGGGGCGGCGACGAAATGATCCGCATCGAGCGCCGCCTGACCGAAAGCCGCTGGTTGGTGGCCGCGGTGCCCGCGGGTTCGCTGGTCGCGGCCGCCATCCTGTCCGGACTGATCCTGCTGGTGACCGGGCACGACCCGGTCGCCACCTGGTCGCGCTTGCTGGACCGCGGATTCTTCGCCCCGGGGGCGATGAGCGCCACCCTGGTGACCGCCACGCCACTGCTCCTGACGGGGCTGGCTGCTGCCGCGGCGTTTCGGATGCAGACCTGGAACATCGGGGCGGAAGGGCAGCTCTACCTGGGGGCGGTGGGCGCCTCGGGAATCGGCATCGCGCTACGGGACCAGTCGCCGTTTCTGGTCATCCCGGCCATGATCCTCGCCGGGATCGTCACCGGTGCCGCCTGGGCAGCGATCCCGGGGGTGCTCCGGGCTTACACCCGAACCAACGAGATCATCACCTCGCTGATGCTCAACTACGTCGCCGGGCTCCTGATGAGCTACCTGATCTTCGACAGTCACTCGTACTGGCGCGATCTCTCCACCTTTACGGCCCGCGTATTTCCGCAAGGAAAGTACCTGCCGGACGCCGCCAGCTGGCCGAACTTTCCCTTGGGCGGCATCGCGATTCCGTTGGGCTTCGTGCTGGGGATGATCGCGGCCGCGGTGTTGTGGGTCATCTACACCGCGACCCGCTTCGGTTTCGAAGCCCGCGTGATCGGCGACTCTCGCGCTGCGGCGCACTACGCCGGCATCCGAACCCGGCGCAAGATCGTGGCGGTGATGGCGCTGTCCGGCGCCCTCGCCGGGATCGGCGGCGCCAGCGAGATCGGTGACTTTCGGCACGTCCTCGACCCCCGCGGGCTGCAGCAGGCGAGTTTCGGCTACGCCGGCATCGTGGTCGCGGCCCTGGCCCGCCTCAACCCGTTCGCCGTCATCGTGGTCGCGATTTTGCTCGGCGGGCTGTCGAACGCCGGATTCAGCCTGCAGGGAGCGACTTTTCCGGCCGGGCTGGTCGGCACCCTTCAGGGATTGATCCTGTTTTGCGCCCTGGCCGGCGAGCTGCTCGTGCATTACCGGATTCGATTTGCCCGTCGGGCCGGGGCGGCTCCACCGGCGCCGGTGCCGGCGCGGGCGGAGATCGCATGATCAACAACACCATCCTGGTCGTGATCGCCGCCTCGGCGATCTCATATGGCACGCCACTGCTGTTCGCGGCGCTCGGTGAGCTGCTGGCGGAGCGCTCCGGCGTCCTCAACCTCGGGGTCGAGGGGATGATGCTGATCGGGGCCGTCAGCGGATTCTGGGCGGTCCAGACGGTGGGCGGCCCGGGCTGGGTCGTGCTACTGGCCGCCGTGGTCGTTGCCGCGCTGGCGGCGGCGGCCACCTCCTTGATTCACGCCGTCCTGACCATCAGCCTGCGGGCCAGCCAGATCGTCTCCGGCCTGGCACTGACGATCTTTGCTGGAGCCAGCGGCCTGTCGTCGTACATCGGGCACGTGGCGAGCCTTGGCGGAAAACCCGCCCGGCACGAGTTCGATGCCATCAATGTGCTCGGGCTGCAGGATACGCCGGTGATCGGCCCCATCCTGTTCCATCAGAATGCGCTGACCTACGTGTCGTGGGTGCTGGTCGTCCTGACGCTGCTTTATCTCTATCGCACCCGGCCTGGCCTCCACCTGCGGGCGGTCGGCGAGTCGCCGGCCACGGCCGACGCCATGGGGGTGAACGTCACGGCGTATCGGTACGTGCACGTCATGATCGGTGGCGCGCTGGCCGGCATCGGGGGCGCGTTTTTCAGCCTGGCGATCACACCGGGCTGGCTCGACGGGATGACGTCGGGCGCCGGCTGGATCGCGATCGCGCTCGTCATCTTTGCCTTCTGGCGACCGGAGCTGGCGCTGGTCGGTGCCTACCTGTTCGGTGCCTTCAGCAGCCTGGCCTTCACGCTCCAGGCCCGCCAGGTCCATCTCCCACCCGAGGTTTTTGCTTCCCTCCCCTACTTGATGACGGTCATCGTGCTCGTCCTCGTCTCAACCGGCTGGGCGCGCCAGCGGCTCGGCGCTCCCGCCTCACTGGGTGTTCCCTATGTGCGAGAAGAGCGCTAACCCTACGGCTCGTCGGCGGCGCCGCTGACGACGCCGGTCGCCGGTCGGGTCAGCAGGGGGATGGCCTCGCGAATGTACTCCGCGCCCGAGCCCAGCGTCCAAATCACTCCGACCAGCAGCGCCCAGACCGAAATCGTGAATGGTCCCAGCGGGCTCAACAGCCAGCTCCCGGGCGCCGCCTGGGCGCTCAGCCATCCCCCCATCCGCGCATCACCCTCCAGCAAAACCAGCAGAAGAGCGACGATGGTGATCAAGGTTTTCGCCTTGCCCCAACCGCCGGCCGGGATCACCACGCCGAGCGCGGCCGCAAAGCTCCGAAGCCCGGTGACGAGGAACTCACGGGCGATGATGACGGCGGCCATCCAGCCGGGGATGAGGTGAACCACCGCCAGCGCCACCAGCAAAACGGCCACCAGGATCTTGTCGGAGGTGGTGTCGAGATAGATGCCCAGTGGCGAGACCAGCCGGCGGCGGCGGGCAATCTCCCCGTCGAGGGTGTCCGTGATGGACGCGGCAATAAAGATGATGGCGGCGGCCAGGAATCCGAAACGACCGCCGGAGACCACGAGCGCATAGAGAATTGGCGCGGCCACGATGCGGGAGAAGCTCAGCAGGTTGGGCGCCGCCCACAGCGAAGGCATGGCGCCGTCAGCCCGGCCGGGTCGCGATGTGGAGCGCCACGATACCGAAGGTCATCCGCTCCACGGTCACCGGGTTGAAGCCCATTCCCACCAGGGTTGCGGCGAGCGCGTCCGGCGCGGGAAAGCCCTCCACCGTTTCGGCGAGGTAGCGGTAGGCCTGCCCATCGACGCGGCTGAACAGGCCGGCGACCAGCGGCATCAAGCGGCCGAGGTAGAAGCGATAGCCACCCATCAGCGAGCCCGAAGATGGCGCGAACTCCAGGATGACGAGCCGGCCACCCGGACGGAGCACCCGGTACATCTCCCGCAGGCCGCCCTCCCGGTCCACCAGGTTTCGGAGTCCAAAGCCGATGGTGACCGCGTCGACGCTAGCCTCCGCCTCGTCGAGCCGGCTCACGTCTCCCAGTCGAAAGTCGACCTGCGGCTCCCGGGCGCGAGCCAGCTCCAGCATCGACGCGGAGAAATCGATGCCGATCACGCGGCCGCCCGGGCGCACATAGGGGACCAGCTCGTGGGCGAGCCGCCCGGTGCCGGTGCAGAGGTCCAGCGCGGTCTGCCCCGGTCGCAGGCCGGCGCGCCGAGCGGCTCGACGCCGCCAGGCTCGATCGCGGTCAACCGAGAAGAGCCGATTCCGCGCGTCGTAATGGGGCGCGATCTGGTCGAACATCCGCCGGATCTGTCCGGCCTTTGCCTCCTGCCCCACGCTCACGATTATCGTTTGCGCGCTGGCCGGCGGTCATTTTTCGGGTGGCACCCCGATTGCCGGGCCCGGTCGACAGGAGTACGGTGATAGCGCATGGCGGACCTGGCGCGCCGGGTAGGACTCGGGCTGGCCGCCCGCGGCGATGTCAAAGACACCGCCGAGTGGGCGCGGCGGGCCGAGGACCTCGGCCTCGACTCGGTGTGGGTTCACGACAGCTATTTCGAGCGGGATCCGATCACCTACCTCACCGCGATGGGACAGCTGACGCGCCACATCGGCCTGGGCGCGGGCGCACTCAATCCGTACACCCGTCACCCGGTGGTGCTCGCCATGACCATGTCGGCGCTCGACGACCTGGCGCCACGCCGCTGCACGCTAGCGCTGGGTAGCGGTCTGCCACTCCGTCTCGCGCAAATGGCCATCCCATATGACGACACCGTCGCGCGGGTCTCGGAAGCGATCGACCAGATCCGCCAGCTCTGGCGGGGCGAACCGCTGCGACTCAACGACAAGGTGCCGCCGCTGCAACCGATGTTTCAGCCGCCGCACCGGATTCCGATCTATATCGCCGCCTATCGCACGCCCTTCCTCGACCTCTGCGGCCTGAAGGCGGACGGTTACCTGGGCCGGCCCGCCGAATCCCTCCCCGCCTACCAGAAGATGCGCGCCCGCGTCCTCGAAACGGCGGCGGCCAACGGACGGGCGGCCGGCGATATCGATTTCCGCGGCTACCTGCTCTGCCTGATCGATGACAGCCGGCGCGAGGCGCTCAATCGCGCCAAGCGCGAGCCGTTTGTCATCTACATGATGTCGGTCTTGAGCGACATCTCCATGAAACGCGCGGGATTCGATCCCCAGCTGCGGACCCAGATCGCCACCGCCTGGCGGGCCGAGGATTATCACCGCGCCGGCGAGCTGATTCCGGACGAGTTGCTCGACGCCTTCATCCTCTGCGGCACGGTTCCCGAAGTCGCGGCGCGCGCGGCCGCCTATCACGACGACGCGGGGATGGACGTGCCCCTGCTTCAGCCCATACTCCAGGAAGACTCGCAGGTCAACGCCGTGCTCGACGCGGCCGTGCTTTACGGGACGGCCCGGACCGGTGTCATCACACCACCCGCAAGCGTTGACCGTCCCCCACTTTCGGGGGAGGGTAGGGTGGGGGCATTGACCCACCGCGCTCGCGGCGCCTGGGAAGTGGTACGACCCTTCAGCTTCACCGCGTCGCTGCTCCCGGTCTCGGTCGGCGGCGCGATCGCCCTGGGGCAGGGGCGGATGCACTGGTCACTCTTTCTCGCCGCGCTCGTGGGCGGCCTCGCGCTGCACATCGGCACCAACGTCATCAACGAGATCTACGACGTCCGGCACGGCATCGATTCGATCACCTCACCGCGGATGTCGATGGCGATCCTCAAGGGCCGGATCAGCGAACGCGATGCGTTCGTCGTCGCCTGGTCGGGATTCCTGCTCGCGCTCTTGATGGGCCTCTATCTCACCGTCAACCGCGGCTGGCCGATCGTGCTGCTCGGCCTGATCGGGTTCATCGGCGGCTACTTCTACACCGCACCGCCCTTCCAGTACAAATACCGGGCGCTGGGATTGCCCCTGGTGTTCGTCCTGATGGGTCCGCTGATGGTGATCGGCTCCTATTACGCGGTGACCGGCGGATTCGATGCGAGCCTGATCGTTGTGTCCATCCCGGTCGGACTGCTGGTCACCGCCATCCTGCACGGCAACGAGTGGCGGGACGTGGCCGAGGACACCCGCCACGGCTTTACCACGCTGTCGGCCCAGGTCGGCCGTGAGGCCGCGCACTGGGTCTACGTCATGCTGGTGCTGGGCGCCTACGTCGCCCTCGGTCTCGCGGTGATGGTCGGCGCGTTACCAAAGCTCGCCTTGCTCACCCTATTGAGCCTGCCGCTGATGGCCTGGATCCTGCGCGACGCCGAGCGCGGGGCCGAGGGGCACCTGCGCGCGATCGCCATGATCGACCTGATGACGGCCCGGCTCCACGGGGCCTTCGGGGTGCTGCTGCTGGTCGGACTGGTCGCGGGATCGGCGGGCCGCTGAAGCGCGTCATCGCCGGCCTCGGCCTGGCCGGCGTGGTCTGGACGGCTGCCTTTCGTGGTCCCCGCTCGCGATTCTGGGCGCGGATGACGGTCGGAGTGGGCGCGCTCGGTGCCTATGCCATGCTGGCCGAGCCGGCGCTCCGACGCGAGCGGCCGCGGTTGGGCGACCTCGCCGGTGGATTGGGCTCGGCCGCCGCCCTCTATGGCATCTTCCTCGCGGGTGACCGGATGGCGAGGCAGATCATGCCGGCCGGGGAGCGCGAGATCGGCAGCATCTACGAGTTGCGCACCGCCGCACCCCGCCCGGCGATCGCCACTGCGCTCGCCCTGGTGATCGGCCCCAGCGAGGAGCTGTTCTGGCGCGGCCTGGTGCAGCGCAACCTCCATCGGCGATTCGGGCGTTTACGAGGCTGGCTGCTCGCCTCGTCGATCTATGGCGCCGTCCACCTCGTCTCCGAGAACCTCACGCTCACTGGGGCGGCCACCACCGCCGGGCTCTTCTGGGGCGCGCTCTACGCCCGCGACCAGCGATTGACCCCGCTGGTCGTCAGCCACATCAGCTGGGACCTCTGGATCTTCCTGGTCGCTCCCACCGGGTAGACTTCATGCCATTCTTACGGCTGCTGTGAAGCTCGGACGGGAGTTGGTCGGCGCCGACGCGATCCAGCGCCGCGTCCGTGAGATGGCCGCCGAGATCTCGCGCGACTACGCAGGCATCGACCAGCCACTGATCCTGCTCTCGGTGCTCAAGGGCTCGGTCTGCTTTGCGACCGACCTCAGCCGGCACCTCGAGGTCCCGGTGAACTTCGATTACGTCGCCGTCAGCAGCTATGGCGCCGGCACCGAATCCTCCGGGCACGTTCAGCTGCTCAAGGATCTGACCATGGACGTCGCCGGCCGCGATGTCTTGATGGTCGAAGACATCATCGACACCGGATTGACCACGACCTTCCTCTTCGAGCACGTGCAGCGCCACCAGCCGGCGTCGCTGAAACTGAGCGTCCTCTTGAACAAAGAGGAGCGCCGCATCAAGCCGGTGCCGATTGCATACAAGGGCTTCGACATCCCGAATCAGTTTGTGGTCGGTTACGGGCTCGACTACAACGAGCTCTATCGAAACCTGACCGCCGTTCACGTGCTGGAGCCCTAGCCGGCCGCGGGCGTACTCCTACTGGTTGGCGCCGCCCAGCAGTGAGCCGAACAACTGCTTCACGCGGTTGATCGGGATGGCAAAGCCGACGCCGACATTGCCGGCGATCGGGCTGTCGATCGAGTCGTTGATCCCGATCACCTGGCCCTGCGCATTGAGCAATGGGCCGCCGGAGTTCCCGGGGTTGATCGGGGCGTCGGTCTGGATCAAGCCGGTCAGCCCGGTTTCCTGATCGGTGCGATTGAGACCCGACACGATGCCTTCGGTCATCGTTTCGGCCAGCCCGAAGGGCGCGCCGATGGCGTAGGCGGTGTCCCCCACCCGGACCATGTCGGAGTTGCCCAGCGCCAGCGGATGGAGGCTGGAGCCGACGCCGGTGACGTGCAGCACCGCCAGGTCGGCGCTCGAGTTCGACTGGGTCACGCTGGCCGCCGCCGTCTGGCCATCCTTGAACGTCACCCGGATCTGGCTGGCCCCCGCGACCACGTGGGCGTTCGTCAGGATGTCGCCGTTGCTGTTCAAGACGATGCCGGAACCGGTCCCCTCGCCTTCGCGTCCGAGGCGGCCGGTCACGGTCGAGATGGTCACGACGCCCGGGGCTGCCTGCTGATACACCGCCGCGGCCGAGGTCGCCGGCGCCGACGTCGCTTGGGCCGCCGTCGATGACGAGGATCTGCCAGCCGTGGCCGGTGCCGCCGATTGCGTCCGGCTCAACATCATCTCGGCGCCGGCCGCGCCGCCGGCGACCCCGCCGACCAGGAAGAGCGCTGTGGCGACCGCGGTCCAGCGCCGGCCCGTGCCGCGCGGTGGCGGCGGCGGCGATGTCAATGGGGTGGCCGGCTCAGGGGAGCCGTATGGCATGGGCTCCGTGACCATCCACCAATGATGGGCTGGTTGGCTAACGAATCGATGACGCCGGCCTAAGAAGGCGCTAAGACTTTCGGGTCAGGACGCCTGCTCGGCGACCGGCTGGCTCGCGCCCGCCAGGGGACCGCGGCGATTGCGAAGCACCTCGCCGATGGTCTGACTCAGCAAACGCGGGAGAAGGCGAGCCTTCAGCAGATAGGCCGCGGCGTGCAGCCGTTCCGCCTCCTGGATCAACTCCGGATTGTCGTCTTCGGTAAAAACCACAACCAGCTGGTCGCGGGTGGTCTCATCGTCGCGCAGCGCGGCCAGCAATTCCAGGCCATCGAGTTGCGGCACGTGAATGTCGAGCAGCAGCACGTCCGGCTTGAGGGTTCGAGCCAGCTCCAGACCGGCACGCCCGTTCGCTGCGACCGCCACCCGGTAACCCTCCAGCTGCAACTTGAGCTGATAGAGCTCGGCGATATCCGGATGATCCTCGACCATCAAGACGCGGGGCTGGGGTGGCATGCTGTCCCTCCCGGGGGCATCAGCGTAGCTCCGAACTAAAGCCGGGTCAAGGCACTATTTTTGAGAATAAATGCACCACGGCAGGTGTCAGGTTTTTCCCACTGCCGACCACCGAATCACGCGACGTTCGGTGGACTTAGTGGCTGCAGCCGCGAGCGGTGCCGGCGTCATCGCCCGTGTCGAACGAACTTCCGCAGGAGCAGCTCGAAACCGCATTGGGATTGTGCACGGTGAAGCCGCCGCCCATCAGGCTATCCACGAAGTCGATCTCGGCGCCCTTGATGTAGCGGGCGCTCACCGAGTCGACGAACAGGCGAACGCCGCCGACCTCGGTAATGGCGTCACCGTCTTCCGGCTGATCCTCGAAGCCCATGCCGTACGACATGCCGGAGCAGCCGCCCGGCTGGACGAAGACCCGCAGCCCCATCTCGGGGCGCCCCTGCTTCTGGAGCAGGTCGCGCAGCTGGGTCAACGCGGAATCGCTAATCGAGATCAGCTGGGTGTCGATCATTTCCTGAGCCATGTGCGTCCATTATACGGCCGGCCTTCTCGAGTTCGGCCAGTTTCGAGTTGTAACGGGATTATGACGGAGGACCCTAGGGGAATTGCTGCCTGGCCAGCGGGCGCACGGCGTGGGTGTGCCCGACCGGCCGCCAGCGAAGCGCCACCACCGCGTCCTGGACGACCGCCAGGGTCTCGTCGGGCAGCCGGCTGGCCGTAACGCCCAGCGACTCCCCGGCGCGCGGCCGGACCCGGCGAATGCCATAGACGAAGCGCCGCCGGCCGCGGTGGGTGAAGAATGGCGGCTGATCGGGTTGACCGGCTCGCACCAGCCGCTCGATCTGTTGGAAGGGTTGGTCCCAGTCAAGCCCGGTCTGGCGCACCGGTGGCTCGTAGCTCTCCGAGTCACCGCGAGTGCGGATCGGCTGGGCCGCTCCGGTCTCCAGGGCAGCAAGGGTCTCGTCGAGGGCCGGCAGGCCTTCCGCCACCAGCCGCCGGGCGAGGGTCCCGGCGGTGTCATCCGCCGACACGGCGACCCGGCGCTGCGCCAGGATCGGCCCGGCGTCGATCCGCGGCACAGTGAGGTGCACCGAGATGCCCCCCTTCCGGTCGCCGTTCGCGATCGTCCAGTAGATCGGTTCCGGCCCCCGATGCCGGGGGAGCAATGAGGGATGGATGTTGAGCCATCCACGCTTCGGGACCGCCAGGGTTTCCGCCTTGAGGATCTGGTCGAAGCTGGCCATCACGACGACCTCAGGCTCATAGGCCTTAAGACAGCGGACAAACGCCTGCGCATTCGCGTCGGCGGTGACCTCCACCGGCCGCCCAAGGTGACCCGCGATTCGGGCAATCAGGTCCGGCTTCGGATGCGTCCGCTGCCAGCGCGCGCTGCAGACGGCCGCCACCAGGTTGGCGCGCCGCTCGATCAGGTGGAGCAGGAAGGCGGTCCCATAGTCGGACGGAATGCCAAAGAAAACCACCCGCGGTCCGTGTTCGTCCAGCGGCGGACCGTTATAGGGCGCGCGCGGGACCTCATCGACATCGATGGGCACCATCGAGAACTCCGGCTTCGACCAGATCCGGTCGGCGAGCTGGTCGAGCCAGGGATCGTCGAGCGCATGCCGGCGCGCAACCGCGGCTGCGGTCATGCCATCGCCTTGAGGACGACCGGCGGTCGCTGGGTCTGATCGCCGTACGCCCAGCCGAGCAGGTCCATGACATGGACGACGGGCAGGTCGTGTCCGGCGCGTTGCAGTCCCATGCTGATCTGGAGAATGCAGCCGGGATTCGCCGAGGCAATCACCTGGGCCCCCGAATCGACGATGTGCTGGACTTTCCAGCTGAGCGCCTGCTCGGCGATTTCCGGATGGGTCAGGTTGTAAACGCCCGCCGAGCCACAGCACCAGTCGGATTCCGTCATCTCCACCAGCTCGATCCCCGGAATCAACTTGAGTGCCTGCCGAGGTTGTCGATGGATCTTCTGGCCGTGTACCAGGTGGCACGGGTCCTGGTAGGCCACCCGCAGCCGGATTCGTCGCGCCGGCGCCCGCATCCCACCATCGATCAGGAACTCTGATGCGTCCTTGACGGTTCGCGAGAACGCGGCGCCGGCCTCGCGCCGCTGCGGGTCGTCGCGCAGCTGCAACTCATACTCCTTCATGTTCGAGCCGCAGCCGGCGGCGTTGACGATCACGGCGTCAATGCCCAACGCCGTGAACGCGTTCATCGTTCGCGCGGCCAATCGCGCCGCCGTCTTCGATTCCCCGGCGTGCGAGGGCAGCGCGCCGCAGCAGACCGGCTCGGCCGGAACCACGACGTCGTAGCCGTTGGCCGCAAGCGCCAGGGCGGTCCGGCGATTCGTGCCACGGAACATCTCGTCCTGGATGCAGCCGGTGAGGAGCCCGACCCGGCCACGCCGCGCGTCGAGGCCGTTCGTCAACGGCGCCAGCGCCGGGCGACGGGGCGCCGTGTCGCCCACCGGCGGAAAGGCCGCGAACTTGCCCAAGGGGAGAATCTTCCACGCCTGGGTGCGGCGCAGCAGCGCCGGCAGCCGCGCGGAGCGCGTCAGGCGATACAGCCAACCGGCGATCCGCAGGCGGCGCGGATGAGGCAGCAGGCCGTTGAGTAGCAGGGCGCGGATGGTTCGGTCCCGCCGGTTTTGCGGCGGGGTCAGCGCGCGCGCCATCTCCATCACGGCCCCGAACTGCACGCCCGACGGGCAGGCGGTCTCGCAGGCCCGGCAGTTGAAGCACTGGTAGATGTGCGCCTGAAAGCGAGGATCGTCGAAGCCGACCAGGCCGAGCGAGGCCTCCTTGATCTGCCACATCCGGCCCCGGGGGCTGTCGCCCTCGTGATGAAGGGCGCGGAAGGTGGGACATTTGGGCAGGCACAACCCGCAGTGGATGCAATCGCGCACCAGGTCCATGTCGATCCCGGCCGCCGGTGCCGGGACGCCGTCGCGTTCGAGCTGTCGCTTGAAATCCAGGGCCTCGGGCTGCAGCATCGTCGCCTAGATCCCGCCGACGAACCGGCCGGGGTTCACGATCCCGTTCGGGTCGAGGGCTTGCTTCAGCGCCCGCATGATGGGAAAGCCGGGCGGAGGCGGACCCCAGACGTCGAGGCCCGGCTTGACCGACGCCGGCGCGGAGAGGACGACCACCTGGCCTTCCTCGCCGGCCGCGGCCCGGAGTCCCTTGAGCCCGGTCGCCGCCGTCGCGGCCGGTAGCCGCAGGTCAACGATCCCGGACGCCGGCTGGGACAGCGTCTGCGCGTCGGCGGGAATGGCGGCCACCACCGCCGGAAGCTTCCCAACCGGCGTGATGGCGCGCAGCAACACGACCTCGTCCGGCGGAGCCGACCAATCGCGGGCGGCGTCCCAGAAGGCGGCGGGAATGTCCTGGCCTTCGACCCGACCGCCGGCGTCCCGCACGGCGCGGACCGCCAGGTCGCGTGCCGCATCGACCTCACGGCCATAACCTTCGAGCTTGAGTGCGAGCGCCCAGCGCCAATCCGCCGTCAACCCGCACGCCCAGAGCACGTGTCGGTCGATCACGATCGCCGCCGACGGCGCCAGGTACTGGCGCGCCAGGCTGGTGGCGGCGCCGATCGCGGGCAGGGCCGCGTCGAAATGGCCGAGGACGGTCGCCTGGGCCTCCGGACGAGCCTGGACCTTGAAGTTCACCTCGGCAACGACGCCGAGGGTGCCCAGCGCGCCGATGTGGAGCTTCATCAGGTCGTAGCCCGCGACATTCTTGACCACCTTGCCGCCGGCACGCGCCACCTTTCCCGACGGGTACGCCACGGCGATGCCGATCACCCAGTCCCGAACCGTGCCGTAGCGCGCCCGGCCGAGTCCGTTCGCATTCGCCGCCACCATGCCGCCCACGGTGGCACGCTCGGGACGCGGCGGATCCAGCGGGAGGCGCTGGCCCTGCGCGGCCAGCGTGGCCTGCAGATCGGTGAGTCGCATCCCGGCCTCGACCCGGCAGGTGAGGTCGGCGGGCTGGTACTCCAGCATGCGAGTCATGCCTTCGGTCGAGAACGCGATCTCGTAACGCCGTGGGACCGAACCCAGTCGCATCTGCGTGCCGCCGCCCCAGACGACAACCGGGGTTTGCGCCAGGTCGCAAAGTCGAAGTCCGCGGGCCGCGTCCTCGGCGTCGACCGGTCGCATCATCGTTGAGGGCAGCAGGCCGTCGACGCTGAGCAGACGTTGCCGCTGGACGCTGATCTGGTTGCCGGGTACAGCCTCGGTCCGCGCTCTTACACCCACAGGTCCTCACGTGCGCCCAGCGCCGTCGCCCCTGGCCGGTAA
>Ga0209689_1000478_pt1 | contig 27392 bp, 28 predicted proteins | sample GraSoiAngelo_149_FD_187119 | JGI IMG/M metagenome (GOLD analysis project Ga0209689, IMG submission 187119) | Grasslands soil microbial communities from the Angelo Coastal Reserve, California, USA - 14_1009_09_30cm (SPAdes) (version 2) | ecosystem: Environmental > Terrestrial > Soil > Grasslands ... | reverse complement strand
CGCTCATCCGACGCATTTCGAGCACGTCTTGATCGAAGGCGAATGTTGGACTCAAAGAATTCGTGGGCTGCGAGCCAATGCGTCACGAAAGAGCCACGCCGAATTGAACGAGTCGCCCGAGCTTGATATTGGTGACCCGGCTGAACTCGGCGCGCAGCATGCTCAGCTTAAGAAGCGTTTGGCGCAGCTCAATGTGATGGGTGGATGCTGCGGCACAGATCACCGCCACGTCGAGCAGATTGCTGCGGCATGCTCTCCTCTATTTGCAAAGTGACCTAACCCGTAGCTTGTGCGGACCGGCCGCCAGCGCGTCCCTTGCCTAAAGTCAATGCCGGCCGGCCGCACAGCACGACGTTAGAGAGGAGGAAAGGGGACATAGACCTAACCAGTCGCGTCAGATCGATCGCTCATAGCGACGGCTGAGCTGGGCACCCGCGACCGAAACTCGAAACGGCTTGGCTACGGAACCAAGACTTGCTTCATTTTCGCGATAAATGACGGCTCGATTTTGAACAGCCCCTGAACGACTCCTTCGGTCTCTTCTCCCGAGACGTAGTGGATGTCTAAACTGGCCTTCTTGGCTTCGGCGAGGAGACCCGGATCTTTGAGCGTATCCGCGAAGGCTCTGCGCAATAACTGAACGCGAGACTTCGGTGTGCCGGGGGAAAGAAAATAGGGTCGAGTAATGATTGCGGTATCGTAAATGCCGTACTTAATGAGCCGCCGTCCTTCTTCCGTCTTCACATAGTCGTTGGCCAGCGGCACATTGGGCAGCTCCGGGTGCTTCTTCGGCATGGCTTGCACGATGACACTGAAATCGCCTGACTCGAGCCCTTTTCGCCAGGTGGTTTTAAACGACTCCCAGGCAAAGCATGCGCCCGCAAGCTCGCCGCTTTCCGCGGCGAGGCGAATATCCGCGGTGCCTTTGTAACCATCTATGACCTTGATCGGCAGACCGAGCGCGGCTTGCAGTACTCTCGCGTTATCGGAAGCACCTCCTCCGGGGCCAACCCCGCCGAACTTCACCGGCTCTTTTGACGCAAACCATTTCTCCATCGAAGTGATCCCGCTCGCTTTGCTGAGCGTGCAAACGTGGTGATCGGAACCGGGAGCCCCGAGAAACTCAAACTTTTTTCCATCGAACTCAATGCCTTTCGCGCCCATAATCTGTTGCAAGATCAGCCCGCCGGCATTATTGCCGATAATCAGCCCATCCGGTTTCGCCTGGTACATGAAATTCGCGTGGATGATGCCGCCGGCGCCGGTCATGTTTTCAACCACGCTGGTTGGATTGCCGGGAATGTGTTTGCCCAAATGGCGCCCGATCGTGCGTGAATAGGCATCGTAGCCCCCGCCCGGTGAAAAAGCGACGATCAACCGGATCGTCTTGCCCTTATAGAAATTGTCATCGGAAGCCGTATGACCGATTCGGGCGCCCCAAAGACACGCAATTGCCACAATGGCTGCCACGCATTGTTTGACCATCAGGATCTCCTGAGAATGGCTGCTGTCCAGGAAGCTTCGGAAATTATTTGCGTTTCGACACTACGGCGGCGGAAACTTCTTGTATATCGCGTCGGTTTTCGCCGCCATGATGAAGTCGTTCTTGTGCAGGTTACGAATCTTGTGCGTCCACCAGGTGACGGCGACTTTCCCCCACTCGGTGGTGATTCGAGGATGATGTCCCTCTTCTTCGGCGGCAGCGCCGACCGCATCAGTGAAGGCGATGGCGTCTTTGAAGTTTTTGAATTTAAACACGCGATCTAACTTCGAAATGCCATCCTCGGTAATGATCTGCCAATCCGGGATTTTAGGATGAAGTTGCGTGATCTCGTCCGGCGTGACAGATGGCGCGCCGACTCGACAAGCCACGCATTTTTGTTCAGTCAACTCTTCCATATGACCGATCCTCCATTACTTATCAGATAACCTGTTGGAGATGGCTAGTCCAGTTATATTGTACTCTTTATTCCCTCTCCCACTGGGAGAGGGCTAGAGTGAGGGAAATAAATGATCAAAAAGTGCGATTGTGACTCATGAACTTTTGTCAGAGATTCGGCATCACTTCCCGGGCAAACTGTTCCATCGATTCGACAACCAAACCGTGTGGAATGGCACCAATATTCATCCAAATAAGAAAATACGTTGCGCCGGTTTTTTGCCCGAGATCCCGAAGCGTTTCGATTGCGAATTGCGAATCGCCAACTATCGCATGCTGCAGGCAGACCGTTTCGTACGTTACCGGCTGGCCGGCACCGCTTCTGCCGAGGCGAACCGGCAATTCGACGCCGCGGAGAGTCAACCAATGGATGTAGTCGGTACGCATATCGGCGATCGTCTTGAAGTAGCTCATGATGCCGGCTTCCGATCGCGCTTTGGCTTCGGCCGTGGTCTTCGCGAGATGCATCGGCACCAAGAGACCTAATTCCCGATCCTTCCGTTCGTGCCCATGCTTTTCCAAGCGTTCCCAGTACGCGCTGGCGTACTCGACCACCTGCTCGGGAGTGCGAGTGTGAATCGGCAGAAACATATTGATACCGAGGCGCGCGCCGATCTCCACACCCTCCAATGAGCTAGTGTAGTGTCTCACGCTGTTTGTACTTTATCCAAGACGGCCTTAGCGCGACGATACTTAGCGATGATATCTTCGGCTTTGGCGGTCCAGACCAAGGGTTTGGGATTTTGGTTGTGACGGTGAATATAAGCTTGGATCGCAGCGATCAAATCAGCGATCGACTTAAAAACCCCGCGACGAATTTGCTTGTCCGTCAGATCGCGGAACCAACGTTCGACCATGTTAAGCCAGGAGCTCGAAGTCGGTACAAAATGCAGATGGAATCGGGGATGGCGTTTGAGCCACGCTTTGACCTTGGGATGCTTGTGGGTGGAGTAATTGTCCACGATCAAATGCAAGTCCAACTCTGGCGGGGTTTGGTGATCAATCAGTTTCAAAAACTTGATCCACTCCTGATGGCGGTGACGATCCATGCAGGTCCCAATGATGCTCCCTTCGGTCATCTCCAGAGCAGCGAACAAGGTAGTGGTCCCGTTGCGTTTGTAGTCGTGGGTCATGGTTCCCAGTCGTCCTTTGACCAGCGGCAATCCGGGTTGGGTTCTGTCCAACGCTTGAACCGATGTTTTCTCATCGGCGCACAGCACCAGCGCGTGTTCGGGAGGGTTGAGATACAAGCCCACCACATCGATGACTTTTTCAACAAACTTTTTGTCCCGACTCACTTTGAACGTCTTGGCCAAATGCGGTTTAAGTCCGCTGGCGTGCCACACCCGTTGGACCATCGATTTGTCGATGCCCAGCGTATCGGCCAACGTCCGTACGCTCCAGTGCGTGGCGTGAGACGGCTTGGCTTGGGTGGTCCTCTCAATAATCATAGGGGCCATCTGTTCTCGCTTGGTCGCCTTTCGGCCTCCCCGTGGAAGGTCCTTCTCGATTCCCGCCAATCGCTTGTGAACAAATCGCCGCCGCCATCGCGACACTTGGCGCGGGTCAATTCCCAAAAGCTCGGCAATGGTTTTGTTTGGCTCTCCTTGTGCCGCCATCAAGACGATCTTGGCTCGCTTCATCGAGCGCGTGGGTGTTCGCCGCCCGCGAGACCAACTGCTCAACGTCTTGATTTCACTTTCCGTCAGTTCAATCGGTTGGGCTACTCGCATGGAACTCTCCTCCTCAAACTTATAACGCTTAGACGAAGGATAAATTCCATTAATTCAGAGACACTACACTAGGAGGTCGACATGGAAATTGCTGACGCGCAAAAATTCATGCAGGAAAACCACCGGGCGTGTATTGCCATTCGCCAAAAGGATGGTTGGCCTCAAATGACTTTTGTAACCCCAGGTATAGACCCCGAGGGCCGGGTCATCATTACTTCGCGCGGCACAACCTACAAGGTCAAACATATACGGCGAGATCCGCGGGTTTCACTACTAATTTTCGGAGAGCAATACAGCGGCTCGAAATTCGTGCAGATCCACGGCACGGCGGAGATCATCGAGTTGCCCGATGCGATGGATATTTTGACGTACTGGTACCGCCAAATCCGCGGCGAGCATAAAAACTGGAACGAATATCGCGATCAGATGAAAAAGGAACAGCGGGTGATCATTCGCGTCAACATCGAAAAAGTTGGGCCGCAAAACAGGCGCCAGCGATAATCTTTTACCGATTCAAGTCGTGGCATTCTGATTTACGCCGCGGCCCGCAGGCGCTGGCGATCATGCGGCCGCTCGAGATGATCGAGGCTCGGTCCTAATGGCACAATGCCCGTCGGATTGACGTTCCGCTGGCTGTAATAGCCGGCCTTGATTTTTTCCAGCTCGAAGGTTTCTTTAATCCCCGGCCACTGATACAGCTCGCGCAAATAGTTGGCGAGATTCGGGTAGTCTTGGATGCGGCGGAGGTTGCACTTGAAGTGGCCGTAATAAACGAGATCGAAGCGCAGAAGTGTTGGGAAGGCTCGCCAATCCGCTTCGGTAATTCGCTCACCCGCCAGGTAGCGCTGGTTCGCCAGCCGCTGCTCCAGCGTATCCAGCCCGTGGAAAACTTTGCGTGCCGCCTCCTCATAGGCCTGTTGCGTTTGGGCAAAGCCCGCGCGGTACACGCCGTTGTTGAGATGGCTGTAAACGAAATCGTTGATGCGGTCGATCTCGTCGCGCAAAGCTTGAGGGTAAAAATCGTAGCTGACGTCTGTGAATGAGTTGAATGCGGAATTGAGCATGCGAATAATTTCCGATGATTCGTTGTTCACGATTCGTCGACGCTTTAGGTCCCACAAAGTCGGCACCGTGACCTTGCCGGTGTATTTCGGATCCGTCGCGGCGTAGACTTGAAAAAGGCGAAACACGCCGTCCGCGCATGGCTCGAAACCATCGATGGCCTCCGAGTAAGCCCAGCCTTCGGTTTTCGGTCGATCGGCGACGGACATGGAGACGATCCCTTCCAGGCGCTTCAACTTGCGCATGATGATCGTTCGATGTGCCCACGGACAGGACGGCGACACGAATAGATGATAACGATTCGCTTCCGCCTCGAATCCTCCCTCGCCAGAATGTTCCGGTTTGCCATCCGGCGTGATCCAGTGGCGAAACCTGGAGGCCTCGCGGATAAAATGACCGCGCGCGTCGCTCGGAATGGTCGCATCGTTGTCCCACTTTCCATCGATCATAAGGCCCATGAGATTGCTCCTTTCTCGGCTCTAAATGATCTTCTATCAGAAGCTCAGCTGGTAAAAAAGCCTGTAGCATTGAACTGGGTGCGGTGTTTCGGCCCGACTTTTTTGGCGATTAAGCAAAGCGCATCGGTATGGTATACTCCATCTTATGAAAAAGATCTCATCGCTCTGGCTGCTTCTCCTTGGTTTTACTCTCTTTCTGAGGCTCGCAAGCAACTTATGGGCTGCAGCCGATCAGCTAGAAGAAATCCGCCAGGAGCAAACGAAAACTCGGCAGCAAGAACAAGTGAAGGAGTTGCGTCAGCGAGAACAAATCGAGAATCTCAAGCGTGACCAGCAAATAAATCAATCGCAACAAGAATTAGATCAACTCAAACAACAAAAGGTCGATGAGCAATCGCAAAAACAGCCGCAAGCCAACCAGACTCAGCAGCAGCTGGATCAGCTTAAGAACAACCAGCAGATCAACCGGCTCCAGAACGAGCTGAAACTCAACCAGATTCAGCGGGAGCAAAACCCATCCCGCCAGCAGGAGCAAATCAGGGAACTCCAGCGCCAGCAGCAAATGGATCTCTTACAGGATCAGCTGCGGAAAAACCAGATCCAGCAGGACCTCAATCGATTGAACCGTTAGCAACCGTTCAATTAGCTCCGACGCGCAACAAGCAATTTTCTCTATCCTGTGGTTCGATTCCCTGCACTCAGGCCAATCTTTCCTTGAGCCATGAGAGGATAACGGCTTGCGCGTTGCTATCGCCCATGTGCCGGCCAATCGGGCTATCTCGCCGCGCTGATCGAAGCCAAGGGAGTTGCCGAGAGAAAGCCCTAATCGATAACTTCATCTGCCCCGGCGTCATCGATAGGTAAATAACTATCGGTTCTTTTTCTTGTCAATCGATTAGTGATATGGCTTGGTGGCGCAGGGAGGAAGGATTATGGCCGCAAGAAAAAAAGAATACCTCGTCGGCTGGATCAGCCCCACCAACCGGCCCGATGGTAGAGAGACCCAGCTCGACGACAAAATGCCTTCCAATATTCGTGTCGCAAATGTAACGACGAACTTCACTCGCGGCACGGAGGAGGAATTTCGCGCCTCGATGCCTGTGTACGAGGCAAAAGTCCGTGAACTTGCCGCCATGAACGCCGACCTTATTCTTCCGAGCGGGGCGCCGCCCTTCATGTTGTTGGGTTTTGAGGGCGAGCGGCAGATCATCCAAAGTTGGGAGAAACAATTCGGCATTCCGATGTTTACCTCAGGACAAAATCACGTGCGCGCGCTCAGAACATTAGGCGTTAGGCAGTTTGTCGGAGCCAGCTACTTCCCCGAGAAGATGAACTCTATCTTTCGGCACTATTTCACCGAAGCCGGTTTTAGCGTGTTGGCAATGGAAGGAATTGACGTACCGTTTACGGAAGTTCCAAAGTTGCCGCCGGATCAAATCTTCGATCACATTAAAAGAACCCTGGCCCGGCATCCCGACGCGCAGGGAATTTACATGCTGGGTTCAGCGTGGCGGACTCTGAATATCATCGATCGGCTGGAGCAAACTTTCAGGCTACCGGTCGTTCACCCAGGGCCCGCAAGGTGGTGGGAAACGCTCATACGACTTGGAATAGGCCAGCCGGTATCAGGTTATGGAAAACTTTTGGCAGAGATGCCTGAGGCTGTGACAATAGCGTGATTGGCGGATTAACTAACCGATTTTCCGCGCGCATCGGTCTCCTGTCGAGCCTTCTGCCTTATGAGCTGCAAGAATTCCGTGGCGCCAACGAGGAGGAGACTGAAAGATTATTTGGACCGTCTCGGCCAAGAAATTTTCCGGAGAGCTCAAGACATTTCCGTGAGAGTCATCGAGTAAGCCGCCAATTATCGCACGGCGGCGCTGTCTCTTTGAAAAAACAAGATGCCGTTCTTGGGAGGCTCGATAGGGCCGAACCGAATTTTAAACGGTGCGATCTCGATTCCGCCGCGCTTGTTTTGGAAGGAAGCCTGGCTTACTCGCGAATCTGAACGATGACTTCGGTCTCGACAGGCGCTTCTCTGCTGAGAGAGGCAACACCCACCGCCGCGCGGGCATGTTGGCCCCTCTCGCCCCATAACCGAACCAGCAAGTCCGACTCGCCATTGACGACTTTAGGCATGTCGTGAAATCCCGGAGCTACGTTTACGTAGCCAAGCACCTTGACGATGCGCTCCACCTTGTCCAGATCGCCGATGGCTGCCTTGATAATGGCGAGATGATTGAGAGCGCAGTTGCGCGCGGCCTCATAGGCCTGTTCGAGCGTGACCTTATCCCCTACTTTGCCTGAGTATCGCAGTTCTCCATTGATGCGGCCGATATTGCCGCCTACAAACAATAGATTACCGACTCGCACGCAGCCGATGTAATTTGCCGCCGGCACTGGCGGATTAGGCAGCTCAAACCCCATCTCCTTCAGCTTATTCTCTATTTCCACGCGCGCCTCCTTCAACTGAAAAGCTTCTGATGATGGAACAAAGTCTATTTGATCGACCCTCCCGGTGGCAAGAGCAAAGTAAAGCGGCCCATGGCCGAGCGGAGAATGCTTTCAAACTTTCCCTTGGACTCACGTTCGTCGTCAACTCATTGTCGGTTAGATTCGTAGTTGGGTTCTGATCCGCCTGACGATTTCACCGGGCGGCAATGAGGCATCGACTCGCAACGCCTGCTCCGACTCTTCAAGAGTATCGAACTGGCTCTGAATCAGATTAGGATTCATGAAATGGCCGGTTCGATTCTTCAATCGCTCTCGAACTATGTCAATATTTGCCTTGAGGTAAACAAAAACCACTTCGCCCGTAATCCGAAGCATCTGCCGGTAGGAATGTTTGAGCGCGGAACAAGCGATAACGGCATTCTCGCTTCGCTCGACCATTTGGCGGATGGATTCCCGAATAGCTTCCAGCCAAGGTCTCCGGTCGTCGTCGCTTAACGGCATCCCACGTCGCATTTTTTCGATGTTCGCCGGAGAATGAAAATCATCTCCCTCGAAAAACTTCCAGCCGAGCTGTTGAGCGAGGAGTTTACCGACAGTGCTTTTACCGGAACCCGTGACGCCCATGAGCACTATAATCATGTGACTCGTGGTTTAAATGGTAGCATCTGTGAGCGGTTCGACAAGACTACAGGACGATTCCCGGTAAAATTCTACCGCTCAGAGAAAATCCTCGCGGCTGTCCTAGCAATTGACTTTCGTTTTCGCCACGGCTTTAACAGACATCAGACGAAGAACCTTTACGAGGTCATGCGAGATCACCCTGACTACCGCCGCTGAGATCTCAAATTAAATGGCTGCTCAATTCCCTATCGGCTGGTAACAATGATTACGACCGTTATCTTCGATCTGGACGGCCTCCTTGCCGATACCGAACCCTTGCACTGCCGAGCATATCAAGACGCGCTGCAGTCTGAAGGCGCCTCATTGACGGAGGCTGACTATATTGAACATTGGGTTCGTAGCGGCAAAGGGATTGCAGACTGGGTGGCACTTCACGGCTTAAACGTCGATCCACTGGCGCTCCGCGTTAAGAAATCCGCGCGTTATCTCGAACTGCTGGCTTCGTCCTTGCGTCCAATGGATGGAGCATTGGAACTTTTAAAGGTTTTATACGGCAACAAGACGCTCGCGCTGGCTTCCTCCTCCTATCAGGACGCCGTGGACGGCGTGTTGGAGGGACTAAACATCGCTCACTATTTTAAGGCGATTGTAACCGGCTTGGATGTGCCGCGGGTGAAACCCGCTCCCGATATCTTTCTAACTGCAGCCCGTCGCGTCGGAGCGGTTCCGTCGGAATGTGTCGTTATTGAAGACGCCGAAAAAGGTGTGCTTGCGGCGTATCAAGCCGGAATGTCTTGCATCGCCGTGCCGAACGCACATACACGACACCATGACTTTTCAAAAGCATCTCGGGTCTGCTCATCACTCAACGAAATCACGCTTCAATCGATTGAAACCATGGTGCTATTCAATTTGACGTAAAGACGAGAAAATATTTCCAAGGTGGCCCGCTGAATCAAGGTTTATTGGAGAATCCATGCGGGAGGAATTTATGAATCTATTCAGAAGGGTTAAATTCGCAGCCATAGTGGTGACTTTGCCGATTGTGATCGGTTGTCAAGCCATGACCGCAAAGACTCGCGTGGAGAATCCCCAGGAGACAGCTATTACCAAATCGGTCCAAGCAAAACTGCAGGCGGAAAAGACTGCCAACTTGACGCGCGTGGACGTGGAAACGAACGGCGGCATAGTTTACCTGAGTGGCATCGTGGCCTCGTTAGATGCTAGGGAGCGAGCCGTGAAGCTCGCGTGGGAGGTAAGCGGAGTCGAGACCGTGGTCAACCATCTAGAAGTCGAAAAATAATCAATTGAAGCTTGAACAACGATTGTTCGCTCAATCACCGCTAACTGTGCCAACCCGATCTACTATGTATCCTCAGCCCCTCAATGCGCTACGAGCCTCGGACGAAGCATTCACGCGGCGGCTCTATTGCGTCGTAAAGTTTCCCCAGCGAAAAGACAGCAGCCTTAGTCTCATCATCACACAACGTCGCGGCGATCGACAGAAACTGCGGTAAAAAATTCGCTTCTGGCATTTTTCTAAAAACTCTCCTCGCCGGTTCTTTTTTTGGTGATCTGCTTGCCCAAACCCAGCACGAGACGCTCTGTCCTTTTTTAATGCAAGGTAGTAAAAGAGCCGCTAGAAGCGATTTGGAATTCGGAGACGCCAGCGACAGGAGGATGCTATGCCAGAAGAGATAAAAGAATTAATCCGAGATTACCGCGACGGCAAAATAAACCGCCGGGAGTTTATGCGGCGAGCCGTAATTTTCACCGGCAGCCTCGCCGCGGCTGACGCATTGATCGCCGGGCTCATCACATCTCGCGCGGTTGCCCAGGTTGACCCGGGTGATCCCTCGATTCTCTGGCACAATATCGAATACACCGGCAAGGCTGGCCCCGTTTTCGGCTATCTTGCTCGCCCCGTGGCGGCGGGCAAATATCCCGGGCTGGTGCTTATTCATGCTAACCAGGGATTGAACGATCACATACGTGACGTGGCGCGCCGGTTGGCCAAGCAAGGATGTGTGACCCTCGCCCCCGACTATCTTTCCCGCCAAGGCGGAACGCCCAAAGTAAATCCGAAAAGCGAAGGGTTAAGTAACATCCGTGAGCTCGCCCCCTGGCAGAACGTGGCCGAGGATACCGATGCGGGCTTTGCTTATCTTCGGACACTTACCGACGCCCGAGGCGACCGGCAGGGCCTCATCGGCTTTTGCTGGGGCGGCGAGATGACATTCTCTTCCGCAACGCAGGTGCGCGGGCTCAAAGCGGTCGTGGTCTTTTACGGTCGCAGCCCGAAGCCCATTGACCTCGTCAAAAATATCGAGGCGCCGGTGCTCGCCCATTACGGTGAGAAAGATCCCGGCGTCAACCAGGACATACCCTCCACCGAAGAAGCGATGAAGAAATATCACAAGACGTACATCTATAAGGTTTACCCCGGTGCCCAGCACGGTTTTTATAACGAGACCACAGCCGACCGCTTCCATCCGGAGGCGGCGAAGGAGGCATGGAACAAAACGCTTGAGCTGTTCGCGAAGAAACTTAAGGGCTAAAGCTAAAAAAACGACATTGGGTTGGCTTACTAAATCTCTGTGAGCTTTGCGCCTACCTTGCTTTGACAGGTTTTACTGTATTTTTGGGGGAGGAAATTCGTCTATAAACTTTTTGTCTAGACAATCGTCTGATACTGCAGAACCTTTTTCCTGAAGGAGCGATAATGAATGGGATCCAAACATTTCTCTTCGGCGGTGCGGTGTTAGCTTTGTCAACGTTTACGGTAGCTTTCTCACGGACGGCAGTCTACGCGGACGCTCAGGCCGGTAACTCAGGAACTTTCACCCAGAGACCCCGAATGCATCGGATGTTCGGTGCTGAGGCTCCTTTGATCAGCATCGCGCTAAAACACCAGACCGAACTGAACCTAACCGGGGACCAGGTAGCGACCCTGGAAAAAATACGAACTCAGTACCAGAGTCAGACAACTCCGATCGTTGAACAGCTACGTTCTGTTGAAGGAGAAATCAGAAGCCTGCTTCAGCAAAGTCCTGCGAACTTAGTCCAGGTAAAGCTCAAGATCGAAGAGGCAGAGAAACTACGCTCAGATCTGCGCTATCTGCGAATTGAGGCACTGGAAAATGGCAAATCTGTCCTAACCGCGGCGCAGCAGGATCAATTAAAGAGCCTCTTCGCTTCAATGCGGCAAAACTTCCAGAGATCCCACGGGCAAGCTTCCTAAACAGCCATCTTTCCCGAGTCCGTCCATCCCGTTATCGGTTTTCCAGGGCATTTCAAATCGGGTTCCCGGGCCTTCGCCGAGGACCAGTCGACCAATGCTCACCGCTCTTTAGCCGATCCCGACACAAATCAGCAGATGTGCTCTCAGTGAAACGCGATCATCGAAAGATTGGTCGATGAACCGGTGATGATCAAAGTCTTGGCTCCCTTCCCCTTTAGAAAGGTCTGGAGCTCCCCTCCGACGAATTTATCAAAGGCATCCGGATAGATGACTGGCTCTACCTCTTTTCGCCTCAGTGGAACCCCCAGCTAGCCGAACAACGTTCTTGCATGCTCGCATAAATATTACCCCGGTCGCCCACCGAGCGACGGACATGCGTTTGACTATCATGGGATAATTCGATTATTCTTCAGGTGTGATTGTCATTCCCGGTTTGGTAGCTTTCAATCAGTCAAGCATTCTCCCTAGCTATAGCGGCGTGGTCGTTACGCGCTCCCTGTGGTTCATCGCCCGTGCCTAACGAGTCCACTCCGAAAGTGTTGACAGAGTTTCTCCGGCCTCCGCCTCGCTCAGGCCTTATTCGCGAGGCTCTTGGAGTCTTTGAGCTGCCCCGCCTCTTGTTTTGCATCCCCACGCTCGCCCGCCAACCGCGAGGGTGCGGCGAGCCGGTTCTCGTTCTTCCGGGTTACGGTGCCGGCAATATCTCAACGGCGCTCCTCCAAAGTTACTTGCGATTTCTCGGCTATCGGGTCCGTGGCTTGGGACGCCGATCAAGTAGAGGCGAAGTGCCGGCACTACTAACACGTGTAATGAGACGGCTGATCTCTTTGACTCGCGACAATCAGCAGAAAGTCCGAATTGTCGGCTGGAGTCTGGGAGGATATCTTGCGCGGGAAGCCGCCCGTGAGCGCCCGGATCTGGTCCATCAGGTCATTACCCTTGGTACTCCGGTTATCGGTGGTCCCAAATATACCGTGGTGGCGCACCGGTTTCGCCGCCGGGGCATCGACATGAATGTCATCGAGGCCCAGATCGAATCCCGAAATCAAATCTCGCTGACGACGCCGATAACGGCGATATACTCGCGTCTGGACGCCGTGGTCGCGTGGGAGGCGTGCATCGACCGTCACACCTCGGACGTGGAGCATATCGAGGTAAGGGCCTCACACGTTGGTTTGGGTTTCTCTCCGGACGTTTATAAAATTATCGCCCAACGGCTCGCTGCTGTCGCTGCTCGCCGGTCCGATGAACCCGCCTTTGAGACTATTACCACGACCACGATGGCGCCAGCCCAAGTGCTGAATGCGCCGGTGCTGACCAAAGACAAAGTCTAACTACGGTTTAGTCGCCGATCCCTGAGAGAATTGTCCGATTCGGTACCGTAGTCCCGGCGTTTGTGTCGCGGCAAGAATCGGAAGAGAGGAAGAAAACAATGGCCGAATCAAAAACCAATTGGCGGGACAACGGCGTTCGAATCGTTCGCAGTGACCAACTTGATTCAAATACTCCGCAGACGCCGGGAATGACTCGTGCCGCGGCGATCAACCTGGCAATGGCCGGCGCCCACAAGCTCTGGGCCGGAACGGTCAAGATCGAGCCCAATGCCAAAACTGCTCCTCATCATCACGGCAAGCTGGAAAGCATTATCTATGTGATCAGCGGTGGAGCCAGAATGCGTTGGGGTGAACAGCTAGAATTTTTCGCCGATGCCGGCCCCGGCGATTTCATTTACGTGCCGCCTTTTGTGCCGCATCAAGAGATCAACGCCAGGAGTGACGAGCCCGTGATGTGCGTCGTGATCCGCAGCGACCAAGAACCCGTCGTGGTAAATCTGAATATTCCCGCGGCCGAGTCGCCTGAAGAAGTGCGGTGGATCGATCCGTCTCATCCGGGATCGTGAGTTAATAGTTTCCTTACTCGAATTTGCCACAGCGCTCTGATTTGGCTTCTTCCCCAAAATAAGCTATCGGAGATCAGATCTCTTTTGCAGCCATATTTTTGTTTGGGACGAACGGCGGTTTTCCAGCTATAGTTGAAAGTATCGCCGAACTATGCAACACAAGAAACCCAAAGGCTACTATTTATTCGGGGCTTTGCTTGCATTTGTTCTAAGCGCTTATGGTTTCGCTGGCATGTTGGTAGGGAAGCGCGGTTACCTGAGCCCCGGGTCCGGGACGTTTCTTTGCTTCGTGATCGGGTTAGTGTTTATATATTTTTACTTTAAAGAAAGGTAGGCGTTATGTTCAAACTTAAAACTAAGAAGCTTCTCTTCATAATCACGACCTCGGTTCTGCTCGCCACCACTATTGTATCCCAGGCCCAACAAAGCGACCGAGTACATCTCGATCAAATCGAACAATCACTGAAGGGCGATGTGCCGCGCATCCTATGTCTGGACAAAGACTTCGCCACCGGCGCTCAGCCGACGGACCAGGCCTATGCTAAGGCTGCTGCCAACGGCTTTCACTCCGTGCTGAGCTTGCGAGCCCGCAATGAAGGCGTCGATCTTTTTCGAGAGCGTTCTTTAGTCGAACAAAGCAAGATGAAGTATTTCAATATTCCCGTCGTGTCGAGCGCCCCTCGTCCCGAACAGGCTGAAGAATTCATTCGGCTAGTCAAAGACCCTGCCAATCATCCGATGCTGATTAACTGCGCCAGCGCCAATCGTGTCGGCGCGTTCATGATGATCTATCGTGTGCTTGAACAGGGCTGGAGCGAAAATAAAGCCCTTGAGGAAGCAGCCAAGATCGGGCTAAGCAACGAAGGATTAAAGAAGTTCGCACAAGACTACATTGCGCAGCATAAGGGAAATCGCGGTTAAAGAGTTCGACCGCGGGCGGATACGAAGCAAGCGATCTGACAAAATAGAAAACTGCCACGCAATCCGGTGACCGATGATGTGAGGACGACAATCAAAGTTTCCGCACGCTCGGCGGTTCTTTTACTAATCGCTCTGGGACTCTGTTCGAGTCTCTTTGCCGAAACCGCTTCGCTTGAGAAGGCGAAGGAAGAAGCGAAACTCACATTTTACGCGGCGATGAACGCCGCGGATGCTGTCAGAGTACAAACAAGCTTCGAGAAAAAATTTCCTCAGATCAAAGTAGACCTTGTCAGGGCCGGGGCGCCCGCGACGTTGCAGAGGATTCTCACCGAGTACCGCGGCGGAAAGGTTTTCGCCGACGTCGTTTTGGGCTTTGGTTATATTCATTACGAGCTAACGAGGCAGAAGCTGCTGGCTAAATTCGACTCGTCCGAGAGGAAAGCCTATGGCCCACAGTTCAAGGATAACGAGGGGTATTGGACCAATGTTATTCCGATCGTGCACACCATCGCCTATAACACGAGACTGGTCGCGGTCGCGGAACTGCCGGTCCGATACACGGATCTTCTCTTACCCAAGTGGAAAGACAAGGCGGGCATGAACGGCAATAACATCATGTTCCTCGCGGCGATCATGAACTTTTACGGCAAGGACAAGGGAATGGATTTTTTGCAGAAGCTCGCGGCGCAAAACCCTCAAGTGCGCGGCGGCGGCACGCAGTTAACGATGCTGCTCGCGGCAGGTGAATTTCCGATGGCATTTTCCATTAACGAGAACAACATTGAGAATTTCAAGCAAAGAGGCGGACCCATCGACTGGGTGCGTCTCGCCGATCCGCTTTACGGTGAAACCGTGCCGGTCGGAATCATGGCGGGGGCTCCGCATCCCAACGCCGCGCGGTTATTTGTCGACTATGCGCTTTCCAAAGAAGGCCAGGAGCTCTTTAGAGACCTCGGAAAAATCCCGGCGCGCGGCGACGTCATACCGAGAATAAACATCGACCGGGACAAGATCCGGATGATTCCTCCCGAAGAAGAGGCGAAGACGGTTTATTACGGAAAACTCTTCGACGAACTTTTTGTGAACGTAAAATAATAGCACGTACCCTTAGCTCTGCTGCTACCAATCCACATCACGAGCTTTGAGTGTCGGCAACCCCGATTCATCGGTGAGATCTAGTCGTCGCGTTTGGGTCGGCATGCCTCGAGGCATTTTCTAATCAGCATCTCCGGCTCCTTGTCGAAAACGACCATTCCTCGAGTGGGCTTTTTGCAGAAATCGATAATCTCCCGGATGTGGTTGGCAACGCCGCCGGTTCCTTCCACAACTCCGATGATCTTTCCTTCATCGTAGGCAATGGTGAATTCATTGAGCGTGCCCGTCGCGCCGCCGAAAAGCACGACTATGTCAGCCGAGCGCACATTGATGACATTGCGACCCTTCAGGCCGAAGCCGGTATAAATGATTACATCCGCGCCATCATCGGGCAAACCATACCGTGTGAGGTGTTCTTGGCGATTCTCCGCGGGAGAAATCCCCAGCGCAAGCCCGCCGTGGTCACGAAAAGCTCGTGATACCAAGTCAGGCAGACCAGTCGTCGCTCCCGTTATCAAGACGCATTCATGCTTGGCGAGCGCCGCTCCGAGATCTTCCGCAAGCCTTTTAAGGCGCGCCTTTGCTGATTCCGTGAGCGCATCATTTTCCGAAGCGCCCATTACGCCCACTACCGGTTTGCGCATCAATTTTTACTCTCCTGCCCGAATCAGATGACTTTATCACAGCGCAGCTGAGTGATCGTGTTGGCATCGTAACCGAGCTCCTTCAAAATCGTTTCGCTGTCTTCTCCTAGACCGGGAATTCGCTCGTAACGCGCTTCGCTGTCGGACATCTTGAGAGCATTAGCGATGACCGGGACTTTTCCAACGGGCGAGTCGGCTTCGCGAATCAATCGGCGTGCAGCGACTTGCGGGTGGGCAAGGACTTGGGCGATACCACGCACTTCACCGTAGGGCAGCTCAGCTTTCTTGAGTTGCGCTAACCAATGATTGTGATCTCTCCCAAGAAAAATATTTTCTATCAATTCTTCCAGGACCGCGCGGTTTTTGCGCCGGCCTTCGACGGTGGCGAAACGCGGATCATCGAGTAACTCGGGCTTCTCGATCACCTTGCGGCAAAAAATTTCCCAGTCCGAAGCGCTGGCAACGGCCAGGTTTACATATTCGCCATCGCCGGCAAGGTACGGACCGTAGGGCGTAACATAGTGATGGCGCATTCCTACGCGCGCGGGTTCCTCGCCCGCATGCCAGTAGTGATGGGGAAAGTAACCGAGCCACGAGACGATGGAATCAAGCATGGAAACATCGATGAATTGGCCGCGGCCAGTCTTTTCACGTTGATAGAGCGCCAGAAGAATGCCGACGGCCGAGTACATGCCGGCAGCAATATCGACGATGGCGAGACCCGCCCGAGCGGGCTTGTCGGGATAACCTGTAGTGGCGATAATTCCCCCTTCGCCTTGAATGAGGAGATCGTACGCTTTGACATCGCGGTAAGGTCCGTTTTGACCGTAGCCGGACAAGGAGCAGTAAATCAGCCGTGGGTTTAGCTCGCTGAGCTTCTCGTATCCCAGGCCGAGACGCCCGGCCACGCCGGGAGCATAGTTTTCAAAAAAGACATCTGATCTTTTCGCCAATTCTTGAAGTATCGCTTTACCTTTTTCTTGCTTGACATCGAGAGTGAGGCTGCGCTTGTTCCGGTTGAGCCAAACGTATCCCGAAGAGAGGCCGCGCACGACGGAATCCCAGCCGCGGATCACGTCGCCGACTCCTGGCCGCTCGACCTTGATCACCTCCGCGCCCATGTCCGCGAGCAGGCATGTTGCGAATGGACCGGAGAGGACTTGCTCGAAGGCAAGTATTTTGACTCCGTCTAAGGCACGCGTTGATTGAGTCTGTTGATTTGCCGCCACTCTAACCTCAAGTAACAGTTTAAACCGTTCAATAAGTTCAGCCGTTCAAACGTTGGCTACGATTTCTTCTCCTCTTTGATCTCCGGAAAGAGATCTTGCTTCGGCGCGTAGGCTTTTTTCCAAACCATCACGCTACGTGAATAATCGATCACGACCTTGCCTTCTTGCTGAATGCCACGCGTGCGGACTTTGATGATGCCGCACTGCGGCTTGGATTTGGATTCGCGCCTCTCCAGAACTTCGGATTCCGAATAGAGCGTGTCGCCGGCAAAAAGCGGATTGGGCAGCTTGATCTCATCCCAGCCGAGGGCGAAACCATTCTCGCTCACATCAGCGACGCCCATCCCTGCGACGATGGCCAACGTCAGGGCGCTGTTGATCAGACATTTGCCGAATTCCGTACGCTTGCCGTACTCATTGTTGAAGTGAATTTGATTGGTGTTGTTGGTCAGCAAGGTAAACCAGATATTATCCGCCTCCGTGACGGTTCGTCCCAAACGACAACGATAAATATCGCCGACTTCAAAGTCTTCGAAAAAGCGGCCTTCCCAGCCCGGCTTCACGGCCATAAGTCTCTCCCTTTCTGCAATGCAGGCTTTGCGCTATATACTAGTGGCTAAATATAGGAGGAAGTAATGGATTTCAACCTAACGCAGGAGCAGCTTCAGATCCGCGAGGAGATCCGCAAAGTCTGCAAAGAATTTCCCGACGCCTACTGGCGCGAGATCGACGGCGAGAAGAAATATCCTGAAGCGTTCGTGCGAAAACTATCGGAGCTGGGCTGGCTTGCGGCTTTAATCCCGGAGGAATACGGCGGCACCGGCCTTGGTATTACTGAGGCGAGCATCATCCTGGAAGAAATCAACCACTCGGGCGGGGTTGCCACCGCGTGTCACGCCCAGATGTACACGATGGGAACGCTGTTGCGTCATGGCAGTGAAGAACAAAAGCGACGCTATCTGCCGAAGATCGCCAGCGGGGAGCTGCGGCTCCAAGCTTTCGGCGTTACCGAACCCAATGCAGGATCGGAATCAACGCGAATTCAAACTACGGCGACGCGCAAAGGCGATCATTATGTAATTACCGGTCAGAAAATTTTCATCTCCCGGGTTCTCCAGTCCGATCTCATGCTCCTGCTCGCGCGGACGACGCCTTACGATGAGCTGAGAGACAAAACCAGCGGCTTGTCCGTCTTCATTGTCGATTTGCGAGAAGCTAAAGGAAAGCTTGAGATCAAGCCGCTGGATCTCATGATTAATCATCACACCAACTCGCTCTTCTTCGACGGAGTTGAAGTTCCGGCGGCGAATTTAATCGGCGCAGAAGGAATGGGCTTTCGTTACATTATCGACGGCTGGAACGCCGAACGAATTCTGGTTGCGGCCGAAGCCATTGGTGACGGCAGATGGTTTGTCGAACGGGCCGCCAAGTATGCCTCGGAGCGCGTCGTCTTCGGCCGCCCCATCGGCGCCAATCAAGGGATTCAGTTTCCCATCGCCAAAGCCTACGCCAATATTGAAGCCGCGGACCTCGTTCGCTATCAAGCCGCGACTAAGTTTGACCGCAAGGAAAAATGCGGCGCGGAAGCGAACATGGCAAAATTGCTTGCCTCGGAGGCGGCCTGGGAAGCGGCCAACGCCTGTCTAACGACTCATGGCGGCTACGGTTTCGCCGCGGAATACGACGTGGAGCGAAAATTCCGCGAGACGCGGCTTCTGACTGTCGCGCCCATCAGCAACAATCTGGTCCTGGCGTATTTGGGGCAACACGTGTTAGGGATGCCGAAATCGTACTAAGCAGTTTCTCAATCAAGACGGATTTACTACTGCGGTTGCAGGGCTGCGCAGCCGCCGCGCCGCCAAGATCCCAATCAGAAACAGCGCCGTTGTTCCGAGCGGTCCGATAATAAAAACGCTGCCGATGCTGGTGGCCTGAGCGATGACTCCTCCGATCGTCGGGCCGAGGAAGCTTCCGAGGTCTCCCGCCGCATTGTAGATTCCTGAGCCCAGCCCGCGCGGCACTTTGCTCTCGTCCACGTCCTGCACCAGGCCCACGGCATTCGCCACAATCACGATTGCGCGCATGACGCCGGACATCACGTAGATCGTTAGAACCGTGCCGAAGCCGGTGAAAAGCGGAATGAGCGTCAAGATGGCGGATTGGAGCGGAATTCCCGCGTAAGAGAGGCGGCGATGACCAAACTTGCTGACTACGTGGCCGCTGATCGGGCGGGTAACCGCATTGCAGCCCGCAAAAGCGGCGCGAATGACGCCGATCTGCGTGAGGCTCATTCCGACCCCCAGACCATAGAGAGAAATGAAGACACCGCCCATCTGGTGCAGTAAGTTGAGAAATACCGCCGTAATTACGACTATGGCCAACTCCGGTTCCAGCAACGCCTTCCAGGAGTCTCTCGAGGTCAATCGCGTCGCTGTCTTTGGTTTGATCTCGCCTTCAACCGGCGCGCCTGGGCCACGAAACAGCCAAAGCAAAACACAGGGGATTAACGATAGAACCGCCGCCAGCTGAAACGTAACGCCATAGCCGTAGTGATCGGCAATCAAACCGCCGAAGACATTTCCCGTCGAGTAACCCAGCGCCAAAGTACCGACGTAATAGCCCATGGCATGATTGCGATTTTCTTCCGGCGGAAGAGAATCGACGTAAAACGCCATGTAAAGAGTCGTGACGGCGCCGTAAGCAAAACCGTTAATGGAGTGAACGATGGCAAATGTCAGGCCGTCGCTGGCGAAGCTGTAGAAAAAATTGCTTATGCCCATGACCAAAACCGCTATGGAAATAAGCAGCCGCGCGCCGCGTGGATTGTAAGCCATGCCGACCGGCAGTCGCGATACCAGAGCCAGAATCGGATTCAGAGAAATCAGCGTCCCTAGGGCCGCAACGGAAATGTGAAGATCTTGGAGAAACGGTGGAATGATCGTCGACGCGGAATTGTTTTGGATCGTAATTGCGACCACGGGCAACAAAAGCTTCAGGGTCTTCAGTTTCATGGTTAAGCAAATCTACCTTCGTCAGGTGAATAAAATATATCCCTTTCTTATTCTCCAAAAATCGCGGCGGCGCAACCGAAGGGAGAACAATTCTACGGATAGACATTTACCACGCCTTCAGGTAATGAAACGGCTCAAGGAGAGAATCTGATGGATCTCAAACGTTCATGGATGTTTGTGCCGGGGCACCGGCAGCGAATGATCGATAAGGCGCTGGGGCTGAACGCCGACGCGATTATGCTCGACATCGAAGACGGAGTTGCGCCCAACGAAAAGGATACCGCGCGCCATCTCATCGGCGAGGCTCTTGGCCAAGCGAAAGCACCGAATTCACCGGCACGCTTCGTGCGCATCAATGCCATCGGTCACGCGCGCATGGATGCCGATTTGGATGCGGTCGTGCGACCCGGGTTGGAAGGTCTCGTCTTGCCGAAAGTCGAAACCGTTGACGAGGTGCGAAAGGTCGATGCGATATTGACCGAGCGGGAGCCCAAACTTAAGATGCCGGCCGGCGGCGTAAAACTTTTAGTCGCCATCGAAAGCCCACGAGGTTTGCTCAACGCGGCCCCCATCGCCGTTTGTTCGGCGCGCGTCTGCGGCTTGATGTTCGGCGCCGAAGATTTCGGCCGAGAATTGGGCTTGCCGACTTCGCGCGAAGGCGAAGCACGCGACATGATCTACGCTCGCTCAGCGATGGTCATCGCCGCGGCTTCCGCCCACGTTCAAGCCGTCGATGGAGTCTGGGTCGATCTGAAAGATGGGGAAGGACTCATCGGATTCGCGCGGCAATCGCGCCAACTCGGCTTTTCGGCAATGTCGCTCATTCATCCGTCGCAGATTGATCCGATCAACACGCTTTTCAGCCCGACGCCGGAGGAGATCGATTATGCTCAGCGAGTCGTCAATGCCTTCGAAGAGGCCAACGCCCGCGGCGACGGATCGATCGCTTTTGGCGGGCAGTTAATCGACAGGCCGATCGTTGAGCGCGCGCGGCGCACGTTGGAGATGGCGAAGCTGTTGGATATCGGGGCATACGCAAAGGGGGCTGGGGGATGAAGCGATTGGTTACGGGGTTTGTCGGTTTTGACGGCAATATGACGCTCTAGGCTCATACTTGCTCCCTCTCACCAAAGTTTCGTCGTATCCAGAACGTAAACCCGTCCCGAGTATTTCTGCACGGTCTCGACCATGTCCTGGGTTCCGCCGACGCCGTCTCCGCCTTTACGATTCCACAAGCAAACAAACCGGACCTTGTCCGGCCCCCAGGCAAGCGCCGTGTAGAGTTGCCAGAGGTTGTTACGCGCATAAGGATTGGCGCCGGTCGGTAGAGGACCAAGCTCATCGGCCATCACGTAGACGCGCGTCTTCGCATCCGACTTCATTTTAAAATATCGCTCCGCCCAACCGCCTCCAGCGAAGGCTACTGACTTTTGCAGGAACGTCGGCTCATCGAAGGGAATCCGGACATCGAGCCGGACGCCTCGTTCCAAGCATGCCTCGGCAAAAAGGAGGTCACCGCCGCAGGCTCCGCCGCAGAGTGCTAAGTCCTCCGCTCCCGCTTTCAATTCATCCAACTTAGCCGCGATCGCAAGCGCGGCAATTTTTTCCTTATCTGCCGGAAACCGCGGCTCTTTGCGGTCGGGCACGTCGATCATATGGCCGCTGAAAAGAAAAACTTGTCGTGGCGTCCACGCCTTTTCCGGAGGGTTGATCCTAGTCAACGCACGGTCGAAAATCGCGAGGCCCGCGGCGACTTCTTGCGTGCGGAAGCCGAGATCTTTGAGCAGCAAGAGTTGTTGACGGCAGGAAGTCAATTGAAACCAATCCTTCTCGGCCACAGCCACGGCACTTTTGTATGCGTCTTCGACGATATCTTTCGTGCTCAGTAACACCTCAAGATCAGCTAATGTGACGCGTGCCCAATAATCCTTCGGATCTTTTTCCAAAGCCCCGCGCACATCCCAGCGGACTCCACCTTCCATTTCCATTCGCACTCCGGGTCGCTCATCTTTGCCAGTGAGATGACTTTGCACATACAAAAGAGTTACCGCGTTAATTCCTGAGTAATAGTGCATCGGATCCTTGCGGTAGCCGGTGGCATAGGCGTTAATGGCCTCTCGCAACGATCCTTCTTCCAGGACAGCGTCACGACACATCTCTTCGCTTGTCTTGCCATCCCGTCTCCACATATCTACCCAGCCATCCTTCTCGATTCGGCCTAATAGCGCCCAGCTCTCGGCATCATCGGGAAATTCTTTGACCAACGCGTCAATCCACTCTTTGGCCTCGTCGTACTTTTTTAATCGTCCGAGAAGCAATCCTTTTTGGCGCTGGCTCTCCAAATCCTTCGGTCTAATCGAGAGCGCGTTTTCATATTGAGTCAGCGCCAGTCTGAATTGCCCCAGAGAAAGCAACGCTTTCCCCGCGGTCCGGTAAGCCTCGACACGAAAGACTCTTGTCGGCGCCTCATCAGCAAGGACTAAAATGTCGCCCGGGCGGTTTCTTCTGCGGGCTACGTCGATGCGCATCGCCCACGCGTCGTACTCGTCCCAAAACTCCTTGGCTTCTTCGACCCGCAAAGACTTCCAGTCGGGCTCTTTAAGATAGGGGAGCAAGTGATAAACCGGACTCACCTTGCGGTCATACCAAGAATTGATCGTCTCGGTCGCGAATTGAGCCAGTTTTTTCCTATCCTCCTCCAGGCGCGTGGGATCTGGAACGGCGCCATTCGGAGGATTCTCCTTGATATGGTAACTGAGCGAGCGGTCGGTGTAGACATCGAATGGCACATGCTCGCGACGGCATGTGATTTGAATCACGCCTCTCCTCCTCAGCGCATGGCGCACCCCGAGCTCGTACCAAACATTTGGATTGTCGATGGACAGGTCAGCGACGACCAAGTCGGCAAGCAGCAGCTCTTGAAACATATCCGTACGGATATCCCCCGCGCGCATCTCCTCGTCCGCGCGGAAGACTTCGAAGCCGACGCTTTCCAATGCCGGCTTGATGAGATCAGAATAGATCTTATTAAAATCAATCCCTTCCTTGTTACCGAACGGCATGGCTACAAAAACGTGATAAGCCATTTGGGTTTACCTCGGCTCAATTATTCTGCTCTCTTCGCCCACAATTTTTTGCCGACGCACAAAACATCAGTGGAAAATACCACCCCCATCGACCAGGATAGTTTGGCCGGTAACAAAGTCGCTGTCCGGGGACGCGAGATAAACAAGCACTCCAAGGAGGTCTTCAGGCGTTTGCAATCTCTTGATCGAGCGCGCCTTCAGCTGGAATTCGGTAAACTCTTTCGGCGCGGTCTGTCCTTCGTGTTGTACCAAACCGGGAGCAATCGCGTTAACGCAGATACCGAACTCGCCGACTTCGCGCGCGAGCGACCGCGTCATTCCGATGAGCGCAGCTTTCGACGCGACGTAATGCAGAAAGAGCGGCGTGCCTGCAAAGGCAGTCGAGGAGGAGATATTTATGATTTTTCCGCTGCGTTGCTCTTTCATCTGCGGGAAGACCGCTTTCGCGCAGAGAAACGGACCTTTGATGTTGACCGCCGAGACCCGATCCCATTCTTCCGCCGTTATTTCGTAAAACGGCTGCCGCTGGATGTTGATGAAGATCGCCGCGTTATTGACGAGGATGTCGATCCGACCGAAAGTCTTCACGGTCTCGGCCGCCATTTGGATCGTATCCTCTTCTTTCGAAACATCGACTTTGAGCGCCATCGCTCGACCGCCTGCCGCCGTGATCTCCTGGACGACCTTATCGCCGTCCAACACGTCCGCGATGATCACCGCCGCGCCCTCAGCCGCGAGCTTCTGGCAATAGACCGCGCCGATGTGACGCGCCCCTCCGGTGACGATGGCAACCTTCCCCGCCAATCTCATAGAACGACCCCACCGGACTGGAGTAATGGAGTGGTGGAGTGATGGGGCCGATTCCAATACTCCATTACTCCAACACTCCAGTTCATTCGTCTCATTTTAGTCTCTTGAGGTGTTCCTTAAAGTCCAGCGGCGTCCACCAGGGCTTCAGGCCCAACGATTCGGCGATGACACGCGCTGCGTTGTAACCGGGCGCGCCCGTGATATTGCCGCCGGGATGACACGACGAGCCGCACAAATACAGACTATCGATCGGCGTCCGGTACTGGCCCCATCCAGGGAATGGCCGGTTCTCTAATGCCTGGTCGCCGGAGTATTCTCCCACCATCCAGTCGCCGCAGTACATGTTCTTATCATGACGCTCGATATCCAGCGGGGTGGTGGAGTCAATGGACAAAATATTATTCTCGTCCAGATTCGGCGCAAAGCGCTGCCACACCGAGAGCTGCTTTTGGAGCCATTCGCCGCGCGCCTTGTCCCAGTTCAGCGCATTGCCCCAGAGATTGTACGTTGCGAGCTGCCACATGAACGCTGTCGCCTTGCCCGGAGGCGCTTGCGTGGGATCATGATGCGACGGAGTTGCCCCGTTCATGAACGGCTTGCGCGGAAGCTGGCCCGTACGGCAGTCCTCGAACAGATCTTTCAGATCCTGGTATTCCTCCAGGCCAACGATGTGCATGAACGAGCCCGCCACCTCCGGGTACTTCTCTTCAGTGATATATTTGGGCCGTTCATTTAAAGCCAGATTAGTAGCAAAAATCGGTGTCGTCTGGGAGAACCGGAAACTTTCCGCCATATCGGCGAATTCGGGCTTTAGATTCTCACGCCCGACTAACTTAATGAACGTCTCCACCGGATTGACGTTCGAGGCGATGAATTTCCGAGCTTTGATCACCGTCCCGTCTTCGAGCACGACAGCGGTCGCCTGGCCTTTTTTAACCAAAATTCGTTCCGCGCCATTCGCTTCGATGTAATCCACACCGTTGTGCGACATCATGTGAGCCAGGTTGTCTCCCAGAGCGTGCGAAGTGCCGCGGCACAGCTGCGGGTTAACTCCCCAGGCGATCATGGCGGGGATCAGATAGCCGGTTTTGGGCGCGTCCAGTTCGTAACCGCGCATCACACCAAGAAAGCCGATGAAAGCCTGCACACACGGATGCTCGAAATGCTGGAGAACAAATTCTTCCGGCGTCGTTTCGAAGTATCTGAGATACTCCCGTCCTGCGGAAAGTTTTTCCAGCAGCGGACGCTTCTCCTCAATGGGAATCGGCACTGCATAGGTTTCAGGGAACACGATGTTTTTCACCACCGGCTGCCAGCGCGTCCAGATATCCAGAAACGTCGCGGCGTCTTTCTTCGAGAATCGCGCGATGCTCTCCGCCGTGCGCTTCACGTCGGCAAACCAGCCGAGATAGGTCTTATCGAGGAAATGGTGCACCACGCCGGGGTCGGGCCGGTAATAGTGAATGCCAAAGTTTTCTAACTCCAAGTCTTTAAACCACGGCAACATCGTGAGCCCGCGGTGGAAGACGGAATGAATATTGTGCCAGAAGCCGGGATAATTCCGATCCTCATGCGAGTCGAGCCCGCCGCCGACTTCCATGTTTTTCTCCACGACCATGATCTTCTGGCCGCACTTGGCCAGATACGCGGAGCAGATCATGCCGTTGTGACCGGCGCCGATGACGACGCCGTCGTATTCGAGAAGCTTAGCCATCGCGCTTTTTGATGTCCCTTGAGTCTCAATCTAAATTGAACCGCTTGAACTACTTAAGCGGCTTGAACTGTTCAAACCGTTCAATACGTTCAAGCGGTTTAAAATGGTTACTACACTGTCGTCTGCGTTGTCTGAAGCTTGAGATCCTCTTGTATGACCTGCCAAGCGTTTCGTCCCGAGCCGGCGATCACGGCGTCAGCCGGATGAGTCGCGACGCCGACTTGGTAGAGTCCTTCAATCGGCGTGCGATACCCGGCTAATTCTTCGATGGGCCGGTTCTTACCCATCTGCTTCGGGATCTTGCGCGCGACCCAGACCGAGCCGCGCCGCATATTCGGCCAACGCCCGGAAATATAGAAAGGATCCATCGCAACTTTCATTTCAATATTGGCATCCGTTAAATTGGTCGCGTATCGGCGCCAGATTTTTAGCACCGACTCCATGAAACCGTTTTTAAGCTTCACCCAATCCTCCGGTTTCTTTCCTTTCAACTGAAACGGCACCGGCATGAACAGAGACGCCGCATGCTTTCCCGACGGCGCCTGGAGCGGGTCAAACACGGTGGGACAGATCGCGTGCAAACAGGCGTGCTGGGGAAATTCGCCGGCCCGAATCTCTTTCCACATTTCATCAAAGTCGTCGGGTTTTTCCGGTCCGATATTGACATTCATCGCCTGTCCCACGGCGGCATCGTTCGCCTCGTGAATCGCGTAACGCACCGGCGCCTTGAGCGCCAAGTGAACCTGAAAGTAAGAAAACTCGTCCGGCTCGATGCTTTTGATCTTGGCAGCGAAAGTATTGGGCAACTTATCCTCGCCCATCATCTCTATGAAGGTCGAATAGGGATCCACGTTGGAAACGATGGCGAGCCTCGCCTTCCATTCCCGACCGTCGCGCAGCCTGACGCCCGCCGCCCGTCCGTTCTCTACCAAGATCTTCTCGACATGATGCACGGCGCGGATCTGACCGCCATTGCGCACGTAGGCGCGCTGCAAGACTTGGGCGATGGAATGAGATCCGCCCCGCGCAAGCTCCGGCTTCGCATCGCCGGCGATCAGCTTCAAAACTTCCACGCCGCCTGCTTCATAATCGGCGGCCACACCGCGCGGAATCGCCATCTGCGACAACACGAGGGTCTTTACGCTCTCGCTTTCAAAAAGCTCGTCGGCAACCTGCTTGGGCGACAATTGGCACAAACGTTGGAACTCCTTCCCCGCGGGGTTGCTTTCGAGCTGCCGAGCAAACTCGGCGTGCGCTTGTGGAAGGCGATAATAGTAGGGAATCAAAGCGTCGCGAACGATCGGATTGAATTTGTCGTAGGTCTCACGCCATGACTGCGCATCGCGCTGAGAGAACTTGGCAATGGATTTGATCGTGCCCGCTAAGGTTTGGTGGTGCGAAATGGATGATCCGTCCGGCAAAAGCAGCGAGCTAATGACAGGCGGCGACACGAACTCCGCGTGGTGCCCATTAT
>Ga0209689_1000477_pt1 | contig 27406 bp, 26 predicted proteins | sample GraSoiAngelo_149_FD_187119 | JGI IMG/M metagenome (GOLD analysis project Ga0209689, IMG submission 187119) | Grasslands soil microbial communities from the Angelo Coastal Reserve, California, USA - 14_1009_09_30cm (SPAdes) (version 2) | ecosystem: Environmental > Terrestrial > Soil > Grasslands ... | reverse complement strand
ACGCCTCGCACGAGCTTCGCACGCCACTCACGGCGATCCGCAGCGTGGGCGAGGTGGCGCTTCAGCGATCCCTGAGTGGGCCGGGCTACCGCGAAGTCATCGGGAGCATGCTCGAGGAGGTCGACCGCCTTACGCGACTCGTGGAGAGCCTTCTCACTCTGACTCGGGGCGAGTCTGGGCGGATCCAACCGGCACTCGAAATGGTGAAACTGAACGGGCTGGCTGTGAGCGTCGTGGAGCATCTCAGAATTCTCGCGGAGGAAAAGGAGCAGAGCTTGACCATCGACGCCACGGTGGAGGTGTCGGCCAAGTGCGATCCCGCGATCCTGAGGTTGGGTCTGATCAATGTGCTCGATAACGCGATCAAATACACGCTCCCCAGAGGGACGATTCGCGTGGTGGTGAGAGAGACGTCTTCCGGGGAGCCCGTGATCGAGGTCGAGGATACAGGGTTGGGCATTCCTTCGGTGCATCAGGCGCGAATTTTCGAGCGCTTCTACCGTGTCGAGCAAGGGCGCTCGAGAGAATCGGGAGGAACGGGGCTTGGCCTCGCGACGGCGCGGTGGGCCGTCGAAGTGAACGGGGGTCGCATTGAGCTAGAAAGCGACGAGGGCAAGGGGAGCCTGTTCAGAATCGTGCTGCCGACGCTCGTTCGCGAGCCCCTACTCGGGAAATAGACAGCCCAGCTCCGCCCCGAGGGCCGACACAAACCTGACACGAATGTCAGAAACTCTTCAGTGGCGTACGCCCGGTCCAGCGTCATCATCGACTGAAAGAGATCCAGCCAAAGGAAGGAGAGCCCATGAAGATCACGCTCGCAGTTCTCCTGCTCCTGGCGGCAAGCGCCTATGCAATCAGCGCGGCCACCGATGTCCCACGGCTTGCGATCACGTCACCGGAGAAGACCAGCATGAAAGACGACCTCGGCAAGGAGAACCCGAAGTGGAAGTTCGTGGCCGGCAAGTGGACTTATCGGCCATCGGGCGGCCGCCAAGTGCTCGTTCAGGTCGCTGAGACCCAACCCTGGGCAGTCGCGATCCTCGAGGATCAGAAATTCGGCGACGTCGATGTCACCGTCCGCTTCCGGCCGATCTCCGGCAAGGAGGACGCGAGCGGAGGCATCATCTTCCGGGCAAAGGATGGACGAAACTACCTGCTGGTCCGGGCCAATGCCCTCGAGAACAACTTTCGGCTCTACATGATCGTGAACGGCAAGCGAAGCACGATCGCGTCGGCACGAGTTACCGAGCCCAAGCTGGGCGAGTGGCACAAGATCCGCGTCGTTGCCAAAGGGCCGAAGATCCAGGCCTACCTGGACGACTCGCTCCTCCTCGACCACGAGGACAAGACCCTCACGGGGGGGTGGGTCGGGCTCTGGACCAAGGCGGACTCTGTTACAGAGTTTGCGGACCTGGAAGTCACGGGAACGCCGGGGAAGTGACGATGCGTCTTCCGGCTCACACTCAGGAGGTGGACATGAGCGCCACGGCTCACGCGAATCCGACGGGAGACTGGAGGGACATCGCGGGCTCACTCTTCAGGCTAGGCGCCACCTCCTACGGTGGACCAGCCATCATGGGGGTCATGCAGGCCGAGCTGCAGGAAAAGCGGAAGTGGGTGTCGAAGGAGCGCTTTCTTGAAGGCCTCTCGGTGGCGAACATGCTGCCGGGCGCCACGGCCACCCAGCTCGGCATCTTCCTGGGCTATGCGCGGGGGGGGTGGTGGGGTGGGCTGATCGGAGGACTCTGCTTCGTGGTGCCCGCGTTCTTCATCATGCTCGCCCTCACTGTCGCCTACGCCACGCTGGGCGTTACGCCGATTGCGCGCGGCGCTCTTTACGGGCTGGGCCCGGTGGTCATCGCCATTTTCGCGGTCGCGGTGTATCGCCTCGGGAGGTCCGCGATGAGCACCGTACCGGAGGCGGTCATCGGTGTCATTGCAGCTGTCGCGTCAATCTGGACTCCGCTGGGGATCGTAGCCATCCTGGTCTTGGCTGGTTGTGCGGGGCTGGTCCTCTTTCAGCCCAAGAGGCCTGGAGCACTGGTTGTGGTTCTCTCGTCGGCGCTGTTTCTCGCCGTGCTCTCGACCGCTTGGTGGCTGAACATGTCCGCTCCCGGCTCGGCTGTCCCGGGACGAATCCCGAATCCGAACAGTCTGCTGGACATCGGCGCCTACTTCCTCAAGGTCGGCGCGTTCACGATCGGCGGCGGCCTGACGATGATCGCGTTCATCCAGGACCAGGTCGTCGGGCAGTTCGGCTGGCTGACACCACGAGAGTTCATCGATGGACTGGCGCTCGGCCAGCTCACGCCGGGGCCGGTCCTCATGATCGCGGCATACGTCGGCTACAAGGTGGCCGGCATCGCGGGTGCTGCGGTGGCTGCCACCGCGGCCTTTCTCCCGTCCTTCATCATCATGCTGATCATTCTTCCGGCGCTCGACCGAGTCAGGAAGCTTGCCTGGATGAGAGCTGTGATGAAAGGCATGGGGCCTGCCGTGATCGGTGTTCTTGCCGTCTCGTTGTTTCGGCTTGCGCCGGCCGCACTTCCCGACCCAATCGCAATTGTCATCCTTGTCGCGACCCTTATCGCGCTGATGGTCCTCCGAATCGGGGTCTTCAAGCTCATGATCGCTGGCGCCGTGCTCGGCGTGCTGAGGAGCTACCTCCCTGTCATGCGCGGATTCAAGGCGGTGGGACGCCTGATCACCGCTTGGACTACCGCCTAACCACCGGAAGGCGATCGACTTAGCGTCCGGGTCGACGTAGCCGCCTGACACGCTCCCAGAACGATCCCTGATGAAGCGGACACGGAGCGGAGCCGTTCTTCAAACCAGCTCAACAAGATTCTCGCGTAGGCCCGTCGCCACGATTCGCGGCTCAACCCGTGGTCGGCCTGGGCAAGCACCTTATGGCTCACCGAGCGCGCGGCGATGAAGGCGCGTGCGTAGTTATCGATGACCTGAGCCGGAACGATCGTATCCGTCTGCGACTCGACGATGAGGACATCACCCTCGAAACGAGACGCGCTCGAGAGCACCCGGTTCTCGTTCGAGTCGAGCCGACGGCGCCTGTACGCCGGGAGGTCGGCGTCCAGATTGAGCTGTCGCTTCGGCAGATCAAAATCCACATCCTTGTACAGCGCCGGGGCGCGCAGTGCCAGCCACTGCACCTTTCGCTCACCGGTAAGCAGGGTGGCCAGGTAGCCGCCGTAGCTGCTGCCCACGATCCCGACCCGCTCGGGAAGGACACCCGTCGCCTCGATCAGAAAGTCGTAGGCGGCGACGAGGTCGCGAAGGTTCTGCGCGCGCGTCACCGTCTCGACCTGCCTCCTGGTGTGGGCATGGCCGCGAAGATTGAAGGTCAGGCACGCGCAGTCCAGGAGGGCGAGCCGCTTCGCCTTGGCGATGTCCCGCCGCTGTGTACTGCCCCAGCCGTGAACGAAGAGCACGGCTCCCTTCGGATTTACGGGCGGCTCCGGCAGGATGAGCTTGCCGCTGATGTGTTGCCTGTCGACCGCAATGCGGACGTCCTTCATATCGGGTCGCGCGACGTGCGCGTGATCACAGTATAGTGGATTATCGGCCCGGCCTTGGCGTCCACGCCCTCGAAGTGGACCATGGCGCCGCGCGGGGGCTCGATGCCGTCGCCGTACTCCTCGACCGAAGAGGCGTGGACCACCGTCAGCGTCGGGTCCTGCGTAAAGGCTGTGAGCGCTGCGATCTCGGCGCTGCTCGCGCCGCCGGCGCGCCACGACGACTCGAATACCCCCGAGCGAGGTTGGCCGGTGCTGTCCATTCCCTGTCCGACGTCGTAGTTCCGTCTCGAGGCCATGAAGCCGGGACACTCTCGCGTCGCGTCGTCGTATTGCCTCGCCTGAGCGACGGCCGTGCGGACCTCGGAGCTCAGTCTCAGCCGCTCGAGCGCTTCCCAGCCGCCGCGCATGCACACGAGATCCGAGCCGCCGTAGGCCGACCGCCCCTTGTTGTCGGTCGTGACGCGCTGGGCGCCGTGATAGGAGAGGGTGAGATCGAGGCCGCCCAGGATGACCTGGCCGACGCTCAACGTCCTGACCTCGCGGAGGTTTGTCTCGAGGACCAGCCCGTGCTGCGCGATGTCGCTGGCGGAGACCGCTTCGAGGATGGTCTCGAGCTCGTTCAGGCCGGCGGCGAGTGATTGACCTCGTCCGCCCGAGGCGAGGGGATGCTTCACCCGGACGGCGCCGTGCGCCCACAGGCGGGTCGCGGCCGTGCGCGCGGCGCTCGTGCTGAATACCGTGTAGCCCGGCAATACCACTTCGCGGATCCTCGCTGCGAACTCGGGCGACCAGCCGGTGGGGCTCTCGGCCTCGATGTCGACGAGCTCATGCGTCATGGCCTTGGTCTTCATGAAGGCGTACGGCACGACGCCACCGAAGAGATCGGCGGCGGACGCAATGCCAAGCTCCTGCGCCGCAGCGCTGATCATGGTGTCATCGGGGACAAAATACACGTGCCCGGGATACGTCCTGGCGCTGTCGTAACGGCCTTCGAAGTCGTACCGCTTGAGCTTGGCCACGGCCTCTGCCACGGCGACGAGCGTGATCCCTTCGTGAGTATGCAGAAAGTCGCCCCCGCGCAGGATGTAGAGGACGACCGTGCCATTCACGAAGCGCAGCTCCGCGCGCCGTAGGATCTCACCGGACACACGTCAGACTCGGCCAGATCTATCGACGGTGCCGGGATACTTCAGATACCGCAAGTATGTCTGCGTAGATGCGCCGCGACGTCACTTCGGGATCTTGACCAAAGTCACGGCATTGACCAGGCTATTGGCCAGTACGAAGTCGCCATCCCGCGTGACCGAGGTGTTGCGCACGATGTTGCCGCCACCCGGAATGGTCCAGCTCTGGAATTTCTCGGTCTGCGGGTCGAAGCGCACGACCGTGTTCGGCGTCGTGCCGGACTCGCTGTACCAGATGATGTCGTTGATCGCCGAGATGCCGTAGGGCTCGGACTTCGGCCCGCTCGGCGACGGCCACTCGGTCACCTTGCCGGTCGCGGGATCGAGACGGCCCAGGTACCCGCGCGAGAAGTCCGCGTACCAGACGATGTCGTCGCTCGTCATCGTGATCCGCCGTGGCCGCGATCCCGGATCCGGCAGGGTGTATTCGCGAATCTCCAGCGTCTTCGGGTCGACGCTGCCGACCTTGTTGGTGCCGAACGCGACGTAAAACACCGTGCCCTTCGAGCTCACGGCCATGCCGTACGGGCGGGATTTCGGCGTGGGCGGGGTGAGCAGCTTGATCTCACCAGTCTTCGGGTCGAGCCGCCCCACGCGGTTGGCATTCTGCAGCGTGAACCACAAGATCCCGGTCTGGTCGAAGATCAGCGTGTGCGGATCCTTGGCTTCGGGGTCCGGCATCTTGTACTCGGTGACCGCCCCCGTCTTCGGGTCAAGCTTGCCGACCAGGGCTCCGGTGTTGCCCGTGTACCAGATGTTGCCGTCCTTGTCCTCGACCAGGCCATGCGGTCCGGAGTGCGGCGTCTTGAGGGGATATTCCTTGAAGCGGCCAGTCTTCGGATCGAGCCGGCCGAGCACGTTGTTCATCTGACCTGTGTACCAGAGCGACCCGTCCCTCGCGGCCAGCGGATCGTGAGGCCGCGATCCGGGCGTGGGCACCTGCCACTCCTTGATCGAGACCTTGGTGGGGCCAGGGATCACCACCCCCACGGGCTTGTCCTTCTCCGGGAAATTCTTGGTCAAGTACTCGGTGATGGTGACGGCCTGATCGGCAGGCAGGGTCACGCCATGGTTGGCCATCATCCGCATGACGGTACGCCAGCCCTTGGGCGTGTAGCCGGCGCCGAGGCGCGCGTAGAAGGGATGGCAGCTATTGCAATGGGCCGCGACCAGGTCCTTGCCCTTGCCTTCGGGCAGCTCCTGGCCCCAGGCGGGAAGCGCAAAGCACAGCAGAGCGGCCGCGATCAGCGACAGGAGTGATGTCTTCGGCATGGCTCTCCTCCAAGACCAAGGACCCTGACCATTTGGGGAAGCACCCAAATGACAGTTTACTTCACAAAGATCCATTCGGGTTTGAGCAGGGGAAACGCGATGAGCCCGATGATCGCCGCGGCGGCGACCAGCAGCGGGTTGCTGACCTTCCAACGGAAGAGGACCACGAGGCTGACCAGGGCGACGAGGGCGGTGAGCCAGTCACCGATGGCGATCCGCCCGAGCAGGACGCAGGCGCCGAGGATGGTGCCGATGGCGGCCGCGTACGCGCCCTTGATGAAGCCCTGGACGTTTGGGCTCGTGCGGTAGCGCATGAGGATAGGCGCCACGATCAGAATGAGCAGGAACGACGGCAGGAAAATGCCAATGGTTGCGACGACCGAGCCCCAGAAGCCGGCACTCGCACCGGCATCGGCACGAGGCGGGGATGCAAGGAATGAGTGCTGACCTCAGTACGGGAGGGGCGTGGCGAGGGGCTTACCCTTCTCCACCATATAGGTGGCGAGGATCTTGGCAACGGTCGTTCCTTCGTTGGTGGTTTCGTGTGGCCGCCCGGCCTCGACGAAGAACGAGTCCCCCGCCTTGACCGTGACCGCGGGCCTACCCTCGACCCAGACCACCAATGTGCCATCCAGCACATAGCCGATCTCCTCGCCCGGATGCGTATGCTTGCCTGGCCTCACCCCGCCGGGAATCTCGACCAGCGCCTGCACCACCTCACGGCCGGGGGTTGAGAGATCAGCCTTCCGCAGCACTGTGCGCTTGAACGCAGCCGGCTGGGCGCTCAGCGCATGAGCACCGAGGGCCACCAAGACCACGGCTATCGACGCCGCAACCAATCTCGCTGTTCGCTTCTTCATGTGAGCCTCCACTGGTCGATGTGACCGACCGCACGCCTTGCAACGAACTGAAGCCTTACGCGTGTGCACGCCGCTCATCGTTCGATTGGTACGGCCCAGAACTGTCGGGCAACCTGAACACTGGTCGTAGGGTTGGAGGCCCCATGGTAAACGACGGCGTCTCCCGGCCGGATGTCACCGAATGCGAGCGCTTGACCATGATCATCACGGATCGCTGCGGTCGGAGCTACGAGGACCGTCCTTGAACCGCTCCGTGTCTCGAGCATCAAGGTATTTCTCCCGACATCAACCGCAGCGACCAATCCAGTGCCGGTGTTTTCCTCTGCGTACACCCCGGGCGCCATCGACAGCGTGAGTACGCACAACACTGCTGCACGACACGCGAGCAATGACAGGCGCATCATCGAGCATGTGTTCATTTTCGCCTCCCTGAAAAGCTGTCGTTCACGGGAACAAGCAATCAAGTTCCACAAGTCGCTTGATGCGCCGCCGGCGACCGCCACACATGCCTACGGAGTCATACTCCCGTGTGGATGAGCGGTGGCAGGCGATCCAATCGCGGCTGGCACTCCGTAGGCACTGCTATGGGGACAAGCTCCCTCACCGAATCGCCTTGCGTTCCTAGCGATGCCTGATCTTTCTCGGCACATTAGATCAGCGGCTGGCGGCGGTGCGCCGGACCCGGCAGATGTCGAGCTCCTGCGTCGGATGCAGCTCGGGGAGGAGGCTGGGCTCGAGCTCCTGTACGCGCGCTACGGGGGGCTCATCTTCACGCTCGCGCTTCGGATCGTGGGAGATCCTGAGCTGGCCCGCGAGGTGCTGCAGGATACCTTCCTGCGCTGCTGGGACGGGAGCGAATCATTCGACTCCGCGCGAGGACGAGTGCCCTGGTGGCTCATGGGCATCGCTCGGAACCGTGCCATTGATCTCTTGCGGAGTCGGCCCCATCAGGCCCGCTTGCGGGAAAGGGAGCAGCTGGCCGTGGGCATCGGTGAACCCGCTCAGCCGGATGCAACCGCTTCCTTCCCGATGCGACACGCCATGGTCAGCGCGTTACAGGGTCTGCCGGCCGCGCAGCGCCAAGCCATCGAAATGGCCTACTACGGAGGGTTTACGCAAACTGAGATCGCCCGCGAGCTGGGCACGCCGCTGGGAACGATCAAGAGCCGGACGCGCGAGGCGATGGATCGGCTACGGACCTTGCTCTGGCCGCTCATCGAGCCACAACGGGGAGGCGTCGGAAGGCCGTGACTGAAGAGCACGAACATCCCATCGAGAACCTCGCCGCGTACGCCTTGGGAGCGCTCGAGGGCCCCGAGCAGGTACGCGTTGAGAGCCACGTCGCCACATGCACGACATGCGCGAGCTTGCTGGAACAGTACCGGGGCGTCGTCGGTGCGCTGCCGTTCGGGCTCGATCCGGTGCAGCCTCCGGCCGAAGCCTGGGCGGCGATCCGAGCGGAAGCCGCGCGGCGCCGCCCGCGGGGTCCCGGGCCGGCGAGCATCAAGGGGCTGCCTAGCTGGCGGCGAGTGATGTGGCCGGTTGTGGCCGCGCTGGCCGCGTCGCTGTTGGTGTGGAACGTGGTGCTTCAGCTGGAGCTCACGCGCCGCCCGCCTGGGCCGGAGGTGGAAGCCCTGGCGCGCCGGCCGGGACGGCTTGTCATCCTCACGGGGACGGGTGCGCCGGGAGCGAGCGGGCGGCTCCTCGTGGCTATCGACGGCCACCATGGACATCTCGCGACCGCCGGCCTGCGCCCGCTGCCCGCGGAGCGGACCTACCAGCTCTGGTTCGTGCGACCCGGCGCGCCAACCGTGACCGGCGGCGCCTTCAGAGTAGATTCACGTGGGCGCGCCTGGGCGACCATTACAGTTCCCGTCCCGCTTGATGAAGCACGCGTGGTCGCAATTACGGAGGAGCCCGCTCTCGGGAGCGCGACGCCGACCGGCAGTTATCTGCTGGAGGCGAAGAGCTGGCGATGAGTTTCATGCTGCACGATCTTGGACGGGAGCCAAGATAACGCGACGCATTATCGGATCTTGACAGGTTGAAACAATAGTTTCATAGTGGCAACACAATGTATACGAAGCTCGTACTGCTCATAGTGAGCTTGCCCCCGAATCCGTCGAGCCTGCGCGTGCGGGTGTGGCGCCGGCTCCGCGCGATCGGTGCCGTCGCCCTAAAGCGGACGGTCTACCTCCTTCCCGACACTCCGGACCACTACGAGCACTTCCAGTGGCTGGCCCAGGAGATTCAGCGGGCGGGGGGCGAGGCGACGCTCCTCCGCGTCGAGCAGATCGAGAACATGAGCTCGGGCGAAGTCATTCGACTGTTCCACGAGGCCCGCAATCCTGAGTACCGCCATCTTGGAGGGCGCTACCGAAAGCTCCTCCAAACCCTCGATCGCAAGTCGGCGGCGAGCAATCCGCGGGTCCAGGCGGAGCTCGCCCAGCTCCAGAGGGACTACGAGAAGCTCCACGGGCTCGATTTTTTCGAGGCGCCAGAGGGCGCCGAAGTCGAACGGCTGAGGGAGGCCATCGACATGCGTACACGACCATCCGAGGAGCCGAAACGAAGAGAGAAGACCGCGGGCGATCTCCGCGACCTCCGAGGGCGGCAGTGGGTCACGCGGCGCCGTCCCCACGTGGACCGCATTGCCTCGGCTTGGCTCATCAAGCGGTTCATCGACCCCGACGCCACGTTCGTGTTCGCGGACCCGCGGGAGTTCCCCAAGGAGGCCATCCCGTTCGACACGCCCGGGGCCGAGCTCAGCCACGTCGGGGACGACTGCACCTTCGAGACACTCCTCAAGCGGGCCGGCCTTCGGGATCGCCGCCTCACGCGACTCGCGCAAATTGTCCACGAGGCGGATCTTCGCGACGGCAAGTTCCCGCGAGACGAGGCGCGCGGGATCGATCTCGCGATCCGCGGGCTCCTCGCGGCGCATGCGGATGACCAGCAAGTGCTCACGCACGGACTGACGCTCTTCGAAGGGCTCTATGCCGCCGTGCCTAGAAGGGACTGATACCCATGGAAGAGAACTGGTACGCGGTTGAGCAGCAGGTTCGCGATCGGCTCAACGAAGCCCGGGCGGCCGCGCGGACTGGAGCCCTGAACCGTGGCCTTGCCCTATCGGGGCGTCGCCCGAACTCCGTCGGGATCACGATCATTCGTCTGGAGAATTGGGCCTTGGCTCGCGCAATGCAGTTGTGTCTGGGGCTCTCACGCGCGCTCGCCAACGTGCGCGCGGTGACGAAATGACATCGAGAGAAAGAACACCCACCATGCACCAAGAGGAGAGGACGATGCATCATCGGATCCTGCCGATTTCGTGCAAGCCGTATACGCTGAACTGGTTGCCCGAGCGGCTGATCGTCAGTCATTACGAGAACAATTACGATGCCGCCGTCGGGTCCCTCAACGCCGTCCGGGACCGGCTCGCTGGCATGGATCCCACCGCGTCGAGCGCCGCCGAGATCCGCGCCCTCAAGCGTGAGGAGCTGTCGGCCATATCTAACGGAGGTTTACAATGAACTATCACATCGCTCCCCTTTTCTGCCGTCCCTGGACGTTGAACGGTATGTCGCCCCGTCTCATCGAGAGCCATTACGAGCATAACTACGGCGCTGCCCTCAATCGCCTGAATTCCGTCACAAGCGAACTGGAGGCGCTCGATGTCAAGACGACGCCAGCCCAGGTCATCAGTCGCCTGAGTCGGGAGCAAACCACGCTGCTCAACTCGACCCTGCTTCATGAATTGTATTTCGCTAGTCTGGGTGGGGATGGGCGGACTCTGTCCGACACAATAGCGGGCGCACTTGCTCGTGATTTCGGTTCAGTCGATCGCTGGCGCCACGAGTTCATCGCCTTGGCGGAGGCCTTGACAGGCGACTCTGGCTGGATACTGCTGACCTGGTTACCGCGCGATGGTCGGCTGATCAATCACAGTGCCTCGGATCACGCAGAGAGCATTGCCGGGGGCATTCCCATCCTTGCCCTAGACATGTACGAGCACGCCTATCACATCGAGTACGGAGCGAACACGACGGCTTACATCGCTGCCTTCATGCGCAACATTCACTGGGGAGCGGTCGAGGCGCGGTACACCGATGCCATAAAGGTTTCGCCGCCGCGATCGCTCGACCAGCCAGAATTCAAGGACGTGCCATCCATCACGCCTGAAGAGGTCCAGGAGATGCTTAGCTCCGGCAAGCGAGTCCAAATCATCGATACCCGACCGCGCCACTACAGCACCAGAGCGCAGGACATCGTCGAAGGGGCTGTCTGGCGCGACCCGGAACGCATAGAAGAATGGATGGCAAGTCTTTCGAAGGACGAGCCGGTGGTCACATTCTGTGTATACGGCTTCCACATTGGGTGCCAGAGCGCGGCAGCGCTGCGAAAGGCTGGCTTCGACGCCCGATACATGGCTGGTGGGCACTACGCATGGAAGGCCATCAAAGGCCCGGTGAAGCTCTTTGCGTGAAGTTGTCCGGGTGAGAAGAGCATGAACCGAGTCGGGGCACCGCTGGAATGTCTACCGCAAGATTCCTCTAAAAGGAGAAAGCCATGAAATGGGTAACCCGAGAAAAAGCACGAGTCGACCGCATTGCGTGCCCATGGTTGATCAGCCGGTTTGTCGACCGTGAGCCGGTATTCCTCTTCGTTCCCGCCGCCGACGTCACGAAGGTGGCCGAGCGCGAGCAGGCGATACCCTACGATGTCCCCGGCGTGGAGCTGGGGCACCATGGCGACCACTGCTCGTTCGATGCGTTCCTCGAGAAGTACAAGCTCGACGACCCTGCACTCCGCGCGCTGGCACTGATAGTGCGGGGCGCGGACACCTCCCACCGCGACCTAACGCCGGAGTCGGCGGGTCTCTATGCCCTGGCCACGGGGTTCCAGGCGACGAGCAAGGACGACTTCGAGAACATGGCGCGGCAGTTCCCGGCATATGACGCCCTCCTTGCCTATTGCCGCACGAGCGAGCACCAGCCCGTCACGGCGCGGTAAGAGCCATGGATGCCGTGGAGCTTCTCCTCACGCGCTATTCGGCGCTGAAGCTCGGTGAGCCCGCGCCCTCGGCCCAGGCCGTCCAGGCCATGCTGGAGAGCGCGGCTCGTGCCCCCGATCACGGCCGCCTCCAGCCCTGGCGCTTGATCCTCATCGAAGGGGAGGCACGCCTCGGATTCGGCGAGGTCCTGGCCAAGGCGTTGTCTCGGCGGAACCCCCTTGCCAACGAACAGGCCGTTGCCCGCGAGCGAGAGAAAGCATTGCGTGCACCTCTCATCATTGTGGTCGCAACCCGATGCGATCGATCTGCAAAGATCCCGATCATCGAGCAGACTATCTCCGCCGGCTGTGCGGCACACAGCATCATGCTGGCCGCGTCTGCCCAGGGCCTGGGGGCGATGTGGAGAACCGGCGAGCCCGCCTACGACAACGCGGTGAAGACTGCGCTCGGGATCGAGCCGGATGACCTCATCGTCGGCTTCATCTACGTGGGGACGGATATCGGCGGCCCCGTGACCCGACCTGAACGAGCGCCCCGCGAGTTCGCCCAGCACTGGACTGCCGACAGGGCGAAGCCGTCGGGATCCTAAGGAGCTCCAGCTTTGCAGTGTCCGCGGTGTCAAGCTGAGAACCGCGAAGGTCGCCGCTTCTGCGGCGAGTGCGGACTGTCGTTCGCCTCGACGTGCCCGGCCTGCAGCTTCCTGAACGAGGGCAGTGAGAAGTTCTGTGGCGGATGCGGCAGATCACTTGCCTCGTCGGCGGCCACCGCGGACCCGAAATTCCATTCTCCTCATGTCTACACACCCAAGCACCTGGCCGAGAAGATCCTCACCTCGAGAAGCGCGCTGGAAGGCGAGCGCAAGCAGGTGACGGTCCTATTTGCAGATCTCAAGGGCTCGATGGAGCTCCTGGCCGACCGCGATCCCGAGGAGGCGCGCAAGCTCCTCGACCCGGTGCTCGAGCGCATGATGGAGGCGGTCCACCGTTACGAGGGGACCGTGAACCAGGTGATGGGCGACGGGATCATGGCGCTGTTCGGCGCGCCCGTCGCCCACGAGGACCATGCCGTGCGGGCCTGCTACGCCGCCCTGCGCATGCAGGAGCTGGTGAAGGGTTACGCCGAGCAGGCGTTCCGCACTCTCGGTGTCGCGGTCAGGATACGAGTGGGGCTGAACTCCGGAGAGGTCGTTGTGCGGTCGATCCGCTCGGACCTCCGTATGGACTACACGGCCGTTGGCCAGACCACCCACCTGGCCGCCCGCATGGAGCAGCTCGCCCCCCCGGGCGCCATCTGGATCACCGCCGAAACCCTCCGCCTGGCCGAGAACTTCGTGCAGGTCCAGCCCCTCGGCCCCGTGCCGGTACAAGGCCTCAATACTCCCGTCGAGGTTTACGACGTGGTCGCTGCCGGCCAGGTGAGAACACGGTTTCAGGTCGCCGCCCTTCGAGGCTTGAGCCACTTCGTTGGGCGCGATGCCGAGATGGAGCAGCTCCGCGCAGCACTCGAAGGGGTGCGGCGCGGCCACGGCGAGGTCGGGGCCGTCGTGGGCGAGCCGGGCGTGGGCAAATCCCGTCTCTTCCACGAGCTGACCCACTCCCACCGTGTCGCCGGGTGTCGGGTTTTCCAGGCCAGCGCCGTCTCCTATGGCCGGGCCACCAGCTATCTCCCCGTCATCGATCTCCTGAAGGCCTATTTCCACATCGACGAGCGTGATGACACCCGCGCGATACGCGCCAAGGTTACCGGACATCTGCTCACCCTGGACGCGGCACTCAAGGACGTGGTCCCGCCCGTTCTCTGGCTCCTCGACGCTCTCCCCGAGGAGGACGGCCTTTGGGTTCTCGAGCCGCCCCAGCGCCGCCAGGTCACGATCGATGCGGTGAAGCGGCTGCTCCTCCGCGAGAGCCAGGTCCAGCCCCTCGTCCTTGTGTTGGAGGATCTCCACTGGATCGACTCGGAGACGCAAGCCCTGCTCGACAGCCTGGTGGAGAGCCTGCCCGCGGCACCAGTGCTGCTCCTCGTCAACTATCGCCCCGAGTACAGCCACGGCTGGGGTGGCAAGACCTACTACCGCCAGCTCAGGATTGACCCCTTGCCGCCTGAGAGCGCCGAGGAATTGCTCCGGGCCTTGGTGGGCGACGGCGCCGAGCTCGCCCCCCTCAAGCGTCTGCTGATCGAACGGACCGAGGGCAACCCATTCTTCCTCGAGGAGAGTGTCCGGACGCTGGTGGAGACCGGTGCCATCGCGGGCGAGCGCGGCAGCTACCGCGTGATCAAGAATGCCCTGACGATCCAAGTCCCGGCGACGGTGCAGGCGCTGCTGGCCGGGCGCATCGACCGGCTCCCACCGGCGGAGAAGCGCCTGATCCAGGCTGCCTCCGTGATCGGCAAGGACGTGCCGTTCGCTCTGCTCCAAACCATCATCGAGGATGACGAAGGGGATCTCCGTCGCGGTCTCGCGCACCTTCAGGCTGCCGAGTTCCTCTACGAAGCGCACCTCTTCCCGGAGCTCGAGTACACCTTCAAGCATGCGCTGACGCATGAGGTTGCCTACGCGAGCCTTCTACGGGAGCGACGGATGGCGTTGCACTTGAGCATTCTGGAAACGCTAGAGCGGCAACACGCCGACCAGCCGCGTGAGGAGGTCGAGCGCCGCGCTCGCCACGCGCTCGGTGCCGAGGCGTGGGACAAGGCGGCCACGTACCTTCGGCAGGCAGCCCAAAGGACGATGGCCCGGTCCTCGTATGGTGCGGCGGCCGGATTGCTCCGGGAAGCGCTGCGGGCACTCGAGCGGCTGCCCGAGACCCCTGACACTCTCGCGCAGGCCATCGACACCCGGCTCGAGTTGCGGCTCGCACACATACCACTCGGGCGATACCAGGATGCCCTGGCTGTCATGCGCGAAGCTGAAGGCCTGGCGACCAGGCTCGGCGATCGTGCTCGCTTGGGGCGGGTCCTCACCGATATCTGCGCGCGGCTCAGGAACGTCGCCGGCGAGCATCTTCAGGCCGTCGAGGTCGGACAGCGTGCCCTGGCGATTGCCGCCGAGAGTGGCGATCGAGAGCTGGAGCGCGAGGCTCAGTACCGCACCGGCCAGGCCTACTTCGCCATCGGCGACTTCCGTCAGGCCCTCGACTTCCTTTCACGATGCACGGAGGGCGCGGGTGAGGGCCGCGACCAGCCGTCTCCGCTCTTCGCCTCCTGGTCACACAGCTGGCTGGCCCTCACCCTCTCGAGTCTGGGACAATTGGCTGATGCGAGCGCGCATGCTCAGGAGGCACTCAGGATTGCGGAAGGCGCTGACCATCCGTTCACTCTTGCCGAGGCTTTGACGGGCGTCGGTAGCGTGTGCCTCGCTCAGGGTGATTTCGAGCGAGCCATCGATGCGCTGGAGCGTGCAGGAGTCCTCATCCGTAAATGGAATCTCCAGCCCTGGGCAGTCTTTGCTCGTCTCGGATATGCGTACACGCTTTCCGCCCGTCCGGTCGAGGGTCGGGACCTTCTCGAAGCGGTGATACAGAGCGCAACGACGATGAGCTCAATGGGCGTGGGGCGGGCGATGCAGCTCGCGTGGCTCGGCGAGGCATACCTACTGGAGGGCCGGCTCGACGACGCTCTGGAACGGGCGCAACAGGCTGTGTCCCTGGCCCAGCGTCACCAGGAGCGCGGGCACGAGGCGTGGAGCCTCCGCCTGCTCGGTGAAATCGCTTCCCATCGTGATCCTCCGGCTCTCGAGACGGCACAAGCCTACTACCGCGAGGCCTTGGCCCTGGCTGGCCGGCTCGGCATGCGTCCGCTCGCGGCCCACTGCCATTTCCACCTGGGCAAGCTCTTCCGAAAGACCGACCAGCACGAGCAGGCTCGACAGCATCTGACGACTGGGACGACGATGTACCGCGAAATGGACATGCGCTTCTGGCTGGACCAGGCGGAGGCGGAGATGCGGGAGCTGGAATGAGAGCCTGAAATCGCTACGCAGGCTCATGTCAGGAGACGGTTGTGACGCTGGACGTTGCAAATATCATGGAGTTGCTCAAAGGTTCTTTGGCCTCTCTCGAGAAGAGGCTACTTGGTAAGAAGGATCCCCGCTCTCTCGTAGCAAATTGCTGAGCACGCTCCCGGTGTTCACCGTCTGAGGGCCCGTCTCAGCAGACCCCGCCGGCACTCTCTGGAGCGCCGGCGGGTCACCTGGGTGGCACTCCGGACTACCTGTGCCCCTGGCCCTGCCCCTCCTGGGGATGACCCTCGGGTCCCCGCTCCGGCTGTTGGCGCTCCTCTTTGGGATGCTGAGGAGGCTGCGGCTGGACAGGCGGGGGCTGGGCCGGCGGGCGAGCCGGGGGCCGCTCGCCGCGCGGAGCCTGCTGTGGACCCGCCTGCTCTCTCGGAGCGTTGGGCTGAGGCTCGACCCGCTGGGGCTCAGGTCTGCGTCCGCGCTCCGGCTGGGCACGTTCGATGGCCGGAGCTTCGTGCCGGGGAGCCGCCGGAGGCTGCGTCGTCTCCTGACGTGGGGAGCGAGCGGGCGGCGGCTGCGCGGACTCTTGACGTTGCGGGCGCTCGCGCGCCGCCGAACCCTGGGGATGGTCGACGCGCTCGGCTTTTGCGGTCGCCTTCATGCCACCGGATGACTGCTGGCGGAAGATCGAGGCGCGCTGCTGCTGAACGACCGTATCGTGGGTCTGATACTTGTAGCGTTCATTGTGGATGATCACCTGCTGTGAGGGGGCCGGATATCTGTCTCGTGGATACTCCCTCTGGTAGAGCGGCAGAGGGGCGGCGGCAGTCGCGCGACCCCTATCCCAGCGATCCCATCCTGCACGCCGGGACTCCCAGTCATATCCCCAATGCTGCCCCCAGCGAGGCGGTGCGTCGTAGGCCCATCCGCCCCAATATGCCGGGCGTACCCGGTAGTAGCGGAACGGGATCACGAGAATGGGCTGAGGCACGTACACGGGCTCGACGAAGACCCATGGCCCGTTGTACCAGGAGCTCGAGTACCACTGTCCGTCCTCGACGTTGAAGACCCAATAGAAGCCATCGTAGAAAAAGTAGTCGGCAGTGACGGTCGGAGCGTAGTAGACGGGATAGCCCGGCACGATCACCAAGTTGGGGAACACAGTGAGATTGATCCCGATGCTGATCTGAGCGTTTGCGGGTTGAGTACAGGCCACGGTGATGACCAGCAGAAGCAGAGCGCATACCTTTCGCATTGTGCCCTCCTGTGAGGAACCTCAGCATGGCGTGTGCCAAGTGACGCGCGGGCGCTAAACGTCAGAATTGTGACGATGGTCCAGGGCTGTACCGCCCACGAAGGGCGCGACCGTCGTTCTGGCCAAGCCGAGGCGACGCGTGCAGCCAATACCGCATCGCTCGAGCGGGAACAATTTTCCCGGCGCGCGAAATGCTCCCTGTCATTCCAGCTGCTCACCCGTAGCTATGCGGAAGATCCGATCCGCGGACACTCGTGGGTGACCGCACTCCCCGAGTTTGCACTCGTTTCTGGTTCCACCCTTTTGCTCCGGTCCTTCGTATAGCTCTCTGAGGAGATCAGATGGGCGTGGAGCGGGGAATTCTCCGTCAGCGAGGACGGCGCCGTCGCGCACACGGCGACGAAGCTCGAGCACCTCACTTCGTTTCCTGCCCGCCGTGCAGCTGCCGTCAATCGGGTCCGGAAACGGCCGGAACGCCGATGCGCGCTGTGCCACTGTCCTGAGCAGGAGATAGCGCGTGCGCCCACGAATCGGTCTTTCCATCATGTTGCTGGAGACACGGCGCGAGGCGATCATCGATCTCGCCACGGAGGGTGATCGCCTCGGCTACGATGGTTTCTTCATGCCGGAGGCGTGGGGGCACGACATGACCGTGCTGCTTGCCGAGGCGGCGGTCCGCACGACGCGGATCATGCTGGGAACGGGCATCATCGGCATCTGGAACCGTAGCGCGGCGACCATCGCGATGGCCGCGGCGACACTGCACGCGATCTCGGGCGGACGCTTCGTGCTCGGCCTCGGCGCCAGCACCCCACAGCTCGCGGAAGGCTTGCACGACACACCGTTTGAGCCACCGGTCCCGCGCATGCGCAGGATGGTCACGCAGATCCGGGCCCTGCTCCGTGGCGAGCGCATCCCGCTCGCGGTGACGACGAGTGCCCGCGCGCTCAAGCTCAACGTGCAGCCGGCGCCCAATCTTCCGATCCACATCGCGGCGCTCGGCGATCCGATGACGCGGCTCGCAGGCGAGCTGGCCGACGCGTGGGCGCCGTTCCTTTATCCGTGGTCGCAGCTCGCAACCGGTGTCGAACGGCTCCGCGAGGGCGCGACGCGGGGGGGCCATCCGGATCGTCTCCCGGAGATTCATCCCTGCGTGCCGACCGCGGTGGCCGCCACCGACGCGAAAGCGCGTGAGGGCGCGGCGTGGTTCGTTTCTTTCTTTGTGACGACGGGGACGTTCTACCGCGACTCGCTCATTCGACAGGGCTACGGCAAGGTTGTGGAGGCGGTGCTCGAGGCCAATGCGCCGAAGTTCACGGGTGCCGTCCCTGCCGACGCTGACGAATTGCTCGAGCAACTGATCGTCTACGGTACCCCGCCCGAGGCGCGGCGGAGACTTGGACGCTGGCACGAGGCTGGTGCCAGCTTCCCGACCCTTCTCCTCCGGCCGGACCTCACACCGGATGAGCGCGCGCTGGTGCTCGAGACTTTCCGCCCGATGCTACGGTCCGCCTAGGAGCGTTCCGATGTCAGAGGTCAGCCGCGCGACGATGAAGTTCAATCAAGCGCGGCTCGAGTACCTGAGCGCGCGAATGGAGGCCGACATGGCAATCCGGGCGCTCATGCTCGCCCCACGAGTTTGAGGAACTGCTGTGTCCTGGCCTCGCGCGGGCGCTCCAGGATCTCTTCGGGCGTGCCTTCCTCGATGATGCGGCCGTCGGCCATGAACACGATGCGATCGGCCACCTCGCGCGCGAAGCGCAGCTCGTGGGTGACCACGATCATGGTCATGCCCCCCTCCGCGAGGCGGCGGATCACCGAAAGCACCTCGGAGACCAGCTCGGGATCGAGGGCCGAGGTGGGCTCGTCGAAGAGCATGACCCGGGGCGAGATGGCCAGCGCCCGGGCGATGGCCACGCGCTGCTGCTGGCCGCCCGAGAGCCGCGAGGGCAGGTGGTCGGCGTGGTAGGCCAGGCCCACGCTGGACAGTAGCGTGATGGCCCGCGCCCGCGCCACGTCGGGCCGCTCCCCGTGCACGCGCACCGGCGCCTCGCAGATGTTCTCGAGCGCGGTCAGGTGCTCGAACAGGTTGAATTGCTGGAAGACCATCCCGATGCGGGCCCGCGCGCGCTCCCGCGCCACGTGGCGCGAGGGACGGAGCGCGCCGCCGTTCACGCGCTCATAGCCGATGTGATGTCCGTCCACGGTGATCTCCCCGCGGTCCATCGGCTCCAGATGCGCGATCATCCGCAGCAGCGTGCTCTTGCCCGAGCCGCTCGGTCCCATGATGGTGACCACGTCGCCGCGATGCACGGTGAAATCAATGCCCTGGAGGATGGCGCGGTGCCCGTACGACTTCCAGACGCCGGCGCAACGGACGAAGGGCCCGGCGTGGTCCGTCGCCGCGCGCGCGGCCTGGGCTCCGACCAGCTCGACGAGGTCGACGCGCGCGGTCGCGGACGGGTCGGCGGCTCCCGCGGAGGTGGCCACCGACGCGGGCCTCGTCTCCGGCTCGGACTGACGAAAGCGGAACCCGAAGAAGCGGCCGAGCGCGTTATCGCGCCGCGGTCGCCGCCCCCGGTCCACGTCGGGGCTCACCCGCCGCTCGAGCAGGAACTGGACACCCGCGATCAGGGTGGTGACGGCCAGGTACATCAGCCCGGCCGCCGCGAAGACCGGGAAGAACTTGAAATTCTGGGCCACGATCTGCTGGCTCCGTAGTGTCAGCTCGTTCACCGCAATCACCGAGGCCAGCGAGGTCCCCTTCAGCACGCTGATCGCGTCGTTGCCGACGGCAGGCAGGATGGCGCGCATCGCCTGGGGCAAGACGATCCGACGCAGCGTGAGAAGCGGACCCATACCGAGGGAGGCCGCGGCCAGGGTCTGATTCCGGCTGACCGAGAGGATGCCCCCCCGGATGATCTCCCCCGCGAAGGCCGCCTCGTTGAGCGAGAACCCGATGATCGCGGTGGTGATCGCGGGCATCACGATGCCGATCAACGGCAGCGCGTCGAACAGGAAGACGAGCTGGAGCAGCACTGGCGTGCCCCGGAACAGCCAGACGTACGCCCACGCCAGCGCCGAGAACAGCCGGTAGGGGGACAGACGCATCAGCGCGATCAGCAGGCCGATGGTCAGCCCGCCCACCATCGAGGCGACGAAGATCCGGAGCGTGAGCCACAGCCCTTCCAGCAGGAAGGGTAGCGTCAGGTACTGAAGGAACGCCTCCATCGCCGACGGGCCGACGCTCGGGCTGCCGCTCTCGCCCGCCCCTAGCGGCCGACCTCGACGGGAATGGCCAGCGAGGGGTCCATCCCGTTCTTCTGCAGCAGCGCCTTCTGGGTGCCGTTCTCCTGCAGCGCGGTGATAGCCTCCTTGACCGCGTTGACCAGCTCCTCGTTGCCCTTCTTCACCGCGACGCCGATCTTGATGTTGGTGCGGAAGGAGAAGGCGCGCTCGAACTTGTCGGGGTTGCTCTTCACCACCTGGTCCACCAGCACGAGGTCGTACATGGAGATGTCGGCCCGATCGTTCTCGATCGCCCGTGAGGTGGCCGGCGCGTTCGGATAGGGCGTGATCTGGATGGCCGGCTTGCCCGCGGCCACGCACTTGGCGCTCGCGTCCTGGAAGCCCTTGTCTTCCACCGTGCCCAGGATGGGTGCGGCCCGCGTGCCGCACGCGTCGTCGATGCTCTTGATGCCCTTCGGATTGCCCTTCTTCACGATGCCCGCGGTGCCGGTGGTGGCGTAGATGACGAAGTCGGCCGCCTGGGCCCGCGCCGGCGTGTAGTAGATGTTCGACCAGATGAGCTGGATCTGCCCGGCCTGGAGCGTCGGAACCAGCGTGCCGAAATCGAGCCCGACCAGCTCGTACTTGAGCCCGAGGCACTTCATCGCCGCGTCGATCATGTCCGGATCTTGGCCGACGATCTTGCCCGGGTTGTTCGGATCCCGGTACATGATCGGAGGCAGCGTCGGGTCGAGCCCCACCTTGAGGGTCTTGCCGGCCAGCCCCGGATACTTGGTGGCCACCTTGTCGGGCTCGCATGCCGCCTGTGCCGGCTGCGCCCCGAAGCCTAGTATCGTCGCCGCCACCAGCCCCACCACGACCGCCCCACTCCGGTACCTCATTCCCGAGCCTCCATTCCTCACGAGAAGCGGTGCACTGCATTCCCGGGCGCTAGGCGCCCGTGTGGCTCCGATGGCGCAAGAGATGCCGCCCGCGCCCGAGCCGACCCACGAATTGTCCGTCGCGCGCGATGACCTCGCCCCGGGCCAGGGTCAGCACGAGCAGCCCTTGGAGCGCGAAGCCGTTGAACGGGTCGTAGCCCGCGCGCGAGTGCAGCCGCCGCTCGTCCACTATCCCGGCGCGGGCCGGATCGAACAGGACGAGGTCGGCATCGCTGCCCACCGCGATCGTGCCCTTCTGCGGGTAGAGCCCGAAGATGCGGGCGGGATTGGTCGAGAAAGCGGCCACGAAGGTCTGCAGCGGAATCCGCCCCCGGCTCACGCCTTCCGAGTAGATCACCGGCATTTCGGTCTCGAGCCCGGGCACGCCATACGGCACCTTGGTGAAGTCCTGGGCTCCCGCCGCCTTCTGCTCGACCGTCCACGAGGTGTTGTCGCTGCCGATGGCCTGGATGTCGCCCGCGCGCAGTCCGTCCCACAGCGCGGCCTGATCCCGCGCGGTGCGGAGCGGCGGGGCGCCCACGAACTTGGCTGCCTCGGTGCCCCCGATCTCGTAGCGCTCCTCGGTCAAGGCCAGGTAGATCGGGCGCGTCTCCGCCCACACCCGCAGCCCCCGCCGGCGGGCCGCGCTCACCGCCTCGAGCGCGTCGGCGCAGGAGAGATGCACGATGTAGATCTCGGCGTCGACCAGCGCGGCGTAGTCGATGGCGCGCCGGGTGGCCTCCGCCTCCGCGAGCGTGGGGCGGCTCTGCGCGTAGTATCGCGGGTCGTGCCGGCCCGCGGCCAAGAGAGTACGCGTGCAGTGGTCGAGCATGTCACCGTTCTCGGCGTGGACGTTCACCACCGCCCCCGCCTTCCGCGCCGCGTCGAGGACCCGGACGAGCGCGTCGTCTCCGATGCCGAACTCGTTGATCATGAAAACTTTGAGGCTCGGATAGCCGATGTCGACGAGCCGCGGGATCTCGGCCAGCGTCCCCTCGCTCCCGTCGCTGACGATGACGTGGAAGCCATAGTCGATGTGGGCGCGGCCCGCTGCCTTGGCCTTCCAGGCCTCCACTGCCGAGGTGAGCGTCTGGCCTCGCGCCTGCCAGGCGTAGTCGCAGATGGTGGTCACGCCGCCGCAGGCCGCCGCCATCGTGCCCGACTCGAAGTCGTCGACGCTCCGCACGCCGCCCACCTCCGCGTCGAGATGCGTGTGCACGTCCACGCCGCCCGGCAGGACCAGCAGCCCCGTCGCGTCGATCTCCCGCCGGCCCGGAGCCAGGGATGGCTCGATCGCGGCGATGCGGCCGCCGTCGACTCCGACGTCGGCCCGGACGGAGTCGGCGGCGGTGACGACGGTCCCCCCGCGCACCACCAGCTCGTGATTCACGACGGCTCCGCAAACCCGTAGAGCTGCGCCACGTTCGATCGGGTGATCTGCCGCCGCTCCTCGGGCGGCACGCCGTCCAGGATACGCTCGAGGATGCTCCGCGAGCGCGGGAAGGTCGACTCGGTGTGCGGATAGTCCGATCCCCAGAGGAGCAGGCCGACGCCGATGAGCGCGCGGTCGCGGATACCCATGGCGTCTTCCTGGAAGCTCAGGAAGACGTTGCGATGGAAGAAGTCGCTGGGAAGCGCGTCCCCTTGGTAGCGATGCCAGTGGGCGCGCCGAGCCCGCTGCGTGTAGGTGTAGTCGAGCCGATCGAGGAAGTAGGGCGCCCAGGCAATCTCGTGCTCGGCCGAACCCACGCGCAGGCGCGGGTGGCGCTCGAACACCCCTTCCAGGATGAGATGGCCCAGGGCCACGCGAACCCAGTAATCCGCGTTGGCGAGGAGAGCCGCCCGTGAGGTGCGATTGCTCTCGGCCACCACGTGCGGCGCAGGCCGGTTGGTGTCGATGTGGAGACTGATCGGCGCGTCGAGGTCCTGCGCCGCCGCCCAGAAGGGCTCGTACATCGCGTGGTCGTAGCTTCGCTCTTCGGGCGGCGCGACGGTGATCATGCCCCCGGCCAATCCCAGCTTGCGCACCCGCGCGAGCTCGCCGACGGCCTCGTCAACGTCCTCCACGTTGAGGAGGGCGATGCCGCGCAGCCGCTCGGGCGCCGCGCGACAGAAGTCGACGAGCCAGTCGTTATACGCGCGGAAGCACGCCGACAGCAGCTCGAGATCGGGCACGCGATAGAGCTGGAGTCCGGCTGTCGGATAGATGACCGACCCCCAGACGCCGTCCTCCTCGTTCTCGCGCAAGAACTCGGCGGGCTGATAGGCGCCCGGCCGGACCTCGGAGAAGCGCGCAGCCGGGCGGAGCTCCTCCGGGCGCTCGAAGCGCTTGCCGACCTGGGCGCCGCCCTGGAAGGAGTTCCCGCGTGTCCCGTCGATCATCCACCAGTCCCCGTCGGGCTCGCTGATCACGCGCGGCCCCCGATCGCGGAAGCGCCGGTCCATGCGATCCGTCCAGAGGTTGGGCGGCTCGACGATGTGGGAGTCCGACGAGATCAGCTTCCAGTCGAGCAAGGATGCTTCCCCTACGGCTCAGTTCTGCAGCACATACTTGTCCACCCGCTCGCGGGTGCCCAGGGCCAGGTAGATGTCGCCGTGGGCGTCCACCCAGCTCCCGTGGGCCGACAGGGAATCCCAGCGCGCCACCACCTGGCCCCGCTTGTCCATCAGGCTGATCCGGGGCGACAGCCCGCTCACGCCGCCCTCGCTGATGCAGAAGAGCCCGTCGCGGTCCATGGAGATGTCGAGCGGTCGGCGCATGTCGGTCCACATCGTGAGGTACTGCCCGTCCGGGGCGAAGACCTGGATGCGATTGTTCTCCCGATCGCAGACGTAGATGTTGCCGTCGTCGCCCGCGATGAGGCTGTGCGGCAGGTGAAACTGGTTCGGCTCGGTCTTGCCGGGTTGGCCCCACGACGCGATGAGCCGGCCGGCGGCGGTGAAGCGATGGACGCGGGCGTTGCGATAGCCGTCGGTCACGTAGAGGTCACCCGAAGGGGACGGGACCATCTCGGTCGGATAGTTGAAGGGGCCGGCCGAGCGGGGCACGAGCTCGCCGGGGCGCTCGCACCCGGTGTCAGAATGCTGCCCGCGCGTGCCCAGGACCTGGAGCGGCTTGCCGTCGAGCGTGTACGTGAGGCACACCGAATCGTCGCGGTCGGTGAGATAGACCACGTCCTTGGCGATATGGATGCCGTGTGGGTTGGCGAAGGCGCCGATGCCCCAGCCGCCCAGGTAGGCGCCCTCCCGCTCGAAGACCAGCACCGGCGGGTCTTTTCGCTGAAACACGTACACGCGATCTGCTGAATCGGTGGCGACGGCGCTCACATTTCCGAATGTCTGCCCGGCGGGGAGCCGTGCCCAGTTCTCGATCAGCTCGTATCGGTACTTTCCCGTGCCGATGATCGCCATGGCCGTCCTCCCCGACGGGATACTGCGGTGACGGCACCGTACTGTCAAGGACGGCCTGATCGTGGTACCCGCGGTGGCGGTGCCTCCGTCGCCGCTGCGGCAGAGCGGGGCCGGGTCGTTTACTCTCGGAACGGAGAGGGCTATTCTTGTGCGTCTCCCGGAAGGGGCTCGTCGAACGGAGATAGCGATGGGGAGCGACAGACGCAGCGTCTGATCCGCCGCCTGCGATCGTCTTGACATCAATACAAGTGACAGGGAGGAGTCGACAAATGAGACGGACGACACTCGTGGTGTTCACGGCCCTCATCGCGACGCTGGCGCTGGTGGGGACGGGGCGTCCTGCCGACAAGAAGCTGACGTTCGGCATCGGCATCAGCGCCCCCTTCGCCCCGTTCGTCATCGCGGTCGAGAAGGGCTTCATGGAGAAGCGCGGCGTGCCCGCCGAGTACAAGATGTTCGAGAGTGGCGCGCCGGCGTTCGAGGCGATGGTGGCGGGCAGCCTCGACGCGGGCATGGTCTCCGAGTTCATCTTCGTCCCGGCGCGCGCGAAGGGTGCGCAGATCAGCCTCGTGTCGCTCTTCACCGTGACCGGCAAGGATCTGGGCGCCGTGGTGTCGAAGAACATCAAGTCGCCGAAGGATCTCGAGGGCAAGACCGTCGGCACCGCCGTGCGGACCTCGGCCGAGTACTTCATGTACAAGTACTTCGAGAAGCACGGGGTCGACATCGGCAAGGTGGCCGTGAAGAACATCAACCCCACCGAGACGGCGCCCGCCCTGTTCCGCGGCGACATCGATGCATTCTTCCTCTGGGGCAACTGGGTGCCCAAGGGACCGGAGGTCGTCCCCGGCGCGCGTGTCATTGCCTACTCCGGCGACGACAACGTGTACATCCAGAAGCAGTCGCTGATCTTCAACGCCAACTCGCTGAAGGCCAACCGCGATCTCGTCGGCAAGTCGCTGCTCGCGCTCATGGACACGATCAAGTTCATCAAGGAGCAACCGGACGAGGCCGCCGCCATCGCGGCCAAGGCGTTTCGGATCGCGCCGGAAGAGATGAAGAAGCAGATGGCGCCGCTCAACTACGTGGTGGAGCTCAAGCGCGCCAGCATCAACGAGTACAAGGCGAGCACGCGCTGGATCGTCGGCAAGGGCGGCGTCAGCATTCCGGACATCGACAAGTTCTGGAGCGAGCTGGTGGACGCCTCGCTGCTCAAGGCGGTCGCGCCGGGGCAGACGGACCTGTAAGCCCTGGCCGCGTACATCCGGTTCGGCGACATCGACTTCGGCTTCCCGGGGCGGGCCGGCGAGCACCCCCTCGTGCTCAAAGGCCTGTCCCTGGAGATCGAGCGCGGCGAGCTCTTCTGCCTGCTCGGGCCGAGCGGCTGCGGCAAGACCACCGTGCTGAATCTGCTCGCCGGCTTCGAGCAGCCGGCGGGGGGAGCCATCCAGGTCGACGGGCGGCCGGTGACGGCGCCCGGGGTGGAGCGCACCGTCGTTTTCCAGGGCGACGATTCGCTCTACACGTGGCTGACCGCCGTCGAGAACGTGGAGTTCGGGCTCCGGCTCGCGGGGGTCGCGCCCGAGCGCCGCCGCGCCACCGCCGAGCGCTACCTCGACCTCGTCGGTCTGCGCGGCCAGGGGCACAAGTACCCGAGCCAGCTCTCGGGAGGCATGAAGCAGCGGATCCAGATCGCGCGCGCCCTCGTGTGCGAGTCCCCGATCCTCCTGATGGACGAGCCGTTCGCGGCCCTCGACGCGCAGACGCGCAGTACCCTTCAGGACGAGCTCATCGGCATCTGGCAGCAGACCGGGCGGACGGTGCTCTTCATCACGCACGACATCGGCGAGTCGATCCTGCTCGCCAACCGCGTCGGGCTCATGACGGCGGGGCCCGAGGCGCGCATGAAGACGATCGTGCCCGTCGATCTCGCACGCCCGCGCCGGCGGAGCGATCCGGCCGTGGGCGCGCTCTACGAGCGGCTTGCCGACATGGTCAGCGAGGAAGTGCGCCGAGCGGGAGCGCTGCGATGAGCGTGGCCTCGGCGGGAAAGGTGGCGGAGGCATCGGCGAAGACCACGGCGGCGCGAGGGCGCCTCGGCATCCCGGCCGTGCTCGTGCCGGTGCTGTCGGTGTGCGCCCTGGTGCTCCTCTGGCAGGTCGTGAGCGCGACGTTCTTCCCTCCCGTGCTGTTCCCCACGCCGGTCATGGTCGGCAAGGCCCTGGTCGGCGAGATCGTCTCGGGCCGCCTCCTGAAGGACAGTGTGGTCAGCCTGCGACGGATCTTCGCGGGGTTCGTGCTCGGCTGCACGATCGGCGCCGGCCTCGGACTGCTGATGGGAGCCGTCCGGCTGGCCCGGCGCAGCCTCGACCCCTTCATCCAGTTCGGGCGCTTCGTCCCCTCGATCTCGCTCCTGTCGCCGGCGCTCATCTGGTTCGGCATCGGCGAGGGCTCGAAGCTCTTCCTCATCACCTACACCACGACGTTCATCGTGCTGCTCTTTGCGCAACATGGGTGGGGCCAGGCCTGGCTCGCTCTTACCGTTTTGAGCATCGCCTTCACCGTCGGGCGCACCGTCTTCGGCCACCTGCCGGACAGGATCGGCGGCGCCGTGGTTGCGTTGGTCTGCGTGCTGATCGAGGCGGCTGGCCAAGCGCTGATCTGGCTAGCGCCGTGGTCCACGCTGGCGTTCGTCGGAGCCGCGCTCACCGGCTTCGGCTACTCGCTCGTTTACCCCGGCTTTGGCGTGGAAGCGG
>Ga0209689_1000474_pt1 | contig 27457 bp, 20 predicted proteins | sample GraSoiAngelo_149_FD_187119 | JGI IMG/M metagenome (GOLD analysis project Ga0209689, IMG submission 187119) | Grasslands soil microbial communities from the Angelo Coastal Reserve, California, USA - 14_1009_09_30cm (SPAdes) (version 2) | ecosystem: Environmental > Terrestrial > Soil > Grasslands ... | reverse complement strand
CAGACGATCAATTTATGATCCGGGCCCTGACTGCGGAACAGGTTGACTCGAAATGTGATGCCGTCCGCGGGCGCACGCTTATCCAGCGCCGAGAACGGAATGCGCATCGCGGCATACCAGATATGGGCGGGATGGTCGATGCGCGTCGCAACCTGAAATCCAGAATTCCATTTCCAGCCCTCTTCATGATGCGGCTTTGATAAATCGATATCGAGATCGATCCACTCTCCTCTGGGAGAAACTTCGAATTCTTTGTAATGTCGAATGTTTTCGAAGTCTGATCCAATGAAAACTTCGGCGACATCCCAGTCCCACAATTGGAATGTTTCGGCTTTAGGGTGTGGGTCAGGTTTCAGATGCAACTTCTCATACGGGCAAATGAATAAGAAATAGAGATTGTCTTTGGTCCAGCGCGAACGAACTTCGGTGCGATAGCGCGGGAGCGGCTTTCCGTACGTATCTGTTTCGGCGTAGACGGGAGGGGTACTTGACCAGAATGACAAGCCAGGGTTTGTAGTCAGGGGAACATCTTTATCCGCCTTCGTGCTCTCCATGAGCGGATTGTCGCCGGCAACAGCAGCAGCGGCGCTGAGCAGCGTGAGAGTAAGGCAAATCTTAACGAAGCCATTCATCAAGATGCTCCCATACGAAAGCGTCGTCTTGCAAATGAGGATAGATTTTGCAGACGCGATCGATTTCCTCGCTCTGTCCTGGTGAAAGGTCTTCATGGGGATCGAGGCACCAGCGTCCCTGAAGTAGTCCCTGACGACGCAGGACTTCATTGATGCCTGCGATGCAGCCGCGAAACTCATGCGCCGGATCAAAAAGCGCAGCGTTTGAATCCGTGATCTGCTGGGCCAGCGTCAAGAGATCGCGAGAAACTTTAGCACCGGATGCCTTCACGGACGCAAGTTGCGAGACGGCACACTTCGTCCACACCGCCCAATGTCCCAGCAGGCCCCCAACGATCTGCATTTGCGCACCGCCGAAATCATATTCTGTGAGCAAATCAAGCAAAATGTGGTCATCGTTGCCGGTATAGAGTGCGATCTCACCGGCGCGTCCAGAGTCGGAGACGGCTCGTATCACGTCGATGGTCTGGTAACGATTGAAGGGTGCGATCTTGATGGCAACAACATGTTCAATTTCCGTGAACTGGCGCCAAAATTCATAAGGCAGAATGCGGCCGCCAACGGCGGGCTGCAAGTAAAAGCCCATTACTGGAATCATGGCCGCTATGCTCCGGACGTGATCAAGAAGCGCAGGAACCGATTCCTTCCGCAGGTCGGCAAGACTCAACAGCGCGACCTCATAACCAAGAACCTTCGCGATTTCCGCCTCCGTAACTGCCTGGCGGGTTCTCCCGCAAACTCCGGCGATCTTTACGACGTCATGTTTGAGCATCTCTTCCATCGCCAACTCAAGCACAGGTTTGAATAAGCCAATCTTTGGATCACGAATGGCAAACTGAGTAGTGTGTACACCTACGGCGATCCCGCCGGCGCCCGCCGCCACATAGTAGCGGGTCAGGGCACGCTGATGTTTTTCGTCCAATTTGCGCTCTCGGTTCAGGGCCAAGGGGTGGGCGGGAATTACCAGGCCGCGTCGGAGCCGGTCTCGCGGTGTCATCAAAACTTTCCGTCTCGGGTTTGAAAGTGAGTTGGCCTATTCAGCATCACACCACCACGCTTGATCCAGTTCGCAATCCAATCCATCATCTCGCGGGGAGTGATCGTGGGAGATCCCAGCAGCTGGTGCGCTTTCGTGGCATTGCTGAGCAAAGCGGTCGGCATTTCTTCAGAGGTGAAGAGAGGTTCGACTGCGAAGCGGCGGCCAAATTCTTCTGCGATGGACCGAACAGAAAGCGTTTCAGGGCCGGTGATGTTCAAGATCAATGGCGGCGACTGGCAATGAGCAAATGATCGCAAACACGCTGCGTTCGCGTCACCTTGCCAGATGACATTCACTGCGGCCATGCTGAGATCGATTGGACGTCGATGAAAGACGGCAGTCGCGATATCGACCAGCACTCCGTAACGCAGGTCGATAGCATAATTCAGACGAAGGAGCACCACCGGAGCGCCCCACTTCGCCGATCCGTATTCAAACATTCGCTCCCGGCCCAGAGCCGATTGCGCATATTCACCTTGAGGATCCACCGGTGTCGACTCCCGCGCTCCGCCCTCTTTCACAGGTTGCAGCGGATAAACGTTGCCGGTGGAAAATGCCACGATTCGTGAATCGCGAAACCGCTCGGCGACCAAGCCTGGCAAGTACGTGTTCATTGCCCAAGTTAAATATTCAGATCCCGTGGTGCCAAATTTTCGCGCCGCCATGAAAACAATGTTGCCAGCGTCCGGGAGACTGGATAATTTCCTCCGTTCCAGCAAGTCGCACTCTATGGTCTCAATGCCTTCTGACGACAGCTGCGAAAGGACATCACGATTGGTAAAACGAGCAACGGCTATAATTCTCTTTTTCGCACCCGCTTGGTCCGCCGCTCTTCGCGCCAAACGAGCCAGACTTGGCCCCATCTTGCCGCCTGCACCAAGGATGATTAGATCGCCATCCAAAGCGGCAGTTGCGGCCACATCCGCTTCTGTAGGCCTGGACAGGCGCTCTTCCAGTTCTTTTTCCGTGTTGATCGGCATGATCGATGAGGGGAAATAGTCTACCGCCGAAGCTTAATTTATGTCTTTGTTTATTTGCGATTTTCTTCCCTTGTCTGTTGTAAGTCAGTGGTATAACTTCGGAATCTAGGCCTTTGCTTCGGCAAGTAACCAGCCGGCGGCTAGACTGAGACCCATTCGACATGCGGACAGCAAAGACTTCACGTCTGCTCGCCGAGCAGCGGCGCCGAAAAATCATTGATCTCATCGAACAAAGAGGACAGGTAACTGTCCGGGATTTGGTAGAGAGGTTCTCCATCTCTGCGGTGACTGCGCGCGGCGATCTCGATGCCCTCTCTTCCAATGGCACCGCCGTGCGTTCGCACGGAGGCGCGGTGCGGCGACTGGAGGCGAATCAGGACTATCCACTGCGCCTAAAGGAAACGTTACACCACGTTGAGAAAGTTAGGATCGGACGAGCCGCCGCGGAGCTGGTGCAATCCAATGAAACCATTGTTCTCGACTCAGGAACTACTACCGCGGAAGTCGCCCGCCATTTGAAAATCAGGAAGCTGCAGTCGATTACCGTGATTACCAACGCTCTAAACGTCGCTTCAGAGCTGATGGATGCCCGCGGCATTTCGGTAATCATGATTGGAGGATTGCTCCGCCCGGTATCGGGTTCTTTCGTAGGTCCACAGGCAGAAACCATGCTGAAGGAATTGCATGCCGACCGTTTGTTTCTCGCAGTGGATGGTTTCGATCTGGAGATTGGGCCTTCGACTCCCGATGTATTCGAAGCCCAACTGAATGGATTAATGATGCGAATATCGAAAGAAGTGAATGTGGTCGCCGATTTCAGCAAACTGGGCCGGCGGAGTGTTTCTCGGATCGGCCCCTTGGAAAGCATTCATCGGCTGATCACCGATAGCCGGGCGCCGGCTGAGTTCACTGAAGATCTGCGCAAGTCAGGCATTGAAGTGATCACAGCTTAGTATCGCTCTTAGAGCCGAAGTGGTTGCAGCCCCCGGAACAATCGGAATCTTTTCTGTCTTATATTTTTCTACCCCAGCTCGAACCCGGCAATCGCGTAAATATGATTGTCATTGCCGTTGAGTTCTTTTCCCCTGACCATACGTAAGAGTCGTCGCTGGGGCTTAAAACCTAAATCTTGAGCAAGCGAGGTCGCGTCACTGTTTCGCGAAACGATATCCCAAAACCAGCTCCCGCCTGGTGAGTCGCGGATAAGCGCCTGAATTAACTGTTGAGCGTTCTCGCGATTTTTGGCGATGCAAGGACCGACATAATCAGAAACACGTCCCGGCCTGGAGAATAAATACCCTTCGGTCGTCGAGGAGGAGATTGCGCTTCGCTTCGCCAGCTCATACAGTAAGTGCGAACGGTCCGTGCCAAAAGCCTTAGAATCCAGATCGAGACAAGGGCGGTTCAGAGTTTCCGAGACAGTCTTCTCCATTGTTTGGGACGAGCCATCGCGAAACCAGCGTTCCACAGGCTGCTCCGCTCGAAAACCCAATTTTTCGTATACCGGTTGGCCTTGCGCGGTTGCATCCAATTTCACTGTCGCGATGCCCAGCTGGTCGGCGCGGGCCAGTGCCGTTGCCAGCAGACTCCGGGCAAAGCCCCGGCCCCGCCACTCCACTCTGGTCAACACCATGCCAACCCAGGCTAGTTGTCGCCCATAGCACAGCAAAGTTGTGGTCGCGACCAGCCGGCCGTTGACTTCGACGCCGAAACATCCTTTGGCGTCAAATCGCATTAACATCCGCCAGTCCTCCGGCGTCTGGTTCCACCCTGCCTGCGTAGAGAGCTCCATGGCGGCAGGCACATCTTTTTCTGTCAGAAGACGAAGTGTGGTTGGAATGTCGTGCACGGGAATGTGTCTGCCCAATCCGCAGCCCCAGACATCCGAAACACGCTCGAGGCTAGTGAAGCGTAAAGCTCTGCACCACCCGATTTATGATTCCATCCTCCGAAGGCGAATCGGGGCGTAACCCCTCGTTCAAACATCGGAAGAAACCAAGTAATTGCCCGACCACCACATCGATGACAGGAGCATTCTGATCGCCGACTTCTCGCAAGCCGCGACATTCAATCACAACGTCATTGGGGCGCAGCACTTCCTTCGGGACGTCCTCGCCGATGATGAGCTTTAAAAGTCCGAGTTCTTTCTGGTCCAATTCGCGAAGCAGATCAGCTTCGTAGGCCCGGATCGTCGGATCGGAAGAAAGGAAACACACCACCAGTGTGTCCTTGTCTACGTAGCTCATGGGACCGTGGCGAAGGCCGAGATAGGTTTCGCAGAGCGTGGTCACCCGGCCAGCGGTCATCTCCAACATTTTCAAGGCAGCTTCACGGGCCGCGCCGAAACGCGAGGCGGTACCCAAATACGCCGCACGCCGAAAACGTACGTTCGCCACTCGTGCCAAAGTGTCAAAGTGCGTGTTGAGCAATTCGCTGGCGATCTTGCTTGACCTCTCGCAGATTATGCGGTACGTATCCGGCTGCGTTATCAGTCCAAGAAAACGTGCTGCCAGCACCAGATTGGTGAAACTGCTAGTCATTACCAGGCTTTGATCATTGGTGCCGTCAGCCGTGGTGATGACATGAACCCCGGGATGATCCTGATACGTTTTAGCGAGGCTGCCGGTTCCGTTGCAGGTCAGCACCAAATGCCGGATTTCGGGTTCGAGCGCAAGTACGACGGACAATGCCCCAACGCTCTCCGGACTGTCTCCCGATCGCGCCAGCGAAACCATCATTGCTGGCCTTCCAACCGGAAGCGCTTTACTTCCGTCCGTCAGCAAGATCCCTCCGCCAATTGCCTGGGTAGTGACTCGCAGCTCATTCTGCAGAACCTGGCGTACACAGTCGCCGGCATACTCCGAACTGCCCGATCCCGTGAGAATCAAACTCGCAAGTCCGTCCAGAGACTTTTTCAGCGTGGGAGCGCAGGACAGCATCAGCGAGCAGGTTTGCGTCCAGGTGGTAGGCTGCTGACAGATCTCTCGCAGCGTGTGGAAATATCCCAGCCGGTTCTGCTCGTCGGGAGTCCTTGCCAATAACTCCTCGGCTTTGGATTGGGTTTTTGAGATGCTGCGAAGCCACTCCGGTTCGGCTAGAGACAGAATCGGCATTCCCTTGAACACTTCCTTTCCATTTTCCGAGAGAAAATAACAGAAATATAACAAAAGTAAACGAAAATTATACGACAGTTCGTATCAGGCAAATGGAAGCATTAAAAGGGTAAGCTTATATAAGTCAATTCGAGCGTCCGCAGCCCCTTCCCGGCATTATGAATTTCCGGGATGGTTACGTTTGTTACGAAGCCGACCTTAGGACTGTAGGATCTAAGAGCGCCGCCGAATGTTGATCGAGAAACACCGTGGTGTTTGGATGAGTGCGCAGGATTGACGCGGGGGCCAATGGGCTGATTTCTCCCTGAAAACAAGACTTCACCGCTTTAGCTTTCCTGGCATCTGGCACGATGCAGAGGATTCTCTTCGCTTTTAGAATTTGGCGCACACTCATGGAAATGGCGCGTCGCGGTACGTCATCCAGAGTTGCAAACCATCCCTCCCCAAGCTGTTGACGCCGGCACGCTTCGTCGAGCGTAACGATCAGATATTCTTCCTCGGTTTCGAAGTCGGCGGGAGGATCATTGAAGGCGAGATGTCCGTTCTCCCCGACTCCAACGAAAGCGACGTCGACCGGGGCTTGCCGCAGTTCCTGGCTGGTGCGACCAATAACTTCGGCCGGATCTCCCTCACCGTTCAGCAGATGGTGCTGAGTGATTCCGGTTTTCTGGATCAGGCGTTGTTGAAGATAATTGCTGAAGCTTGCGGGATGTGAAGCAGGCAGTCCAATGTACTCATCCAGGTGGAACATTTCGACCTGTTTCCAGTCGATGCCCGGAAGACTGGTCAGGGCTTCCAGAAACTCGAACTGAGAAGCGCCGGTCGCGGCAATGATTCGCGCCTTCCCATGTTCCGCGATTGCGTGGCGAATAGAGGTTCCCGCTTGCTCGGCGGCGGCCGCGGCAAGGGCGGTCTTGTCTTTAAAGAGCTTCAATACCATAACCGATAGACCTCGATTGAATCATAACTGTGTAACGCGTTGGACGTCCGGTACCTGCGCTGGGAGCGGAGTTCAGGGCATCGCTCCCGGATCACAGGAAACTATTGACACACTTCATAGACTAAGGTAAACCGTCCTTCATTCCATGAGCAATTTTCAGCAGTGCAGAGCTATTTTCAGGCGGCTCTCGGTACCAGCGCTATCTCGGAGAATTGTGAGACGAAGCTCAGCTCGAAAACTGTTGAGTGGAGCTGTCATCCATGTCGTTGTCTTTTCCTTTTTTACGCATGGCGGAATTGTCGCCGCCCAATCTTCAGCAGGAACTACCGCAGAGCAAATTGGAACGGTTCGTGTGGATGCAGCCCCGGGCCACGTAATCAATTCATTCGATCCCGATAGCGCGCTAGGCAGTTCGATCGATGTACTATCGCGCACCGGCATCGACAAAGTCTATACACCACACATCGTTCAGGAGGCTCTCTCCGCAGGCTGGGGACCGATCACCTACCGCAACAATACTGAGCTTCGCATGGCGGCATGGCACTGGACGGAAAATGGAATATGGAGCGATGCGGCGCACCGAAGCGGATATTTCACCGGCAGCACTGAACTGAAGGAACCGATCAAGTACATCCTGGCGTACGCATTGCCTCACCGTGGTTTCGCTACCAGCGGTGATCGCCCGATACAAGGTCCGAACCTCAGTTATTGGAAAAGTAATCCGTACCTCACCAGCAGGTTCACCGGCGAAAGCGACGCGCTGCATCCGCAATGGGTGGTGGTTGACCTTCAGGCTGAGAAGCCGGTGAGCGCTGTCCGCTTGACCTGGATGAATCCTTATGCGACGACCTATCAGGTGGAATATTGGATTGGGGCAGACGCGCTCGATTTTGACGAAGGCCCCAAGGGCGAATGGAAAGTTTTTCCCTCAGGCGTATTGAAAAACGCCAGCGGCGGAACAGTTACTTTGAAGCTCTCTGGCGTGCCCGTTTCCACGCGATTCCTGCGCATCTTGATGACGCAATCGTCGAATACTTGTGACGAGCATGGGGCGGACGATGTTCGCAATTGCATCGGCTACGCGATTCAGCAAATCGCGACAGGCACCGATGATAAGGCTGGGACTTTCATCGAAACCGCGAAAGGTCCGGCTGAAAAACGAACCACTTACACCGTTTCCTCCATCGATCCCTGGCATTCCGCCGCTGACGTGAACGACGGAGGAAACTACCAGCACAGCGGCTTCGACATTTTCTTTGCCAGCGGGCTCACCAATAACCTGCCAGCAATGATTCCGGTCACGATGCTTTACGGCACACCAGAAGATTCGGCCGCCCAGATCGCTTACATTGAGAAGCGCGGCTACCCCATCGGATATATAGAAATGGGCGAGGAACCCGATGGCAAGCACGCCATGCCGGAAGACTATGCCGCGCTTTACCTACAGTGGGCGACGGCTCTTCACAAAGTTGATCCCAAGCTGAAGCTGGGTGGTCCGATCTTCGAAGGAGTGAACGAAGACATTCGAGTGTGGCCTGACTCCCAGGGACGTACGTCCTGGATGGGCCGCTTCGTGGATTACTTGAAGGCACACGGGCGGCTCTCCGACCTGGCCTTCGTTTCGTTCGAGCACTATCCTTTCGAGCCCTGCACCATCACTTGGAAGACTCTCTACAAAGAGCCGCAACTGATGAAGCACATCCTTCAGGTATGGAGAGACGACGGCGTGCCCAAAGAAGTACCGCTGATGGTGACGGAGAACCATCTCGCCGCCAGCCTCACCGGCCCCATGACCACAATTTTCGCCGCGCTATGGCTGGCGGATAATATTGGCTCGTTCTTCGAAGGAGGAGGTTCGGCGTTCTATCATTCACCGATCCAACCTCAGGGTGTGCAGAATACTTGCCTGGGTTGGGCCTCGTGGTCGAATTTTGTTTCCGACGAAAATTACACCATCAAGGGATACACCTCTCCTTATTATGCCGCTCACATGATCAACCTGGAGTGGGTGCAGCACCGTTCCGGCGTGCATCGCATGTTCCCTTCGTCGAGCGATATCAAGGATAGCGAGGGCAATGTGCTGGTCACTTCTTACGCCGTGCACCGCCCCGACGGAAACTGGTCTCTGATGTTGGTGAATCGTGACGAGAACAATGCTCATACCGTCCGCGTTGTATTCGACGATGCCCGCAGAAAGCGGAACGCTTCCTTTACCGGCCCTGTAACGCTGGTGACCTTCGGAGGCGAGCAATACGTTTGGGTCAACGATGGTCCGAATAGCCATCCAGATCCAGACAATCCACCGGCAGCTACCACGATAACGGCAAGTTCGCAGAGCGCATTCACTCTACCTAAAGCGTCAGTAACCGTACTCCGGGGAAAAGTGGATCTGGAAGACTGAGCCAGTCGGCTCGCCTAACGTTTGGGAAAATATCGGTAGTGGTTCAATTTCAAACCGACCACCGCCAAGACTTCTTCTTAACGACGTGGATGGGAGGGGGTGAGGTATAGAATTCATGCAGATTTCGGGTTCAAAGAGGGAAATTCCGAAGCAAGAGGGAAGTTCCCTGGAGGAATCATCTCCGCTGCCTTGGGGTCCCGAGCCGGTATTGGGTGGTGCTGACCCTCTTCATGGCAGTCCCCGCCTGTGTGCTCTGCCAAATTCAAAACGGACAGTTTACTGGAGTGATCGAGGATCCCACAGGCGCGAACGTGCCGGGCGCGCGAGTCTTGATCAGAACCAGGAGACTGGGTACGGTCTGGTGGTGCGCAGCAATGAAGTCGGGGTCTTTGCCGCCCAAGAGCTGACCATCGGCCATTACAAACTGACGGTGGAAGCTGCAGGATTCAAGACCGTCACTGCTAGCAACGTGGAATTGAACGCGGGAACGGTCGTACGGGTTGATTTCAAGCTGCAGATCGGGGAGCGACAGGAAACCGTAGAAGTGACTGATGCAGCCGTTCCGATCAATAGCGAGAATTCCCGCTTGGCCCAGACCGTGGATTCCACCCAGAATCGCAAATCTTCCGCTGAACGGACGCAATGTCTATGACCTGATCCAGTACACGCCGGGTGCGACCAACATGCGTGGCACGATGTTCGAGAATGGCGCGAACACCGTGGTCAATGGGGTGCGGGGAAACTTCAACGGCTTCGTGATCAATGGGGTTTCCAATAAGGGGTTAAGTGGAGGACCGGTCAACCAGCCGACTCAAGACACGGTGCAGGAGTTTCAACTGCTGACCCTGAACAACTCCGCCGAGTTTGGCAACAGCGCGGGAGCGATCACGAATCTGGTTACCAAGTCGGGGACCAATAATCTCCACGGGAACGCCTGGGAATACTTTCGCAACGATGCGCTCGATGCCAAGCCGTTTTTCGCCAATCATTTTGCCGACCCTACGCAGCGCCAGAAGACACCACTGCACTTAAACCAGTTCGGGGGAACGTTGGGCGGTCCCATTCGCAAGAACAAGCTGTTCTTTTTTGCCGCCTACCAAGGGGACCGGTTTACCATCTCCAACCCGGGAGAGGTGCTGGCGGAGTCATCAGATTTTCGGCAAGCGGTGATCGCGACCTTCCCCGATTCCATTTCCAGCCTGTTGTATTCCAACTTCGCTCCCTCCAACTCGGGTAGCCCGGCTTTTACCCTGCGCGATTACGTCGGAGACGGGTTCTCTGGTTTCGGTTTCTCTAACTTCGGCGACTATTTATGTCCTAACAGCAATACAGGCATTACGAACGCAATCTCCAACAAGTTTGCTGCCTTGTTGGGCGTGGAGCAGGCGGATATCGATTACATGAACCAGCCGTCCAATTGCCCGAGTGGCTCACCTTACTCCACGCCGGTGGCGGGATCCTTTGGGCGTGACCTCCCATTCCTAGTGAACGTACTGAACGTCGGCAAGTCACAGGTAGCCGAGAACCTGTTCAACGGGAATGAGACATGGCGGCGCGGTTCATGAGCCACGCTCAACGCCTGCAAAAGCCTCTCACTTTCATGCTGGTTGACGTAGACCGATTCAGAGAGGTGAATACCCGTTTCGGACACCTCGCGGGTGATGTGGTATCAGCTGAGATCGCCTCCCTGCTCAAGCGGGCGATGCGTGGTTCGGATGCCGTCATTCGATACGGAGGTGATGAGTTTTTGGTCATCCTGGCCGATGCGTCCCAGGCTGACGCGAAGATTGTGGTGGACCGGGCTCAAGGTTGTCTGCGAGATTGGAATCAGGGTGGACATCTCAAGGGCTTCGAGGTGAGTTTGAGTATCGGTGTCGCGGAATGGACAAAGGGAGTAACGCTGGATGAAGTCCTAGACGCGGCTGATCGGGAGATGTACGCATCGAAAGGCGCCGCCAAGCTTGTGAGTCGGGAAGGACAGCCCGGAATCCGCGCCAGAGTGAAAGCCGCTTCTACGACAGCTCCTTACTGAGTGTCGACCACCCACAAGAAGGAGTCGGTTGATTTCCCAAGAGTAGATCTGACCGGATCGACCACAATCCAAATTCAAGTTGGCTTGTAGGAAGTTTGCGGGGTATCTGCGTCATCACTGCCGATTAGATCTCGAATGAGGTCCAGCTCTCGGGCGCCAATTTGCGTGAACTGAACTCCGATGCGTTGTCGATCATCGACTCGCGCAACCACACCGTTGGCATCAATTCTCAAGTCCCGCCCAGGAAGCCGGAACGACAACCGGACCTTGGCGCCTACGGGTAAAGAACGGCCCATTTCGAAAAGAATTCCTCCCTGGCTGATATTGGAACTTGTTCCCTGGAAAGTTTGGTCTTCAACGCGGCAGGTAACGGCTGTCTGGAGTGGAACCCGTACAAAGTGGCGGCGATTTTCAAACATCGTGCCGCGGGCAGCCTTAAACAAGTTAGTGAGCCTTTGCCTATCCACAGGCTTTTGCAGGAAGAACGTAGTTCCCGCAGCAAAGGCCTTCTCCATGGTTTTAACGTCATCTTCTCCGGTAACGACCACGATGGGTGCGGACTTGTTCCAGGAGGACTTCCGAATTCGTCGAGTGAGTTCGAAACCATCCACCTTGGGCATCTGAAGATCCAGGAAAATGCCGTCAAACCTCTCCTGATTGACCAAAGCTGAGGCCGCTTCGCTATCACTGACGGCGCGTACCTCTGCCTTAAGAGAAGCGAGAACCTCGCCCATAAGTTCCAGAGTGGGCGCGTCGTCTTCGACTATCAGTACCTTCAGAGCCACGACAAATTTCTCCTTGCCGAAAAAGGACCTGATGCGGGCCGGACAGTTAGCAGATTATCGTTTTTTGCAGCCTGATTTCGTTTCTAAGTGCCTCGTAACATTACCTTAGTACTTCTTCTCCCTATCACAACAGTTGAGTTAATCGTCCTTATTGACGAGGATGGAATGACATATGGCAGGCAAAATCTTGGTCGTCGACGATGACGCGGCTAACCGTGAGCTGCTGCAGGAAACCCTTATCGCTGAAGGAATGGAAGTCGTTACTGCGCCCGATGGTCGCAGTTCTCTTGAGGAGTTCGCGCGACTCAAACCGGACTTAGTATTGCTCGACGTGAACATGCCTTTTCTGGATGGCTTCGAAGTATGCCGACGGTTGAAAAGCAATCCCGAGACACGGCTTACACCTGTGGTATTAGTTACGGGACTTACAGGCCGCGAAGATCGAGTGCGCGGAATCAAGTCCGGAGCAGATGGCTTCCTAAGCAAACCAGTTGATCAGAGCGAACTTTTGGCGCACGTCCGTTCCCTTTTGAGCCTGAAGGCTCATACCGACGAATTGGAACGGGCAGAATTGGTTTTATTCGCTTTGGCCCGCTGCATCGAAGGCAAGGATCCCAATACTGAAGGACATTGCGAACGGCTGTCCGGATACTCGGTTCAATTAGGCAAGGAAATTGGGTTGCCTGACGATCAACTCGTCGCTCTGCGCCGAGCCGGAATTGTTCACGATATTGGCAAGGTGGCTGTGCCGGAGACCATTTTGCTCAAACCAGGGCGCTTGACGCCTGAAGAATTCCTAGTCGTGCAGCATCATCCTGTGTTGGGAGAACGCATCTGTGCTCCACTCAAATCCTTTCGTTTAGTGCTACCCATTATTCGTCATCACCATGAAAAGCTGGATGGCTCCGGCTATCCCGACGGATTGAAAGGCGAAGAGATCTCCTTGACTGCCCGGGTTCTGCAAATCGTAGATGTGTACGATGCTCTGACTACGGACCGGCCATACAAAAGCGCTTTTGCATCCGTGAAAGCATTGGAAATCATGGAAGACGAAGTTAACAAGGGATGGTGGGATTCTCGCATTTTTGGTGAGTTCAAGCGTCTGGTTGCAAGTGGTGAATGGGCGGATCAGACGCGGAGCGCGGCTGCAGGCCAGTAGCATCTGCAAAAGCAAAACAAGCTCAATGAAAATACGTTCCAAACTCGCAAACTGGATGTCGAAAAGCCGGCCACGCCTCTATCTTCTGATTGTGCTTTTGATGCTTCTGCCAATTCCGTTTTTTGCATATTCCGTAACCCGGGTGCTGAGACAACAAACCGAAAAGCAGGCGATTACCGAGAGCACACAGATAGCGCGGGTGTCGGCGGTTTTAATTGAACAACACTTCAGCCAGAGCACCGCGTTTTTAGAAGCCTTTGCTACCCGCCAGGTGTTCCGTCATGCCTGGATGGAACACAATCGCAAGGAAGTTACCCGGCACTTGGAACAAGCAGTCGCCCTGCGGCCGGATTTCGTATTCTTCAGTGTGTACGACCTCGATGGCACGATGCGCGAGATCTACCCCGCCCAGCCAACCGTCGTCAATAAGAATTTCGCCTACCGTGACTGGTACAAAGGCGTAACTGGCCAGTGGAAACCGTATGTTTCAGAAGTATATGAAACGGCTACGACCCCTCACCAGTTAGTGGTAGCCATCGCGGTTCCTATCAGAGACAACGCCGGCAACCCCATCGGAATCCTGATAGCCCCATATGCTTTGAATACCATCAACCGGTGGCTAGGAGAGACCAAACTTGAAGGCGCTTGGACAATTTCTCTGCTGGATCAGAAAGGACACTTATCGCCCTCGCAGAATGAGGCGTACGCTTCCGCACTGATCGACCTTAGCGAGTATGAACCGGTAAAGCTGGTGCGGTCTGGGCGAGCCGGCAATGGAATATTTGCGCGCAATGACAAGCTTGTTTTTACTCATTACGAGCCGGTAACCGAGTATGGCTGGGGAATTCTGCTTGAACAACCGTCGGCAACGCTCCAGCAGGGTGTTTGGGCCGTAGGCCGTCGGGTGTGGCTGCTAGGTGCGCTGTTTCTGATAGTCGGTTTGGGGATCAGCATATTCATGGGTTCGCTCTATGCAGGGTTGGAAACCGGAAACCGATTTATCGACCTATCCATCGACATGTTCTGCATCGCTGGTTTTGACGGGTTTTTCAAGAGTTTGAATCCGGTGTGGGAAAAGGTGTTGGGCTTCACCATCGAAGAACTGAAGGCGAAGCCTTACGTTAATTTCATACATCCCGAAGATTTGCAGGCAACGGCCGGCGAAGCTCAGCGACTTCAAATCGGGGAGGTTACCTTCGCATTTGAAAACCGCTACTTATGCAAAGACGGTTCTTACAAATGGCTGTTGTGGAATGCCGTTTCAGTGCCCGATCAAAAATTGATCTACGCGGTAGCGCATGACATCACAGAGAGTAAAAGAGCGGTACAGCAGATCGAGCAACAGAACCGCGAACTAGAACTACGAAACCAGGAAGTCGAACGTGCAACCCAAATGAAGAGCAAGTTCCTGGCAAGCATGAGCCACGAACTGCGCACTCCGCTCAACGCGATTGTAGGTTTTTCCGGACTGCTGGCTGAACAAACGGCGGGCACCTTGAATGAAAAACAGCAACGCTTTATCAACCACATCAAACAGGGTGCCGATCATCTATTGCAATTGATCAATGACATCCTGGATCTTTCGAAAATCGAGTCGGGGCTGCTTGAGATGCGATGTGAGAACTTCAGGGTCGCATCGGCGATGCCGGAAGTACTGTCCATCGTACGACCTCTGGCCATGACCAAGAAAATCGACATAGAACAATCACTGCCCGACCTCTGGATCTATGCAGACCGGATACGTTTCAAGCAAATTCTCTACAACCTGCTGAGTAACGCGCTGAAGTTCACACCAGAGGGCGGCAAAGTACGAGTTGATTGTGCCAGTCGAAACGCTTTCGTGCATTTCGGCGTCAGTGATACAGGCGTGGGTATTCGCCTGGAAGATCAGCAGCTGATTTTCGAGGAATTCCGCCAAGTGGGCGAGACGACACGGGGCGTGAAAGAAGGAACCGGCCTGGGGCTAGCTATCACGAAGCGCCTGGTAGAACAGCAGGGCGGAACAATTAATGTGGAAAGTGAATTGGGCAAAGGCACAAGGTTCAGCTTCACCCTACCGGAAGGAAAGGGTATTCCAAAAGCGACTGAAGCTAGCATTCAGGTAGATATTCAAGATGCAGAATCCATCAGTGGAAGGCCTTTAATTCTGGTGGTGGATGATGAATTGTCTGCGCGCGAGCTCCTGGCCAGCTACCTGGAGCCTGCGGGCTACCGCATCGAAATGGCGAGCGCAGGTACCGAGGCAATAGTTAAATCTCGAGAGTTGCATCCAGACGCCATCACGTTGGATATACAAATGCCTGGCAGAAGCGCCTTCGAAACCATCTTCGAACTGAAAAACACACCGGCAACGGCGGATATTCCTGTGATCGTGGTTTCCGTGGTGGATCAGAAAAGGATGGGACTGGCTTTAGGAGCGGTGGAATATCTGGTGAAGCCGGTGAATAAAAACATTTTTCTGGAAGCGATCCACCAACATGTGCATCCCGGGAAGGGCGTCGCTAAGAATATTCTGCTAGTCGACGATGATCCTAAAACCCTCGATCTGGTAAGCAATATTCTGCGTGCGGCAGGCTACTGTCCGCACGCTGTTACCAGCGGAAAGGCGGCACTCCAGCGACTTTCAGAAGTTCACATGGACGCGATTGTACTGGATTTGGCGATGCCCGAAATGGATGGTTTCGAGGTGTTGCGCAGGATTAAAGAACGACCGACATTGGCTAACATCCCGGTTCTTGTACTTACGGGTAAAGACCTGACCGAATCCGAAATCGCGCTGCTCAAAAACCTGGCGAAGGCGTTGGTGCGGAAGAATGATTCGTGGAAGACGGACCTACTGGCGCAAATTCGGAACGTAGTAGGGACTTCAAGACTAGCCAAGTCCGCAGGACAATCATGAGTAAGATTCTCGTGGCAGAAGATAACCTCCCCAATCGGGAGTTGATGCGAGAGATTTTAGAGAGTCGCGGACACGAAGTGATTGAAGCTTGTGATGGGCAAGAGGCTCTGGACAAGCTGGAACAGACTTCTCCCGATTTAGTTCTGTTAGATATTCAAATGCCGGTACTGGATGGGTATGCAGTGCTGAAAAGGATACGAAGCAATGCTCGTTTCGCTTCGCTTCGCGTACTGGCCGTTACCGCCTTCGCCATGCAGGGAAACCGGGAACAGGTTCTGGCTGCTGGATTTGACGGCTACCTATCGAAGCCGATCGATATATCCCTCTTGACGAAGGAGCTACAAGGATTTCTGGAGTAGGAGCGGTTTGTAATGTGAGTCTCCCAAGTTTCTTTCATCATCACAATGGGGGATACTTTCACCGAAGAAATTTGGATGGCAAAGAGGTGGAGCCTGTGCAGAGTGAAGAACACTATCGTAATGAGGAGTACTCGGAGCTCGCGGCGGCCTAGCTTGGATTCACGTTCGGCCAGGTCCTGAATGATTGTGATTGCGGAAAGTGAGATGAGGCGTCCACCCGCTCGCAATTACCGTAATAGCTGCGCGATTTGCTTTGACAACGAGACCATATCGACGGGTTTAGTGAGATAGCCATCGAAGCCGGCTTCTAACACTTTTTCTCGGTCTCCCTGCATTGCATAAGCTGTCAGCGCCAACACTTTCAAAGTAGCGAGCCCGGAGTTTTCCGCACCTCGCGGACAACAGCATACCCGTCCAAGACAGGCATCTGAATGTAGCAAAACCAAGTCAGGCAGATTCTCCTCCAGTTTGTCCAACGCCTGTCGGCCGTCGCCTGCATCAATTACTTCATGTCCGCAAGCTTCCAGAATTTCACGAATTAGCTCGCGATTAGGGAGATTGTCCTCTGCCACCAGAATCTTACTCATGACTGTACCGCGGCCCTAGCCAACTTCGATTGACCTAACGCCTTGCGAACCTCGGCCAATAGATCGGTCTTCCAGCTGCCATCTTTTCGAAACAACGCGCAGGTCTCACGCTGCAAAAGTTTCATCTCTTCATTGGTCAGGTCTTTCGCGGTAACTACAAAAACAGGAATAACTCCAAGCGCCGGGTTCTCTTTTATCTTGCTCAGGACCTCAAAGCCGTCCATTTCGGGCATCACCAGGTCCAGCAAGATTGCATCCATGTGAACTTCGGAGAGAAGGAGGAAAGCTTCTTTGCCACTCGACGCAAGATGAGGCGTGTAACCGCTTGAGGACAAGATATCGCTGACGAGATCACGTGTTTCGCGATCATCGTCGACTACAAGGATGTTACTCGACGTTCCTGCCTGTGGCCGCACGTGTTTACGAACCGCCTCGAGAAGAGCAGATTTTTGGACAGGTTTCACCAGATACTCTGCTGCGCCCAGCGTGAACCCCATCTGCTTCTGATCTACTACGGAGACCACGATCACGGGTATGTGTGCAACGTCGGGTGTGTTCTTCAGTTTGAAGAGGGTTTCGAAACCGCTTCCGCCTGGCATCAATATGTCCAACGTTATGGCGCTAGGACGTAATTCACGCGCCTTCTCGATGACCTCTGCACCAGAAGCAGCAGACGCCACATCGTAGCCCTCCGTTTCCAAGTAGCTGGCTAAGAGCTCGCGTGCTGGTGATTCATCATCCACAACCAGAATCAGCGGTTTCCCGTGTTGACCTCGCACATCCGTACCATCGTCGTGGGCTGAAAGAATTGCCGGCTCCAACTGTGGCACAACCCGACCCCTTGGCAAGGTGAAGCTAAAGCAGCTGCCTTTGCCCAGATCGCTGGTGACGCCAATTGTTCCACCTTGACGCTCCACCAATCGCCTGGTGATTGCCAGACCCAGTCCAGTCCCTTCCTTCACTCCACGGGTAGTCTCGCTCGCCTGCCGAAATTCCTCGAAAATCACCTGCTGATCTTCCGGCCGGATACCGACACCGGTATCGGTGACCGAGATACGGACCAGATTGCCATTGATCGCAGACTGAACTCGCACGGCTCCGCCTTCCGGAGTGAACTTCAATGCATTGCTAAAGAGGTTGTACAGGACTTGCTTGAAACGAACGCGATCCGCGTAAACGGAAGTATCCTCTCCTAACTGTTCGATGCGGATGTTCTTTGCCATCGCCAAGGGCCGGATTACCGACAATACTTCCGGCAATGCTTCCGAAACACTGAAACTCTCACATCGAAGTTCGAGCAATCCCGACTCGATCTTCGATAGGTCCAAGATGTCATTGATCAGCTGCAGCAGGTGGCGGGCACCGTTTCGTACGTGTCCTACGAAACGCCCTTGTTTATCGGTCAGAGTTCCTGCCGTGTTCTCTGCCAGGAGATCAGAAAAGCCAATGATCGCATTGAGCGGAGTCCGAAGCTCGTGGCTCATGCTGGCGAGGAACTGGCTTTTTAGTTGAGTCGCGCGTTGTACTTCCCGGTTCTGTAACTCCAGTTCTTTGTTGGCAGAAGCGAGCTGCCCAGTGCGTTCCTGGACATGCTGTTCCAATTCGTCATGGGCCTTTTGCAAAGCTCGTTCACGCTCTTCAATCTGGCTCAGCATTTCATTGAATGCCTGGATCAGGATGCCCGGTTCATCACGATTACCTGTTGCATTTGCCCGAATGGAATAGTTTTTGTCCCGGGAAACGATTCGAGCAATTTCGGCTAAATGTACGATAGGGTTTACCACCGCACGTTGGAACAAAGATGCAGCCAGATGTGCCGCGATTAGACACGCCAGCAGGACCAGAGCCGCGATTCCCGCGTATCGCTTCAGGCGATGGTTCATCTCCTGGAGATCCGAACGGATGTAGACGGTTCCGGCTGGCTCACCCTGGAACACAATCCGTTGGACAACAATGAGTTCTCCGTTTTCAAAACGGTGAAATTCGGCTTGACCCCTGGGAATGGTAGGTACGGTTGGGATTTGCCCTCTGTCATGGCGCCAATATGCGGCGAAGGGTCGGCCATCGAGCTGATAGATACCAGCCGACACGATATTGGGGGCAACTTGCAATGCCGACAGCGTGTTCTCGGCCGATTGCGGGTCACTGAACAGCAAAGCAGAAACACTGTTGGAACCAGTAATCTGAGCCTGAATAGAGAGGTTGTGCACCATTGCCTGACGAAAGGTCACTACGTCGTAAGCCACAAAGGCCGAACAGGCCATCAACAAGGCGGCGCCACTGACCAGGATGTTCATCATGGTCAGTCTTTTAGTAATCGAATAGTTGCGAGCCTTGATCATCCGCTATCAGCCTCCAGGCTGATAATTCCTTTCCACCCGAATGGCCACTTTCAACAATTGCGAACTGAGAGTCAGGCCGGCGCGCTCGGCGCACGTGAGGTTAACCTCGAAGCGCACTCTATTGGAATCCACGACGAACTGGACCATGCCCCCGTGCCGCGAAAACTCTGGCATGTCACTAACTGTTAGGACACTCGTCTTGGAGAGTGCGGTCAGAATCTCTTTGACCCGGCTCTCCTCTGACGAACTGATAAACAGAATGCGACAACTGACCGCATCGCGGTATTTTGCAATACGCTTAATCACGACCTTCTTGCCATTTATGTTTTCGCGAGCAATCGTCGTATCAAACGTTGCGCCGAACGGATCTTGCCCGAGCACGCAGATGGGAAAGGAATCGTCACCGGAGGATGTGACGTTGTCGGGCCATTCCACAAATTTCCCAAGTTTGTATAGGTATGCTGCCTTGACCTCATATTCCGTCGGGGTTGAGTGCTGGGCGTACAAGATTGGCACGGCACTGAGTGCCCAGCCGAAGGCCACGATGACAGCCACGATGCGGAAGACGCGGCATGGGAGGCTGGCGGTTTTCCAGCATGAAATTGTGGGGTTTAAGAAACCCGTGTCGCGGGTATGCGCTCTCATCACCTTTGCCCTATTTGCCACGTTAGCTTTACGTAGGCGCTCCGCCGCATCCCGACAAGACCCCCAAGATCTCCGCCGGACTCGGCATGATGTGGTTGAAACAGGTTCTGTCCCACGACTGACAAGCTCAGAGATCGCATGGCGTTCCAACTGAACTGCACATCCGCCGTTGTGTAGGCTTGTACCCGTTGAGCTGGTAGAGGGCCCACATAGCGAAAGCTCTGGTCAAATTCGAGCTTCTTAGGCAAATCAAACGAAGATTGGATTGAAAACTGGTGACGTGGGCTTGAGCCCTGAATCGAACTCGCCGTCGAGACATCCTGGCTTCCGTTGCTATTGTTCAAGTCGATATTCAAATAGGAATATGAGCCTCTCAAACGCCACCAGCGGGTTGGTGTCCAATCGGGCGCAATCTCGAACCCGCTCGTATTTCCTTGTAGCCCGTTTCGGAAGAACAAGGGGAAGACAGTATGCGCTGGAGGCGGCGAGGTTTCGGAGAATGGCGTACCGGTTTGAATACTCAGTAGATCAGCGTAGTTGTTGTAAAACGCTGCGATATCCAGGTAGAACTTAGGCTTGATCAGGCTGCGATACCCAACCTCGTAGCCGATCAAGGTTTCCGAAGTAAATTTTCGGTCACCTATGATGCGGTAGAAAGTTAATGGATTGGACATAAACAAGCCGGTAATTTGGAGGTCTTCCTCGACCCGTGAAGGGGTGCGAACAGCTCTGGTGACGGCGCCCCAAAAGGTTTGCCGCGGAGTGGGTGTCCACAGGACACGTGCGCTTGGCTGGGCCTCGAAACCAGAGTAATTATTGTGCAGGAACTTAGATCCGACTGTTATTGATAGCCGATTTGGAACGATCGGGATTTCATCTTGAATAAATGCGTTATATAGCTTGTCCGTGAGGTGATCCGGCGTGAATGCGACCGTCGGAACTACCTGGGTAGCATTGCCGGAGCTGATGCGGGTTCCAAGACCCCACAAAAATTCCTGCCCCCACGACAGTTTCAGATGGTGGACGAAATCGATGTCAAACGTATCGCGAGACTCGGCAAAATTAGCCTGGGTTCGATTTGTACGGTCGTAATAGGTCTGAAGTTGAATGTTAGACCGATTACTGAACACACGCTTCCAACGACCCATCAGATTGCCACCGGCCAGTTCGGTGTTCTGTTCCACATTGGTCGTGTATGGCTGCGAGTAACTTGTGATCTGCAGCCTCTGTCCGGCCTCACCTCTATAAAGGTCACCTTGAAGCGTGAATGTATCGCGATCGTTTGAATCCAGATCAGCCCGAAATCCAGTCTGGCCCATCCGCCAATCATCAAATTGTCTTCCGTCGGAATGAAACTCGGGGCCGCGGGTGAAAGCTTTTCCATAAACCCGGTAATTAAAGTTGTGGCCGTTCCCGGATCCGTAACGAAAATTGACAAATCCTTGATCGAGATTTCCGCCCCCGGTAGACAGCAGCGTCCCATAAGTCTCTTTGGTATTTTTGGTAATGATGTTTATAACGGCATTGACAGCGTTTGCTCCCCAGATGGTGCCTCCGGGTCCTCGGATGACTTCAATGCGCTCAATATCCTCGAGCAATGTGTCTTGAACCTGCCAGTACACTCCGGCGAAGAGCGGCGTGTAAACGGTCCGACCATCGATTAGCACGAGGACAGATCGAGACAGGGCGCTTCCGAATCCTCGTACACCAAGCGACCATGTATTCGAGTCGACTCTTGCAACTTCGACTCCGGGTGCCAGACGAAGCGCCTCCGGGATGCTCGTGGCGCCAGATCGGCGAATATCTTCCTGGGTAATCACATAGATCGCGGCCGGAGTTTGACTGGCCTTCACCGGCTCTTTGGAGGCGGTCGTAACCTCGATTTCCCCGAGATCTTCCAAACTTATTTGGGTGAGAGGAACTTCTGGTTTCGGATTGTCATTTCCTCGACTCTGCTTTACCAAGACGGCCAGCAGAAACAAGAGCAGGAGGATCTTTGTGACTGGGAATGTGAACGTTCCCGCGCCGGCATGGGCGAGGCCGGAGCTGGAACTGTATGACGAAGTGTTCATGAGCTGTATGCCCTCAATAGCTATGGTGCTTGATAGTCAAAGAGGAACTCAATCGTTATGGGAGTGGAGTGGGTACGGAAGTAATACAGTAGTTACTCTACAATCTGGTCTGCAACGATAATCCAGAACGTTTAATGAAGTAATTAATAGTGGACTTACTAAGCCATGACTATACATATCTCAATATCACCACCTACCTATATGAGGGGCAGTGATTTGTATATTGTGTTAAACGAAGGTAACTTTCGCATCATTTGTCCATCGGGTAAATTTCGGTGATGACCGACCAGCCATGGCGACAAAAGCAAATGGTCTTGATCGTGGATGACGATCTAGCTTCGCGTGAACTGTTGGCGAATTATTTGGAGCCTGAAGGGTACGCTGTTGTGTTGGCCTCGTCGGGAACTGAGGCTATTGAGGAGGCACGCCGGTCCTTACCCGATCTAATCGTGACGGACGTGCTGATGCCCGGCCCGGGTGGTCTCCAAACGTTGTTTGTCTTAAAGAACACACCAGAAACGTCAGAAATACCTGCCATCGTAGTCTCGGGGATCGATCCCAGAATCCTCGGCCTCATGCCAGCTGCTGCCTACCTGCAAAAGCCGGTTGAAAAGCGGAAGTTCGTTCAGACTGTCCGCAACTGCCTTAACGCTGCTCTTCACAAATCGATTTGACGGAGAGGCTCAGGTTTGGAAGAGCGACGTCATCAGAATATCGACGATGTTTGTTCTCAGGTCCATAGCCTTAATGCGGCTAGGCCCCCTGGGTTGCTGCTCGACGGCGCGGCGTTTGTCCGCACTGAACAGTCATTAACATTTGTGTGGCGGTCGCTTCGTCGACCGGACGGGAAAAAAAGTAACCCTGAGCATACTCACAATCCAGCTTTAGAAGTTCATTTACTTCTTCCAAGGTCTCGGTTCCTTCCGCCACAACCCTCAATCCCAGACTGTGAGCCAGGGCAATAATAGTGCGAACAATCGCCCGATTATCGGCATCGGTGTCCATGCTGGAAACGAATGTGCGATCGATTTTCAGCGTATTGACAGAGAATTGCCTTAAACGACTTAGTGAAGAATACCCTGTACCGAAATCGTCGATGCTCAAATGCAAACCCAAAGCTTTCGCCTTTTGAAGCACGCCTTCGGGTTTTCCTTTATCGCACATCGCGATTGTTTCGACAATTTCCAAGTGTAAAGTCGATGGTGGGAGACCGGTTTGTTCGAGAGCCGAGCTTATCTCCGATATCAATCCCGGATGTGCGAACTCACGAGCAGTAACGTTGAGGCTCAGTGTCAGGGGTGGATCAGATGGGAATTCCGCGTGCCACGATCGCATCTTTTTGCATGCCTCAAGTCGCAGCCAGCGATTCATTGGAAGGATCATGCCACTTTCCTCCGCGACTGAAATAAACTCTGCCGGCGGCACCAAACCAACGTCCGGCTTCTGCCAACGTACCAACGCTTCGAAACCGGCGATCCTCTTATCGGAGAGGCGCACAACCGGCTGATAGTGCACTCGAAACTCGTTGCAGTCGATCGCTTTCCGCAACTCGGTTTCCAACTTTAGTCGTTTGACGGCATCGGCATGCATGGCGGTATCGAACACTTCGCAACGAGCCTTGCCTAGAGTCTTCGCTCGGTACATCGCCAAGTCTGCATCGCGAAGCAAGTCTTCCGCGCTGTTGTGTGGACTAGTGCTCAAAGCAATCCCCACGCTGGCGGTAGCGAAAATCTCCTGTCCCAGAATAACTAGCGGAGTGGCGGCCAGGGAGTTCTGAATCCGCGTAGCCACACGTATGGCGTCACTCGGATCATGTATATCCTCGATAATAATCGTAAATTCGTCTCCGCCCATTCGTGCTAAGGTGTTTTCCAGCGCCGTAGGATTGTCGATCTGAGGTGGTTGCCGTGCAACTGTGTCATCCTTTCGCAACGAACTGCTCAGGCGTTGTCCGAGTCCGATCAATATTTCGTCACCAGCCGCGTGACCCAGGCTGTCATTAAACTTCTTGAAGTCATCAAGATCCACGAACAGTACCGCAAATTTGTAATCCGGATGCCGCTTAGCGCGGCTGAATGCCTGACCCAAACGATCCAAGAAAAGAGCGCGATTAGGCAAGTCGGTAAGCGCATCGTGAAAGGCATTGTGCTGAAGCCGTTGTTCCGCTCGTTTGCGCTCCGTGATGTCGCGGTTCACGATAACTAAATTGGTCGATTTTCCATTCGCATCTCGCACAGCGCTGGCGGTCGATTCAAAGGTGCGCCAACTGCCATCCTTGTGACGCATTCTGTATTCGATCCGCTCTCCCTGTCCCCAGTTTCGTGCCTGTTCTGCCGCGCGCGCCACACGGGCGCGATCATCTGGATGCACTTGATCCATCGCTGATGTCGTCTGTAACTCCTGCGCGGAATATCCGAGAACTCGCTCATACGCGGGGCTGTTGTAAATCCTGTTAGCTTTTTGGTCGACCACGGCAATCATGTCGGCCGCGTTTTCACTGATGACGCGAAACAGTTCATCCCGTGCTACCAACTGTCTGCGGACCGACTGGATCTGGAATTGCTGGTAAAGCGAGTAGATGTCAAACAACAACACTAGGCCGAGCAATCCCCATGCCGATTGCCGGATCTGGAACCCGTAAAAGCTGTCGGTGTCATGCAGCAACGGAAGAGCAAAGGAGGCTATGCCTGCCGTCAGCAGGATCGTGATGACAACGACGAAGGACCACAGCCACCACTCTTTGCGTTCCATTTGCTTCATGCGTGAGTTCTTCGCACTGAGCTGGTAAGGCTGTCGTGAGCTGGCTGGATTCATTAGTGACTACCTCCAGCCTGAAGGCGCATGAGAGCACCATCGAGCCAAAAAGCTTCCTACGCCTGAGGTTCGCACAATTGCATCGTAAGTTCATTTGCTTCCAACAGTAAGATGCCTTTCGTAATGCCTGTTCTTGAGATTTTGGCGGTTCACAGCAAGTGAAGTGGTCGCAAGCGAGATCATCGAAAACAGGAAATAAGCATTCCTGCCCGGTGGTGAGTTGGAAAATCCTTCTACAGCCCGGACGATACAGGAGTCTCGTCTGCTGTTTGTGGCCCCTGTCGCTTGAGCTCTTTCCAAACCATGTCGCCGCGCAGGTATTGCCACAGGCCTTGCAATCGCCAGATCATATGCATCTGCCGGTAAGGAAAGTGTTCAAGGAAGCAGTAGGTCACGAGCCGTGCTACGTCTTGCCAATCGTTGTATCGCTTGTAAGTGATTTCTTCTTGCAGTACGGAGCCAATGGAGATGACGGTCGCAAACGCGTACCCAAAGAGCAGAAATTCAACCAGAAGTTGACGACTTAGCGCGCCGAAGCACGCCGCCAGTGCAATCGTTGCCATCCCTCCCAGCTCGATTACGGGTGCCATGAGTTCGAACAACCACAAGTACGGAAGCGCCAAGCATCCGACACGCCCGTAGCGCGGACGGAAGAGCATGTCCTTGTTTGTCCACAACACATCTAAAAGGCCCTTCTGCCAGCGCGCTCTTTGTCTGGCGAGCGATCGTATGTCCGAGGGTACTTCGGTCCAGCACACGGGATTGGGGACAAACTGAATGTAATAGTCTTCGTTTCTCTCCAACAGATACCGGTGTAAACGCGCCACTAGATCGAAATCTTCACCGATCGAACTAGCTCGGTACCCCCCTACAGCGCGCACTAGATCCGTTCGGAACACCCCAAAGGCTCCCGAAATGATCATCAGCATATTTCCTCGCGCCCATGCTTCTCTGCCAATGAGGAAAGCACGCAAATATTCGACAACCTGGATAACTTCAATACTCTTTCGCGGAAGTCGAATACGCCGTACCCGTCCTGCTTCGATCTCTGCCCCGTTCAAAACGCGGACGATTCCGCCAACACACACGACGCGCTTTGGGTCATTCAGCAGGGGAACCATAATCCGAAGCAGGGCATCGCGTTCGAGCACAGAGTCAGTGTCTACAACGCAGACGTAGGGCGAGGTTGCTGCATTCAGACCAGCATTTACTGCGTCCGCTTTGCTCCCGCCAGGTTCCTTGTCTACGACAATAAGGCGCGTGTCGGAATCACTGCGATAGAGTCCTCGCACCGCGGCACTCGCGACTTGCGGTATGTATACCGCTCTCACAGGTCTTAGGCCGAATTCTCGTTGAACTACCTCGAGCGTTCTGTCCGTTGAGCCGTCATTGATAACGATGACTTCGAGTTCCGGATAATCTAGATCAAGTAGATTTCGTACTGCCATGCAAATTGATTTTTCTTCGTTATGTGCGGGTGCGAGTATGGTTACTGGAGGAGCAAGCGGAGACTGCTTGAGCCACGTCAGACTGACACCTTGGAGGTGTCGTTGGTGAGCCGCGCTGGTCTTGAGCGCGATGATAAGCATTGTCAGGTAGGCCAGATTGGAAACCAGATAGTAGTAGAAAAGTGTCTGGTTTGAAATTTGCAAAAAATGAATCATGCCCCAGCCGCCTTGGCGGAAGTGCTGTGTTCGGGAGCGGGTGTATGGGAAGGCAGAGTTCCCGTGCGCAGTACCTCGAGCAGAATCTTTTTAGAAATTGTCCCAATCCCGGCGTCTCCTATCGGTCAATCCGCGCAAGAGAGATGGGATTCCGGTTTTGTGACCAAGCTTTCCCAGGCTTACGATGGCACGCAGGCGTACGAACCATACCGCGTCCTGCGCCAATTCACTCAGAGCATTGACTGCCAATCCAGGCTCCGCATTCGACAACGCCCGTGCGGCTGCGGCTCGCAATTCTTAAAGGTCGTCGTCCACGAATTGCAGCACTTCGCTACCCAGCGAGGGAGTGGCCACCTCTCCGAATACTCGACCGAGCATTTCGCGGATTGCGCCTTCTGCATGCTGGAGGTATGGCAGTAATATTTGTGGACGCTCGGCACAACACTGAACCAACGCACTTTGCAAGGGCAGCGCAGGGACTGCCAGTCCCGCTCCGGCGACCCAATTCAGAATCTCCTCGGCCGCTTGTGGACAAGCCATCCGCCCAAGGCCCCGCAGGGCGGCTAGGCGTGTGTTCAGGTCGCCATCAGTCAGTCCTTCTGCCAACACCGTAATACCCTCCAGGGCCCGTGTTCGTCCAAGCGCGATCGGCGCCCGTTGTCGGCGCCACCCCTGATGCTGGCGAGCGTCAAAAATTTGTTTCTCAATGAGCCCGCTGTCTCGCAGGAAACGTAGCAAGCGTGCCGATTCTTCGGATGCCGCGACCTCGAAGGCGTCCAGGACAATGGTTTCGACAATTTCACGATCAAATAGGTTTGTTCGCCAAGTTTCGTAAGGAATCTCCCCGGAAATCAGTTGGTCCCATTTCTGGCGGATTTCGATCAGACGCTTGTCGCGCTTACAAAAAAGCGCTTGCGGTAGGTTCGCCGAATAAGGATGAAGGCCAGCAGCAACACGTCCAGCATGATCGCTCCGAGGATCCCCTCGAGCACGA
>Ga0209689_1000473_pt1 | contig 27480 bp, 19 predicted proteins | sample GraSoiAngelo_149_FD_187119 | JGI IMG/M metagenome (GOLD analysis project Ga0209689, IMG submission 187119) | Grasslands soil microbial communities from the Angelo Coastal Reserve, California, USA - 14_1009_09_30cm (SPAdes) (version 2) | ecosystem: Environmental > Terrestrial > Soil > Grasslands ... | reverse complement strand
TTCATCGTTGACCAGCAAAGTTTGCGACGGATCGAAAGCTGGGTCGCCTAGTTTGGCAAGGGTGGCCTCGTTCGTAGTGTTCACCTGCCATTGGGTATAGACCTTCGCGCGCGGAAGCGCTCCGGTGAATTCGATCAAGGCCCACGGGCCGGTGTCGTTCGTCTGCGCGCCGATAATGGATGTGCCTTGGCTTCTAGTGAACCCAAACGCGGTGTGCTGCCTGAAACGCTTCTGCCCGGGGTCGAGTTGTTGATTCAACGCGTCCACAAATCCCCCCGCCAGGCCCAAAATGTAACGCGTATTTGTCAGCTCCCAAAGCCGGGTGGGACTCTTGAAAACAGCTTTGAGGTAAGCGTGCCGATCAAGCGAGCCGGCGCCGCCGCACAGCGCTGGTGCTCGAGGGCCCGCTCTGAGACGCCTCCGGCGGCAATACCTGGATAGAGATGAGTGGTCGGATTAGGGCGACCCGCTCTTCACTCCGTCCGCGTAGGCGGAGATACACCGCCTTCAGATAGAGCTGACGGAGGTTCCACGTAACGGCGTCAGACCGGAGGCGCACTCGAACGAGCGGTCCGCGCCCGTCGTACTCCGACAGCAGCCACGTGGGCTTGCCGTAGAAGCGGCTGACAACGTCCATGTACGCGCGTGTGTGATACTGGCTGTCCTGAATGCCCAGGCGTCGTTCGTCGCCAAACGCCTGCTTCAGCATGCCGGTATACTCGTAGAGCCTGACTTGTCGGTCGTAGGCGCTCAACCACTCGGCGGAGTCCTCGACTACGACCGTCCCGGCGGCAGCGATTTCCCTTTGATCACGGAATCCCAGCACGATCGCTTCCTGCTTCAGCCCATCAATCCCGAAGGTGAGATAATTCGCGATATTGGCGGTAGCGAATGCCGCAGCGATTAGGCTTGCCGCGGTCATAATTACATACCGTGGGGCGCCGATGAACGACAGATACCACTTGAGACTGCCGTATACGAGGAAGGCCGCGCCCGGCGGCACTAGGTAGGCGAACCGGCTTACCCACGGGTCCGAAGGGGCGGGATACTTGCCGACGACAACGTACGGCAGCAAGCCGACGCAGACGAGACCGAAGCCTAACATGACCAGACGGCCTTGTCGCTCCCACTGCGCCGACGCCCAAAGCGGACGCAACAGCAGCACAGCCGCCAGCGCGACCAGGGCGACAGCCGGGAGCTGACGGATCTCATGCACGCTGCGCGACAGCGGGACGACGAGCCCGCCGTACAATGACAACACCCAGTCACCAACAACTGACGCCAACCGGTGTTGGAAGGCGTTGTACCCTTCGTAGTCACCGAACGGTCGAAACCAAACGGCTCTGACGCCCCAGTACAATAGTGGTAGCGCGATGAAGTCAGCATGCCGCATCAGGAACGCGATGAGGCGCGCACCGGCACGGTCGGCGCGACCCGGCCAGGTGACGATGGCGTACAGCAAGAAGACTGCGTAGAACACTAGCAGAGACTGCATCATGAAGGAGAAGTAGAAGAGCCCCAGCGCCAGAAGACGAGTCAGGATTCGGGGCGTGCCCTCCGACCGGATGGATCGGCGGTACACTGCGGCGGCCACAAAGAAGCAGGCGTAGCACACGGCGAATGGCATCATGATGAGTTCGATGTGAACGAGATTCGCCGGGAAAGTCGCCAGCAGCATGCACAGCAGCAGCCGATCAGCTCGCCCGATTGCGGCCGGGAAGTCCCCGAGCAGATGATAGGTAATGAGCGTCGCCGTGAGGAGGGATAAGAACGTTGTGAACTTGAACCAAAACAGGAAGTACGGCAGCTGCCCGACGAGATAGTGGAGGTAGGCGAAGGCTGGGATCCCCAGCGCGCGAAACGCCGCGAATAGGACAGGCCAATCCCGGTCCTGGATTCTGTGATAGATGAGCCAGCCGTCCCAGCGCGGCGCGTAATCGAGCAACAACAGACCGTGGGCGCCGCCGAAGAAGGCGGCCAGCACGACCAGATCGTGCAAGGTCGTGTTGCCGAGTGCCGCTCGCAACGAGCCCAGAATCTGTTGCGCCCGGTGCCTCGCCTCGATCAGCAACCGACTACGCGACATGAAGGCCACCACAACACGCTAGCAGTCCGTCCTCAGCCCGCCTGCCCTGCCCCAACTTCCACGGTCCCCCGTGCTCGGTTCGTCCATTCGCTCACCGGCGCATCGGCCGCGAACGGGAGGTCGTTGGTGTCCAGCCGGCACAGTTCCAACGGCCTGACAAGGTCCGAAACCAACCCAGTGTCGCTCGTTAGCCCCACCGCGCAACCCGCCTCACGCAGCAGGTCCAACGTCACGTTCGAATAGCTCCCATACGGGTAGCCCATGATCCAATTCGCGGGTCGCTGTCCGGCGACGGACTCGAGGAGCGACAGGGTTTGTCGAATCTCCTCGCGCTGTTCGGACGGGCCGAGCAGCTCGAGCCAGTCGTGGACATCGCCGTGTCCCCCAATGGCCATGCCGTTCCGCGCCAAGCAACGCAACTGCGCCAAGTCCATGTACAACTCTGCGGCGAAGCTTGTAAGGTCGGCGGTGACATGCCGCTGAAACAGCACCCGGCAGATATCCCGCCGGACCAGCGCTGGCAGCTCGCGCTGCAGCAGCCGCTTGAGGAAGGACACCTCCAGTGTATCGAACCGGTTCGCGGCTCCGCACACCCGAAACAGCGTCGCGCGGTCGGGGAGGGCGTGCATTGCGCGATGCTGGTCCACGAGATTCAAGGTCTCTGCCACCAGCCGACGCGGGTCCGGAACGCTCGCCAGCACGAAGTGAATCATGTGGACCTCGAGCATGGTGCGTTCCCGAATGGGTCGAGCTGCCGGGAAGAATACGGCCGGAATTCCCCTCTCTTCCAGGCGCGGGAAGACCGTGGTGTAATGGTCGCACAGTCCGTCGTCGAAGGTCAGCAGGCAGCCGTTGGGGGGCAGGACCGTCTCACCTCGGACCGCCGCGAGGACCTCATCCGGATGACAGAACGTGTAGTGCTTCGTCAGATAATCCAGCTGACCCTCGAAGCGACCCGTAGCCAGGCCGCGGATCTCCGGAAACCGCGTCCGCGGCAAGTCGCGGACGTAGTGATACGTTACGATCGTGAGCATCATTCCCCTGGCCTGGCGATCACCATTCGGTAGGTACGTTACCGCCCTGGCGCCCGTAGGCCGACGCTCTGATCGACGAGCGCGAGCACGTCCGCTGCCGACGCACAGCGAGTCAGCTCATCGGGCGGAACCGTCACGTCGAACTGCTCGTCGATCAAGGCGATCGCCGTGAGAACCGCCACCGAATCCCACCGTGCCGCGAGTGGGAAATCCGGCGTCACGGTGTTCGCATCCACCTCGAACACATCCGCCAGCTTTGCGAGGAAACTCTTGCTGACTTCCGCATCCATGAGCGGGACCCTCCTAGAAGGAGACTCGGATCATACTCGCGGCCCAGGAGAAGCCGACCCCAAAGCCCACCAGCATGACCCGCTGCCCACTGGTGATCCTTCCCGCGCGCCGGGCCCTCTCTAACGCCAGTGGAATCGTCGAGGAAACGGTATTGCCGCAATCTTCTAGATCGATGCAGAACTTCTCCGGGGCGATCTTCAGCTTGTTGCGGAGCCGCTCGAGCATAAAGCGGTTCGCCTGATGGAACACGTAGTAATCCACTTCCTGTACGCCGCCGTTGCACTTGAGCCGGAGCTGCTCCACCAGGGGCGGAACTGCGCTCAGCGTAAAGTTGAAAATCTCGGGCCCGTTCATGTACAGATTCTGCGCAGACCGCCAGTTGCCGCCTTCGGCCTCCAGGGCAACCGCCGTCTCTGCGCTGGCCCGACGCCGCAGCCCCCCGGCCGGAACGATCAGCTGGCACGCCCCCCGACCGTCGGTGCCCAGTACGAACGGGCCGATCGACTCCTCGGCCGCTTCCTTGCCGACGACGAGGGTCGCGGCCGCACCGTCACCGAAGATGGTGCGCACCGCCCGATCCCGAGGGTGCAGGAACTTGGTGTAGGTATCAGCAGTGACGAGCAGCACGCGGGACGCGGTACCGGCTTCGACCAGACTCTTTGCCAGCGCGAGACCGTAGACGAACCCGGAGCACCCCTGGTTGATGTCCACAGCGCCGCAGCTCGTGGGCAATCCGAGCCGGGCTTGCACGGTGCACGCTGTAGCCGGCAAGAAGTAGTCGGGGCTCTGCGTGCAGAAGATGAGAAAGTCGATCGCACCGGGATCGCAGGCCCCCCCCTCGAAGAGCCGCTGGGCGGCCGCAACGCCGAGATCGGAAGCACACTCCTGCGCCGCCGCGATCCGCCGAGTGCGGATGCCCGTCTTTTCAAAGATTTTCTCGGGCGTCCAGTCGCCGAGCTCGCTGGCGAGATCTTCGTTCGTCAATTCGCGCGCCGGCAAGTGATGGGCGATGGCGGCGATGACCGCATGCGTGCGTTCAAACTTGCCCATATCCCATTCCTCCACCGCGACGCGCCGGCCCAGCGTGGTCACTGCTGGCACTCGGTATGCACCTAGCGTACCTGTGAGCGGCTCGGTTTAAAGCCCATCCCGACTTGTGGTTCCCTCGTGCCCCCGGCAGGCCGTCATCACGCAGGTGTCGCCATACGCCACCAAACGTTCCACGTGTGCGACGCCCGGCAACGACATGCGATTCTTGGGCGTAAGGCGAATCCGCTGAAGTCGTTACCGGCCCCGAACAGAGGCGGCTTGGGCGGGCAAGCTACTTGCACGGTGTAGGCGGCGACTCTGGTTCTGTGCCGCCGAGAACGGGCACGCCCCCATAATGGCGAACCTTCGAACCCACCACCTCTTGCTCTCCCCGCGGCGGGGGGGACGGTGGGGGCATACGCGAGGCAAGGTGCCACCAGTACGCGTCGAGGATCGGCAGATTGGAGGGGGTGCGCGTTGTTTTGTGATTGCCGAGGCCGGCGTGAATCACAACGGCCGCGCGAGCCTCGCGCATCGCCTGGTGGACACGGCCGCTGATGCCGGCGCGGATGCGGTCAAGTTCCAGACCTTCGACCCCGAACGGGTGATATCCCGACGGGACGAGTCGCAGCTGGCCATGGTGCGCGAGCTCGCACTGCCGCTCGATGTGTTCGCCCAGTTGCGCGCGCATGCGATTGAGCGCCGCATCATGTTTCTCTCCACGCCGTTCGACGAAGGCAGTGCCGACTTCCTCGACTCGATTGGCGTACCCGCCTTCAAGATCCCATCGGGGGAGATCACGAATATGGCCTTCCTTGCCCATGTGGCGCGCAAGGGCAAGCCGATGCTCGTCTCCACCGGGATGAGCACTCTTCCAGAGGTAGTCGACGCGCTCGAGACGATACGCGCTGCAGGCAATCCGCCGGTCGCCCTCTTCCACTGCGTCACGAACTACCCAGCAGCGCCGGAGGAGTGCAACCTGCGAGCGATGGCAACGATGCGATCGCTGCTGCACGTCCCAGTCGGGTGGAGCGACCATAGCCAAGGGATCAGCCTCAGCATCGCAGCCGTTGCCATGGGGGCGGAGCTCTTGGAAAAGCACTTCACCCTGGACCGCTCGCTGCCGGGCCCGGACCACCAGGCCTCTCTAGAGCCTGCCGAGCTGCGGACGTTGGTGACGGACGCCCGGGCCACGGAGGCTGCACTCGGGGACGGATTCAAAGCGCCAGTCCAGTCCGAACGCGCCATCGCGCTCGCAGTGCGCCGCAGCCTGCACGCGACCCGGGACATCGCGGCGGGGGAAATCTTGCAGCTGAGCGACCTCGTTCTGCTGCGCCCCGGCAGCGGCATTCCTGCCGCTCAAGCTGGGCAGTTGCTGGGCCGGCGATTCAGGGAATCCGTGCCTGCAGGGTCTCTCTTGCGTGAGGCCGACCTTGAATAACCCGCGCACGATCGCCGTTCTCACCACTGGTCGTCAGGACTACGGGATCCTGCGAAGCACGTTGTTGCTACTGCGCGAGCACTCCGTCCTCCGTCCGTTGCTCTGGGTCGGGGGCATGCACTTGCAGGAACGGTTCGGACGCTCCGTCGATCTCATCAGGCGAGACGGGTTCGACATCGTGCGCGAGTTCCCATTCGTCGGCGAGCCGCCGGATCCGAGTCGCGATGTAGCTCGTGCGGTGGCGCAGGTCGCCGCCGCACTCGAAGTGGACCGGTGCGACGCCATGCTCCTGGTAGGCGACCGTGCGGAGACTCTCGCGGCCGCCTTCGCTGCGACCATCGCCCTAGTTCCCATCATCCATCTGCATGGTGGCGAGGAATCGGAGGGTGCCATCGACAATGCAATGCGGCACGCGATTACCAAACTGAGCCATCTACACCTCGTGAGCCACGAAGTGCACGCTCGACGCGTCCGCCAGATGGGAGAAGACCCGCGCACGGTGGTCGTCGTGGGGGCGCCGGGGCTGGACAATATGTACCGCACCGATCTGCCAACCCGCTGCGTGCTGGAGCGAGAGCTCGGGTGTTCGCTGACGCCACCGATCGTGGTCGTCACGCTGCATCCAACCACGCTCGGTGGAGATCCACGCTCGGAGGTCGAGGCCGTGGCGGGCGCGATGGAGGCGGTGCCCGCGGCCTACATCGTGACGCAGGCCAATGCCGACACCGGTGGTGCCGTGATTCGAGACTACTGGCGCCAGTGGGTCCACGGCCGGCACAATGTGGTCCTCGCGGACGGGCTCGGGGAGGCCCGGTATTGGGGGCTGCTCCGCCTCGCTTCCGCCGTATTGGGCAATTCGTCAAGCGGGCTCGCCGAGGCGCCAGCCGTTGGCGTACCGGCCGTCAATGTAGGCGATCGGCAGCGGGGACGCCTGCGTGGCACCGGCGTGTCAGATGTCCCTGCCGAGTCTCAGCCCATCGCCGCCGCATTGCGCCAGGCCATCACGCTCTCCGAAACGAAACAGACCGCCTGGATTCAAGCTCCGTACCCGCCGGGCCCGGCTGCGCCCCGCATCGTCGAGGCCATCGCCAGCTGGCAGCCGGCGTTGCCACCCCGCAAGCGGTTTCACGAGGTCCCGTGAGTCGGCGCTCGGTCATCTTGATTGGCGGCGGCGAACACGCACGCGTGGTGGCGGACGCGGTCCGCTCCAATCCGGATACGTTCGATCTGATCGGATTTGTGGAGCCGAACCCGGATAGTGAGATGGCAAGGCAGTTGCGAGCGCCGCATCTCGGCGATGACACGGCACTGGCGCGTTACCCTGACGCCCTTGTGGTCGTCGCGTTCGGCAGCTTGCGGCCGAGTTCAGCGCGGCGCGACGCCGTGGGGCGGCTAGGGCATTTGGCCGGCAGGTGGGCAACGGTGGTGCACCACCATGCCGTGGTCGCGCCCGACGCGGTGCTCGGAGAGGGCACGGTGGTTCTCGCCGGAGCCGTGGTCGACGTAGGCGCGCGGATCGGAGCGCACTGTGTGATCAATGCGACAGCCTATATCGGACATAACGCTACTGTCGGAGACTTTGCGCTGGTGGCGGGTCTGGTGGGGGGTGGCGCGTCGGTCGGTGCCGGCGCGTTTCTCGGGCTTGGTGCTCTCATCCGAGACCATTGCACGGTCGGCGCCGACTCGCTTGTGGGCATGGGCGCCATCGTGGTGTCCGACGTCGCGTCAGGCGCCCAGGTCTTCCCTCGCGGCGTCGCGATTCCGGGACCGCGGTCATGAAGCCGCATCTGAACGACCGCCTCGCGGGAATGCTCCTGCGTCCCGACGACACGCTGCTCGACGGACTTCGCGCGATCAATGAGAGTCGTTGCGGCATCGCGTTCGTCCGCGACGCCACCGGCCGCGTCGTAGGCACGGTCGCCGACGGCGATATTCGTCGCGCGCTGCTCGCCGGCAAGACGCTCGACAGCCACTGTCTGAACTCCACCATGCGCCAGGATTTCGTGGCGGTGGACCAGTCCGCGAGCCGAGCCGAAGTACTCGATCTCATGCGAGCCCGCGAGATTGCCCAGGTCCCCGTGCTGGACGCCGCCGGGCACCTGATCGGGCTCCATGTGATGCGCGAGCTGCTCGGAAACGGGGAGCGGGCGAACTGGGCGGTCATTCTGGCCGGCGGAAAGGGCACGCGATTGCAGCCTTTGACCGCGACGACGCCTAAGCCGATGGTCACGGTCGCCGGCCGGCCGATCCTGGAGCGGTTGGTGCTGCACCTGGTCGGCTGGGGCGTCCGCCGGATCTTCCTGTCCGTGAACCACCTCGCCGAAGTCATTCAGCACCACTTCGAGGACGGAGCCCGATTCGGATGTCAGATCGAGTACCTGCGGGAGGACGTCCCTCTCGGCACGGGAGGACCGCTCAGCCTGCTGCCCGACGTTCCAACCGAGCCTCTCCTGGTGATGAACGGCGACCTCGTCACCCAGGTGAATGTCGGCAGGCTGCTGGATTTTCATGCGTGCGGCGGGTACCGCGCTACCGTCGGAGTCCGACCCTACGCAATCGAGATCCCGTTCGGCGTGGCTCAAGTCCACGACGGACGGGTCGAGCAGCTGAGTGAGAAGCCCACGATCCAGCTGCTCGTCAACGCCGGCATTTACGTACTGGCCCCGGAGGTGTTGGCGTTCGTGCCCCGTGGCCAGGCATTTCCGATCACTGATCTGTTCATGCAGCTGCGGGCCCAGGGGTGCCAGGTTGGGGGGTATCTCATCGAAGACGAATGGGCAGACATCGGGCGATACGCGGAATTGCGACGCGCGCGGGGTCACGAATGACGCCGTGTCGGAGTCGGGCCGGCACCCTTCAGACTGCGGGTGAGATATGAGGGTGGCGATCACCGGGGTGGCAGGTTACGTCGGATCCGTGCTCAGCGCCGAGCTGCTGACCCGGGGGCACCAGGTCACCGGTCTGGACAACCTCATGCGCGGCGGCGATGCGCTCCTGGGCATGTACGGGAACCCGGCCTTCTGCTTTCATCGAGGCGACGTGCGCGACGACGCCACGGTCGAGCAGATCATCGCCGACGTGGACGCCGTCGTGCACCTGGCTGCAATCGTCGGCGACCCCGCCTGCGCCCGCGACCCGGAGCTCGCGTGCGCGGTGAATCAGGCAGCATCGGTCAGGCTCGCCGCAGCAGCGCGCGATGCGGGCGTCGGGCGCTTCGTATTCGCGTCCACGTGTAGCAACTACGGCAAGATGGGCAATGGCGATGGGTTCGTGGACGAAGCCTCTCCGTTACAGCCGCTCTCGGTCTACGCCGAGACCAAGGTCGCCGTCGAGCGCTTCCTGTTGGAGAGCCGCTGGCCGTCGGGCTTCACCCCCACTGTGCTGCGCTTGGCGACGGTGTATGGCCTGTCATACCGTCCCCGCTTTGACCTGACGGTAAACGAGTTCTCCGCGGAACTGCTGAAACGGGGCGTGCTCACGGTGTATGGAGAGAGCTTTTGGCGCCCATACGTGCACGTGAGAGACGTGAGTCGCGCGATCCTCGCGGTGCTTGAGGCGCCGCCCGAGCGCATCCGGGGCGAAGTCTTCAACGTCGGCGCGACAGAAGAGAACTATCAGAAACGGCACCTGGTGGAGATGATCGCGCGGCGACTGCCACAGGCCCGGGTCGAATATGTGCATAAGGAGGAAGACCCTCGCGACTATCGCGTGCGCTTCGACAAGATCCACCAGGTCCTGGGGTTCGTACCGCAGCGGTCGGTGGAATTCGGGATCGACGAAATCCTGGGGGCCTTGCGGGACGGCGTCGTGGGAGACCCGTTCGAGCCTCGGTTCCGCAACTAGGAGACGCCCGGTGGACCTGGACCCCATAGGTGAACCCGCACTCGAGTCGCCGCCTCCAGAGCACGTGCCCCACGTGTATGTTCCCCTGTCTGTCCCTAATATCGGCGCGACAGAACGCGCCTATGTGGACGAGTGCCTCCGGACCGGCTGGGTGTCAACGGCCGGACCGTTTGTCGAGCGCTTCGAGCGAGAGTTTGCCGGGGCGCTGGGCGCGGGGCATGCCGTCACCACGGCTAGTGGCACCGCCGCCCTGCACACGGCACTCTTGTTGGCGGGCGTACGGCCGGAAGACGAGGTAGTGGTACCGTCCCTCACCTTCATCGCTCCCGCCAACGCCGTTCGCTACGTCGGAGCCTGGCCGACCTTCGTCGACGTGGATCAGGACTACTGGCAGCTTGACCCTCACGAGCTGCGCGCCTTCCTGCGCGACGACTGTACCGCCTCAGGAGGTCAGCTCCGCAACCGCCACACGGGACGTCGAGTCGTGGCGGTCCTGCCAGTAGACATTCTCGGGCATCCCTGTGACTTGCCCGCCCTCAAGGAGATCGCCGAGCAGTATGGATTGGCGATGATCGAGGACGCAACGGAATCCCTGGGCGCCTTGTGCGGCGGACGGCCACTCGGACAGTGGAGTCGCCTGACGTGCTTCAGCTTCAACGGGAACAAGGTCATGACGACCGGCGGCGGAGGGATGCTGGTCACGGACGACCCGGATCTGGCACAGCGCGCACGCTACCTCACCACGCAAGCGAAAGACGACCCGGTGGAGTTCGTGCATCACGAAATCGGTTATAACTATCGACTCACGAGCGTGCAGGCAGCACTCGGTTGCGCGCAGCTCGAGCGCCTGTCGGGCTTTGTCGCGGACAAGCGCCGCATCGCCGCGCTATATGACGAGGCGTTTCGAGACGTGCCCGGGATCCAGCCGATGAAGGAAGCCCCGTGGGCCACAGCGTCTTATTGGATGTACACGATCCTGGTAGATCCCGACTCCTGCCGTACGGACAGTCGCTCCTTGCTGCAGGCACTGGCCGCGTGCAACATCCAGACCCGGCCTCTCTGGCAGCCGCTGCATCTGAGTGCGGCGCATCGGGGCAGCTTCGCCCGCCCCTGCCCAACGGCAAGCCGGCTCAACCGCTTGGCATTAAGCCTTCCCTGCTCCACCGGTCTCACCGAACAAGAGCAGCGGCGCGTCATCGCGGCGGTTCGGCACGAGATCATGGCGCACCGTCAGAAGAGCGAGCCACCGCGGCCGGCGCCGGTTACCCTGACGCCGTCGCGGTAATCGGCTGCCACACGTGTCTCAACGTGAGGTCGCAATCATCGGAGGCGGCCTCGTGGGCCTCGGCACCGCCTACGCCCTGGCGACCCGCTCTCCCAGGCTTCGCGTCCAGGTCGTCGAAAAGGAGCTGGAGTTAGGAAAGCATCAGAGCTCCCACAACAGCGGCGTGCTGCATGCGGGGCTGTACTATCGAACCGGCAGCGCGAAGGCGCGGCTGGCGGTTACCGGAATCCGCAAGATGGTCCGGTTCTGTGAAGAGCATGGCATTCCGCACGAGATCTGCGGGAAGCTGGTGGTCGCGGTAGGGGACGATGAATTGCCCCGCTTGCAGGTCCTGTATGAGCGCGGGTGCGCAAACGGCCTGCGAGATCTCGAGTGGCTTTCCGGCGCTGCGGCGACCGAGTTGGAGCCGCATGTCCGCTGCGTGGCGGCCGTTCGTGTCCCCGAAGAAGGCATTGTGTCCTTTCCCGCCGTGATCCAAGCGCTGGTTGCGGAGCTCCGCGAAAGGGACGTGCGGATCATCACCGGGAGTCCCGTTCAGCGCATCCATCGCGTGGGTCAAGGCTGGCGGATCGAAGCGGGCGATCACGCCATCGATGCCGATTTTCTCATCAACTGTGCCGGCCTCCATGCTGATCGGGTGGCCGCGCTGGCGGGCGAGCCGCGCCGCTGCCGGATTGTCCCGTTCCGCGGGGAGTACTACACACTCCGTCCAGAGCGCGCGCACCTGGTACGCAATCTCATCTATCCGGTGCCCGATCCAGCATTCCCCTTTCTTGGCGTGCACTTAACCCGGACCATCGATGGGCGAGTCGAAGCAGGGCCCAACGCGGTGCTCGCTTTCGCGCGCGAAGGGTATCGCAAGTCCGACATCAACCTCGGGGACCTGTTCGACGCCCTTTCCTGGCCTGGTTTGTGGCGCTTCGTCATCAAGTACCCGAAAGCCGCCTTCTCCGAGTTACGACAGTCGTTCAGCAAATCGCTCTTCGCGAAGGCCCTGCAGCGACTCGTTCCGGAGCTTGATGAGGGCGATCTGCTTCCGGGCACATCCGGAGTACGAGCGCAAGCGATGCGCCCCGACGGTCGGTTGATCGACGACTTTGAGCTGCTGGAACGAAATGCGGCCATCCATGTTCTCAACGCGCCGAGCCCAGCGGCCACAGCGTCGCTCGCAATCGGGGAGGAGATAGCCTCAAGAGTCCTCTAAGGCTGCGGAGGTGTCGCTGCAAGCCACCAAACGTTCCACCGCTGCGACGCTTGAGGCCAGCGCCAGAGTCTGAACCATAAGCCAAGAGCGCTCAAACCGTTACCGGTCCCACCGCAACAACGGGCGGGCGGGCAAGCTACTTGCACGGCTCGCCTGGAGCGCCTCCTGAACGAACACGTCTCGACCCCGGGTGGGCACATGCGTCCGTACTTCTTCGGCCCGCCGGAGCGCCAGTTGTTCGCGGTGCATCATCCGGCGCAGATCGCCGGACGACGTCACGGAGCGGTCATCTGCTACCCGTGGGGACATGAGTACGTGAACTCCCTGCGAGGATGTCGCCAGCTCGCTGCGCGCCTGGCCCGGTTGGGTATGGATGTGCTTCGGTTCGACTACTACGGGACCGGGGACTCGGCTGGGCAAGGAGAGGACGCTAGTCTCAGCACCTGTGTTGAGGACGTCGTGCGGGCAACCGAAGAGCTGGTGTCGAGTTGTGGCGTGCGCACTGTGTCCATGATCGGGGTGCGTTGGGGTGGCTGCGTCGCCTCCCTCGCTGCGACGCTGCAGGTCGAACTGGAAAACCTTGTCTTGTGGGAGCCCGTCGTGGCGGGGCGGACTTACCTCGGCGAGTCACGTGCTCGGCACGCGGCTTTCTTAGCTAGCGAGCGGCAGGCGGCTTATAGCGGCCCTCACGAAATCATGGGGTTTCCGCTGCCGCCAACACTGGTCGCGGAGCTCGAAGCGACCGATTTATCGTCTATCGGGCGATCACCTGCGCCGCACGTGCTATTGCTGGGCGACGAGCAGGACGAAACAGGTCGGGCGCAACGAGCTTTTGGGGCTCGCCTCGCCGCGCTGTGCGATGACTTCGACCATCGCCGCTTGCCGGGACAGGGAATCTGGATCAGAGAGGTGGGACAGGAGCGGGCGCTCGTCCCCACCAGCATCCTGGACGCAATACTCGAATGGTTCACCAGCCGCTTGGCTGCCGGGGACCAGTCCGCCCCCCACGCAGCCTCCAACCGCACATGAAGCCTGCGGAGCCCCTCGTGACGACCTCGGCGATCGAGACAACGTATTCACTTTCGCCGCTGCAGCAGGGCATGCTGTATGACCATCTGTCGCATCGACCCGGAGACGTCAACCTCGAGCAGATCGTCGGTACAGTTCGCCATCCTCTCGACGTCGCCTGTTTCCGCCGTGCGTGGGAATGCATGGTTGCCCGGCATCCAGCGCTCAGGACGGGGTTCCGCTGGACGGACGTAGAGCGGCCCATACAGGAAGTCCACAGTGCAGTTGACATGCCTTTCGTTGAGCATGATCTCCGCAGCTGGGAGCCCGCACGGCAGCAAGCGGAGCTCGCGTCGTTCCTGGTCGCCGATCGGCGCCTGGGGTTCGACGTCGCCGCAGCGCCGCTCCTCCGACTGACTCTGTTCAGACTTGGTGCCGCGGAATCCACCTTCGTCTGGTCATTTCATCACCTGTTGATCGACGGTCGGTCCATCCCCGTCGTTCTCAAAGAAGTGTTTCAGGTCTACGACGCGTTCGCGAACCAGCGGCATCCCGACCTCAACCCAACCGGATCGTACGAACAGTGCGTGCGGTGGCTCGCTGGGCGCGACAGATCGAGAGACATGGAGTTTTGGCGTAACCTCCTAGGTGGCGTACGCGCACCGACTCCGCTCCCGGCGCCCCTACGCGTTGCTGCCCCAGCGAGTCCTGATGCTGGTTGGAGCGAGCGGGAGCTCCGGCTTTCGAGTGCGATCACGGCGTCGCTGGAGAGCTCCGCCAGGCGCGCCGGGGTTACGCTCAGCACCGTGATACTAGGGGGATGGGCGCTCCTGCTCGGTCGATACAGCGGCGAGGATGATGTCGTGTTCGGCGCCACTCGCGCTTGCCGACGATCCGTACCGGACGGCGCGGACGAGGTCGTGGGCGTATTTGCCAACGCGCTACCGGTCCGAGTGGCGGTGAACCACAACGCCGACCTCCCCTCTTGGCTGAGGGAGATCCGCGCTCAACAGCTGTCGGTGCGTCCCTATGAGCATACGCCACTCGGCGATGTCCAGCGCTGCAGTGAGGTTCCTGCTGGGACCCCCTTGTTCGAGAGTCTCGTCACCTTCGATCGGAATACCTTGAACGCCGAGCTCCAGTCGCAAGGCGGGGATTGGGGACGACGCGAGGTTCGCCGGCTGGAACGGCCTCGTTATCCCCTCACGCTCCACGCGTACGGGGAGCCGGACCTACTCCTGAAGATCGCCTACGACCGAGCGCGCTTCGAGGACGGGGCGGTAGAGCGGATGCTACAGCACTTGTGCACGCTGCTGGAAGGAATGGCGGTCACTGGGCTCGAGCAGACGGTTGCGACGGTGCCCATGCTCTCAGGGGGCGAGCAACGCCGACAGCTTTTGGACTGGAACCAGACCGCCGCTCCATACCCACGGACGCGGTGTCTGCATCAGCTCATTGAGCAGCAGGCCGATCGAACCCCGGAAGCCGTGGCGGTGGTTTGCGAGGGGGAAGAGGTCACCTACAGACAGCTGGATGCTCGGGCAAACCGGCTCGCGCGGTATCTCCAAGCGCGGGGCGTGGGCCCAGATGCGCTGGTAGGGATCCATCTGGAGCGGTCGGTCGACATGATCGTGGCGGTTTTGGCAACCTGGAAAGCGGGCGGAGCCTACGTCCCGCTTGATCCAGCCTACCCCGAGCGCCGGCTCGCGTTCATCCTCGATGATGCGCAGGTACGCGTGGTGCTGACGCAACAAGCGCTGGCGCGTGCGCTACCCGCCGGTGACGCAGCCGTCATCACGGTGGACGCCGATCGAGCGGCCATTGACGCCGAGAGTACGGAGCGCGTCCAGAGCGCCGTCACGCCCGCCAACCTGGCCTACGTCATCTACACGTCAGGCTCGACCGGCAAGCCCAAGGGTGTGATGGTTGAGCATCGCAACGTTGTGAATTTCTGCACCGGGATGGACCACCGCATCTCGCACGAGTCGGGGTCCGTCTGGCTTGCGCTGACCAGTCTGTCCTTCGACATCTCGGTTCTCGAATTGTTCTGGACGCTCACCCGAGGGTTCGCGACGATTGTTCATGTCGACCGGTTGCGGGGGGCCGGCTCCGGGGCTGGCCGGAACCGCCCCGCGAAGACGATCGAGTTCAGCCTGTTCTACTTCGCGAGCGACGAAGGAAGCCAGGGGTCATCCCAGAAATATCGCCTGCTCACCGAGGGCGTAAAGTTTGCCGACGAACACGGGTTTTCCGCCGTCTGGACGCCCGAGCGGCACTTTCATGCGTTCGGGGGTCTCTACCCCAACCCCTCCGTGACAAGCGCTGCGATCGCGGCCCTGACGACCCGGGTGAAGATCAGGGCCGGGAGCTGCGTGCTTCCGCTCCACAACCCGATCCGAGTCGCTGAGGAGTGGAGCCTCATCGACAACCTCTCGGATGGGCGCGTGGGCATTTCCTTCGCCTCGGGGTGGCAGCCCAACGACTTCGCCTTGATGCCCGAGCATTACGCCAACGCCAAAGAAATCATGGTCCGAGATATCGGCGTGGTGCGGAGGCTATGGCGGGGAGAGGCTGTGGCGGTTCCAGGGCCCAAGGGCACCGTCGAAGTGCGGACGTTCCCTCGTCCCGTACAACCCGAGTTGCCGTTCTGGATTACCAGCGCGGGGAGCCCCGAGACCTTTCGTCTGGCTGGGGAGATGGGGGCCAACGTGCTCACTCACCTGCTGGGACAAAGCGTCGCCGAGGTCGGCGAGCGACTCCAGCTCTATCGAACCGCGTGGCAGCAGGCCGGGCACGCCGGCAACGGCCACGTCACTCTGATGCTGCACGCCTTTGTCGCCGACAACGAAGCGTTTGTGCGCGCTCAGGTGCACGAGCCGCTGAAAGCGTACCTCCGTAGCGCCGCCAGCTTGATCAAGCCCTTCGCCTCGGCGTTCTCAGCCTTTCGAAAGGCCCGCGGCACGGCGGCGGCGACGGCCGATGTCGACTTCCAAACCCTTGGAGAGGAGGACCTTGAAGCACTCGTGGAATATGCGTTCGCCCGCTATTACGAAGCGAGCGGTCTATTCGGTACTCCCACGAGCTGCCTCTCGATGGTGGATCAGGTGAAAGAGATCGGTGTGGATGAAATCGCCTGTCTCCTCGACTTCGGCGTGCCCACAGACACTGTGCTCACCCACCTCCCGTACCTCAACCAGTTGCGGGAGCGAGCTAACATGTCGGTCGAGGCCACGCCAGCGAGCGAACAGGGCTCCATCGCCGCGCTCATCAAACGTCACGCAGTGACACACCTCCAGTGCACACCGTCCCTTGCCGGCACGCTAACGATCGACCAGGAGACCCGCGAAGCGCTGCGAGGGCTGCGCCAGTTCCTCGTTGGTGGGGAGACCCTCCCGACGCCGCTGGCGGCCGAACTGCGGTCGCTGGTGGGAGGCGACCTGATCAACATGTACGGTCCGACCGAGACCACGATTTGGTCTGCGGCCTTCCAGGTAACTCGCCCTGAAGGGAGAGTCCCGATCGGCAGGCCGATCGCGAACACAGAATTCTACGTCCTGGACAAGCACCTCCGGCCGACTCCTATCGGCGTTCCCGGCGAGCTGTACATCGGGGGCGAAGGGGTGGCGCGTGGATACCTGCATCGTCCAGAGCTGACGGCCGAGCGCTTCCGGCCGCATCCATTCCGAGCTGGGACCGGGGAGCGTGTGTACCGCACCGGCGATCTGGTTCGCTACCGGGACGACGGAGCGGTCGAATTCCTCGGGCGTATCGACGAGCAGGTCAAGATCCGGGGCCACCGCATCGAGCTCGGCGAGATCGAAAGCACGTTGACCCAGCACCCTGGTGTCCGCGAAGTCGTTGTCGTGAGCCGGGAGGGCGGGTCGGGTGGCGCCCAACTGGTTGCGTACTATGTGCCAGATGAGCGCGCGACCCCGAGCCCCGACGATCTCAAGCGCCACGTCATGCGCGAACTGCCGGAGTTCATGGTTCCCTCGGCATTCGTCGCCCTCCCCACGCTGCCTCGCACGCCGAACGGCAAGGTGGATCGGCGAGCGCTTCCGGCGACCGAAGAGATCACGGCGGGGGCCACTGAGGCCTTCGTCGCGCCCCGCACGTCGACCGAGGAAGCGCTCGCCGTGATATGGATCGCCGTGTTAGGTGTGGACCGCGTCGGCGTGCACGACAACTTCTTTGAGCTCGGTGGCCACTCCTTGGCCACGATCCAGATAGCCGCGAGGGTACGGCGCACGTTCCAGGTCGAGCTCCCGCTGCAGGCCGTGTTCGAGGCACCGACCGTGGCCCAATTGGCGGCCACGATCGAGGGCGCCCTCACCGTCGTGCGGATCCCAGCTGCGGCGGATCAGCCTCAGGCCTCCAACGCGAAGCTGGGGCACGATCCGGACGGCCAATCGGCCTGGTTCGTACCGGACCCCGAACGGCCCGGAAAGTACCGGCGAGTGGCCAGCGCATGACCTCCGGCGTGCCGGTGGACTTCGATCCGTTTGCAACGCCGACGGGGGCGGGGGCGGGGGCGGTGCCTGCGACCGAGCAGCAGAGAGAGATTTGGAGCTCGGTACAGATGGGGGAAGGCGCGTCCTGCGCCTTTAACCAATCGATATCGCTCAGGCTGACCGGAGCGCTTGACGCCGCCGCATTGCGTGCTGGGATAGACGGCGTCGTGCAACGGCACGACGCATTGCGGGGCACCTTTAGCCCTGACGGCGCTACACTCCGTATCGCGCCCTCTCTGACCATCGCCATTCCTCTGGTCGACCTGTCTGCCATGGACGACGAGCGGCGCCGGCTCGCAGAATCGGAGCTGGTTCGCCAAGAGGTGACAACGCCTTTCGACCTCGTGCAAGGTCCGCTGGTGCGCGCCCGAATCGTGCGGTTGCACGAGGCGGAGCACCTCCTGCTGTTCACCGCGCACCACATTGTCTGCGACGGGTGGTCCATCGCCGTGCTTCTGCGAGAGCTGGGCGCGCTGTACAGCGCTGCGCGGAGTGGCATCGGTCTCGCGCTCGGGGAGGCAGCGCGCTTCAGCGAATACGCCGCGCGCCAGCAACAAGAGCTGCGCAGCGGCGCACACGTGAAGGCCGAGGAATACTGGCTGAGCCAGTTCGCGAGCTCAGTCCCGGCACTCGATCTGCCGACACATCGGCCGCGACCGCCGGAACGCACTTTTGGCGCGGCCCGCGAAGACCACGATCTCGAAGAGCGTCTCCTCGTCGGCCTCCGGCGGTTGGGAACGCAACTAGGGTGCCCCCTCGTCACCACGCTGGCGGGGGCATTTGCGGCATTTCTGTACCGCCTCTCAGGCCAGGACGACGTGGTTGTTGGACTCCCTGCCGCAGGTCAGCCGCTGGTCGGGCGTGAGCAACTGGTGGGTCACTGTGTACACTTGCTCCCGCTCCGCAGCCGGGTGGATGGCGCGGATCGCTTCGCAGACTACCTGCGAGCGTTCCGCAACCGGCTTTCGGACGCATACCAACACCACCAGTACACGTTCGGTACGCTCGTCAGCAAGCTGCGGCTCCACCGCGACCCTGCGAGGATCCCGTTGCTGTCAGTCATGTTCAATGGCGACCGGGAGCTCCAGGACCTGCGATTCGACGGGCTTCGGGTCGATTACTGCTGGAACCCGCGCCGCTTTGAGAACTTCGAGCTCTACCTGAACGCCGTGGAATGCGACAAGCAGCTCAGGCTGGAGTGTACCTACAACAGCGATCTCTTCGATGCCGACACAATACGGCGGCGGATGCAAGAGTTCGAAGTCTTCCTACAGGGCATCGTAGCTGATCCAGCTGAGACGATCGAGAAGTTGCCGATCCTGCCGCCAGCAGAGCGACACGCGCTCGTAGTGGAGTGGAATGACACGCGCCGACACTACCCTGAAGACCTCTGCGTCCATCAGCTGTTTGAACGCCAGGTGGAGCGGACTCCGCATGCGGACGCGTTGGTCTACGGGGACGAGCGGTTGACGTACCAGGAGCTGAACTGGCGGGCAAACCGGGTGGCGCACAATCTGCGCGCCTTAGGGGTCGGCCCGGACGTCACGGTGGGACTTTGCACAGAGCGTTCTGCGGCAATGGTGGTCGGCATGCTGGGGATCCTCAAGGCGGGCGGCTGCTACGTCCCACTTCACCCCACGTATCCTCAAGCGCGTTTGGCCTTCATGGTCACCGATTGTCGGATGCCGGTATTGGTGACAGAAGCCAAACTGCGCCCCAGCCTTCCGGAGCACGGCGTGAAGCACGTGTACGTCGGCGCCCGGCCGGAGAGCCCCACTCAGGACGACGATGCGAACCCTGCGTCCGGCGTTGGACCCAGCCATTTGGCGTACGTGATTTACACGTCCGGTTCGACGGGAAAACCAAAGGGCGTCGAGCTGCGGCACGCCAGTGTGGTGAACTTCCTCACTAGCATGTCGCGCGAGCCGGGGCTGACCGCTCAAGACACGCTGCTCGCTGTGACGCCGCTGTCGTTCGACATCGCGGTGCTGGAGCTCGTCCTCCCGCTTACCGTCGGGGCGCGGATTGTCCTGGTCAGTCGTGACGTGGCCATGGACGGTGCAGCGTTGCTCGAGCAGCTGACGACGGCTGGCATCTCAGTGATGCAGGCGACCCCAGCCACGTGGTCGCTGCTGCTCCAAGCGGGATGGAAGGGTTCGAGCGATTTGAAACTGCTGTGCGGCGGCGAAATCTTGCCGGTGGAGTTGGCGCGCCAGCTCCTTCAGCGAGCCGCGAGCGTGTGGAATCTGTACGGGCCGACGGAAGCCGCGATCTGGTGCACGTGCGCCCGCGTGACGGATGTGCAAGGCCCGGTCACGATCGGTCGGCCAATTGCGAACACGACGATCCACATTCTGGATCGGCAGCTGCAGCCCGTGGCGATCGGGGCCTCGGGCGAGCTATACGTAGGCGGTGTCGGCCTGGCGCGCGGCTACTTGAACCGCCCTGACCTCACCGCGGAGCGATTCATCCCGGATCCCTTCAACGTGCAGCCAGCGCGTCTGTATCGCACTGGCGATGCGGCCAGGTACCGGCCGGACGGAAGTATCGAGTTTCTCGGGCGACTCGACTACCAAGTCAAGCTGCGCGGGTTTCGTATCGAGCTGGGCGAGATTGAGGCCGCGCTGCACGCGCACGAGGCGGTGGCGCAGGCCGTCGTTCTCCTCCGTGAGGACCACCCTGGGGATCCGCGGCTCGTGGCCTACGTAGTGCCGAGGGTCGGCCACGAGATGAACGCGGGCGAATTGCGCGACCATCTGCGCAGCACGCTTCCCGACTACATGATTCCGCAGCACGTCGTCACTGCGGACCGCCTCCCGCTGACGCCCAACGGCAAGGTCGATCGACGCGCCCTGCCTCCGCCCTCCGAGAACGGGCGCGAGCCCGACGACGACTTCGTTGCGCCGCGTACTACCGCGGAGAAGGCTATGGCAGCGATCTGGCAACAACTGCTTGGCATCGACCGTGTGGGGATGTATGACAATTTCTTCGATCTCGGAGGCCACTCACTCCTTGCGATGACCGCCATCACGCAGATCCAGCACGTGTTCGGTTACCGCTTCCGCCTCCTCGATCTGGCTCGTCAAACCCTTGGACAGTTGGCGGCCGTGTGTGAACAACGGTCCAGCACGGCCGCCGGCTCGAAGCCACCGCCGTGGCTGTGGCGTGCGGTGCAAGCCATCAAGACCGGGGTCTTGCGAGCATGAACGAGCGGGTCATCCAGTTTGGTGAGGCGAAGTCGCTCGTGGGGGTGCTTGCCGAACCGACCGGCGGTGTCGCTCAGGGGCCGACTGTCATATTGCTGAATGCGGGAACGCTACACCGCATCGGCCCCCACCGAGTCTATGTCAAGATTGCGCGAGCACTAGCGGCGGCGGGGTTTCCTGCCTTCCGGTTTGACTTGTCGGGGTTGGGCGACAGTCTCCCGCGACGAGACAATTTGCCTTACGCGGCGAGCTCGGTGTGTGAAACGCAGGCAGCGATGGACTTCCTGTATGCCGATAATGCCACACGCCAATTCATCCTCATGGGCTTCTGCGGGGGCGCCGACGCCGCGTTTCGAGTCGCCTGCCGTGAAGCGAGAGTCGTCGGAGCAGCCTTGATCGATTGGTTCGCATACCGGACGATGGGTTGGTACGTGCACCACTATCGGTCGGCGTTCGCGTCGTTTTGGGCGTCGCGGCAATTCCTGCCAGGCGACGGCGCGAGCGGCCGCACCACTCGCAACCATGCCACGTCGGCTGGCCGACCGCGCGGCAAAGTGATGAACGACGGTGAGGTCCCGTCGAAAGCCCAGTCTACTGCAGATCTGACGGCGTTAATCGGTCGCGACGTCCACCTGCTGTTCGTGTACACGGGCGCCCAACTCGCCTATTACAACTACCGGGGACAACTCCGTGATGCCTTTCGTTCAGTCCCCTTTCGGGAGCAGGTGGAGGTCGATTTCCATCCGCAAGCCGACCACACCCTCACGCTGCTGCATCATCAGCAGCGGCTCGTCGACCGAATCCACCGCTGGGCCACGGGCGTCGCGTGGGGTGAGCAGCGTACCAGCCGGGCACTTGCTGGCTCCTCCAGCCTCAATTACGTAGACAGCCGCACCTCGCAATCGCCAGCATGATTGCGCAGCTGTTTCCCGAAAATGTCCACACCGTGACGGCAACCGGGGACGCCGAGTCGCCACCACTCTTGCCGCAGGAAGAGCGGTGTATTGGTCGTGCGGTCGGGAAACGGCGTCGCGAATTCGCCGCCGGTCGAGCGTGCGCCCGCAAGGCGCTGCAACACTTCGGAATCTACGGCCACCCCCTGGTCGTGGGCGCCGATCGTGCACCGGTTTGGCCGCCCAATATCGTCGGCAGCATCACACACTGCGATGGGTTCGTCGGCGTAGCCGTGGCCCGGCAGGGGGTCATCCGCGGAATTGGGCTAGATGCGGAGCGTGCCCGTCCGGTCGATCCAGACTTGGTCGAACTGATCTGCTTGGCGCGAGAGCAGGAGTGGATCCGCCGGATCGCGCCGCCCGGCGAGACTCACTGGCCACAGATCTTCTTCAGCGCCAAAGAAGCGGTATACAAATGCCTTGCGGCCTGCGGCGGGAGACGACTCGATTTCCTGGACGTGGAGATCACGCCCCAACCCACGGCGGGCCGATTCGCTGTTCGTTTTCCAGGGGGGACGCCGCTTCCACGCCCCGAAGCGGCGGTACTCCTAGGACGCTTTGTGATATCGCCGACGCACGTTTTCACGGGAGTGCTGTTGACGAGTTGAGCGGCAACGCCGCCGGAGCAAAAGTGTCGCCGCCCATCACCAAACGTTTCACACCTGCTACGCCGCCGCGGGACGAGCCGAGCCGCGCCGTAAGGTGAACTCAGACAAGTCGTTGCGGCTTCCACAGCTACACGGTGAGGGCGGGCAGGCTACTTGCACAGTTTCGCAGCCGACCGACGCTCCCACGCGGCTCCAACACTGGTGGGTCCCAAGCGTGCCAAACATCCGGAACCGCTACCTGTTCGTCTCCGACCTATTGCTGCTCGCCGCCGCGCCGTGGGTCGCCTACGCGATCCGGCTGGAAGGCGCGGCATGGAGCGCCGCCGACAGCCACACGGCGTCCGTCTACACCGCCCTGGCCGTGATACTCAAGCTCGCGGTCTTCCTGCCGTTTGGGATGTACGGCCGACTGTGGCGTCACGCCGGCGTCCCCGACATGGCGAAGATTATCGAGGCCACGGTCGCTTCGAGCGTCGCGTGCGCGACGCTCGGACTGTTCGTGTTACCGACGAGCGGCCTCACGACTCCCCGGGTTCCCATCTCGGTCGTTATTCTGGATTCGTTCCTGACGGTCCTGGCCGTCACAGCGCCGCGCCTGCTGATCCGCGCCGTCGCCACGCTGCAGCGCACCCCGCAGACCACTCCCGCCCGACGTGTGCTGATCGTGGGGGCCGGCGCCGCCGGCGAGATGATTCTGCGCGAGCTGCGCTCCAACCCGCAGCTGGGTCTCACCGCCGTGGGGTTCGTGGACGACGACCCGCGCAAGCAGAACTCCCGCCTGAATGACGTCCCGGTGCTCGGGCTGCTCTCGCAGATTCCCGCTCTCATTGTCGAGCACAGCGTGGAGGAGATTGTCATCGCGATGCCGACTGCCCCCGGGCGCGTCGTACGGGGCGTGGTGCGCGCGGCATTGGACGCCGGCATCACCGCCCGCACAGTCCCCGCCCTCTTCGAGATCCTGTCGGGTCGCGTCAGCCTGTCTCACCTCCGCAAGGTGGAGATCCAGGACCTGTTGCGCCGCGAGCCCGTCCGGACCGACCTCGGACCGGTGCGCGCCATCGTATCCGGTCAACTAGTCCTGGTCACGGGCGCCGGCGGCTCCATCGGGAGTGAACTGGCACGCCAGCTGGCGGAGCTGCAACCAGCCCACTTGGTGCTGCTTGGCAACGGCGAAAACGAGATCTTCGACATCCTGAACGAGCTGCGAGCGGCGCATCCAACACTCCCGCTTACGTCCGTGATCGCGGATGTGCGGGACGCGACGCGTATCCGCAGCGTTTTCCGACGGCACCGCCCTCACGCCGTGTTCCACGCCGCAGCGCACAAGCACGTGCCGCTGATGGAAGACAACGTAGCCGATGCGGTAACGAACAACGTGCTCGGGACTGAGAACGTGGTCCGCTGTGCGGTGGATTACGACGCCGAGCATTTCGTGCTGATCTCGACGGACAAGGCAGTGCGTCCCACCAGCGTGATGGGCGCCACCAAGCGGGTTGCCGAGATGGTCGTGCAGCAGGCCGCGGTCCACCACGGGCGCAATTTCGTGTCGGTGCGGTTTGGCAACGTCCTCGGTAGCCGCTCCAGTGTCGTCCCGATCTTCCTCGCGCAGATCCGCGCTGGCGGGCCGCTAACGATCACGCATCCCGAGATGCGCCGCTACTTCATGACCATCCCCGAAGCGGTCCAGCTGGTGCTTCAGGCAGGGGCGTTAGGCCAGGGCGGGGAGGTCTTCGTGCTCGATATGGGCGAGCCGATTCGGATCATAGACCTCGCCACCGACCTGGTTCGCCTCTCTGGGCTCGAGCTGGGGCGCGACATCGAAATCCGCTACACCGGGATACGGCCGGGGGAACGCCTGTACGAAGAGCCTTTCTTCTGGCACGAGGAGGTCTTGCCGACGGGGCACCCCAAGATCCTCAGAACCACGAACAATCACATGCCCGCGGACTGGGGATCGTCAATGCAGCTGCTGGCAGCGGCGGGACGGGAATGCCACTCCGACGAGGAGCTGCGATACCTCCTCAAGACCCTCGTGCCGGACTTCGGTGAGACCGCACCGGCCGACGAGCAGCGGGTGCAGCCGAGGCCGACACCTGGCGTCCGGGTGTGGCGGGGGCATCTGGCGGCGCCCCGTATCTTCGCCGAGCGCGCCCCGGAAGATCGCCGGACGCGCCGTCGGCGTGTCCACACCATCGCCGTCCGCGTCGACCGTCGGGTCGAAGAGCGCCGCCGCCCAGCTGACCGGCGAGTGACCGTGCATATGGGGAGCCCGGTCACCGCTGACCGAGTCCGCGCGCTGCCGCGTCGGTCCGCAGCCGGGACGGTCTAGGCGCGGTGATGACGTTCCGCTCAGCCACCACAGGCGAGGTTGCCGACCTGTTGCTCACGACGCTTCGTCTTCGGGGTGACTGTGACGTGGCGGGCCTCAGGCGGCGCTGGGCAGACCTGGACCCTGCCGGGCTGGCAGCGCTCGCAGAGTACGAGGGCAGCGTACTCTGGCTCCACCGGCGCCTGAGAGAGCTCGGCCTGGTCGATGTCGTCCCGGCCACCCTCTCCCAGTGGCTCTCGACGCGAGCGCGTCGCCTGGCGGCCCGCAACCTGCTCGTCGACGCGCAGCGTGACGATCTCGTAGCGATTCTCAACGATCTGCGCGTGCCCCATGTGCTGCTGAAGGGCGTGGCGCGGCGCCTGGTGGCCGACCGCTACCCCTACGCCGACGCGCGGGCAACCAGTGACGTCGACGTGCTCGTCCCCGAGCAACTCGCGCTATCCAGTTGGGAGCAGCTCCTGAAGGCGGGATTCACCGCGACGTCGGGCCGGACAGCGTCATACGATGGCCACTTCCATCTGCCGCCGCTTATCAACGGGCGAGCCGTGAACATCGAAATCCACACCTCCACCTCGAACTGCTTGCCTGCTGCCATCGCCTGGCGGCGCTTCGACCGCTCCGCGCAGGTTGCGGCGTGCCAGGGCGGCCCCACGCGGGTTCCCGCGGCAACCGAGCTGCTCTGGCACGCGATCACACACGCTCCCCTCCCCGATCCGCTGGCTTTCCGACTGCGATTCCTCCAGGACGCCGAAGTGGGCTGGGCGGCGGGAGCTGAGATCGATTGGAGTGAGATCGCCAGCCGTTTCGGCTCCGCCGAGCTCCCGGACCGCGCGCTCGCCCGACGCTGGCTCGGCACGGCCACCCAGCTCAGCGGAGTCCCCGACACCGAGACCTACCTGGGCTCACTTCCGGCGCTCGATCTGTCGCAAGCGTTGAGCTGGAGGCTCACGGTCTTTCGACTGCTCGGGGCCCGCGGCGTTCGGGCCACGCGCTCAATCTGGGGACGCCACCCCGTCAGCCGTGCCCGGCGCTTGCTCATCGACGAAGCAACGCGCGCCGCGGCCGAGCTGCCGCCGCTACCGCCGCTGAACACCACTTCGCTCCACCGGGCGGGACGGCGTGTGGTCGCGGGCGTCGGGCGACTGTGTTACCACGGCTGGCGCATGTTCCGCGCAGCCTAGTCGAGGAGATGGGACCGATCCGTAAGCTCTGGCGTCTCTCGGCAGCCGATCGCTTCCTGCTCCTCCAAACCGCTCTGTGGCTCGGCGCAACGAGGGTGGGGCTGTGGCTGCTGCCGCTTCGGGTCGTGCGCCGTCTGCTAACCCGCGCCGCGCGGTCACACCGCCAGCCTCGAGCTGCGCCGGCCTCGCCGGGGCGCATCGTCTGGGCCGTCTCCGTCGCACGATGCATCATCCCGTACGCAACCTGTCTGCCACAGGCTCTGGTCGCCCAGTCCTTGTTTGCACGAGATGGATATCCCGCCGAATTACGGATCGGCGTCAAGAAGACGCCTGCCGGCCGTCTCGTGGCGCACGCGTGGGTCGAGAGCGGCGGTCGAGTCGTCTTGGGAGACTTGCGAGAACTATCGTCCTACGCACCACTGCCCCGTCTGCCTGGCGTGTGATCGCGATTCTCGGGCACTCGAGGCCCGCCGATCCCGCGGTGGCCCGCCGCATGCTGGCGGCCGCCCCGCACCGCGGCTCTTCCATTACGCTACGCGCGCTCGGCAATTGCGTGGTCGGCGTCGCAAACCAGCCGGATTTCGTCGACTCCAGTGTCTCCACCCCAGGATCGCTGATCGCGGCGTTGTCGGGTGGGTTGGACAACGTCACAGACCTTCACAAGATCATCACGGCCGCCGGCTTCCCTCCTGCGTCGCCCGCAGCTGCCGACGTCGTCGTCGCCGCCTTCCGGGCGTTCGGTCCGGATGCCCCGAACCGAATGCGGGGAACCTTTGCGGGCGTCGTCACCGACGGCCGTACCGTCTGGTGCTTCCGCGACCACATCGGATTTCGTCCGCTGTTCTACCGGGATGACTCCCAGGCTTTCATCGCTGCGAGCGAGCCCCGACAGGTGATCGCCGGCGCGCAGATCTCGGAGCAGCCGAACCTCGAAGTCTTGGAACTGATCCTGTACGGCGGGATGCGCGCCGATACGCCCGCGGCCCTCCAAGGTGTGTCGCGACTTCCACAGGCCACGACGCTCACCGCCAACGGCATGCCCCATACCACCGCTCGACGGTATTGGCACCCGGCCGAGCTGCTCGAGTCTGCCCGGCTCACCTCCGCCGACATCGGGTACCGGTTCGACGAGCTGCTCGCGCAGGCGGTGGCACGCAGCCTCACGGGCAGCGATACCGTGTCGCTGAGCGGCGGGCTCGACTCCCCAGCGATCGCTGCGTTCGCCGCGCCGGAGCACCGGCGCCGCAGCGGTAAACCGATTGGGGCTCTCTCAGCCGTCTTTCCGGACCTGCCGGCCGTTGACGAGCGCCGCTACATCGAGCTGGTCGCACACGACTTGGAGATCGAACTCCATACCTATCGCCCGCGCGCGCGCGCCTTGGACGACGTAGAACAATGGTGTTGCCGGCTCGGGGGTCCGGTCCCGATCGTCTCGGTACCGGAGCTGAGTGAGCATTACTCCTTGGCTCGT
>Ga0209689_1000470_pt1 | contig 27601 bp, 31 predicted proteins | sample GraSoiAngelo_149_FD_187119 | JGI IMG/M metagenome (GOLD analysis project Ga0209689, IMG submission 187119) | Grasslands soil microbial communities from the Angelo Coastal Reserve, California, USA - 14_1009_09_30cm (SPAdes) (version 2) | ecosystem: Environmental > Terrestrial > Soil > Grasslands ... | reverse complement strand
CCGGAAGACGGCGCTAACCAGCCGGTTGTAGACCCAGGAGAGGAGACAACGCAGCACCGGGTCGTACCGGTAGACCCGAAAGCCGATGGCGACGTCGGTTCGCTCCATGACGGGCAGGAAAAACCGCAGTTCGCTTAGATCGAACTGCCGGTCGCTGTCCGTGTAAAAGATCAGGTCGCCCTGGGCGGCATGAAATCCAGCCCGTAATGCGACGCCGTAGCCGCGATTCTCCGGAAAGCTGATCAGGCGGACCCGAGCCTGCTGCTGGCTGATGCGCGTCACCCGCTGGGCTGTCGTGTCCTGGCTGCCGTCATCCACCACGATGACCTCCCAGGCAGGCGTCACCGACGCGGCGACCTCGCAAGCTTCCTCCAGCGCGCCCTCAATGTTCTGCTCCTCGTTGTAGGCGGGCATCACGATGGAGAGGGATGACGACGTTACCCACGTCGGCCAGGGGCCTGAGATGACGCCTTTGTCGTTCGGGCGCGGGGGATTCACAGTGCCCACCAGACAACGGCAGGGAATGAGCAAACTTGTGATCGCGCGGACGACCGTCAGGCGTCGCGGGAGCGGGTCGAGGCAGCCGAATGAGCCGCGTCGAGGTCCTGGGCGAGTTGCCTGACCCGACGGTCGAGGTCCACCCGGAGGGCGCGAACCTGGTCCAAGGGCTTGCCTGCCGGGTCGCTAAGATCCCAGTCGACATACGTTTTTCCCGGAATGACTGGGCACTCGTCACCGCAGCCCATCGTCACGACCACGTCGGCCCAGCGAGCCAGGTCATCGGTGAGCGGCGCCGGCCGCTTCTGAGAGAGATCGATCCCCACCTCGCGCATCGCCTCCACCACCGCCGGATGCACCTGCTCGGCCGGGCGGGTGCCGGCGGACCTCGATTCATGCCGGCCCCCAGCCGCGCGCTGAAATAGCGCCTCGCTCATTTGCGACCGTCCCGCATTCTGGTGGCAGACGAACAGCACCCGGGCCATGGCGGGCTAGACGAGCACGTCGAGCAGGGCACGGGTCTTCGATTCGAGGTGAGGGTTCAAGCGGTAATACGCCCAGATCCCATCCTTGGTCACCTCGACCAGGCCGGCCTCGCGCAGCCTCCCCATGTGATGAGAGATGGTCGGCTGGCTCAGGTCGAAGGCGGCTGTGAAGTCGCAGATGCACACCGGCCGGGCCGAGCGCTTCAGCACGCCGATCATCTGTAACCGGGTCGGATCCGCCAGGGCCTTGAGCACGTCAACCGATGCCTCCACCTTCGTCAGCGCCCGGGGGATCGACGGCGGGCTGCGCACGCCTTTGACCCGTTCCGGCAGCGCCGTCTCCACGGGTGCAGTCTAGCAGTTCCATTGACATCTGTCTATGCGTCTGCTAGCATTCCATCGACAACCGTCGATCTCTCAAAAGCAAGGGGTGTGCGCATGGAGACCATTCGCGAGTCGGTCCGGGCGAAGTACGCGGAAACGGCGATCAAGCTGCGGGACGGCGGCAGCTGTTGCGATCCCGGCTGCTGCGCCGGGTCCGACGCCCTGAGCGGTCCGATCGGCCAGGACGAATACTCGAGCGCGGACGTCGCCGACCTCGGCCTCTCACTCGGCGCCAGCCTCGGCTGCGGCAATCCGACGGCGCTGGCGCAGCTGCATCCCGGAGAGGTGGTCCTGGACCTGGGCAGTGGCGCCGGCCTCGATGTGCTCCTCTCGGCCCGTCGAGTCTCGCCCGGCGGGCACGCCTACGGCGTCGACATGACCGACGAGATGCTGGCGCTGGCCAATGAGAACAAAGCCCGGGCGGGGGTGGAGAACGCCACCTTCCTCAAGGGAACCATCGAAGCCATTCCCCTGCCACCCGCAACCGTCGACGTGGTGATCTCGAACTGCGTTATCAACCTGGCACCGGATAAGCGGGCGGTGCTGTCGGAGGCCTTCCGGATCCTGAAGCCGGGCGGCCGGCTCGCCGTCTCGGACATGGTCGAGATCGAGCCGCTGCCGCCGGAGGTAAAGGCAGCTGTCGATGCCTGGGCCGGCTGCGTCGCCGGCACTATCCCGGTGGAGGCGTACCGAGACGCGGTGATCGCCGCCGGGTTCCAGGACCTGGAGGTCGAGGTCACCAACATCTTCGGGCCCGGTGAGGCTGGATTACCGGCAGGAACCGGAAAGATCGCGAGCGCTTATGTCCGCGCCGTCAAACCCGCCAACTAATCAAAAAGGCCCGGGCGTTTGCCCGGGCCTTTCGGATTCTGGGTTAGTGAGTCGTTAGGCGACGCGCACCCGCGAGGCCCGCGGCCCCTTGGGAGCTGATGCTTCGACATCGAAGCTGACCTTCTGCCCCTCCTGCAACCCCTCGAACGAGCCCTCGACGGACGACCGGTGAAAGAAATACTCCTTGCCGTCCTCGCCGCTCAAGAATCCGAATCCGCGATCCATCACGAGTCGCTTGATCGTCCCGTTCTGCGCCACGTCTGTCGCTAGCTCCTTCGCAAAGTTATCCCCGGTCCACTTGCGTTCTTAGGGCGTGGCATGACCGGGCTGACCCCGCCCGGCGTCAAGCATATCATGGGGGTATTGCGACGGCCAAAATCGGGCGGCCGGTCCAGCCGGCTGCGGGAGGGGTGACTCGATGCGAAGCACGATGCCGGATTACCCGCTGACGCTGCAGCACTTTCTCTGGCGGTCTACCACCCTGTTTCCGACAAAGGAGATCGTTTCCCGACGTGAGACCGGCAGGCACCGCTACACCTACGCCGATTTCGGCCGACGCGTCGCACAACTGGCCCATGCCATCCGCGAGCTCGGCGTTGGTCCGGGCGACCGCGTCGGCACCCTCGCCTGGAACAATTACCGCCACCTGGAGCTCTATTTCGCCGTCCCCTGCTCGGGCGCGGTGCTCCATACCTTGAATCCGCGACTCTTCCCGGAACATCTCGAGTACGTCATCAACGATGCGGAGGACAAGGTCATCTTCGTCGACGCATCGGTTGTGCCGGTGCTGCAACGCGTCGTCAAAAACCTCAAGGGCGTCAAACACTTTGTCGTCATGTCCGATGGCCCCTCCGCGGATGGTCAGCTCCAGCCGCTCGCCTCGTATGAGGAGCTGATTGCCGGCCGACCGACGCTGTTCCCATGGCCGGATCTCAACGAGCAGGACGCCGCGGCGATGTGCTACACCTCCGGCACCACCGGCCAGCCCAAGGGCGTTGTCTACAGCCACCGATCTTCCGTCCTGCATTCGTTCGGCATCGCGATCGGCGGCGGCGTCGGCCTGCAGGAGGCCGACAGCATTCTCGCGATCGTGCCCATGTTTCACGCCAATGCCTGGGGTCTGCCGTACGCGGCCACGATGCTTGGCGCCAAGCAGGTGTTTGCCGATCGGTTCCTCGATCCCGCCAGCCTCACCGAGCTCATCCGGGACGAACGGGTGACCTTCAGCGCCGGCGTGCCGAGCGTCTGGATCATGCTGCTGCAGTATCTCGACCAGACTGGCATGAATTTCGACGGCCTGCGGATGTTCGTCGGCGGCTCCGCCCTGTCCGCCGGCCTGTATGACGGATTGACGAGGCACGGCATCGATACCAATCAGGGATGGGGAATGACCGAGACGTCTCCGGTGGCCGCGTGCGCCACGATCAAGAGCTATATGAAGGAGAGCGATCCCAAGCCCATCCGCCTCAAGCAAGGCCTGCCGGTGGCCGGTGTTGAACTGCGGCTCAGTAACGTGGAAACCGGCGAGCTCGTGCCCTGGGACGGCAAAAGTGTCGGCGAGATCCAGGTCCGCGGTCCCTGGGTGACCGCGAGCTACTACCGGGGCGTGGACGCCGATCGCTTCACGGCCGATGGTTGGCTCAAGACGGGCGATGTCGCGAATGTCGATCGGGAAGGCTATGCCCAGATCGTCGATCGAACCAAAGACCTGGTCAAATCGGGCGGCGAGTGGATCTCATCCGTGGAGCTGGAGTCGGCCATCATGGGCCATCCGAAAGTGCTGGAGGCGGCCGTCATCGGCGTCCCCCACCCCAAGTGGCAGGAGCGTCCGGTGGCCTATGTAGTGCCAAAGCCGGAATTCAAGGGTGCGATCAGCCAGCGGGAGATCCTCGACTTCCTCACGCCGCTGGTGGCGAAGTGGTGGCTCCCCGACGAGGTGCGCTTCACCGATGAGATTCCGAAAACCAGCGTGGGAAAGTTCGACAAGAAGGTGATCCGGGAACAGGCCAGTAAGGCGCCGGTGACCGCCCAACCGTCCGAATAAGACAGATCGGTAACGCCACCGGCACAGTGCTGCGCCGGATCGCGGGATCGGCGGACCCTCTAAGGCCGCCTTAATGCTGTCGCGCTACAACGGAGGCAAGCAGGATGTGACCGCACAATGGACGCTTCCGGGCAGTTCGAAGCGCTCGTTCCGAAGCCGCTCGACGCGGATGGCGTCCGGCGCCGCCAGCACCTGGAAGACATCCACGAGGACCTACTGCTGACCGTCCTCGCCCTCGAAGAGGAGTGGTTGCTGGACGATCGGATCGCCTACGCGGTGCGGCACCTCGACGCCGCCGCCTGAACCGGTCGCGCCTTAACTCCGCGCCACCTTGGCCACATTCTCGGGAAATTCGCACGTTTTTCGGATGATGCCCGTTTGGACCGGACGATAGGGCCGCGCGCCGGCTCAAATACACAACGGAGGACACGATGGCGAAAACGCAAAAGTGGACCGCGTCGACGTTCGTCAGCCTGGTACACGAGAACCTCACGGAGAAGGGCCTCAAGGTCAAGAAATCGGACCTCAGCTGGGCCGTCAAGGATGCCTTTGAGGCGGCCGTCGCCGCCGGCGCGCGCGGCATGCGCGTGCGCTTCCCCGAAATCGGCGCCCTTGCATGGCGCGAGGTCAAGGCCCGCAAGGCAGGGAAAGGCACCAATCCCTTCACCGGCGAGTCGATCATGCTGAAGGCCCGGCCGGCTTCCAAGAAGCCGCGCTGGTCGTTCCCCAAGGCCGTCCGCGAGGCCTACAGCCGCCAGGCGACCCGCAAGGCCGCATAACCGCCGTCGATTTGAGCGTCGGGGCGCCGCCACGTCGAAGCCGGCGGCGCCCCGACCGCGAGCCCAGCGCCTTTCTTGACAGGTTATCGAAATCCCCTGACTATGATGGGGATGGTGCGGCGAAACCTGATAGCGGGACTGCTGATTGCCATCGGCCTGGCGCTGATGGCGTCTGCCCTGCCGGCCCTGGGCCTGATCCATCTGGGCCCCGCGGACGTCGCCACCCAGTCCATCCCCGCCCTGGGCGAGCCGCTCTCCCCACCCCACCAGCATCCGAGGTTTCTCCCCGGCACCAATAGCACCGGGGCCGGTCCCAGCCAGGTCGTGGCCTACCTCTCCATTCCCAAGCTGGGCATCAAGACCGCACCGATCTTCGATCGGGGGGTCGATGCCAGCGGCAACATGCTGATCGCCAAAGGCTATGCCGTCACGCATTACAGCAATTCCTCCCCGATCGGCAGTGGGAACGCGGTCCTCTACGGACACGACGACATCGAGGGCAGTGTTTTCGGCCGGCTGAAAGACCTCAAGGTCGGTGACGAGGTCGATGTCACCGTCGCCGGCGGATCGCCGGTCGTCTACCACGTCACCGGCCGAACCATCGTGGCGCCGACCGCCGTCCAGATCCTCGCGCCGAGCAACGACGTTCGGTTGACCCTGTTCACCTGCTGGCCCAACTGGGTCGATACCCAGCGGGTGGTCGTGACCGCGACCCCCTCGACGACCTAGTGGTTGGTGCCCTCGTCTTCAGGTGGCGCCTGGAAGTATTTGAGTAACTCCTCGAGCGCCCGGGCGGCCTCCGGATCCCGGAGCAGCCGTTCCTGCATGTCCTGGACCTGCTTGACCAGCTCCTTCGCTTGTGTCTCCTGGGCGACCTGGAGCAGCACCGGCTGGCTCGCCGCCGACACGATCATCTGCGCCTGCTGACGCAGCACCTCCACCCCCTGGCACCCCAGGCAGGTGCCGGCATTGTTGCAGTGACAGAGCTGCAGCCGTAAGTTGTCCAGCTCGCGTTGGAGCGGGGAAAGGTCGACTGGTTGGCTCACGTTCCAAGCTTAGCGTGCGCAACCCGGAACTTTTCGCCTCGATCTTCGTCTTGTTGGTGAGGTGAAGCTCATGCTCTCCAACCGTCTGCTCCGTCTCGCGGCCGTCCTCGGCGCGGTCGCCCTACTGGCGGCATGCGGAACGGCGACGACTTCCAACGGCTCCCCCACCAAGGTCAGCGGCGGGCTCGGCCAGGGCGCGTCGGGGTCCGCGGCGAACAACCCGGCGCCGGCCAGCCTCGCCTCGGGCAGCGCCGCCAACCAGGCGGCCGCCAACGCGGTGCTCCAGGCCCGCGGCGATCAGAAACTGATCCAGGATGCCTCGATGGGCGTCCAGATCAAGACCGGCTCGTTCTGGGACAGCTACAACCGGGCGGTCGCGATCGCCGCACAGTTCAACGGCTACCTGTTGAGCTCGCAGGTCGGCGACCTTTCCGGCAAAGACACCGACTCGGGCACGGTGGTGGTTGCCGTCCCGGCGACGAGCTACGCCGATGCGTTAGGCTCCCTGCGCCAACTCGGCAAGGCGACCCAGCTCCAAATCACCAGCCAGGACGTCAGCAGTGAGTACGTCGACCTGAACGCCCGGCTCAAGAACCAGCAGGCGCAGGCGGCGGTTCTCCTCGACCTGATGCGCCGGGCGCAAAGCATCCAGGACAGCATCACGGTTCAGAACCAGCTCTCCACGGTGACCGGTGAGATCGAGCAGATCCAGGGGCGCATCCGCTTCCTGGACCAGCGCACCACCTACTCCACGATTACGATCCGCTTCTACACGGTGGCGGCGACGCCGGCCGAACCCAGTCTCTGGGACCGCAGCGGGCTGGGGACGGCGTGGGCCTCCGCCGGTGGAGCGTTCGCGGGCGTGATCGGAGCGATGCTGATCGCCGGCGGCTTCCTGTTGCCCTTCCTTCTCCTGATCGCGCTCGGGCTCGGCATCTGGCGGCTGCTCCCAGCATCGGTGCGGCCCGTCCTGCGGCGTCCGACCTCAGCGTGATGCGTCGACCCGGCTGAACCGATCGTTGAGAAAGCGCCGATGTGCCAGGAGCCGGTCCATGTCGGCGTGGTGCACGATATCCGCGACCCGTCGCATCTGGGCGTCGAGCAAGTCGAGCTCGTCGAGCAAGACCTGCAGCGGCGTCCACCCCTGGCTCGCCGGTCCCGATGAGACGTAGCCCGACGGCAGCCGAAGGTAGGTATCGACCGCCATTGGTAAATAATCCCGCGCCGTGCGCTCGATCAGGTACAGCTCGAGCGAACCTGGCGGTAGGCAATCGAGTCGGGGGAGGATCTCCGATCGGATGGTCAGCTCGATGCGCTGAATCCGGGCGATGACCTCGGGCGGCACCCGGCCGCTGACGGCGCTGATCTCCTGCCGCAGGGCCTTGAGGACGTCCTTAGGATCGTAGCCGAAGCGCCGGATCGCCGGGTTCCTCTGAACGGCGGCCGCTCCCAGGAGGTAGAACCCGACGACGAGCACCGCGCCCGCCGGACCGACTGGGTCGGCCAGGACCAGGCCGGCTCCGACGAGCGCGAGCCCCGTGCCCGCCAGGTGCTGGCGGCTGGTCAGGTAGCGCGTGATGCGGTGCAACAGCATGCTTCCCTTCAGCATCCTATCCATACCCGGTTTTCGGCCAGCCCCAACATGCTCGTCTACGCTTAAGCCGTGGAAACGACCGCGATCGACGGGCGGATGTTCGTCGACGGTCAGCGCTCCTGGGGGAGCTCGGGATCAACGTTCGACGCCATCGATCCCGCCACCGGGGAGGTTTTCGCCGCGGTTGCGCTGGCCGACCACCGCGACGTCGACACCGCCGTCGCGGCGGCCCGCGCCGCGGTTGACGCCGGTTGGGCGGGTCTGCCGCCGGTCCGGCGGGTTCGCATCCTGAATCGGCTGGCCGCGCTGTTGCGCGAGCAGCGGGCGGAATTTGCCCGCCTCGAAAGTCTGGATGTGGGTAAGCCCCTCCGCCAGGCGGAAGACGACGTCGCGGCGGCCGCCGGCTATTTCGAGTTCTTTGCCGGAGTGGCCGACAAAGTCTTCGGCTCGAGCATCCCGCTCGGCAAGGGGTTCGTCGACTTCACCCTGCGCGAACCGCTCGGCGTTTCGGCCCAGATCGTCCCCTGGAATTACCCGTTACGCCTGGCCTCTAGGGGGATCGCGCCGGCGCTCGCCTGCGGTAATGCGGTGGTCGCCAAACCGGCCGCCGAAGCGGGATTGAGCGTCGTCCGGCTGGCCGAGCTCGCCACTGAAGCCGGGCTGCCGCCTGGCGTATTCAACGTCGTCACCGGCGGACGGGAGACCGGGGCTGCGCTCACGCACCATCCCGGGATCAACCACATCACGTTTACCGGCTCGGTTCCGACCGGTATCGCGATCATGAAGGCGGCCGCCGACAATGTCGTGCCGGTCACGCTGGAGCTCGGCGGCAAGTCGCCCAATATCGTCTTCGCCGATGCCGACCTGGAGCGCGCCGCGGCCTCCTCGGCCACGACGCTGATGCAGAACTCGGCCCAGACCTGCACCGCGCCGACCCGGTTGCTGCTCGAGAGCGCGGCGCATGACCGCTTTGTCGACCTGCTGGCGCAGCGCATCCGATCGATTCGCCTGGGCCGGGGTCTCGACAACCCCGACATGGGTCCAGTCGTGAGCGAGCGCCAGATGCGTCGTGTGCTGGGCTTCCTCAAAAGCGGCGAGAAGGATGGAGCCACCGCCGTCACCGGTGGTGGCCGTTCAGAGAAGCCGGAGCTCGCCCGTGGCTACTTCATCGAGCCGACCTTGCTCGACCGGGTGCCCCGCGGGTCCCTGCTCGAGCAGGAAGAGATCTTCGGTCCGGTGCTGACCGTGACCAGCTTCGAGTCCGTCGACGAAGCGATCGCGATCGCGAATGGCACGCCCTACGGCCTCGTGGCCGGCATCTGGACGAAAGACCTGGGCAAGGCGTTGGCGGTCGCGACCGCGGTCAAGTCGGGCCAGGTGCGCGTGAATGCGTACAGCGTCGAGGGAAGCATCGGTCTCCCGTTCGGCGGCTACAAACGCAGCGGGTTCGGCCGCGAGCAGGGCGTCGAGGCGCTGGCGAATTACACCCAGGTGAAGAACGTCATGATCAACTTCGGCTAAGGCTGCTAGCTGAATGTCCGCGATTAGCCGGCGCGCCTTCCTGCACCGTGCCGGCCGGGCCGGCCTCGGGGTGGTTGGCGCCTCCTTGCTGCCAGGCGTCGATGCCTGCCGCTCGGCGCCCGGCGGCCATCAAGCCGCCAGCCGACCCGGCTCGCCGGCGAGCCGAGGACTTCGAACCCTGGGCGGGAAGCTGATCGACGGCGACGGGCAGGAGGTCCGACTGACCGGCGTGAACTGGTTCGGTCTGGAGACTTCGGTCTTCGCCCCGCACGGACTCTGGACCCGAAACTGGGAGGAGATGCTCGACCAGATCGTGGCGACCGGCTTCAATGCCATCCGGCTGCCGTTCAGCAATCAGCTGATCGAGCCGGGGAACCTTCCCACCTCCATCGACTTCACCCGAAATCCGGATCTCAAGGGGCTCACCGGCCTGCAGTTGATGGACCGCATCGTCGAGGGGGCGGGTCGGCGGCAGCTGGCGATCGTGCTCGACCGCCACCGGCCGAGCGCCGATGCGCAGAGCGAGCTCTGGTATACGGACCGCGTCTCCGAGAACCGCTGGGTCGATGATTGGAGGATGCTGGCCGACCGCTACCGGTCGCAACCGGCCGTGATCGGCGCCGACCTGCACAACGAGCCCCATGGCGCCGCCACCTGGGGCGACGGGAATCCGCGCACGGATTGGCGCCTGGCCGCGGCGCGGGCCGGGAATGCCATCCTCGAGGTCAACCCCGACTGGCTGATCATCGTCGAAGGCATCGACCGATTTGGCGGCGATGGCTACTGGTGGGGCGGCAACCTGGAGGGCGCTCGCTCGCATCCGGTTCAACTGGCTCGATCGGACAGGCTGGTCTATTCGGCACATGATTACGGACCACCGGTCTATCCGCAGCCATGGTTTTCCGCCGCGGATTTCCCGCGCAACCTGGCCGCCGTCTGGCATCGCCACTGGGCCTGGCTCAAGACCGATGGCATCGCCCCGGTGCTGGTAGGTGAATTCGGCGGTCGGTCTGTGGGCCGGGACCCGGAGGGGGTCTGGCAACGGACGCTGATCGATTTCTTGAAAACCAGCGGGCTCAGCTATACGTATTGGTCGTGGAATCCGGACTCGGGCGACACCGGTGGCATCCTGAAGGATGATTGGTTGACACCCGACCGGACCAAGCTCGACCTGCTCGCCACGTATCAGTGGCCACGGCTTCGCCATCTTGTGGCCGCAGGCTTCAAGGACCGCCGTGCCGCTTGAGCTGAGCACGGTGGCGTTGAGCTCGGCGGCGATCGAGCCGTTTCGCGAATTGCTCGAGGCGGCGGAGTGGCAGACCTTTGCGCGGACCATGCGCGAGGCCGCCGCGCAGCTGCACGATCGCACCATCTGGAACATCAATTCGACGGCGCATGGCGGCGGGGTCGCCGAAATGCTCGCCTGGGAAATCCCGTATGAGCGCGGCGTCGGGATGGACTCACGCTGGCTCGTCATCGAGGGCGACACGGGATTCTTTACCTTCACCAAACGGCTGCATGCCTTGCTGCATGGCGTCGCCGCCGACGGATCGACGATCACCCAGGCCGAGCAGGCCGGCTATGCGCAGACGCTGGCGCGCAACGCCCAGGCGCTGATCGGCCGGGTTCGATCGGCCGACGTCGTTATCCTGCATGATCCGCAAACGGCCGGGCTCATCCCCCACCTGGTTCGCCACGGCTGCCGGGTGGTGTGGCGCTGCCACATCGGCGTCGACCAGCCGAACCAGGTCGCCCGCGATGCCTGGCAGTTTCTCCTGCCGGCGGTCGGTGCCGCGCATGCCACGGTCTTCTCGCGGCGTGCCTACATCTGGGAGGGCCTGGATCGGCGGAAAGTGAAAATCATTTACCCCGCCATCGACGCCTTCACGCCGAAAAACCAGGAGATGGACGGCAAGACGGTGGCCGCCGTGCTTCACACCACCGGCATCCTGGCGGACGGCGCGGCTGGCGGTGAGCCAACGTTTCGGCGACGCGACGGCTCGCCGGTGCGGGTCCAGCGCGCCACCGAGCTCTTCCCCGAGACGAGGATCCCGGCCGACGCACCGCTGGTGGTGCAGGTCTCCCGCTGGGACCGGCTGAAAGACCCGCGAGGCGTCATGGACGGCTTCGCCGAGTTCGTCGCCCCCAAGGTGGATGGTCATCTGGTCCTGGCGGGGCCGGGCGTCAGCGCGGTCGCCGACGATCCCGAGGAACCCGCCGTGCTCCGAGAGGTCCAGGACCGCTGGCACCGTCTTTCGCCGAGCGTGCGCGAACGGATCCATCTCGCCCGGTTACCAATGGATGACCAGGACGAGAATGCGGCGATCGTCAATGCGCTGCAGCGAGGGGCCCGAGTGGTCGTTCAGAAGAGCATTCGTGAGGGCTTCGGTCTGACCGTCGCCGAGGCGATGTGGAAGGCGCGACCGGTCGTCGCCAGCCGGGTGGGTGGTATCCAGGACCAGATCCAGGACAAAATGAGCGGCCGCCTGATCGACGATCCCAACGACCTGGCGGCTTTCGGCGCCGCCATCGTCGAGCTCCTCGACCACCCGGCGGACGCCGAGCGGCTCGGCGCCGGCGCGAAGGCGCGAGTGCGGCGGGAGTTCCTCGCGCCGCAACTCCTTATGGAGCAGGCGCAGCTGGTGGGACGCCTATTGCGAAGCGCAGAGTAGCGCTGCACCCGGGCTCTGTGGCAGCGTAGTCAAGGATGCTGCTCGAGCTCGTCCTTTTCTTCGCGATTGCGTCGGCGATCACGACCGTTGCCGTCATGGTCCCAGGATTGATGCGGGCGCGGGCGTGGGCCAGCATCCCCGTCGGCCTGGTCATCCTCGCCGGCGCCGGCTGGCTGACCGGGCTGATCGCCCACGATCCGGTTGGCGGCACCATCCTGCCCCTCTTTGGGATCGGCGCGGTGATCGAGACGCGGCGCCACCTGCCCCAGTGGAGCATGCTGGCGGCCCAGATGCTCGCCACCCTGCTGGTGGCGTCCGCCGTCTACCTGGTCTATGCCGGCGTGCAGCCCTTCGTCGATCAACTGGGACTGCTTGGAATCGTCGTCTCGTTCCTGCTCCTGCTCCTCGAAGCGGCCGCGCTCGCCCTCAGCGTGTATTACCTCTTTGAGATCCTCGACGTCTTCAGCCGCCGGACCCGAATCGCTCACCGCGCGGAGGCATCGTACCGGCCGAAGGTGGCGATGCAGGTCCCCTGCTACAACGAGCCCATCGAGGTCGTCCGCGAGACACTGACCGCCCTGGCCAACCTCGATTACCCCGACGTGATCGTCCAGGTGGTCGACAACAATACGAAGGACCCACAGACCTGGCGGCCCCTTGAGGCCTTGTGTCACGAGCTGGGTGAACGATTTCAGTTCATCCATCTCGAGCCCTGGCCGGGTTACAAAGCCGGCGCCCTGAACGAAGCCACGCGTCGCTTGCCTAAAGATGCCAGCATCCTGGGGATCGTCGATGCCGACTACATCGTCAAGCCGGGCTTCTTGAAGGCGATTACCGGTCACTTCGCCGATGAGCGCGTGGCGTTCGTTCAGACGCCGCAAAACTATCGCGACTGGAAGGATAGCGGCTACCTGCGCGGTCTCTTCTACAGCTACCGGTATTTTTTCGACATCACCATGCCGGCGCGGGCCAATCGCAACGCAATTATTTTCGCCGGGACCATGGGGCTGATTCGCCGATCTGCGTTCGAGCGCGTCGGTGGCTGGGATGAGAGCGTCATCACCGAGGACGCCGAGGCGAGCCTACGAATGCTCGGGCTCGGCTCCGTCGGCGTCTACGAGCCGACCGTTTGGGGTGAAGGGCTCATGCCCCTGAGCTTCGATGGTCTGAAGAAGCAGCGATTTCGGTGGGCGCTCGGCGGTATTCAGATCCTTCGCCGGCAATGGCGCGAACTGGTCCCGCTGGCCCCCCATCGCCTTCAGCTCACGTGGGGCCAACGTCTCAACTACCTGTTCGGCAGCGTCCATTGGTTCGGCGATATGCTGACGGTCGGATTCACGTTCCTGTTGCTCCTAACGGCCGTCGCCTCCGCCCTCCATCACCGGCTGCCGATCCGCGAGCTGACCGGTCCGGTGCTGATCGTGCCACTCGCGTTTCTCGTCACCGGCGTGCTGCGGGGCCTCTGGGCCTTGCGTCGGGCCGAGCGCTGCACCTGGGGCGATGCCCTGCGGGCTCTCGGCATCTGGTTCGCGCTCAGCTGGGTCGACAGCCTGGCCGTCGTCCGCGGACTGTGGAGCGGCCAGGCGGCATTCCTCCGAACCCCAAAGCAGAAGGAAGGCGGTAATCGGATCTGGCCGGCGATTCGATCCTCCGCCATCGAATCGTTGCTGGCCATCCTGGCATTGGTTGGCGCGGTGGTGATGCTGATCACCGCCCCGGCGATCGCAACCGCCATCCTCGCCGTGATGCTGCTCTTCGAGGCCTGGATCTTTGGCAGCGCGCCCTGGGCGAGCCTCGCCGCCGAAGGCGTTCAGCTGACGCCCTACCGACAGATCTACGGGCGCTCGGCGCAAAACACCGGCGATCGCCCCGAACGACCGAGCCGAGCCGGCATCGTCCCTGGGGCGCTGGCGGTGGTCGTCGCCGTGGTGCTCGCATATGGCCTACTCAACGCACCCGTCGAGCGCCCGCCGTCGGCGCAGTCTGACCTGCCGACCATCGGCAAGATCACGCAAAAGCAGCTACCCCTGACGGGGCCGACACCTACGGCCACGCCCACCCCGACCACGAGCGCGACGCCATCGTCAAGTGCCAGCGCGACGCCGAGCGCGTCGGTCAGCGCAACCGCGAGTCCCTGATCCGCTAGAGGCGGCCGATGCGCGCCAGCAGGGACAGCCCATCGAGGTCGTCCAGGTAATACCACTGGAACATCACCCGCTCCACGCCCACGGCCGACCAGGCGTCCAGTTGTTCGGTGACCTCATCCGGGGTGCCCACCAGCCAGTGTCGTTGCCGAAGCACTTCCGGCACCGCGGCCGGCGACCCGCCGGCCGACGGCCCGAGAAACGAGTGGAACCAGCGTCCTTTCTCTAAGACCTCGCTTCGGTCGCGCCCGATCAGGATGCCACCCATCCAGGAGCGGTGAATCGTGTTGGGATCCCGACCGACCGCCCGGCAGTGCTCCTCCAGGCGCGCCCGCTTCGCCCGGTACACGTCCGGTCCCGGCGCGTGGCTGTTCCACTCATCGGCGTGCATGGCCACGATGCGCAGCAGCCGGACCTCGCCGTCACCGCCGATTAGCAATGGCGGCGCCGGCTGCTGGACCGGCCGCGGATACGCGCTCGCGCCGCGGAGTGGGTAGTAACGGCCGTCGAGGTCGACCGGCCCACCGGTCCAGAGCGCCTTGATGACGGCGATCCCCTCCTCCAGTCGGTCGAACCGCTCCTTGAGCGGTGGCAGGGTGATCCCGTAAGCGGCGTGCTCGGCTTCGTTCCAGCCCGCCCCCACGCCCAGCACCAGGCGCCCATCGGACAAGCCGTCGACCGCAGCCGCCATCCGCGCCAGCAGCGCCGGATGGCGAAAGGTGATCGGGCTCACCAGCGGGCCGAACCGGATCCGTTGGGTCCGCTGCGCCAGCGCGGTCAATGATGTCCAGCACTCCAGCGCCGGTCGCTCGGGGTGCCCGCTGAGGCTGAAAAAATGATCCGAGCGCCAGAGCGAGTCGAGACCAAGCGACTCCACCCGTTCGGCGATCCGAAACCATCGCTCCCAGGTGAGGCCTTCCTGCCCCTCGATCATCACGCCGATCCGCATCGCCGTTGACGTTAGCGCAATGCCCGGAGCCAACGCTCGGCCGCGGCCACCGGAGCCTGAGGGCCGGGCGGAATAGGCGGCCGCCGCCGAAGGTTACCGATAATGTCATGCCTGCCGTCACCGTCGAGAACATCCTGACCCTGCCGCGGATCCCGGATCCCGACCGGGCGGTGTCGATCGATCGTCCCCTGCTGGCCATCACCACCGCGCCGAAAGGCGTCGAGGGTGAGGGCTTTCCAGTCCGTCGTGCCTTCTACGGCATCGACCAGCAGTACCTCGACCCATTCATTCATATGGATCAGATGGGTGAGGTGGAATACGGTCCGGGAGAACCGAAGGGCACCGCCTGGCATCCGCACCGCGGCTTCGAGACGGTCACCTACATGATCGATGGCACCTTTCAACACCAGGACTCCACCGGGGGTGGCGGCCTCATCACCAACGGCGCGACCCAATGGATGACCGCCGGGGCGGGCATTCTGCACATCGAGCGGCCGCCCGAGGCGTTGATCGCGAGTGGCGGTTTGTTCCACGGGATCCAGCTCTGGGTCAACCTGCCGGCGGAGCAAAAGTGGACTGCGCCCCGCTACCAGGACATCGGAGGAGGCCGGGTCACGCTACTGTCGTCGCCGGATGGCGGAGCGCTGCTGCGCGTGATCGCCGGCGAGATCGCCGGTCATGCGGGACCGGGGATCACCCACACACCGATCGCCATGCTGCACGTAACGATCAATCCCGGCGCCGAGCTGCGCCTTCCCTGGCGGCGTGACTTCAATGGTCTGGTCTACGCGCTGGCGGGACGCGGAACCGTAGGGCCAACCCGTGGCCCGATTCGCACCGGGCAGCTGGCCGCCTTCGGCGCCGGCGACACGATCACGCTCACCGCGGACCTCACCCAGGAGAGTCGCTCACCGAACCTCGACGTGCTGGTGCTCGGCGGGGAGCCGATCGGCGAGCCGGTTGCCTGGTACGGCCCGTTCGTGATGAACACGCACGAAGAGCTCGCCCAGGCCTTCGATGATTACCGCCGCGGGCGGATGGGCACGATTCCGGCCGCGCACATCGGCAACTGACGCCGGACTCGAAGCGCGGCGCTCAGCGGATGCCGCTGTCATATCCGACCGTCACCGATACATAGGTTCCCGGCGACACGGTTACCGACGTCGGGATCGGCCTCGGCAAGAAGCTCGAGCCGACGGTCACGCCAACCAGCGTGTAGGTCCCCGGCGCCAGGTCGACCTTGAATCGTCCGTCGGCGCCGGAATGAACGCGAGCGACCTCCGCGCCACTGCTGTTTCGCACGAGCACCGTCGTGGACAGGGGATGGGCCGGGCATGGCGAGTTGATCCGCTCCACGGGGCAGGTGGGGCCGACCTCGACGCTGCCCTGGATCCCGGTTCCGGGCTGCGCCGCCGGCGTGCCGCAGGCGGCGAGTAGCAGCCCAATCGCGCCGGACACGATCAGCCGTTTCATCCAGTCTCTTCATGCTTACGACGCGGACGCCGGCAAAAGGTTCCCGGCTTCAGGCGCCGCGCACACCGGCGATCGGGTTTCCCGCGGCGTCGACCGAGCGCTGCGCAGCCTGGTCGGCGCGCGGCGAGCCGTCGCCCGGATAGACGACCACCGGCGTGCCGAGCGACGCCCAGGCGAACAGCGTCCCAACGGCGGCCAGCGGCAGGTGGATGCAACCGTGGCTGGCGAATGGGCCATTCTGGGACCCCGGGCCTAGCGTCGAGTCCGGCTGCCAGCTGGCGTCGTGCAGGCCTTCGCCATTGTTGGTGAACCAGAGCACCATCTGCACCGGCGTATCGGGATACCATTCGGGCGCTCCCCGCGGCCAGGGCGAGTGCATGGTCCACGGGGCGTCCTTGCTCACCACCCGCATCGCGCCAATGTCCGTCGGCAGCGACGGCCGGCCTGTGGTGACGGGCGTATCGGCGACCGCCCGCCCGTTGTCGTAGGCGATGAGCCGCTGCGCGGCGATCGAGACGATGATCAGCCGGCTGGGCCCGTTGTGCAGCAGGCCGTTGTGGATCTCGGTGCCGTAGTGCTCGACGCCGGCAACCCCAAGGGCGAGCCGGGCCTGGTCGGTGGATGCCAGCCACGCGCCGTATCGCTCGAGCTGTGCATCGAGCCGTCCGACCCAGCGGAGCCTGAGGAAGTCCGCCACCGTCGCGTCATTGCGCCCGACTACCAGCGCCATCCGGCCCCGCTCGCCCAATGCTCGCGGGTTGCCGGCGTAGTGCATCGCCAGCCGGCTGGCCTCCGGTTGGAGCGCGGCCGTATCGCTGGGCGGTCCGGCTGCCGGCCGGCCCTGGCCAGCGCCCGCCGTCGATGGGCTGCCCAGTGCGATGCTGCCGGCACCGGCGGTGCTCAAGACGAGCCCGGCGACGATGACGGCGGCCACCACCGCCGATCGAGGCATCCAGACGGGGCGCCAATGTCGCCCGATCCAGTTCCAGACCCCAGTTGCGCTAGCAGACATAGTGTTAGTGCAATTATAATGTTTATCGGCCGATCCGAGCGGCGGCCCGTACCATGGCCGGATGGCCGTTCCGTCCTATGCCGGGACCTCGCGCGCCCCCGACTTTCCGCAGGGGCTGGACTGGCTCAACGTCGCCCGGCCGTTGCGCCTGGCCGATCTCCGCGGCCGGCTGGGGATCATCGATTTCTGGACGTTCTGCTGAATCAATTGCATGCATACCTTTCCGCAGTTGCGGAAGATCGAGCGGAAATACGGCGACCGGTTGATCGTCGTCGGGGTGCATTCGCCCAAGTTCCCCGCCGAGCGGGAAACGGCCAATCTGCGGGAGGCGGTGTTGCGTTATCGAATCGAGCACCCGGTGGTGAACGACCGTGACTTCGCGGTCTGGCAGCGCTTTGGCGGTCGTGCCTGGCCGACCCTGATCTTCATCGACCCGGACGGTCGGGTCATCGGCAAGCACGAAGGCGAGCTTCCCTTCGAAAAATTCGATCAGCTGGTGGGCGGCATGCTCGAGGAGTTCGAGGCGCGTGGCGTCCTCAACCCGGCGGCCTCGCCGATTGCGCTCGAAGCGATCCGCGAGCCCGCCCACACCCTGAGCTTTCCCGGCAAGGTGCTGGCCGCTGATGACGCGCTCTACATCGCCGACACCAACCACCACCGGGTCGTGGTCGCCGCTCTGGATGGATCGATCCAGCGGGCGTTCGGCGGCGGGGAGCCGGCCTTGATCGACGGCCCGGCATCGCAGGCCGCATTTCAGCAGCCGCAGGGATTGGCGCGATCCGGCGCATCCCTGTACGTCGCCGACACCGAAAATCACGCGATCCGCTCGATCGACCTCGACACCGGCATGGTCACCACGCTGGCCGGCACCGGCGAGCAGGCGCGAGTGGCCAATGCCGGAGGGCCCGGCCGCTCGACGTCGCTGAGCTCTCCATGGGACCTGGCGTTGTCCGGACCCCTCCTCTATATCGCCATGGCCGGCACCCACCAGATCTGGTCCCTCGATCTTGAATCAGGCACGGTCGCGCCGTTCGCCGGGACCGGCCGCGAAGGCCTACTCGACGGCGCGCTCGATCGCGCGTGGTTTGCCCAGTCGAGCGGCCTGACGCTGGCCGATGGTCACCTGTACGTCGCGGACGCCGAGGTCAGCGCGGTGCGCGACATCGACCTTCGCGCCAAACAGGTGAGCACCCTGGTCGGCGAAGACCTCTTCGTTTTTGGTGACCGGGACGGGGAGGGTGACGCGGTGCGCCTGCAGCACCCGCTTGGCATCTCCGCCCGGGACGGAACCATCCTTATTGCCGACAGCTACAACAACAAGATCAAACGACTGGAACCTGGGCGCCGCGCCGTGCAGACCTGGCTCGGTAGCGGGGCCGCCGGACGGGCCGACGGGCCCGGCCCATCCGCGTCCTTTCGAGAGCCGGGCGGCGTGTGCGCCGGTCGGGCGGGACTCTACATCGCCGATACCAACAACCACCGCATTGCACTGGCGGACTGGGAGCGCGGAGAGGTCCGAACCCTGATCGGCGACTGACCTCGGTCAGAAGTGGTCGCGGAGCTGCCGGAACGACTGCAGGACGAGTAGTCGTCCGTCCTGCACCGGAACCTCCGCCTGCTCCAGCCGCCAGGTGTGTGCATGCGGAATGAAGACCGCGTGCAGGCCCGCCTCCAGCGCGGGATTGATGTCGGACCTGGGTGAGTTGCCGATCATCCAGGCCTGCTGCGGATCGACGTGGTTCGACCGGATCAGCTCGCGATAGCCGGCCAGATCCTTCTCCCGGGTGACCACCACCCGCTCGAACTGATCCTTAAGCCCGGACCGCTGCACCTTGAGCTGCTGCTCCTCGTGCTCACCCTTGGTGAACAAAAGCAGACGGTGACGTGGCTCGAGGTAGGCCAGCGTCTCGGCCACGTCGGGTAGGAGCTCGAGCTCGACGTCGACGATCCGTCGGCCGAGGTGCATGACATGGTCGAGGTCGTCCTGGTGCAGTTCCCGTTCGGCCAGGCGCTCGTAGGTTTCGCGGAGATTGCGGGCGAACGCGGCGGACCCATAGCCGTGCACCCGGCTGTTGAGCCGCTCGATCTCATCCAGGGTGGCCCGCACCTGCGCCCGGCTGAGCGCCGAGTGGTCGAGATAGTCGATGAAATCCTCGATCGCCTGCTCGAAGTGGACGTTGTTTTCCCAGAGGGTGTCGTCGCCGTCGATGATCAAGACCTGCCGCGCGGCCATCGCGTCTTGAGCATAGCCATCAGCGGCCGGCGCGATTGGGCGCTGGACGGCCAACCGGGACGCCAGTAGAATGGGGCCACCCTGAGGGGGCCAGGGCGGAGGTCGGGGACATGCGGGCGCCGTCGTTCCTCGGTTTGGACGTCATGGAGCGGCCGCGCCTCAACGCCATGACCATCCGCCGGTTGGCGCTCATCAATAGCGTCGGTCGCTGGCCGGGCCTCGTCTTCGCCGCCATCCTGTCCCTGATGGTGCCGCCGAAGCTTCCCCTCGGGCTGGTGGTGCTGCTCGCCTGGGTCGCCGTCTACAACGGCTGGGCCATGATCAACATCCCGCGCGCGGATGATGGCTCGGTGCTGCGGATTGCCCGCGCGCTGACCCTGCTCGACACGCTGAGCTACTTCGCCGTTCTCTTTGTCTTCGGCGGGGTGGGCGCCAGTACCAGCATGTACGCCGCCTACATCGTGCTGATCGTCTGGCTGGTGGCCTACGACGGCGCCGAGGGCGCCATGCTCGCGGTGGGCATCTTCGTGCTGGGCATGATCCTGCTCCAGGCCGCCCTATTCGCGCTGTTCGGCACCCCGTTCAACGCTCGAGACGTGCTGCTCTGGAGCCTGATCATGGTGTTCGCCGGGGCGATGCTGGCGGCCTACGACCGCATCGTGGTCGGCGGCACCGCCCTCGCCCAACGCGACCGCCCTGAGGGGGTCGGCAGCGCGACCGTCACGCCGGTCACGAGTGGAAACGCCGCCCCGGCGGTCCGCTTATCGCGTCGCGAGCAGGAAGTCCTTCGGCTGGTTGCCGACGGCTACTCCAACACCATGATCGCCGGTCACCTGCACCTGAGTGAGAACACGGTCAAGACCTACGTCGAGAACCTGCTGAGCCGGCTGAAGGCCCGCAACCGCGCCGAAGCCGTGGCGACCGCGTCCCGCCAGAATTTGATCTAGGAAAGGACCCGTCTCCCCCATTCGGCCTCCCCCGGTTGGAACCGGAACCGGCGCATTTTTCATTACCCTGGGGGATACCGCGGGCGGCCCAACCCACGTACGCTGTGCCGCAGTGGGGGCGCCGATCGACCTGGGGGGTTGGACGTTGGCGACCAGGATGGTGGGGGGTTTCATCCTGGTCGCTTTCTTATTGTGCATCCTGCTCGCCTGGCCCGGACGACGCCGGTGGCCGATCTGGCTGATCTCCGGTCTGTGCACCTCTCTCTGCGCCGCCCTGGCGCTCAGCCTGACCATGACCGGGGGCTGGCTGCTCGCCTGGGCCCGGCTGGCGACCCTCGTGCTGGCCGCCGCCTTTCTCACCACCGCCGCCGTGCGCGACCTTCGCGACCCGCTTCGCTAGCGCGGCAGCGAGCCTCCCTCAACTCCCCGCCTTGACCGCGAGCGCGGCTGTCAGGTAACGTGATACCCACATTGTCCATAACCTTCTGGAGGGATTGCTCATGATCCTGTTCCTACTGCTCCTGATCGTCGCTGGGGCCGTCGTCGGCCTCTACGCCAGCCAGAACACCGCCACCCACGATGTCACGCTCTGGCAATGGCACTGGTCCGCGGTCCCGGACTGGGTCCCGGTCGTGCTGGCCGCCGGGGTCATCGGCGCATTGTTCGTGCTCTACATGCTGTACTCCGGCGTGGTTCACGGAGTCCGCGTCGGCTCGATGCGCCGCCGCGTCACGACCCGCGAGTCCGCACTCAGCGACCTGCGCCGTGAGAACCAGCGCCTGCGCGAGGAAAATGCCCGGGTCCGCAGCGAGCTCCGCGGCATGGACCGCGGCGTAGCCATCGCCGACCGCACGGGTTCGGTGCCGGCGGATCGCGAAGGCAGCCCGCAGCCGGTCGCCGCGGCGTCAGCCGCTGATCGGCCACGGACCGCGGCCCCCTACCGGCCGCGACCGACGTTCGGCGAGCGGGTGCGCGCCTTCTTCAGCGGCCGCGAACCGGCCGGCTACTAGCGCTTACGCCGGCCTTGACAGCCGCCCAGGCTTGTCAGCTAAATTGATAGCGGCGCTAGCAGCATGCGGTCTGGACTGATTCCCTGTCGCAGACCTCGTATCACGTCCGGTTGAAAGGAGGCGAACAGATGCCAGCAAGCGGCAAGCGGGGCTTCGGTTCCATGGATGAGATTAAGCAACGTCAGATCGCCAGCAAGGGCGGTCAGGCCGCGCACGCGAAGGGATCAGCACATGAATTCAGCCCCGAAGAGGCCCGCGAAGCCGGCAGCAAGGGCGGCAGAGCGGCACACGAGAAAGGCTCCGCCCATGAGTTCTCCTCTGAGGAGGCGCGCGCCGCTGGTCGGAAAGGCGGCGAAGCATCGAGCCAGGACCGCAACCGGATGGCGGCCATCGGCCGCGAAGGCGGCAAACACTAAGAACCTCGGCGGGAGGAAGCCGACCCCGGCTTCCTCCCCAGTGTCTAGAGCGCCGCGACCAGCTCCTGGATGCGCGCCTCCGAGAGCGTGACATCCGACATGGTTCCGGCGAAATAGCTGTCGTAGGCCGCCAGGTCGAGAAGACCATGGCCACTGAAGTTGAACAGGATCACCGGCGACTCGCCCCGCTCGCGCGCCCTGACTGCTTCATCGATCACCGCCCGAATCGCGTGGGCGGTCTCCGGCGCCGGGATGGTGCCTTCGGCCCGGGCGAACTGCACCGCGGCGTCGAACACCGCCCGCTGCGGGTAGGCAACCGGCTCGATGAATCCGTGGTTGGCCAGTCCGGAGACCAGCGGCGCCATGCCGTGGTAGCGCAGGCCCCCGGCGTGGATGCCGTCCGGCACGAACCCGTGGCCGAGCGTGTACATCTCCAGCAGCGGCGTCATCCCGATGGTGTCGCCGAAGTCGTAGGCGAACTTGCCCCGGGTCATGGTCGGGCAGGCCGCCGGCTCGACCGCCAGGAATCGCGTCTTGCTGCGCCCGGTCAGTCGCTCGCGCAGGAACGGAAACGCCAGCCCGGAAAAGTTGCTGCCGCCGCCGACGCAACCGACCACCAGATCGGGCATCGCCCCGGCCCGTTCCATCTGCTGCAGCGCTTCCTGCCCGATGATCGTCTGGTGCATCAGCACGTGGTTGAGCACGCTGCCCAGCGAGTACTTGGTGTCGTCTTTGCCAGCGGCATCTTCGATCGCCTCCGAGATGGCGATCCCCAGACTGCCCGTCGATTCCGGATTTTCCGCCCGGATCCGCTGGCCGGCCTGGGTCCGATCGGAGGGGCTTGGCACCACCTCGGCGCCCCAGACGTGCATCATGCTCTTGCGGTACGGCTTCTGCTCGTAGCTGATGCGCACCATGTAGACCATGCACTCGAGGTCGAAGAGTTTGGTCGCAAACGCCAGGGCGCTGCCCCACTGGCCGGCGCCGGTTTCGGTGGTCAACCGCCGGGTGCCCTCCGCCTTGTTGTAGAAGGCCTGGGCCACCGCCGTGTTCGGCTTGTGCGACCCGGGCGGGCTGCCTCCCTCGTACTTGTAATAGATCCTGGCCGTCGTCTTGAGCTCGCGCTCCAGGCGGACTGCCCGCATCAGTGGCGTCGGGCGCCACAGTCGCAAGGCCTCTTGGACCGGCGGCGGGATATCGATGTAGCGCTCCTGGGAAACCTCCTGCTTGATCAGCTCCATCGGGAAGAGCGGTGCCAGGTCCTGCGGACCAACCGGCTGCCGGGTCGCGGGATGAAGCGGTGGGCTTCCCGGAAACGGGAGGTCCGCCTGGATGTTGTACCAGCGAGTCGGCATCTCGCGCTCGTCGAGCTGGATCCGGGTCGCGGTCTCCGGCGCTTGAATACTCATGGGCTTCTCCCTCCTGTAGTCCCTAGGTTTTAGCATGGACGCCACGCCGATGCAAAGCCCGGACCGGGACGCGATGCTGGCCGCGCTCGAGCGGCTGGTGGTCACCGAATCGCCCTCACTCGACAAGGCACGCTGTGACGCGTGTGCCGACCAGGTGAGCGAGCTCTTTTTGGAACGAACCGGCATCCGCGCCGTCCGCCACCAGCGCCCCGAACGCGGCGATCACCTGGAAATTCGAGCCGGAAGCGGCGCTGATCCAATCGTCCTGCTCTGCCACCATGACACCGTCTGGCCGTCGGGCACCCTGGTGCGTCTGCCGTACGGGGTGGTGGGCGATCGCGTCAGCGGACCGGGCAGCTACGACATGAAGGCCGGCATCGTGGAGGCAGCGTTCGCGCTCGCCGGCTCGACACCGCATCGGCCGGTAATCGTGCTCTCCACCTCCGACGAGGAGATCGGGAGCGCCAGCTCTCGCGGCTTGATCGAGGCGACGGCGCGTGGCGCGGTGGCGGTGCTGGTCCTCGAGCCCGCCGCCAGCGGTGGCGCGATCAAGACGGCCCGCAAGGGCATTGCGGATTTCGTCCTCGAGATCGAGGGCCGGGCGGCCCATGCCGGCGTCGAACCGGAAAAAGGAATCAGCGCCGTCGAGGAGCTGGCCCACCAGGTGCTGGCCCTGAAGGCGCTGGCGGACCCGGCGCAGGGCACGACCATCAATATCGGGGTGGTGGAAGGCGGCACCCGGCCCAACGTGGTGGCGGCGCACGCCCGGGCTGAGATCGACGTTCGCTTTTCCCGCGGCGCGGAGGCGGAGCGGGTGGTCGCCGCCATCCGCGGCCTGCAGCCGAGGCTCGGGGGCGCGACGCTGCGCATCAGCGGCGGCGTCGACCGCCCGCCGATGGAGCGGAGTTCGGGCACGGTGCGCCTGGCGCAGCTGGCGCAGCGGCTGGCGGGCGACCTGGGCTTTGCGCTGACCGAGACCAGTACCGGCGGAGGAAGCGACGGCAACTACACGGCCGCGCTGGGCGTGCCGACGCTCGACGGGCTGGGGCCAGATGGAGGCGGGGCCCATGCCGACGCGGAACACCTGTTGGTCGACAGCTGGCTGCGCAGAACCGAGCTGCTCCGGCTCCTGATCGAGGCCCTCTAGGCGCTCGCCTAATCGCGTACTCGGTGGCTTGACGGGCGTCGTACTCCTTGTGGTACGGTGGACGACGGCCCGTTACGCCTCGTCGTAGTCACCGCCTTCCACTCGTCTTCGCCACGGGCCCAAGAAGGGTTCACGTCGGTTAGTGACGGAGGGAAGGCCCCTTGAACGTTACAGCGTTTATTGCTATCGTGTCCAGGGCTCGGGCCCATATTTTGTGGTTGACGAACGCACGACTCCATGATCTTGTGGTTTCGGATTGGGCGGCGCGCCTGGTCCTGCGCTACTGGCGCCTCCAGCGGAGCGGGCAGCAGCTGCGTCTGGCTATCGGACGCCGCCGGCCGCGGGCGTCCATCGGCCTGGTCGGACACGGCCTGGTTCTGGCATTGGGCATCGTGCTGGTCGCCCCGGTCGTGATGGGGCGGACCACCGCCACGCCCAGCATCGCGGCCGAGTACTCGGGCTACGTGCTGTGGTCGAGCTCGGCGCAGGCGCGCAACGCCGCGCAGATGAAGGAGATCAACAAAGCCGACGCGGTGGAGGAGCGTCCCGCCCCCCCAGCCCCCGATCCCGCCCCGCGACCCGCGGCGGTTCGCCGCCCCGCGCCGACACCGGGCGCCTTCACGCCCCCACCCGGCTCCGGTGGCGACGGCCTGGCCGCCATCTATGCCGTCTTCGGCAATAGCCCTGGCCTGAGCTGGGCCTTGCGGGTCGCCAACTGCGAGAGCCATTACAACCCGCTGGCCGTCAACCGTTACAGCGGCGCCAGCGGACTCTTTCAGTTCATGCCCTCGACCTGGAACGCCAACTTCCCCGGGCAGAACATCTGGGATCCGTACGCTCAGGCGCGCGCGGCCCTGGTGTTCTACAACGCCGGCCGCCAGAGCGCCTGGACCTGCAAGTAGTCGCGTAGCGGCTGAGCCCGCTGGGGGCGCTAGCATTTGGCGCGTGCCGCCAATTTCGGGTGCTGTCCCGGTTGACTCCGCGCCGTTGGATATCCCGCCGGTCGAGATTCGGCTGGTCCGCACCCAGCAGGAGTACGCGGCCTGCGAGGCGATGAGTCGCGACGTCTGGGGCGCGGCCGAGCGCAATGTCGTACCACGCGAGCTGCTCTTGACCATGCAGCTCAACGGCGGCCTGGTGCATGGCGCCTTTCGACCAGATGGCCGCCTGGTCGGATTTTGCTTTGCGTTTCTCGGCCGGCGTGACGGGCAGCTGCGATTGTGCTCGCACCAGCTCGCGGTCGTTCCGGAGTACCGCGGCGCCGGCATCGGGATTCGCTTGAAGCATGCCCAGCGGGGCGATGCGATCCAGCGGGGTTATGAGCTGGTCAGCTGGACGTTCGATCCCCTGGAGGCCCGCAACGCCTACATCAACCTGCATCGGCTGGGCTGCGTCGCGCGTTTCTACGATCGCAATCACTATGGAGACATGGAGGACGAGCTCAACCGTGGATTACCCTCGGATCGACTCGAAGCCGAGTGGTGGCTGCAGCAAGACAAGCCGGCGGTGATCGTTGATGATCCGATCATCCTGCTGCGGGTCGGCCCCGACGGCGGCCCGCGGCGGGACACGGTCACCCTCACCAGCCGTCGGCCGGCGCTGATCGGGGTGCCATCGGATTTCCAGGCGATCAAGCAACAGAGTCTCGAGCTCGCAACCCGCTGGCGGATGGAGAGCCGGGCCGCCTTTGAATCGGCGCTGGGCGCGGGACTCTACGCCGTCGATTTCCAGCGCCGGGGCGCCTACGTGATGGCCCCATTGGCATGAAGATCGAGGCCGTCGAACTGCGCGTGCTGAAGATGCGGTTGCTGAAGCCGTTCCGGACCAGCTTCGGTGTCCAGCAGGATCGCTATCCGCTGCTCGTGCGGTTGGAAATCGACGGTCGCTCGCATTGGGGTGAGTGCGTGGCCGGTGAGGGGCCCTGGTACTCGTACGAAACCATCGAGACCGCCTGGCAGATGCTCAAGGGCTACCTGCTGCCGGCGGTGATCGGACAGGACCTCGCCGACGCCGCTGCGCTGGAAGCCCGCTTCTCGCCGGTGCGAGGCCATCACATGGCCAAGGCCTGCATCGAGATGGCATTCACCACGGCCCTTGCGGAGCACGCGCGCAAGCCACTATCGAAATTCCTGGGCGGCGTGCGCGACCGGGTCGAGACGGGCGTCAGCATCGGCATTCAGGCCACCGTGGACGAGCTGCTGGAAGCCATCGGCATCCACCTCAGCCAGGGCTACCGGCGCATCAAGGTCAAGATCGAGCCCGGCTGGGATGTGATGGCGATCGGCGCCATTCGCGAGCGCTATCCGGAGATCACCCTGATGGCGGACGCGAACTCCGCCTACACCCTGGACGATGCCGCCCACCTGGCGCAACTTGATCGCTTCGGGTTGCTGATGTTGGAGCAGCCCCTGTCGCCCGGCGACCTGGTCGATCACGCGGCGCTGCAGCGGCAGATGCGAACCCCAATCTGCCTGGATGAAAGCATCGAGTCGGCCCGCGACGCGCGACAGGCCGTCCAGCTGGGCGCCTGCCAGGTGATCAATATCAAGCCCGGCCGGGTGGGCGGCTTCGCGGAGTCGCGCCGGATCCACGACATCGCCGCCAACGCCGGCCTGCCGGTCTGGTGCGGCGGCATGCTGGAGACCGGCATCGGTCGCGCCGGCAACGTCGCACTGGCGACGCTGCCCAATTTCCGGCTGCCCGGCGACATCTCGGCGAGTGACCGCTACTGGGCGGAAGACATTGTGGAGCCGGCGTTTACGCTCGCAAAGGGCGGGACGATTGCGGTTCCCACCCGCTGGGGGCTTGGCGTGCGGGTCAAGGTCGACCTAGTCGAGCGCCTCACGGTGCGCCGGGAAATGATCCGGGCGTAGGCAAAAGAAAAAGACCTCGGCGATGACCTACTCTCCCAGACCGTTGCCAGCCCAGTACCATCGGCGCTGACGGGCTTAACTGCTGTGTTCGGGATGGGAACAGGTGTTTCCCCGTCGCTATGGTCACCGAAGTC